>Ga0164242_10000548_pt1 | contig 45393 bp, 47 predicted proteins | sample OricomgcompostMG_FD_108783 | JGI IMG/M metagenome (GOLD analysis project Ga0164242, IMG submission 108783) | Miracle-Growth compost microbial communities from Emeryville, California, USA - Original compost - Miracle growth compost (MG) ... | reverse complement strand
AGGACAGTCCCGACAGCACGCAAAGCGCCGAGGGGCTGGACTTCAGATTTCATTTCTCCTCCTCAAACTAAAGGTTCAAACGCGCTCCGGTTGGAGCACGTCAGCAATATCACTGTACAATAGAATACGAACAAAGTCAAACTCCCACAGCTGTCACCATGAAGCATTCATAGCAAGAGTTGGGGGAGACAAAGGAGTAATGAGTCCTCGCTCCCATGGTCTGTTACTGCGCCTCAGCCTCGCCGACATCACGGTTGCAACAACTGGCTGCGGGTTGGCTGGTCAGTTGCGGGTATTCGCATCTCATCTCCAGTGCAAGCCGGATAGCGCTGCGAACTACCGCAACGGTAAGCCACACACAGGCGAAAAAAAGCATGCCCATTATGACACCCACCCAGGAATGGCTCGAATAGGGGGTCTCGTGGATCCATGCAACCATAAAGACTTCAGCATGCACGGCAGTCAAAAGTCCGATCACGCTATACAAAAGCTTGTCACTCGCTGTCCCTGCAGCCATTTTTACTCCTTTGTCGATGGAAAGAGCAGTTTCGATTGAAACGTAAGTATATGATATCATGTTTCCAATAAAAAGCAACCCATATAGCAGTTCCATCTTGTACTTTATGCAATATAAATAGAAAATTATCCTGGATTCACTCCGGGATAATTTTTGTAACTAAGGAAAAAGCCCAGCGTAGCGATAGGAAAAAACCTTGGTTTTGTCCTATTCCGCCTACGGCGGGCAACCAAAAAGCGCTAGGTAAGGGTGGGCATCACCTAGCGCTATTTGGCCCTTCAACCCACCCGAAGCCGGGGGATACACGAGTGAACGCATATCGAGGCGTGACCCACCTCACAACACATGGAGGTCCGCTGGTTAAAGGGGTTAGTATGGATTTAATCGTTGTCGTGCCCGAAGGCAAGCTCTGAAAAGTGGAGGGTAGTTACTTTAAAGAATGATCAAATCCAACCTAACATAAGTTAGAATAGGGGGTATAAGGTGCGATTGGATAGCTCTAAAGCTATCAACCATGCTTCATTTTAGCACCTATTTGACACAATGTCAACACATTTTGCCACTTTTTCTATGAAAATCAATCAAATCTCACCCCAATCAAATAAATTTACTCAGATTATAGCGCCTATTGCGCTCATGCCTAAAAAGTTGTATTACATCGGCGAACTGCCTGCAGAGCGCCGTCCGGCAGTCGCCATCGTCGGCACACGCAAGCCGACAGCGTACGGCAGAGAAGTAACCGCTCAGATCGCCAGTGAGCTGGCCCGTCGCGGCGTGGTGATTGTCAGCGGCATGGCACTTGGCGTCGACGGAATCGCACACCGTGCAGCCCTCGAAGTAGGCGGCACGACAATCGCCGTACAAGGCAACGGCCTGGCGCATCTCTACCCAAGTGCACACCGGCAGTTGGGCGAAGATATCGTCGCCAGCGGCGGTGCCATTCTCAGTGAGTACGAACCTGACATACCGGCACGTGATTTTCAGTTTCTCGAACGCAACCGGATCGTCAGCGGACTGGCCGATGCGGTGCTGATCACCGAAGCGGCCGCCCGCAGCGGCACGTTGAACACTGCCAAGCACGCGCTGGAGCAGGGGAAGGAAGTCTTTGTCGTACCGGGCAACATCACCAGCCCGCTCTCGGCCGGCTGCAACGCGTTGCTCAAGCAGGGCGCTACGCCGGTCACCTCGGCCGAAGATATCATCGAGGTCATCGCGCCCGAACTGCTGCGCACGAACTATCAGCTGGCGCTCGGCGACAACCCATTGCAGACAAAAATTGTTCAATTGCTCGGCCAGGGCATCCGCGACGGCGACGAGCTCCAGCGCCTGTCCGAAGTTGACGCCAGCCAATTCGCGACGGAGCTGACCATGATGGAAATAAATGGCGTCATCCGCAGCCTCGGCGCCAACCAGTGGACCGTACGCTAATTTCCAGAGGTATGTAATTGACTTTTTTATACGTTAGTGGTATAATCAACCCATTGGTCCGTCAGATAGATACTGTCTGCCGGGCGCAATAGCTGCTTGACAGACCACTACCCAAGGAGTCAGTATGACCGCCTTTTTAGAGCGTACCGAGCCGTTCCTCGTGACGCCGGAGCAGTTCCAGCAAATCCCCGAAGACACCCTGCGACGGCTGGCGAAACACGAATGCCTCTGCCTCGCCATCCGGGATGTGCCCGGGGTCGAGCAGGTCGATATCGAAGTGACAGACCAGATGGTCTGGGTGACGGTTCGACGCAAGCACGGTATCGGCTGGGACGTGCTGTCTCCACTGGTCGACGAGGCCATCAACCGATGCTGCCGCAAGCGCACATTCGTGCCGCAGGCCATCGATATCGATGTCGATGGCAATGAAGTCTTCGTCGTCTGATCTTTTGGTTCTCAAGCAAGGGCCGCCTACGGGCGGCTCTTTGCACGTCCGCTTGACAACCCAGCTGATTTGCATACAATTGTCCCTTGTGTCATGCTAAAGAGATAGGGTGGCACACACATATATATGACCAAAAACCTCGTAATAGTAGAGTCTCCAGCGAAAGCGAAAACGATCGAGAAGTATCTCGGTCGTGATTTTCGTGTGCTCTCAAGTATCGGCCATATCCGCAGCATCCCCAAGAAAACCAAGGACGGCAAGCCGCCTATAGATATAAAGAACGGCTTCGAAACGCAATACGAAGTCGATTCCGAGAAAAAGAAAGTTATCACCGAACTGAAGAAGGCCGTCAAAGAAGCCGAACAAGTCTGGCTTGCAACCGATGAAGACCGCGAAGGAGAGGCGATCGCCTGGCATCTTTGCGAAGTCCTGAAACTCGATCCCAAAACCACCAAGCGGATCGTGTTCCACGAAATCACCAAGAATGCCATTGAAGAGGCGGTCAAAAACCCGCGTACCGTCGATATGAACCTGGTGCAAGCGCAGCAGGCCCGCCAGATCCTGGACCGCATCGTCGGCTTCGAACTGAGCCCGGTCGTATGGCAAAAAGTCCCTGGCGGCAAATCCGCCGGCCGCGTGCAGTCGCCGGCAGTCCGCCTATTGGTCGAACGCGAACGCGAGATCACGGCGTTCGAAGGCAGCTCGACGTTCAAGGTCGTCGCGCTGTTCATGCATGACGGCGAAGAGGTCAAAGCCGAGTTGCCAAAACAATTCAAGACCGAGGAAGAAGCGCAAAAATTCCTAGAAAGCCTGAAGGGCGCCGATTTCACCGTCACGAACATAGAAACCAGCCCCGGCACCCGCAACCCGGGCGCGCCGTTCACTACCAGTACCCTGCAGCAGGCCGCCAACTCTCGCCTGGGCTTCGGCAGCAAGGCTACCATGTCCAGCGCCCAGAAGCTGTACCAAGCCGGTAAGATCACCTACATGCGTACCGACAGTGTCAACCTGAGCGGCCAGGCAATCGCGGCAGCCAAAGATTTCATTACCAGCACCTACGGCGCCGAGTACAGTCAGGTACGCCAGTTCAAGACGAAATCATCCGGCGCCCAGGAAGCCCACGAGGCCATCCGTCCGACCGATATGAGCCTCGAAAAGGGCAGTACCAACGAATACGACCAGAAACTCTACGATCTGATCCGCCGCCGGGCGCTCTCCAGCCAGATGGCCCCTGCCAAACTGGAAAAAACCACTATCACCATTGCCGTCAGTACGGCCAAAGAAGTCTTCGAGGCCAAGGGTGAAGTGATTATCTTTGACGGTTTCCTGAAAGTCTACGGCACCAACAAGAAAGAAGACGCCATCCTGCCGGCGCTTGCCAGCGGCGATGTCTTGGATCTGAACGAGGCGACCGCCAAGCAAACGTTCGCACGGCCGCCGGCCCGTTACACCGAAGGTTCGCTGGTGAAGAAACTCGAAGAGCTTGGTATCGGCCGTCCGTCCACATATGCGACCATCATCGACACCATCCAAACGCGCGGCTATGTCGTGCGCGGCGAAGGCGAAGGGACCGAACGCGATGCGATCGTCCTGTCGTTCAAGGACGGCGGCGTGAGCCGTGACGTCATACAGGAAAAGACAGGCGCCGACCGCGGCAAGCTTGTCCCGACACCCGCCGGCGAACTCATCGCTGATTTCCTGGGCAACCATTTCGACCAAGTGGTCGATTACGACTTCACCGCTGATGTCGAAAAGAAATTCGACAAAATCGCCGACAACAAACTGGCACGAAACGACATGCTGAGTGAATTTTACGAGCCGTTTCACAAACTTATCGAAAATTCCGGCGGCATCGATCGCAGCACGGTAGGGCAGTCACGCGATGTGGGTACCGACCCCAAGACCGGCAAACCGATCATCGCGCGCTTCGGCCGCTTTGGACCCATGCTACAGCTCGGCGAGACGTCAGACGACGAAAAGCCGCAGTTCGCCCCCATGCCCACCGGTACCAAGATCGAGACCGTCACGCTGGAGCAGGCGCTTACAGCATTTCAACTGCCGCGGCTCGTCGGCCAGACCGAGGACGGTCAGGATATCAAGGCGAATATCGGCCGCTTCGGCCCCTACATACAGGTCGGCAAGCTGTTCGTCAGCATCAAACCCGAGGATCCGCATGATATTACACTGGAAAAAGCGCTGGAACTCTATGCCGCCAAGCTCAAGGCCGAGGCAGAGAAGAACATCGCCGATTTCGGCGATGGCGTCAAGGTGCTGAACGGCCGTTTCGGCCCTTACGTCACCGATGGCAAAAAGAACGCCAAAATCCCCAAGGACACCGACCCGAAATCTATCACTCATGAAGAGGCCAAAAAGCTCCTCGCCGAGGTTCCTGCTGCCAAAAAACGCTTCGCCCGCCGCAAGAAGTAATCGCCCGCTTCATTCTGTATATTGACTTTCATAAAATTAAGACTATGATGAATCTTGCTAGTCTTCATTCGGAAGACTCGATCCTTCCCGAAGGGGGTGAAAAACATGAAGGTCCTGTACGTTCTCGTCGCCTTGGTCGGCTTGGCTGGCTTCGTCGCGGGCGTAGGTGCGCTCGCGCCGGTTGCCCTCGGGCTCGGTGCGCTGCACTTCGCGCCGGTCGCGTCCTGGTCGGTGCTCCAAGCGCTCGTCGTCGGCACCGTCGGCGGCGTGCTCTTCGTCGAGGGAGCCCGTCGCGCCTGATCGGTGCGATCGCAACGACCGACTGCTGCCAGTCAGTGCGTTGATACTTCAGCAGTCCAATCCCACCCACAACTTGCCGCCCACGAGTAAACCGCCTCGAGACTCCGTCTCGGCGCCCTCGGGGCGGTTTTTTAATGGAGTATGTACAATAGTATATATTTGTGTTATAATATAAAAGTCGTCGCTCGACCGTCCATAGTACTTCCAGTACCACAGGAGGAGACCGTGTCCAAGTACTCAGAGCACCCCTCAAAGGAACACCGCCGTGCGATCAACACCGTCATCGCTGTAGCGGGCTTGATGTTTCTCATCGGAATGCTCTATGCAACGACCAGTTTCAATGTGATACACACCCTCGGGTGGATCGCGTTGGCACTGTCTGTCGGCGCACTGTTCGTAATCGGCGACCGCCTGGGGCTTATCAACGGGCTGGATGACGCTCCCGCCGCGATCGAAGGGGTAGACAATCTACCTGCCTAGCCTCATGACCCGCTTGACGACCCGCCTTGAGCTCTGCTCGGTACGTCGTCAAGGCGGGTCATTTTTCTTGTATTTGTGTAAACAAAGTGCTATTGTTTAGTTATCACTAAATAATAGGGGGAGAATGAAAAGTCCGAAAACATTCTTTACTAAATGCGTAAATTCCATGCTATAATCGACAAAAGTACAAAAAATGTTTGACATTATAAATGATATGTTTTATAATGAAAGGCAAGAACATAATAATTCCCAAAACTGAGGTGAGGCAGAGAGGACTACCCAAATGAGCCAGGTGACCGGCAAGACCCCAACAGAGACAACAGCGGTTGATATCGACGGCGCTGTCGAAGCGATTCTCGGTGCTGTCGAGCAAGAACGCGAACGAGAAATTATTACGCGCCGCTTCGGTCTATACGACCGCAAGGAAACCCTTGAGCAGATCGGCGAACTCCTTGGTATTACGCGTGAACGTGTCCGCCAGCTGGAAAAGGCCATCCTGATCCGCCTCAAAATCGCTAGCGGCGAAGGCAAAATCCCTGCTGTCCAGACTGTCGAAAGGGCAATTATCCGCGAACTGAGCGAATCCGGCCGCCTAAGTACCGTCGCCGACCTGACCGAGGTCCTACTCCCGGGCAAGGCAACACCACTGGCTCGTGCCCGTGTCGCATTCGCTGCCGCCCTGGCACCGAAGCTGACTACCGTAGACGAAAACGACAACTACAAAGCAGCCGTCGGTATCGTTGAATACGGTGATGAGAAGAAAATTCGCGAGCAGGTAGACAAGGTTGTCGCTGCTATCAAGAAACACGGCGAGCCTCTCACGATCGACCAACTCCACGAACAACTCAACCACGAACACCCGTCACACGTTCGTGCACTCGCAACCGTCAGCAAGCACCTGGCTAACCTCAAAGACCTCTGGGGCCTCAACAAATGGCCAACCGTCAACCCGAAGAATATCCGCGACAAGATTTATGTCATCCTCGCCGAAAACGGCAAGCCGATGCACTTTTCCGAGATCGCTAATTCAATCAAAAACAGCAACTTCAGCCGTAAAAACGTCACTACACAGGCTATCCACAATGAGCTGATCAAAGACGGACGCTTCGTCCTGATCGGTCGCGGTATCTACGCACTCGACAGCTGGGGCTATAGCAAAGGTACTGTCGCTGACACCATCGCCGAGATCCTGAAGAAGAGCAAGGAACCGCTCCACCGCGATGAAATCGTCAAGCGCGTCCTCAAGAGCCGCCAGGTCAAAGAAACGACTATCTTGCTCAACCTCCAGAGCAAGCCGCAGTTCAAGCGGGTCGCCAAGGCCACTTACGCCCTCGCCGAAGAGAAATAGCATAAGCTTGCTAACAGGGGCGAAAGGTGGGACAATGGGAGAGTACATATGGAAGTAATCTCGTGGATTATCAATTTACTCCTGTCATGGTACGTTTGGGTGCCATTGGTCCTTGTCCTCGGTTATCTGACATGGCGCAATTACCGCCAGATTGATGCCGTGCGTGCTATCGAAAGCACGCTGCTGATCCTTGAGATTCCGAAGGCAAACGACAAGAGCGAGCTGGCCGCCGAGCAGCTCTTTGCCAGTTTGCATGGCATCCTGCGCGACAAGACCGAGCTCAAGCAGACCGGCGGCATCCAGGAGCATCTTAGTTTCGAAATTGCCTCTGTCAACGGCCAGATCCGCTTTTACGTCTGGGTGCCAACAGCACTCCGTAGCTTTGTGGAAGGCCAAATATACTCGCAATATCCCACCGTCCAGATCCATGAGGCTGACGAAGACTACGTTGCCCACGAACGGGACCACAGCGTCGTTTATACCAGTGAAATCACTCTGACAGACAGTGAATTCCTGCCGATCAAGACGTTTCAAAGTTTCGAAGTCGACCCGCTTGCCGGTATCACCGGTACGCTGGCCAAACTCGAAACGACCGGCGAGGAACTGTGGGTCCAAGTACTGGTGCGGCCGATCGCCGATGACTGGCACAAATCTTCCGAAAGCTGGGTCAAGCGCGTCAAGTCGGGTAGGGGAGGAGGCTCCTCGCTCCTGAGCGGCGGCAAGGGTTTCGACCTCAAATGGCTATTCGGAGCGCTCGAAGCCCTCTGGAAACCGCCTGAGATGGGTGCTGGCGGCACACCGGCCGCTCCCGAAGTTTCCGAGCGTGACAAGACGCGTATCGCCGAAGCAGAGAAAAAGGCAACCAAATTGGGCTACCAGGTCAAAATCCGTCTGGCATATCTAGGAGGGAGTCAAACGAATGCCAAACTCCAGATGCAAGCGATCGTCGGCACGTTCAAGCAGTTTAACAGCACCAATCTGAATGGTTTCAAGATGACCGGAACCAGTTTCCGCAAGGAAGACTTGGAGCGCTACCGTGCACGCCTTTTTGCCGACAAGGGATACCTCCTCAATATCGAAGAGGTGGCCAGTGTATTCCACTTGCCGCACACCAACGTCGAGACACCGAACATCGTCTGGGCCAGCTCCAAGACCGCCGAACCTCCGGCGAAACTACCGATTATCACCGGTGAGGATGCCACCGATGAGAACATTAGCGCCTTCGGCCTGACAAACTTCCGCGGCATCAACCACCAGTTCGGTATGCTGCGCTACGACCGCTCACGCCATGTCTATATCATCGGTCAGACCGGAGCAGGTAAGTCCGGGCTGCTCGAACTGTTCGCCCTGAGTGACGTCTTCCATAACCAAGGCTACGCGATCATCGACCCGCATGGAGACTTCGCGATCGACAACATGAAATTCATACCGGCATCACGCATCCAGGATGTCGTCTACTTCAACCCTGCCGATACCGCGCATCCGCTCGGATTCAACCCGCTCGAAGTCACCGACCCGAACATGAAGTCCAACATCAGCTCAGAGGTCATCGGCGTACTCGAACGCATGTTCAGCAACAGCTGGGGACCTCGGCTCGAATACATCCTGCGATACACCATCCTGGCGCTCCTCGATCGGCCCGAGACGACCATGCTCGATATTACGCGCATGCTCACTGACAAAAAATTCCGTAAAGAAACACTGAGCTATTGTAAAGACACTGTCGTGTTGCAGTTCTGGAATGTCGAGTTCAACAGCTGGACAGAGAAGTTCCAGGCTGAGGCTATCGCTCCAATTCTCAACAAGGTCGGCGCCTTTACCGCCAACCCGATCATACGTAATATTATCGGTCAGCCCAAGTCGACGTTCAACATCCGCGAGATGATGGATGAGGGTAAGATTCTGATCGTCAACTTGTCCAAGGGTCTGCTCGGCGAGGACAACTCCAGTGTCCTCGGTTCCTTCCTTGTCACCAAGATCCAGCTGGCCGCCATGTCCCGCAGCGATATCCCGAATATCGAAGACCGCCGGCCGTTCTATCTGTATGTCGACGAGTTTCAAAACTTCGCTACCGATTCGTTCGCGACCATCCTATCCGAGGCGCGGAAATACGGCCTCAACCTCACTGTCGCCAACCAGTACATTTCACAGATGAGCGAAACTGTCCGCGATGCCGTCTTCGGCAACGTCGGTACCATGATCAGCTTCCGCGTCTCGGCTGACGATGCGCCAATCCTTTCCAAACAGTTTGAGCCGCAGTTCGAGGCCAACGACCTACTGCAGATGCACAACCGTAACTTTGTCATCAACATGGTTATCAGGGGAGAGAAGGCCCCTGCCTTTAGTGCCCGTACCTTGCAGCTACCGCCCCCGCAGGCTGACAATTCTGCGGCAATTATCGAGAATACGCGTGCACTCTACAGCCGCACGCGCGAAGACGTGGAGCAGTCGATCAACGACCTTATTCAGCCGCCGGAGAATCTGCAGCGAAAGGGGCCCGGCAATCCAGGGTTCAAACCACCGCAGTCGGAACCGAGATCGGCCGCACGGTCAAAGCAGTGGCCGATTGATAATGGCGCCAAGCAAGCCGGGGTACCCACGCCACCGCCCCTATCAGAGCCGGGCAAGCCGAATAAATTGAAATTTATAGTAGACACACCGGAAGGCAAAACCGTAGCTGAGAAAAACGACATCAAAGTAGACGAAGCTATCGTCCGCAATATCGATGCACCCAAAAAGGGCGGAGTACTACCCGTCGCTACCGATCAAGCGACAGGGGTGATGCATGTCGATCACAAAAATCCTCAGCCTGAATCTGACGATAAATCTGATAAGCCAAGCGATGAGGAGAAACCTAAACGCAAGCGGCGCACAAGGCGCAAAAAGTCTACAGGCTCAGACAGTGAAAAGCCCAGGGAAGAGAAGGCCGGTAACGACAAGACTAGTCAGCCGGAGCCCGCCAAAGAGCCAGTTGCAGCTACCCCACATCATAACACTACCACCACCGCCCCTCATGACCACGCCGCTACAGCCAAAGCGTCATCTCACGCCAAGACAGGCGATGACTATTTAGGATATCTAAAAGTAAAATAGGACGAAATAACATAAAGCCCGAATAAATATATTCGGGCTTTATGTATGTACTAAAGACTGTCCTAGAGCCACGAAGTGGCTATATCGAAGATGGTCTGTATCATCGAAACTACCGTATTGCCGAAAGATCCAAAATCTATAAAGCTCAGTAGACTCAAAAGCGCGCCAACGCCCTCGCTGACAAGACCTGCAATCATAAGTGCTAATTCTACCACAATGAAACCTCCTTTCCGCATCTATTATACAAGATATTCAACCGATACAAAAATCTGCTAAATCAATCTCTCATTCTGTATACCGTATGGAGATTTCCGATAGACATAAATAGAACAAAAACAGAACATATTATTATGCTTCCAGGGGTCAAAGAAACATCACCTCTGTTAATTTTACTGTCTATCACCACCATATGACCCCTGTATGACCCCTGTTAATTTATCGACGCGCAGGCGAGCATCATCGAAGCATGTAGCAATATAACAGGACGACACGCACAGACGCGGGGTGAGCAACATCCGGACAGAAGAGTATACATACGAACATACGACATGGAGCAGAAAAATAGTGGCGCACAACAGGAAGAAACACGGTACATGGATCATGAACGATACAGTGTCTTAACGTCGCACAATATATCTTTTACGCCATTAAAGATACAAGCATAAGATGATTCGTCATACCTCTTCTTTAGGCACCAATAGGGGGGTCCGCTTCTGAAACAGTCGACCCCGCGTTTCTTTGTAACACACGTGCGTGTTCTTTTTATATGCATTGCCGCTATATGCTTTGTAGACATAGACCACACCCAGTTAGCCGCAGATACGTCGCATTCGTGACGCCATGTTCTACAACACCCTGCAGGTCAAGTGCGTTTGACTTTCCTGAGGATTATTTGACTTTTATGTTTTTCCACAGTTTTATATTTATTTCCACCAGGATTTTCGTCTCTTCTTTTCCCCTGCTGCTCCCCTACCTTTTCACGGGTATTTGCTTTTTTGTTATTTCGATATGTTAATATAGTTTTTTACGAATGTCTCATTTTATAAAAATAGAACAAAATTAGAACTAGCAAGAGGAGTGAAGAGAGGACTGGCGCCTGGCAGTTACCTGTAATATGCCTCGCCCGACACACGAACATCAATATATTTCGGGTGAAGATGGTGTCTGTCAAAATACTGCAAGGCATTCTTCATATCTTCTACCTGCTCCCCTACTGGCCGATCAAGCGAAAACTTGATCGGATACTTGTGGCCGGCTACGATGACCTCTATCTGGTGTGTAGTCTGAGCGGGGATAATCGCTTGTGTCACGATCAGCCCGTCTGACTTTGCCAATGTCACCGTACGTCCAACGAAACCGAGAAAGCGGCTGCTGGCTATGGCGGTCCCTGCGCTCTCAGGGATGCCGCTCTGGTCAATGATTTTTACGGATGGCTTGTCATAATAGTTCATCTGGAAAGGGACGCCGCTCTCGTCGACATAATATTCTCTCGAGTTAATTAGCCAGCTTGCTACCGGACGCCGGAAAGTCAGATCAAACTGGCCGGTCGCAAAGCCGGCCGTACCGCTTTCTTGTACGGTAGCGACCTCTGGTACCGCCTCGGTGAGATATGCCGTCAGCGCCTGTTCATCAAGCGCAAAGCGTAAGCGCTCGATCGGATGGGCGGCAAAATAATCATTGATAGCTTTCTCATACCGCGTCGAGTCGATCGAAATACCTTCTGTTGCAGATACAGAAATATCCGCGGTGAATTCGTAGAGTAACCAGGTCAGTAGACACGCTCCGGCAACGACGATGACAAATATCGACATTAACAGTCGTCGATGAGCCGTCAACTGATGAGCATGTGTGCGCGGTGAACGCAAACCACCACTCAGCTCACTGGCACTTCTGACATCCGAGGAAAGGCTACCGACCAGCGTCCGATTACGGCGAAAAAGTTGGCGGCCCTCTCGCTCCGACCGCTTACGCTCGGCAAGCTGTTCGATATCCAAGCGCCGACGATGCGGTCGGCTATCCTGTTTGCGTCCCCAGGGTCTCATCGCTACGGTTTCCGCGCCGCCTCTAGTATGATGTCTGCAAGATCATGCGCTGCATGCGGCTTGGCCTGCTTATGAAGATTGTGCGCGAGTTTCTCGCGGAGTGCCGTATCCGTCAGTACCTCCGTCACTGCCTCGACCAGAGATGAATCGCCATGACGTTCAAACATATCTTCGTCAAGGGCATACACTGCCTGCTGGTCAATATATAGTTGCGCGTGCTTCACTTGCCATACCAAACGCTTGCTCGGTATGAGAATCGTCGGCCGCGCCAAGGCTGCAAGCTCCAGCAAGAACGTGGCGCCCGCCCGCGAAACAACGACATCGGCTGCAGCCAAGATCCGGGCAAGCTCACTCGGTGGCACGAACGCCTCCAAGCGGAAACGCGAGTCGTCTTGCGGAGTCAGACTGCGTAGCTCGTCATACTGGGCCGTTCCAGAAACCAATACGACGTCTGTTATCCAGAGTAGCTCCTTAAGATGTAGCGCAACGTTGTCATTGATTTGTTTGGCACCTTGGCCGCCACCGACAAATACCGTCAACGGACGCTCCGTCTCAAAGCCGAGAGACATCTTAACAGTCTGGCGCTCCTCGGCGGTCAACTCGTGATAGTGCGAATCGATCGGAATTCCGACATATGCCGATTTCTCACGCGGATAATTATAGTAGTCCAGTGACGCGCCGGTTGCTATACGCCGAGCCAACGGCGCCAACAGCCGGTTGGTCAACCCGGGATGTGCATCGCTATCGTGGATCACGATCGGGATTCTGAGTAACCACGCCGCATACCCGACCGGTAGACACACATAGCCGCCCTTTAAAAACACGACGTTCGGTCGCCAGAAAAGTAGTCGCAACAAGCTCTGCCCTACCCCTAGTACTACGAGGAATGCATCAAAGATATTCGGAAATATAATCGAAGGAATCGTTAGGTGTTGTAATTTTGACAAATGTTGGTAACGACGAAACTTCCCCGCTAACACCGTCTGTACATGCACCGAGGAGTCGTATTCAGTAATGATCCGACGCGCCTCAGCGGCAAAATGCCGGTCGCACCAGAAACGTACTTGTATCTGAGGATGCTGGGTGCGGAGTTCACGCAATACGGCGACGACCGGAGTGACGTGCCCCCCCGAACCGCCCCCGACGCTGAGAATCTTCATAGCCATTCCCCTTTAGTTTACTACCAAATACGGTGTAACGCGACAGCTGAAACGCAATTCCAAGCGCTGCTGCAATAAACACCATACTCGTGCCGCCAAAGCTAAGCAGCGGCAGCGTGATGCCCGTCAGCGGGATAATACCGGTCATCGCACCGACATTGAGCACAACGTGTGAGCCGAGCCAGCCGAACACGCCCGCCACCAATATCTGTTGGCCGCTATCCAACAAATTGTCGGATATCCTGAGGAGTCGCATCAGAAGTGCCGTAAAAAGCGCCAGGATAGCGACGAGACCGACAAAACCGAACGTTTCACCCATGATGGCGAATACGGAATCGTTGATTGCCTCAGGCAAATATCCGGTCGCCTCAACACTGTTACCAATACCAACGCCAGCCAGTCCACCTGTACCGATGGCCATCTTGGCGTGTGTGATGTGATAATCACTGGACTCGTCCGCGCCTGACGATGCAGAGCTGTTTGTGCCAAAAAATGTCATCACACGCTCAATACGGTGCGGCGCCATCAGGATAAAAATCACGCCGACGACCATCATGACTCCCACCAAGATCAAACCTATCCGCCATTTGAGGCCGGCGACGAGCAGCTGTGCTGCTAACATCGCAACCAGGGTAATTCCCGTGCCCATGTCTTTTTGAAGACCGATGACACACAGAAGTGCGATCGCAACCATGATCCCAAGTGGCTCCAACGTCTGCTTATAGTCGTTGATAAGCCCTTGTTTTGCTCGAACACCCAGGAATCCCGCCGTAAATACGAGGAAGCCGAATTTCAAAAACTCTGCCGGCTGCAGACTGCCGAGCGGCCCCAAGGTGAACCACCGGCACGCACCGAGACTGCACTGCGCAATAGCATCGGCATGCAGCAAATTACCGAAGAAAAAAAGCAGACCACAAGCCACAAATCCCGCAACGACCAGTTTGCCGGCATGCTTTTGCAGCAGACCGAACGGCACCGCCGCCATGACAGCGAATGCGATCAGCGCGAGAAACAAGCTAATTGTCTGCTTGACGAAAAAGTATGTAGAGCTGTAATAGTCAGTCCCATAGGCATTATTGAGCACGTTGGCACGTTGCGGTCCGATCGCATACATAATGATCAGCCCGAGCAGCATTAATAGCCCCATAAAAAGCAAGATCTGATAATCCGGACGATGCCGCCGGCGCGTCAAAGGGGCGGCAGAAGTATATGCCGCTGCCGCTCGCCGGCGCGGGTTCATGTAATATGGCCCCCTGCCAGTGCCAGTAGGATACCTACAAACGCCGCTACGGCGCCAATAACCCAGAAGCGCATCGTTACTTTGGTCTCGGGCCATCCGATTGCTTCGAGATGATGGTGCACGGGGGCGGACAGAAATATCTTACGATGGAATACCCGTTTGCTAAAAATCTGGATCAGGCTTGATCCGGCCTCGATAACGAAGACGACGCCAATAACAGGCAGAAGAAAGAGCGAGTTTGTCAGCATCGCGACTACGCCTAGGCTGGTACCGAGCGCAAAACTCCCGACATCACCCATGAAAAAACGCGCCGGGAAGATATTGAACCACAGATACGCCAGCAGTGCACCCAATACCGTGAAGCAAAAGCCCGCCAGTAGAAAATGGCCCTGCAACGCCGAGATGACACCGAACGCACCGTATGCTATTGTGAGCAGTCCGCCGGCCAGGCCATCGAGCCCGTCACTTATATTGACAGCATTGCCCGTCGCGACGACGGCGAACGCGAACAGTGGAATCATCCACCAACCGACGATCAGATCACCGACAAAAGGCACATGTACGCTGTCGTAGCCTAGTTTAACCGAGAAATACCAACCGAGCGCGACGCCCAGGAGCGCGATCATCGTAAACTTCGCGCTTGAGCGCAAGCCGGCGACGCCATTGCCGTTGCCTCTGATATTAATGATGTCATCGAGCAGACCAACCGCGCCGCCGCCAATAAGCGCCGCCAGCGGTAACCATGTCTGCGCACGATCAAAGTTGAACACCACCGTCACAATCGTTACCGCCACCACAGCAATCACGCCCGCCATCGTCGGGATATGCCGTTTGAACTTCTCCTCGTGCAGCTTAGTAAAAACTTCCAAGATTTCGCCGGTCGTACTCGTCGAGCGTTGTTTTTTCCAGAATTTATAGCGGTACGCAAGATGCGTATAAAGCGGCGTCAGCAGCATCGCCAACACGAAAGCTGCCGCGCTCAGAAGCAACGTCCCGGTCATTTCGTTGCTAAAATGTGACATGTCGACTGATTCAATTTTCATATCCCTATCCTTTTGGTGCAATCTTTAAATACCTGAGCATCCAGTTGGAAATATTTCCGAAGATCGGCGACGCGTCGTGGGCCCCTTGAAGGTTCTTACCTTTGCCGGATACTTGTACCATTATGACATACCGGGCGGTTTTATCACCACCGAATCCGATATATGTTCCGACGGTCTGCGTAAACGAATAACGGCCGTTTATCAGTGCTTGCGATGTACCCGTCTTGCCGCCTACATGGTAACCGGCGGGATCGATCGCGCCGTTATCGTGGCGATCGATCTCGAGCATGCGCTTGATGTCCTTCGAAGTCTTTGCCTGGACGACACGAGTAAACGGTTTCGGATCGCTAGGCGTCAAGCCGCCGTCTCCACCCACCGTTCCTGCGACGACGGTCGGCGTGTAATACACACCGCCGTTGATGATCGAGCTGAAGGCCGATGTCATCTGGAGCATCGTGATATCCATTCCTTGTCCGAAGACCATATTAGAGTACCGTACGGCGTTTCCTTGGACACTACCGGGCGCAATAATGATCCCCGGAGATTCGCCAGCAAGCTCGATACCGGTTAATTGACCGAGCTTGAAACGATCGTGAAAATAATTGTAGATCGTATCGCGCGACTCTTTGGTAATATGCGAGTCATCGCCCAACCGCTCCGCGATCGTCACCATGCCGGTGTTGAGTGAGTCTGTCAGCGCGGTCTGCATCGTCTGGGTGCCGAGTGCCTCGCTTGTGTCGGCATTCTGGATCGTCGTATCGTCGACACGTATTATACCCTTGTTGTAAAACGTTGAAGATGGTGTGATCACACCCTTGTCCAGACCCGTCGATACAGTCAGGGATTTGACGACCGATCCGGCTTCATACGGAGTCGAAATGGTGGCATTTTGAAATACGCTGGCGTCTTTGGCGTTACCATAATTCGACGGATCGTACGTTGGTAAGTTTGCCATCGCCATCACCTTGCCCGTCTGCGGATCCATGACAAGTACGCTGCCGTTCGTCGCGCCTGAGCGTTTGAGACCGGCGGCTAGCGCTCTTTCGACATACGCTTGGATGTTACGATCAATCGTCAGGGCGATATTGTCGCCATCTTGGGCGGGTTTGTTGATATTTTGGTTACCAATAGTAAGTGGCACGCCGCTGACATCCGTTACCGACTTGAGCAATCCGTCGTGGCCCGTCAGACGATCGTTCAAGGCCTCCTCGACACCATATTGGCCCTGGCCGGCAGCATTGACGAAACCGAGCGTCTGGGCCGCCAGACTTCCCTCTGGGTATACGCGTTGCGATTCCTCCTGGAAACCGATACCCCTGAGGTTCTGGCTCTTGATCTTCTCCGCTTGCTCGCGAGTCAGTTTGGTCCCAAGTATCTGGTAGCGCGTGTCTCTGCGGTTCAAGAGGTCTTCGGGATGCGGACGCAAATTGCCACCAGCCACCTCACGGATAACATTCAGTACTTTGTCGGGCTCCGTTACCGTCAACGGGTCGGCAAACATCGTATATACCGTCTGGTTAATGACCAGCGGCACGGTATTCGAGCCGTCCATCGCGTAAATCAAACCGCGCTTGGCTGGGATGATCAGCGGTTTGACCTGCTCGGCATTTGCCTCGGCGACATAATCGCTATGCTTGATGATCTGCAAGTAAAATAACTTAGCGACAAAAATCGCCATTACACCCAGCAATAGAGCCGCCAGGACTTTTGCACGGCTGCCCCTTTGGTACGACAACAGCTGCACACGCGTCCTAGCGGGTATAATCCGTGGCCGCCGGAGCAGTCATGGCTTTCGCCACCTTAGATTTCTGAACGGTTTCGAGAGCCGTCAGACGGGCATTTTCAACCTCGAGATCGCTCTTTTTCGTCGAAAGATCGGCAATCTGGTTATCAATCTTTTGCGCTTCATAGTCATAGCTTGTCGCACGGGTCGCCTGTGTCAGATAGACAAGTCCGAGAACGGTGATCATCAAAGCGATAAGTACCGTGTGCGCGACCGGCCCAAGCCGTACGCTCGAGACGAAGGCGACGGTGTTCTGGTTGCGGTTCCAGCTTCCAGCGCTACCGTATGCCGGAGCACGTCGTCGGCTGGTATAGAATTGTTGAGTTTGGTATGACATGTGGTGGTTTTCTCTGTTTATTTTTGTGTTCGTTTTTGCGCGGATAGCTTGCGTGGCAGATTCTACTCAGAGCATCGGCCGCGCAAGCTGGCGAGCTTTTATACTCGCCTGCTTGCAACAAGCTTTCTACTTGAAGCGGACGGTGACTTTTGTGTCTACCGATTCATTCCTGACGGGGATGTGGATTGGCATGTGGTGCTGCCCTCCTATGTGTTATGTTTTTGTTTTATATTTTTGCTGCGGCACGCAGTTTGGCGCTGCGGGCGCGCGGGTTTGATGCGTCGTATGTCGCACCGTCGAGCGGCTTTTTGGTCAGAACGCGTAGTTCCGCCTCAAAACCGGCGCTTTGCTGCTCGGCAAAATAACGTTTGACGAGCCTGTCCTCCAGGCTATGGAAGCTGATGACCCCTACCCTGCCATGCTCACTGAGGAGTTGAGGCAGAAGTTGAAGTACTTCTTCTACTTGCTGGAGTTCGCTGTTGACGGCGATACGAAGCGCTTGGAAGGTGCGTGTGGCTGGATGGATCTTACCCCTGTGACCACGAATAGTGTGCGCAACCAGTTCGGCGAGTTCTCCTGTCGTATGCAGCGGTCTGTGTCCGACGATCGCATCCGCGATACGCCTAGCCGTACCCGGCGATTCCTCACCGTAGTCGCGGATAATGCGTGCCAGTTCATCGCTCGTAGCGGTGTTTACCAGCGTGGCCGCCGTCAATTCCTGTCGGCGATCCATGCGCATATCCAACGGACCGTTGTTTTTTAAAGAGAACCCTCGTTCGCCCTGATCGAGCTGCGGTGACGACACCCCCAGATCGATTAACACGATATCAAACTGCTTTCCTTCGCTTATCAACTGCCTTGCGGCACTGACAAAATCAGTCTGCAGCAGCCGAACGCCCCGCTCCGCGAACTCCGAAAGGTTCGAAATCGCAAAGTCGTCACGATCGACTAACGTCGCACTTGTTTCATTGCCCGTTCGGTCCAAAAAGGCCCGCGCGTGACCGCCATAACCCGCCGTCAGGTCAAGATACCTCTCGCCTTCTTTCGGATCAAGCAGTTCCACTGTCGCGTCCAGTAGGACCGGTATGTGCAAATCGCCATGTGGTGGTGTGCTTTTACTCATCCCCCTTACTATAGCAAAGGAGCCAAAAACTTTCGTCTTTGGATTCGAGATCACCTAACTGATAACAGTGCTGTTTGTGTTTTGGTGTGTTTGTTTTTATATAAGTGTCGATGACTATGCGTTACGAAGTAGCTCATATGGTGTCATCGTTGAGAGACTTATGTGTTGTGAGGTGGAGTTTTTTGGGAGGTGTGTTTTGAGGAATGTACGATGGGTCTTTTTTCACTGATTGTGGTTCCCACAGCTTTCCACGCACTGTTACCAGATAGGCGGTCTCGAGAGTTCCGGATTGTCAAAGAACTGTCAGAAAAATATCAACCTAGTCAGGTCTGTCCGGACGCATGATCCGCCAGTAGCTGCCGGCGCGTACAGCCACCAGATCCCGCTTTATTCCAGCAAAATCCAGCAGGTGCTGCTCGACGGTGACCCTACCCTGCTTGAGATCAAGCGAGGCGCTGGTCTTACCGCGGCGAAACCTGACGTTCACGTCAGCGATCCGCTCATCGAGAATACTGCCGGTAAGCTCTGGCTCTACCTCCTTGTCCCACGAAGCTTGCGAGTACATGTGAAGATAGTCGCCAAACCCGCGGGTGAGCACAACGCCGGACGCAAATTCATCACGCAGCTCGACAGGTATCGTCAGACGACGTTTGTCGTCGAGCTTCCGTTCAAAATAATCTACGTTTGACACCGTGGTTCCCCTTCGGGTGGAGTTGGTTGATTAATTTTTAAGTGTGGTTTTTGTTTTTGTTGCCACTGACTTCATCATACTACCCACTTTTACCCACTACAACCCCCAATTTTGATTTTTTATGCAAAATATAGTGTTTTCTCCACAAAACTGTGGATAACTTGCAGAAACCCCTTATATATGGGGTTTGACTTTCCGAAACAACACAATGATAGTCTAGTACAAATAAAAAAGCGCCCTGCCTGATCAGACTCTTTTGTCTGTCAGGCAGGGCACGGTCTCGCGCTACTGCTTTTGGAGCAGTGCCGTTTGTTGGTACTCCAGCTCGGCTCCTTCGCTGGCTCTTTGCCCGATAAGGCTCATCTGGCTTCGCTGGAGAGCCGCAGCCTTCTTTTGCCGCAGCCGCAGAACGATCTGTCGCACATGCTCCTGGAGACCTTCGACATCACAAACCTCCTCGCCTATCGCGATGAGCTCGGGACGCTCGTAGAGCTTGCCGTGGGCTTCCTCCCACTGCTTAGTCAGAAACTCACTCTGCTCCGGGAGATACCAATGCTGATATGGCCGAAGAAACTCGATGAACGCGTCCACCCGTTTTTTGACGTCGTCGAACGAATGAAGTTCACTGATCTTGAGCATGAATTTGACATTGTCGGTCATGACGAGCTGGAACACGGTGTCATCCTCAGTCACCAACCAGCCTTTGTCTTTTAGCTCGTCAACGAAATGACGTCGCATCAGGGGTAAGCCTCCCCAGGTCACCATCGTCACAACGCCAGCGACAGCATAGAACAGACCACCGACGGCCACCATCATCCTATCATCGAGAACGAACGCCCCCAATAACATGCAAACGAGACCTGGCATCGCACCGACCATGGTGCGAAGGAGCCATCCAGGCAAAGAGTAGTCTTTGCGTCGGCCGGTCACCTTCCTGCGTTGCCACCATGACAGCGTACCGAGCACATACTCGGTCTCATGATTAATGAGCATGTCTCACCTTCCTATAGTAATTTGAGACTAGACATATTTAATCATATTCTTTAAGGTATATCAAGAATTTAAAGTGTCGAGGACAGCATAAAGATCTTCGTGCCGCTCGACGTTTTTTTGCACGCTACCCCGCTGCGATGGCAGCTCGTGCGCTGGATGAAGCACCCAATAGCCGAGTGATGGTTCACCTGGAAAATCGGCGAAACTGACTGCCTTGTCATCTATCAGTATGATACGTCCGGCGTCACCGCCACCAAGCTCGCGCGGAATACGGAACGACCCGTCGCGTCGCTGCCAACTGCTGATAAGCCTGCCCTTTTCTTTCTTCTCCATGACGATATGTCGGAGATGGTTGAACCCGGCAGCCGTCAGTTTCAAGTGCTGCCATAACGGATCGCCGTATGTCAGGATCCCGTATCGCTTGCCATGGGCCGCCAACCATTCCAACAGCTCAGATGCACCGGGCAGCAGATAGTTAAGCGCGCGTGATTCATGAATAAATTTTTTTTCCAGACTCTCCCACTCTTGTCCGCGGCCTTCGTCGTTCAAATGATCGCGGACGTAACCGGCCGTGTCAAACGAGTCGCCGCGTTTTTTGACATCCTCGTTCGCCTTCTCGATCTGCTCACGCGGAATATCAAAATAAGTGTTGGCGATCTCCGTGAAGACTTCAAGCAACTTATCCGAGTCGACCAGCGTCCGGTCGAAATCAACGATGAAAAAGTCGGCGTTTTTTGTTTCTGGTACGGTCATACAGGTCGATTATAGCATTTGCTACGGCCTTGGAGTCATGGCGGATGAGAGTCCGGTCGGCAGCCAGAGGATCAGAAGGACCGGACGGCTTCCATACGCCACCAGAAAGCAGATTACGCCCGACCGCCATGTAGTGCGCCGCCTTCAGCCTGTCCATATCGTAACTGACGCTTTTCTCACCTGCCTTGGCATATTTCTCCAACAACTTATCACTTGGTTTTTCGGTATTGTAGAGGACAGCATCCAAAAACTGCCCACCGGCCAACCGCTCTACCTCACCGGCAAAATCGCTGACATTATAGCCGTCGGTCTGACCTGGCTTGGTCACGAGGTTACATACGTATACCCGATAGGCTTTGGTTCTCTGCAACGCCTCGCCGACGCCCGGCACGATCAGCGCCGGTGCTAGGCTGCCGTACAGGTTGCCCGGCGCGATGACCACGATATCGGCCGTCTCGATCGCACGCAAAGCCGATGGATTCGGTTCGGCCGCAGGGTCCAAGCGAAACTCCGGCCTGCCGCCATGGAAATTCTGGCTGGCTATCTTATATTCACCGCGAACTTCCTTGTCCTTGCCATTTTTCATGACTAGCGTCACATTGCTGAGCGTGATTGGCTCGACGGCGCCCCGCACGCCAAGTACTTCACTGGCAAGCTCGACGCCTTCGGCAAAATCACCGGTCATTTTCTCAAGCGCCGTCAGGAAAAGATTACCGAAGGCGTGGCCTTTCAGACTACCCTCGCCAAAACGATAATTAAACAGATCACGAAGACGTGGTGAATCGCTGAGCGCCACCAGGCATTGACGCACGTCACCGGGTGGCAATACGCCCAGCTCATCACGCAACATACCGGTGCTGCCGCCATCATCGGCCATATTGACCAGTGCGGCGATCTGGCTCGTACGATCCTTGAGAGAGCTCAACAGCGTGAAGCTCCCCGTACCTCCGCCGATTACCGTGATCTTGTATTCGGTCGGCGCGAACGGTTCTTTCATATTCCTCAAGTATACCACCGGAAATTGCTATAATGGTACATACTATGATTCCATTTGTGCTTCGCCAGCTATGGCGGTTTATCATACTGTTGCTCGGCATCACCCTGCTCTACGTTATCGTCCTAATGGTGTGGCCGGAATCCGGTAGCCGCCTGGCAGCATTTGCCGCATTGCTTGTCATCTATTGTTTGATGGCGTACGTCGTTATTCCCAATCTCATGCGGTTGTTTCATATTTTCTCAAAGCCCGATCACATTCCGCTCTACGTCACGACCGGCGACGGCTGGCCATCCGATCCGGTCAATATCGCTGTGATCGCTCGCGACCGTAAGCACCTCAGAGAGGCTATGAAACAAGCCGGCTGGTACGAGGCCGATCCGCACTCGGTGAAGAACAATCTGCGTGAGGCCTGGTCAATTATTTTCAATATGCCCTACCCGACCGCGCCGGTCAGTACACTTTATTTGTTCAACCGCCATCACGACATCGCATTTCAGATACCGACTAACGGTCGTATGAGCGCCCGTACGCGCCACCATGTCCGGTTCTGGCGGCTGGAACCACCGCTGCGCGACCGGCACGACCGCGGACATTTCGATTTCTGGAGTGGCAAGCTACGCAAATGGCTGCATCGTGAACAAGAGATCTGGATCGGTGCATCAACGGAGGATTTCAGGCCACTGGATGTGCGCTGGCGGACCGGTAGCCTGACTCATGGCGTCAGTCATGAGGCTGACAAAGAACGGGATTTTATCATCCAAACGCTACAGGACCAAAAGCTTATACGATCAGTTCAAATCAGTGAACCCGGCGAACACTTCAAGTTCCGCGGGCAATCATTCCGCACGGTCTATACGACCGATGGTAGTCTCCGGGTTGTGCATATAAAATAACTATCCGGCAACCGCATCTTCACCGAAGTGTTTCTGTAGACGCATGACGATACTATTTTCATGCCGCCCGAATTTCTTGCTTAGCTTTTTCAGGTCGACGCCGTTTTGAAAGTCGAGCTTCAATGTCTCGTCATCGTTCGGTGACCACGGCCGGTAAGCATTCGGATACGTTTCACGCATTTTCTCTATCTTTTCGGCCCAGTTGCTAGCCGGCTTTTTCTTCTTTTCTGGAGGTGGCTGTGATTTCCGTTTCTCTGCTTTTCTGGCAAGGTGTGCGAACGTAGCACTATCCGCTGACGAACGCCGCCTCAGTATTTCATCAATCTGACGCGCCTCGTCACTGACGCGCAGCGCCATACGGTTAAGGCCGACGAGATATAAGTTGTTCAAATTTTTTACTCGGCTAAGCGCCACATACCCCATGCCTTCAACAAACGCCTTGCTCAGGTCAATCCGAGCGGCATCGAGTGTCATGCCTTGTGATTTGTGCACCGTGATCGCCCATGCCAACCGCAAAGGTATCTGCGTTATGCTCGCCCGTTTTTTATCGCCATCGCGCAATTCCCACGTCTCCGGCATCATCGTAATCGCTTTGCCGTTTCTAAATTCCACGATCGGAAAATTTGTCAGCACATCAAAATCCTTCACGACACCCAAACTACCGTTGGCATACTTACGATCCGCCGCATTTTTGACTGCCATGACAAACGCACCTTCTTTCAGCTTCAACTCTGCTGGCGCTAGTACTGACCGTTGCAGTGTCTCAACATAATTTGTTGATCCTGTCGTCGCCTGAGTATAGCTGTATTCGTCGCCCGGCAATACATCAAGCTGGGACTGATTGATACGATCAACGTCCACATTAGTCGTGTGCAGCTGCGTCATATCACCGTCAGGTATTACGGCGTCGATTCGAGCAAGCAGTTGCTCGGCATGATGCCGGCGTACGCCCTCTCCACGCATAGCATCCAGTATCGCTAAAAGTTCTTCGTCATCCTGGCGGTATTGTTCCTGTAGATAGCAGATCGTTGGGTTGAGGTCACGCCACGCATTACTGTTCACGACAAATCCACCTTGTCGCGAGTCGCCGCGATTGATTGGCGGCAGTTGGAAGAAATCACCTGACATCACCACCTGGATACCACCAAACGGTTCCTCCGGCCGTTTGCGAACCAGCCGGCAGGCCATATCGACCATATCCAATCGGTAGTCATGCAACATACTGATCTCATCAATAACCAGCACGTCCGTCTTCTCAATAATATCGCGGCGGCCCTTGCTAACATGCTCGGCGAATCCATTTGGTAGTTCGTCCAGCACACCGATCCCTGCCCAAGCATGAATAGTCGTCCCGCCCAAATGTGTCGCGGCCAATCCGGTGGTCGCAGTGACAGAGACATGCTTGCCTTCGGCTTTGAGCAGTCGAATAGACTGATTGAGCACATAGGTCTTGCCTGTTCCGGCCGGCCCGGTGAGGAGTACGCTTTCCCCCGCTAGTATGATCTCCAAAGCTAACGCTTGATCCATCCACCCATTATAGCATCGGCGCCGGGCGGCAATGGTGCGCTTGCCTAAACACTTGTTATTGCTTATGCTTAAGTCATGCATCGGTCCAATGGCTTTACACTCGTCGAACTGATCCTCGTCATCGTTGTACTTGGAATCTTAGCTGCTATTGCTGCCATAAGTCTCGGTGGCTTCATCAGTTCTTCACATGATCATGCACGTGAAGATGACGTCCGCAGCTGGGCATCTACATTTGATCTTTACAAGAGCCGCTTCGGCGCTTATCCCGCTATGCCGACGGGCAATACCCCCGGCGGCGACGTTACCCTGTGCCTTGGCCCCTTTTCGTCGGCAAACAATAAATGTGGTCAGTACAAATCCAGCACATCATATAAATTTCTCCCCGCCAGTAGCTCTTCGACGCTCCTCAGCAATGCAGGCAAGATGAGCGCTAACGGCCAGGCGCCTATCGATAGCGGACTTGCGATCAATAATTTGCTCATCGGTCCGATTGTCTATGTCAAGCAGTCGACAAGCGGTAGCACGGTCACTGTCACGGCACGATTCATTAACTTCTTCGAGAGAGGCTGTCCTTCCAACTTCACCGATGTCAGTTCCAGCCTTCCGACGGCAATATCGCTTGTTCTCTCAGGTATCAGCGGAGTCAAAGCCTGTGCCCTGAGTCCTGACAAAACATTCAGTTATACGACGTCTTGATCAATAACGATCCGGATCAGAATCAACCGGTGGTTGACCACCTGGATATTGCGGTGGTGCAGGCGGTTGGATGATACCTGTCGGAGGTTGTGGTGGTGGGGGCGGTAGCGTCGGTGGCTGTTTGTGACGGCGAACGATCATCATGGTAACGCCTGCAATAACGATGATAAGCGCGACTCCCGCAACCACACCGAGTACAAGGAGATTATTGTGTTTAGCCCCGGACGCCTTCTCCGTATCATTCGTATAAACGATCTTATTGTCACCTTCGAGTTTGGCAGACGCGTATGTCCAATCGTCGATATACCGTTTATCACCCCATGAACCGGTGCCGAAATTCCATCCGTGGATGCCATCCGTGCTATCCGGGCAATCCCTGCCGTCTACCGCCGAAGTATTGAGAGTAGCAATGGTAATTGGCGTCAACTCCGTATCGTTCCAACACATCCGGGTAGTCGGCGCGTTCTCGCCGCTGAGACGTATGAGCTCCAGCCCGCCTGCCCGCCCTTCGACATCGGCAGCGACCAAGTGGATCTCAGCAACTTTGGTGATATTGATTTCGATACCGATCGGTTGTGACCTGGGAATAATCTGACCCTGCCTGTCTACGCCGGCAAAATTAATCTGCTGCAGGCCGTCCGAGAGGGTCTTCATCTGTTCGTTCATTGTCACATCGCTCTGCCCATCGAAACTGCCATCGTTGTCGACATCAACCTTTATCTCGTACTGACCGATGAAATCGTGCAGGAAAAATGAGATCGTACCGGACTGCTGATCCTGCGAGCCGTCCGGCGTAAAATGCAGCTCGCTGAGCTTCGGACTATTAACACTCGGACGTATCCAGTCCTGTTTTCCATCCCATTGCATCGCCTTTCCCGGCAAATCGCCGGCCGGCTCCTCGAAGAACAATTTGTAGACATCGCCGCAGGTATTGAATGACGGTGAATACTGCTCGTTGGCGATCTCGATACTACGATACGCGGACGTGCACTGATCACCCTGGCGAATACCGATACCATCTGCAGAAAGGACCGACGCGACACCGTTGTAGCCGAACTCCGTCGATTTGTAGACGTAGCCATCTTCGCTGATGTAGTACAACGTAGAATCACCATGGTATGCCGCCAAACTCGGCTGATAAATCGCATAGCGGTCTGTCCATATCCGGCCATGCCGTTCACCCTTGCTATCGCTGACGGTTATATTCCATTGGAATGAATTTCTTCCCCAACGTACGACAGGGTGAACTTCCGGATAGGTGGAGGCATCGGACGGTGCGATAAACTGGATCCGCCAAATACCACTTGTCTGAGCGGTCTGTTTCGGAAATACGCAGCCCTTGCCCGCCACTACGTTGTCGGGTATCGTACATTTCATTTGTTTGACTCCGGGGCCGTCCAACGTCACCGTTACGTTCTTCCTGGCTCCTCCGGATCCAGGGATATCAGACCGTAGAAAACTTGCGCTGATCGTCTCGCCGCCTTTGACATAGGCATAGAACGTATCATCGGCCCGGACGAATTGCTTCGGATCGCTTGATAAGGCATGCGCAACGAACATATGTCCGCCCAGCGCCCATAAGACGGATACTACGATAATGCCCAAAAATCGTCGCATATACCATATAGCATAACCGTGTTGGGGCGAAAAGTCTACTCGCCGACTCTCTGTGGTGCGCCCAAACCTAGCTCACGCGCCTTGTTTGCCCATTCGTCAGCCATTTCGTTACCCTCGTCGCCCTCATGGCCACGTACCCAATTCAAGGTCGCGCGTGAATTGACATAGAGTGGATATACTTCGCGGACAATATCCAGGTTTTTGATTTCGCCGCCTTTTTTGCGCCAGCCTTTCGCTTCCCAGCCAGCTGCCCACTTGGTGATGACGTTGATCCAAAACTCGCTGTCGGTGTAGATTTCGCATACTTCTCCGCCCGCATCTTCAAGTGCGGTCTTGATAGCCAGACCTTCCATACGGATATTGGTTGTCTCGGTGCCCGGTTCGCCACCAATAATATATGGCTGGTTATCGCGGATAACCGCGAATCCGCCCGGCCCCGGGTTCGGGCTGGCGCTGCCGTCGGTGTAGTAAACAATCATCTCTCAAGTATACCGCAAACTCACGCTGCTCCCGTCTCACGGGCACCTTCAAGCGGATTAGAAACATGAACGGTCTTGCCGCCTTCGACCAGCTGATACTGCGCCCAGTTAGCGCTCCTAACCAGTCCTTCTCTGATCAGCCTGCCGCGCCTGTACGCCCGTGTCGTCTCGGGTGGATTATTAACCGCAAATCTGATACTCGCCAAATCCGGCATCCTGTTCCCCGGTACTCTTTGACGCAATTTTCCAGCCACGCTCTTAGCCGCTATCTCTTCTGTCGACAACGTCTGGGCCTCCTGCTTGGTTGCCGCAAACACCATCGTGTATCCGAGATCGACTCCGAAACTCGCGCTATCCATAGCCGTCTTGCCGCGCCTCTTGAGATCATCGCGTATCAGCCCGAGCTTTTTGATAGCGTCACTTTCAACCAACTTACTAGGATCATCCGACAAAACCTCATGAGCGCGCTGCCATTCGCGTATGATCTCATCCTGTTCTTCAGTGCGGCCTCGCACCTTACCTGCAACTTCTATGAGCCTCTCCTGTATTTCAAGTGCAGTGTACGAATTACCATTATCCATAGGATAGCGTTCCCTCATATCCAAATCTCTGGCCGCTATAATTGATGTCCTCGTAGCCGGTTCTGGTCCGTTCGCCAACCTCAGTCCGCCGGTAAGCTTCTGACGGGTTGCCGCAAGCATGAGCGACATTGTGCCGAGGGACATCCAGGTCGCCCATGGAGAAATATGCGGATCAACACCCACAATATGTATCCGACGATATTTTATCGGTTCTGCATGGGGCTCATCACGTGTATTGACCAAGGGTTTACACGAATTGGTAGTATCCGACGCAAAGTCACCACTGAACGGCGCGAGGACCTTTTGTCCGAAACTGTAACGATACTGCTCCGCATACGAATCATAATAGACAGCACCGCCGCCAAGCATAGGCAAGCTTGTCGCCAGATGTGTCGTCAAGGCGTGCATATCCTCAAATCTCCCAATCTCCTGCCTGCTCTCCGCAATATTGCAGTGATAGCCCCACGTCGTTCTCGATGCATCGACGACCCGTTTGCACAGAAAAGCGGCTTCAATACCCTCTGTCTCCGCCATATATCTTCGCAAGCTCTCGGCCACAACCAGCTCACCTGCCAACTCCGATATAAGCACGCCTTCGCTCGATATATTTTCCGGCGTCGAATACTCAACCTTCCCACCCACGTCGTTATAATATCGAGCACCGTTGCTCAAAAAATCCGACACGGCAGTAACACCCTCGGGAAGATAGGACTTTATGGCATGAGTAGAAGACCCGCCAGGACCCGACTCAAGCTGACGGTACCCTCGTTCTCCACTGCGGCGGGCGGACATTGGCCACTCCATTTCCGTCCCATAAATTTGTTGAAATTCAGACATAGATACAAATACTACTATCGACTATTGGCCGCCTTTTTGAACATAAGAATTAACAAACTCTTCTGCATTCTCTTCAAGAATATCGTTGATGTCATCGAGAATATCATCGGTCTCGCTCGCCAACTTTCCCAAGCGTTCCTGACCTACCGGCGCTGCGTTCTCGTCTTCGAAATCACCATCATCGCCACCACCGTGGTATCGTCGTTCTTGCTCCATCGCACCCTCCTCTGGTTAATACGGCCTATTTTACTCTCCGTATCGAAGATTTCAAAATATATGACGCCGATTTTACCGGCATCGGCCTTTGAGGTAGTTGCCCAGGCACTTCTGTGCATAGATGATACTGTCGGCTATAAGCGCCGTACCGTGCTCAGCAAAAAGCATAAAGGCCTCTACCTCCGGCCCCATCAGCCGGCCGGTCGCCCTCATCATCTCATCAAATATTTCTTGCGCGTCTTCATCATCGGTAGCGGCCATGAACTCGTGATGGGCATTCAATACTGCTCTTCCGTTTCGGCAGATCTGGTAGAAGTTTACCGCGTTCCCCGCGTGTTCAATCCCAGCTTTCAACATAATATACCCGCCATTCTACGCCGAATACATGCGGTATGCAATAAGTGGATTACTACGGCGCCAGACCCGTATCGACCGTCTCCGGTACATTCGCAAGACCAAATCGCTGCTGCAAATACGGCTTCAGGTCAAACCGGCAAATACCCAACATCACCGACGAGAACGTAATCAAATCTCCCGCTAGCCCCAAGTACGAATGGTTCAGAATGTTATAGCTCATCCAAAACGGTGTCGACAGAGGGGAAATGGTGCGTATATGCCGTGGATTCTTCTGCCACATTGCAGTCGAAGCGGCCACCATGCCGATAAATGCCAGTAGACTTGTCCAGTCTTTCCACGTCGCCATCGTCGCAGCAAAAAGAACCGCTATCGCAACGACATATACCCAGGAATGATGACGATAGCGCTCGAACACATAGCCGCGAATAGCGGCGAGAAATATCAATCCGGCAGCCGTATACATGCCGGCCATCGCATAATAAAGCGTCCATGTGAGATTGGACGCAACCTGAATCCATAATATCTTGTTCCGACTATTGACCTGGAATACCAGAAGCAACAGTCCAATGCCAATCAAGCCGACGACATGGTCAAGCAACACGTTTTCTCCTCCACTTTTCTCTTTTTGCGTGTGGTGCAGCTATATCATAGCACGCCCGAAGGGCTCCCCGTGTTGTAGAATTCGTTAGCCCTAGAGAACGCCGTGCAGCGCCAGTGCGCCAAGCACCCCCTGCCGGGACTCACCAAGCAGATGATGGTTGCCGTTTTCGATATCGATCGACTGTACGCCCGGGATTTTCTCTACGCGGATCGGTGGGAACATTTCATCGTTCATTGCCCGAACTATAAAAAGTTTGGTCGCACTGCGCGCGATCTCTCTGAGCCTCCCCATCATATCTGACATATCAACATCGTTCACATATTCCTCAGTAACGACATACTGCCCTGCCTCGCCCCGCGGGAGGGTCCACGATCCGTCAGTATGTTCAGTCGCATGCCAGTTTCTCAGCTGATATTTCAGGAACTCATTACTGACCCTATACGGCGGATTGATGAGACAGAGTTTACTTAGCCGTGCAATATGCTCGTTGTCCATAGCAATCGTCGGACGCGTACCGCCGCATTTTGCCAGCATGATAATTTCCCCGTCCAGCCCGTCCATACATCCTTGGATGGCATTTTTGTGATAATCAATCGAATACACCACTCTATCGCCCGTCAACAGCCCGTCACTACCCAGCCTCTCTTCATAAAAAGGCAGGGTGTGATAGGTATACCCAGGGAAGGCTGTCTGTATATCGAGGTACAGCCCCCTCGCCTCCTTACTTTCAGCAAAGCCCGGATAAGTAATAACGTGTTTCTCACCGCTCATGTATCACTCCTCGTGCGTCTTGCCCCTATCATACCACCCGACAACAAAAAATCTAGGAGTGTTCGATGATTCGCGGCACCTCAAACCAATTATCAACGATATACGTCGGGTGCACCGTGGCGAGTTCTCCACGGGAATGATATGGAGAGACAATTGCCATTACTGCGCACCGCGCGCCAAGTGCCGAACGAATACCGTTTTTTGAATCCTCAAATACCAACGACTCTTCCGCTCTGGCGCCCACTCTTGCAAGCGCTTTCATATACGGTTCGGGGTGGGGTTTCCCTAGGGAGACATCGTTGCCCGTCACAACATCATCAAAGAACCGCTCGAGGTTCAGGTATCGTAGAACCGCCTGCTGTACCCGCCGGCTACTTGAGGTAACGAGAGTTTGAGCATCCGTATGCCCATATGTCCATCTGACCAGATCCGATGCACCGTCTATCGGATCAATCGCACCGTCCCATACCCTATCTACGAATATGTTCGTTTTATGTGCGATGAGTTCTTCTACAGATGGCAGATCCCGGTCGCCATGTTTAAGCACATGCATCCTGTGAAGTTTACGAAATATATCCTCGGCAGTCATCCCTTTGAATTCACTCCAAGCGTCCATATCAATATCCAGCCCATAGTGCAGACAGGTTTCTTTCTCCACCTCCTCGTGTAGCGGCTCGCTGTTTGCTAGCACGCCATCCATGTCATAATGAAAAGCTCGATATTTCATAATCTTTATCGCATAATCTGCCTATTCGCAAAAGTGCGCTGACTTATTATATGCGGAAATAGATTTTCCGCAAACAGCCCGTCATAATATATTGCAAAGCACACCGATAAGTTTTTGCCTACCTTCGCCGGTGAAATTATGGTCAGTGTCGAGATCGACGATTCGTGCATTTTTTATTGTGTCAATTTTTGTCAGGCCGATCATTTCATCTTGCAGCGCACGAATGATAACGGTCGGTTTGTCAGCCGCGATTTTCCGGTAAAGCTCCATGAGGTCCGCGTTCGCCACGCTGGCAAAGAACTCCTTCGGTAAATACGTCGTCGAGCCGTCTGTCCTTGGCAATACGGACATGCCACTGAGATCTATCTCACTGCCCTTCCGGCTCCGCAGTCTAGCGATGTACCTCTCGTGATCGATCTTGTCCGGCGGTGCCAGCAGCACGATTTTACTCACGCGCGCCGTATCAACCAATCCGGCTACCACACAGCCAAGCGAATGGCACAGCAGGATAATCTCGCCGTCAGCAATATCGATCCGATCCTGCAATTCCGCTGCCATCCCATCGAGTGGACGCACATAAGTATCACCGTCCGGACGCTCATCATTAAGGTCAAACATCCGAAAGTCGATAGCAGGAAACGCCGCCGCGATAGCCGTAAACATCCCTTTTGAATCGGCCTTGACGCCGAAACCGTGCGAGCAAAGAACTGTTTTCATACTTACTGAAGCGAGTCTATGGAAACGCGCTTTTGTTCGGTCGTGTCGCGGTCACGGACAGTGACCGCGTTGTCTTCAAGCGTATCAAAATCGATCACGACGACATACGGCGTGCCGATTTCGTCTTGGCGGCGATAGCGTTTACCGATATTGCCGTTGTCGTCCCACATGACATTGCCGTGCTTTTTCTTCAAAATTCGGTAGACTTCTCTCGCCTTCTCTACCAACTCCGGCTTGTTCCGAAGTAGTGGGGAGACACTGTATTTTACGGGGGCGAGATGCTCAGGGAACCTCATGACGATACGCTTTTCGCCGTTGACCTCGTCCTCGGTGTATGCGGCCGACAGCACGGCCATAACCGCACGCTCGACACCGAACGACGGCTCGATCACGTGCGGAACAAATTTTGTGTTCGTTCCTTTGATCGTATACTCCATATTCTTGCCAGAGTTGTTCTGGATATTCATCAGGTCGAAATCAGTGCGATACGCCAGCCCTAGCAATTCTTCTTTGCCGATCGGAAAATCGTATTCGATGTCAATCGTCCGCTTGCTATAGTGTGCGCGGTCATCTTCAGATACTTCCAACTCGTGAACCCTATCTTGCGGCAAACCAAGCGCGTCCAAGAACGCGTGAACATCACGAAGCAGCGCATTGAACGATTCCTCCCACTTGTCTGGCTCCACGAAGTACTCGATCTCCATTTGTTCAAATTCGCGACTGCGGAATATAAAGTCACGCGGACTGATTTCGTTGCGAAACGCTTTGCCCTGCTGCGCCAAGCCGAACGGCAGATCAGGGTAAAAACTGTCGACGACGTTTTTGTAGTTCGTAAAAATACCCTGTGCCGTCTCTGGCCGCAAATAACTGATCGACGTATCGTCCTCTACTGCGCCGACATGCGTCTTGAACATCATATTGAACTGGCGCGGCTCTCCGAACGTATCCTCCTTGCCACATGTCGGACACTTGCTTGTGTCGATTTTGTCGGCACGAAAACGGCTGTGGCAGTTACTGCATTCGACCAACGGATCGGTAAATGTCGCGGTATGGCCGCTGGCTTCCCATACTTTTTTGTTCATCAGGATTGCCGCATCGACACCGTATATATCGTCACGATCGTCCACGAACATTTTCCACCAGAGCTGCATGATATTGCGCTTCAGCGCGACACCGAGCGGACCGTAGTCCCACGTACCGCTCAAACCGCCGTACACATCTGAGCCCGGATAAATAAATCCGCGGCGTTTAGCCAAACTAACGATATTCTCAAGCTGAGTATTTTTGTTATCCATAATTACAACAATTATAGCATAACTCCCTATAGCGCGGCATGCTGGCGGGCAACATACAGGCAATCAGCCAGGTATTGTTCCACACCGCCAACCTGCAGGATCACGCTTAATGGCTTTACCGCCATGAGCCGCAAAATCTTGATATGCTCCGCAGTTATCGGCCCTCTAGGATCTTCGATAAGGCCCTTCTCTTGGCTGTCATAGCGATAGGCCGTATCTGGTTGTAGTCTGGCACCTGTTACATCACGAGCAACATTCAGCTCGTCTCCCAGCAGCCCCGCTATCCGTACATAAAACCACGTCCGTATGAGCGGTAGCGCGACCGTCCGCACGTCGAGTGCAGCCAGTATTTCGGCCACGATATCATACCACTGCGACTCGTCCAGACTGGCGCTGGCCCGCGCCACCTGTGCGAGGACTTCGTATGCGAACTGCGTACGATCATAATCTTCCAGAATATGGCGGTAAAAATTCACCAGACGCGCAGATGTCAGTACACCCAAGTCGCCCCTCCCTTCGCCTACCACGACATCGCACACGGCAAACAACTCGATTCCTCCGGCAAGCTTTGACTTCTCTTTGCGTACGCCGCGCGCCATAACGCTCACGCGGCCATTTGGCGTGAGCAGATCCACGATACGGTCAGCTTCACCATAATTCGTCCGCCGCAGCACGATCGCGCGGGTACGGGTCGTCTTCATGAGGACAAGACACTCCGTACAGCCGCCACGATGTCGTCAGGCTTCATCGATCTGCTATCAAGCAGTTGTCGCACCCCATACGGCGCAAGTTCTTCTAAACTCACGTGCGCCACCCCACTACAAACGATGACTGGTATTTCCGTCGTATCGATATATGTCTGAAGCTCATGCAGCAAGCCCAGGCCACCAGTACCGCTCAGTAGCAGGCTCAGGATAATCGCGTCCGGCAGTCCGTCATCGATCATGTCAATCGCCGCATAAGCATTGGTAGCACGCTTGGTAGTAAACCCATGCTTCTCAAGTACTTGTATATAATGATCGCCCAACCATGGCTCGCTTTCGACTACCAATACAGTTCGACTCATAGCAAACTCATCTGTGTTGATACGCGCAGGTCGACATAGAATGTCGCGCCGTCACGATGTCGGATCAGACCGACTGCACTGCCCATCAATTCCGCCAGACGCCGAGCAGCAATCAGGCTGATGACACTTGTCGTCGGACGAGTCGCGATCGGTGCCGGTGCGCGTCTGGCGATGCGCTCTTCGACCCGCTGCCACACATCGATCGGTACGGCCGGTCCGTAGTCCCGGACGCCTATGCGGACATACGCTCCATGTCCACTGATCGTTATCCGTATCGGATAGCCCGCCGCCCCATAGTGCAGCGCATTGTCACCGAAACTAAGGAGAATTTGCTGCAGCACATGCCTGTCGGCCACAAGTAGCGGTACCCGCGCACGCGGTTGCAAAACGATATTTTGGCCATGCGCCGTAAAGAGTGGCGCCAACTCGTGGATGACCTCTTGGCAGACGGTGACAGGATTGATCGGCTCCAATTGCAGCGGTTGTTGTGTGGCTGTCGCCATACCAAGACTGGAAGCCGTCCGTAGTGCACGTTCGGTAGTGAGCGTCAGCCTTTGGCCTAAAAGTCGGCGTTCTTCCTCTGTCAGGTTGTCGGACGAAATCGCGAGTCCGAGCTGGCGTAGCAAGATCAGCGGTGACAACAGCTCACCTGCGGCGGCCATAGTAAGTGTAGAGTCGTCCAGCGCCGCTCCCGTTATTCCCTTAAACCGAGACCCCTCGCCACTCATAACTATCCCCAGTGTAGCACGCTGGGGATAGAAAAGACGTTGTCTAATTTTATGCGTTTACGCGTTGAACTTGATCGTTGCGACCAGTGTGTCGAAATCACTCTTGAATGTGCCGACAGCGTCAGTACGGACGGTAATCGTCTTGTCGCGACAACGATAAATGACGGCGTCACCACGGATATCACTACTGAAATCGCCCGTCAGGCGCATATAGTCCTGACCATTTGACGCGCCCGTCGACTGCGTCAGCTTGCCGCTTTGAACAAGATTGTTATACTGATTCGTTACACTGTCGTAGTCACGCTGTTCAATCGTGACGCGCAGTGCAAACTGCTGACTATCACTGACCGGCGGTACATAGCCCGGGTTCAAAAACGCTTTGAAATCTCCACCGTTCGTAATTCGCTCCGACCAGTATTCGCTCCAAGTCTTCGGATATTGGAATGTCAGACCGCAGTAGTCGTCCGGCGCCTTGAATGTCTTGGTCGGTGTCTTCTCCCGTTCGGCATACTTCTCCTCGTCGATATTGCCCTGGTCTTCCTTGGCCTGCGCGACGGCGATTGCAATCTTGTCGTCGACATTGCCCTTCGCTTCGTTATATGAGACGAATGCCCAGATAGCAAACGACCCAAGACCGAGAACAAGCACGCTAAGACCGATAACAGAAATAAGCAGCCCGGAGATAACACCTGATTCTTTTCTATGGAGACTCATAGTAGCCATTATACTTACGCTTCTTCACTCTGTAAAGCCTCTGGACGGAAATGATACAAATTATGCGCGTGCAGCTTTTTCACGGACTGCTTACCACCGCCTAAGCCGGCCCCGTAAGTAATACACCACAGTTCGCGTCCATACATATTGGCGTGCGCCTGTAGTTTGGCAGACAGTTTGTCCGAGTCGCGCGATACGGAAAAGACATACACGACAGTCGTTTCGGCCGGAAAATCAGTCAACCACATGTCCGCAAGTTTTGTCGTTTGGCGGCTGTCCCCCCGTGCAAGCAGACGACTAATAAGCACAAGGATAGGATTCAATTCATAGCCGATCGCGCGCGCACCGTTCTTTGCAGCCATCCTTAATATGACACCGTCGCCGGACCCGAGATCAACCAGCACGTCACTGCGCTTCAAACGATACAATTTCGTCAGCGCCAGCCTGGCATAACGCCGGTGGCTCGGCACATACGGCGCACCGCGGAACACGACGAACGCAAACAAAAGAAAGAAGATGAAAGCAAGCCAGAGCCAGAGTGTCATACTGCCTCTGATTGGAACGATTGCTTGACCTGCCGGATGTCGTTTTCCACCTCGCCTAGGTCATGCTCGATCTCACCGGCAAGCTTCACTGCTTCTTTCAGCTTGGCACTTGCCTGCTCCAACTCGAAATCATCGCTCTCAAACCATGCGACCAACTCGTCGAGCTTACCGATTTTTTCCTGAATTGTCGGATCACTTTTGCTCATAACTTTCTATCCTTGCTTTTATTATAGCCTGGGCGGTCTCGATATCGATCAAACCACCTTCCTTTAATTGTCCGCGGACCAACGCGTATCCGCGCTCCAGCACGCGCTGCGGATCAAGCTCAGCCAGCAGCCGGCGTACCTGCTCCGTATGTCTGCGCTGCCAGTCCAATTTTTGCTCGACTTTTTCAGCCGCCGCTTCGAGCCGACCCTCCAAGTGCCCGCGTAGAAGCTCAACCGCACCAAGTACCTTTGGCACCAGCGCCTGCACTTTCAGTTGCGACGACCGGACGATGTCACGTCGATCCGGCACGATGATTTGCGCCGCATTGCTCGGCGTCGCTGCACGCACATCGGCGGCCAGATCAGCAAGCGAGGTATCAACTTCGTGACCGATACCGGTTATCGTCGGTACGCGGCTGGCCGCTATGACGCGCACTAACTGCTCGTCATTGAAAGCCGCCAGGTCGTCGGCGCTGCCCCCGCCGCGGATAACTACGATGATTTCAGGCAACTCTTCTTGGGTATTAAAGTAGTTCAATGCACGGATAATCTGGTCCGGTGCGTCCGCGCCCTGCACCGTGACAGCCGCGACGTCCACGCGTAGGCCGCCCCACCGATCATTCAGGATCTTGATAAAATCCGCGTAACCGGCCGCCTGCGGGCTACTGATTACCCCTATGTACCGGGGTAGAGCTGGTAACGGGCGTTTTCGCTCCAGCGCGAAAAGGCCTTCCTGGTCCAATTTCGCACGCAACAGTTCGAAACTTTTCTTGATGCTCCCCTCACCGCTCGGCCGGATCGCCTTCACCGTCAGACTGAATTTACCCCACTGTGTCAGCTTCGGACTGGCCGTCACGACGACCTTCATGCCATCCTCGATCGGTACCCGCAATTGGAACAGCATCATAAAACAACCGACACTGCCACCCTCATCCTTCAAGTCGAAAAATACGAACTTACCTTGGTTAACCTTGAAACTCGCAACCTCGCCCTCTACCTCGACGACCGGATACGCATACTCCAGTGTCTGGTTGGTGATTGCTATAAAATCAGTGACCGTCAGCTTTGGCGCCACCTTTGTCTCCATATTTCGTCAATGCATACTGATAAAAAATATAGCCAAACAGGATCGTCCCGATCAGGATGATGACGCGAGCCAGCAAAATACCGGCAATTGCCACGTCACCGGTGATACCGGCAAATGCCAGGAACGTCACCATGATAGCTTCATATACACCCGCCCCTCCCGGTGTCAGCACGATCAGACCCGCCAGACTCGCAACGCCATACGCAATCAGAATCGGTGCCGGGTTGAATACTTCGCCAAGCGCCCAAAAAGCGATCATAAACAGACCGGCGTCACCAATCGTGTACACCAATCCCCACAAGAACGGCCGCACCAGCAGTTTTTTGTCATGTCTCAGACCAAGGAAGTCTCCGTGCATATCATCAAGGAAATCTTTTATCACTTCGCGACGCACCAGCTTCCGTCGTCGGCCGAACGTTACCCGACGGATGACCTTGTTTATGGCATCATAAAGCCATACCGCGAAATGATCGATACGCTGTTTGCTGCTCAGCATATAGACGAGCAATAGGATCGCCAAGGTTATGATGCCGAAGAGCCCTGCACTCACCAGGATAATCCAGCGGTTAATCGTACCGTCTAATGTTACGGCAAATAGTGCTACCAGCAGTAACGTGGCGAAAGCCACGAATGCCATCGTATGCCGTACGACCTGCGCCATCGTCGCACGACCTGGACTGACACCCAGATGACCAAGTCGCCATGTCAGATACGACACCCCGCTGACACCGCCACTCGGTAGGACATGATTCACGAAGTTGCCTTCCAATGCGACGCGTATCAGCTCCCGCCGATCCGTCTTTTGCATCTGGCCTTTGCCGCGAATATACGAAAAAATCATCTCGCCGCCCGCGTAGTACACCAGGACTTGCAGCGGCAACATCAGTACCAAAATCCACAAATTCACCTGGCCGAGCAGCTCCCACGCCTTGATAAGTTCATGCCGCGACACAAACAAAATAACAGCCAAAAGTACTACTGTTACGAGACTTAACCACGCGCGAAATGACATATATGTATAGTATACAGTCGGCGCTACGATATAGCTATCCAAATATGCTTGATAGTAAATTTATCGCGAGCACCCTATACTGGAACTATGCACTATATCGCGATGCTTGGACGCCAGCCCGCCATCAGTATGGCCGAACTGGAACGATCCTTCGGTAATGTTCAATGGTTTTCTCATGATTCGGCACTCGTTATCACTGATAACTTCGATATCGAGCGGCTCGGTGGTACGGTCAAGGCCGGCCGCGTCGTCGTAGAGCTCGCCGGCGCAGACTGGCGCAAAGCCAGTGCGGAAATCGCCCGTGCCTACCACGACAAATGGTCGAATGCTACCGGTAAGATTACTCTTGGTATCAGCGCCTACGGCTTTACCGTATCAGCGCGCGAGGTCCAGCGTGCCGGACTCATACTCAAATCACAGCTCAAGGCCGCCGGCGTCAGCTTGCGACTCATCCCCAACGACCAGGCCGCACTTGGCACCGCCACCAGTCACCACAACAAATTGGGGCTGTCACCGAACAAAGTTGAACTCATGGTCATCCGCGGCCACGGGGGCAAAGTCGTCATCGCCGAAAGCACCGGTGCGCAGAATATTACCGCTCTCGCCCGTCGCGACCAGGCCCGTCCGGCGCGCGACGCGTTCGTCGGTATGCTCCCCCCGAAACTCGCGCAAATCATGATCAATCTCGCCCTGTCACCAGAGGAGACCAGAGTCGATGCACCTCGCGTACTCGATCCGTTCTGCGGTACGGGCGTCGTCTTACAGGAGGCGGCTCTTCTCGGCTATGCCGTCTATGGCACTGACTTGTCCGAAAAAATGATCGACTACTCCCGGCGCAATATGGAGTGGCTCTCGGCGAAATATCACACCCCGTCAGACTACGATATCGAACAGGGAGATGCCACGGATACCAGCTGGTCCCGCCCTATCGACGCGGTCGTCGGTGAAACATACCTCGGACAGCCGTTCAGCGCACCTCCCGCTCAGGCAAAACTCGAGCAGGTTGTCGGCAACTGCGACCATATCATCACCGGCTTTCTAAAGAACATACGCAGCCAGCTTGAGCCCGGTACGCCGCTCTGTATCGCCGTCCCCGCCTGGAACGACGGCCACGATCATTTCACCCATCTGCCTCTGATCAAAAAATTAGTTCAACTCGGCTATCGTCAGCACCAGTTCAAAAATGTCGACGCCAAAGATCTACTCTACTACCGTCCAGGCCAGGTGGTCGCCCGCGAGCTTCTCGTTCTCGAGAGAAAATAGCACGCCCTCTAAACCCCTGGCGTAGGATTCGCCGGTGACAACTGCCGCCGTAATCTTGCATAACAGGGGTTGACGGGCGAGGGTTTTTCCGTTACAATGGTTTAGATTTTGATATTAACTAAGGAGTTTACCCGTGTCACACGTCAAAGCTGGCGGGTCCAGCAAAAACATCCATAACAATGCCGGTCAACGCCTTGGCGTCAAACGCTTTGGCGGCCAAAAGGTTAGCGCCGGTGAAGTTCTCGTCCGTCAGACGGGTGCTACCAAGATTGCCGGCCCTGGCACCTACATGAGCCGCAATTACACGATTCACGCCGCTATCGATGGTATCGTCGATTTTGCCAAGGTCAAAAAGACCAAATTCACCGGCAAGTCGGTGCCTCGTACGCAGGTCATCGTCAAGTAATACCTACTGACGCTCTCTGTTTCGTGTAATACTGTCGATACCAAGTACCTCTTGGGCTGCATATCTGTGCTGTCCGTTTTTCACTTCTCCGTACCGGTCTATATATATTTTGTCACCTGGACTGTTCTTATAGGTGCCGTCAAGCATGGAAATAGCAAGCAATGCCGCATATTCCTTACTGGTCATCGGTTCATCATAACCGTCAACGTTCGGGCGCTTGATTTCCGTATCGTTACTCAACCGTGACGGCAAAAAAGGCATATGGTTCAGTTTATCGAGAAGGTGCCGACCAAGTGCTAGCCTCAGTTGATTATTGCTACGAATTGCCTCTGCCGCATCCCGTTGGAGCATCAACTGTCCTTCGGCAAATGTATCAACAAGTCGTTTGACGTCATCGTCAGCTGCAACATAAGCATCCAGTGCATCGCGGAGACTCTCGTCGGTCACCGAGGTCCGCATGTGCATACGGTCGTCACGGCTATCCGGAAATGCGAACAGCCGCTGCATATGCTCCTGCTCGGCGCGTTGCTCGCTTTCACCTGGCAACGCATCGGCTATGACGACAGAATGCTCTACGGCCCGCATACCGACACTTCTGGCAATCCGCGGAGGTAGCGATCTCTCGGTATTTTCCTGAGGTGATTGTTCAGGTGGAACAATATATCTACTACGGCCGTCGTCTGTCGTACCGGCACCGAAGGGACTGGGAGGAAGGTTGTATTTCATGTTTATGTTCCGTTTTTACAGTATAAATATTAGCATAAAAATTATAAAAAAGCAAGCGCTCTCGCAAGCGCCCACCACATTTCTATTCGTTATTATCTAGGTCATACCGAGGTGATGACGCACACGATCGACGACGTCACCTATTACAACCTGAGATTTGACCAGGTAGTCATCGACGCCGAGTGATTCGGCACGTTCTTTATCCTTCGGCTGACTAAGTGCTGTCAGCATGATCACACGGATATTCGCCGTCTCTGGTGTGTGGCGCAAGATATCAAGTACGTCAAAACCGCTAATTTTTGGCATCATTGCATCAAGCAAGATCAGATCAGGCTGAAACTCTTTAGCTGCTTGTAGCGCCTGCTCACCATTGTTGACTTCACGGATCTCGAAATCCTCCAGCTCCAAACGCGACCGATAAACCGCCGCCAATGCGACGTCATCTTCGACGAGAAGGATTTTCTTCTTGCCGCCGGAGGCCTCTGGCTGAGATTGTGTGTCCGATTGCGATTGGGGCTCTGACGCTGGTGCCAACTGTGTTTCCGGTTGGTCCATAGGAATCGGCTGCGGCTGGTTTACATCTGCGTTTTGGTTTTCATCTTGCATACGCTTATACTACTACACTGCTCCCCGTTCGTCTACTAGTTCACTGTGATGCCAAACCGCTCCAGGGCCGCGTCCATCTGAGGATCCTGTCCGGCAATCGCATCACTGGCACTCAGGCTCACCTTTTTATCCGGCATAATACCCTGTTTGTTGATATTTTTACCATCCGGCGTATACCATTTTGCTACTGTCACCTTGAGTACTGCGCCGTCCGGCAGGTTGATCAGCTTCTGTACGCTGCCCTTGCCAAATGTCTTCTCGCCGATAAGTGTGGCTGCATGGTAATCTTGTAGCGCACCTGCTACGATTTCGCTGGCACTGGCACTTGAGCCGTTTACCAACACGACCGTCGGTACACCGTCCAAGATCGGATCGTTGCTCGAGTGCAGCTCGTCCGTCGTAACACCGTTGGTCCGCTCACTGACGACCACTTGGTCACGTAGCCAAATGCCAGCGACTTCCTGCGCCGCGGTAAGCAGACCACCACCATTGCCGCGCAGATCCAAGATTACGCCCCTTACATTGTGCTTCTTGAAGTTTTCAGCAGCCAGACGCGCATCGTTGCCGGTCGTATCATCAAACCGCGTCAGGGTCAGTACACCGATATCACCGCTCACTATTTTACTCTCGACACTCGGTGCGGTGATTTTTGCCCGCTTGATCGAGAAGTTCTTGGTCTCGACGCCTCTTTGGACAGTTAGTTTGACTGTCGTACCGACATCACCGCGAATTTTGTTCACCGCGTCGTTCACCGACCAATCAGCAACCGATTGATCGTTGACCGCGACAATCACATCGCCCGGCAACAGCTTTGCCTCGGCCGCCGGTGTATCCGGCAATGTTCTGATAATCGTCACCTTGTTGTTGCGATCGCCGATTTCCGCACCAATACCGCCGCCGATATCACCGCTCAGGTCTTTGTTGAAGTCATCCGCCTCCGCCTTGTCCATGTAGATCGTATAATCATCGCCTGCGGCCGCCACTAGCCCCTTGCTAGCCCCTGAGATGAGCGTCTTGTCATCCAGCGTGCCGTCAAAATTCGCCTTCAGCGCACGAAACGTCGTCTGAACCGATGACAAATCCAGCTGGCCGGTCACCACCTTGAAACCAAGCCGCGGCCCGACAAAACCAACGATCTGGTCGTTGCGCGTCCCGGCAGCGTAACCGACAATGAATATCAACGCCGCCAGCAACACGAACGTGCCAGGTGCGAAGCTCCATTTTCTCTCGGGTTTCCTCTGATTCACTTCACACTATTATAACGCAAACGCTTAAAAAACCGGGAATTCTAGAATCAATCTGACGGGAATCGGAGGAAGACGACGCCGGATTTCTTGATGTCCATCGTACTGTATTCACCGGTACCGTAGAAATTATATTGGCTGACATGCACCCAATCACCAGACGTATACTCAACAATCATCACGTGGCCGACCGGTGCAAAACCGTAGGTCGCCGGCAAAACTACCGCGTCGCCGGGCTGCGGATTACTGGTCGGCACCGCACCTAGTTTATAGGCCGTACCCCTGTTGCCATCCCAGTTTATCCACTGATACGCCATGCCGACACCGCCAAATGAACCTACTCTTTTGTGGTAGACGTGGTTCATACGCCATGCGACATAGTCGACACATTCGCGATAAAAGAGTGCGTACTGAGAGCCATTCGGATAATTATAGTCAAGCGGGCCGGCACAGTATGGGTAACCACCGCCACCGCAACCCTGGTTGCCGCTCCAGTTGGCGTACACAAAATTCCCTACGACACCACTATCGCCACCGCCCTGCGCCTGTAGCGCTGCATAGTATGCGCGCTGCTGCGCTGCTGCGCTTTCCATTTGCGATCGTACGTTGTTTACCAGTCTCTTGTAGGCCGCTTCGCTCCCGCGGGTCTGTGCTACCAGACTCGCCTGTTCGGACTGAGTTGCCGCAAGCTGTGCTCGTTGGCTCTTTTGCTCTGTAAGTACCTTATCGACAGCAGCCTTGTCGTCTTCGAGCTGCTTCTTGATGTTCTTTATATCGGTTATCGTGCTATTGAGTTGATCACGCACCGAGGATCGATATTCCTGCTTATCGACGAAATCACTGATATTTTGGCTGCTGGCCAGCATTTCCAGGGGCGATATGTCACTGTCGACATAGAGATTCGCCAGTATTTCGCCGAGAGTATCCTGCGTGTTGTCCAGTTTCTTTTGGTTGGCCGTAATGTCAGCCTGTAGCTTGTCGTGCTTTTTCTGATTAATATCGATTTTCGTCTGCAACGCTTTTACCTGCGCAGTGATCTGATCGAGCTTGTTTTGCAGCGTATCAGCTTTTGCCTTCAACTTATCGGCCTGAGCTTGATATTGATCGGCCTTGGCCTGCAACGAGGCTATCTTGTCATCCCATTTGTCAGCCTGCGCCCGCTGTACATAGGCAAGCGGCACACTTACCGCTATTGCGATCGCGGCGGTTACCAAACAAACCCTACTGAGTAGGGATCGTCGTCTGGAAGTGGTGGACATCCGTTTCATAACGTATCTCCATAGTAATCGTATACGGTTATCTCGTCAATACGCTTACGCTTAAATCTTCAAATATTTGCGCGTGGCGAGCCGCGACGATACAACCCCGATCAGCGCCCCTGCCAAAATCATCGCCAGCAGCACGACTCCGACATACATCGTCACCTGCTCTACCGTGGCATTGACTGCTATCTGGTAACTTGCCAGCTTGTCTTTGGCGGCATAGAGCGCACCTATCCCGAGCGCCGTCGCGATAATCGCCGCGATAAATCCGTACATAATCGCCTCGACAACAAACGGCCCGCGGATAAAGCTACGGTCGGCACCGATCAGTTTCATCATCTGGATCTCCTCCTTGCGGTTAAAGATCGCCATCCGGATGGTATTGAAGATAATAAGCGACGAAATAATGATAAAGATCAGGCTCGTGACAATACCGGCGTTCTGGGCGAACTGTATCGCCTTGCCGATATTCTGGATAGCAGTCCGCCTGTCACCACCAAACGACGGCTGATGGTTCGGATCGGCGTGCTCTTTATAGAGGCCGTCCGTCTTGACGAAGTGGTCTAGCTGCGACGGATCATTGATATCTTCGATATTGACCCGAAATGTTCCCGGCAACTTATTCGTCGCTTCGTTGAGTGCTTCTAGCATCTGCGAGTCGGCCTTGTTATCGTTTGCAAACTCTGTCCTTGCCTCCGCAGGACTGACATAGGAAACGCGTACCACCCCTGGTAATTTCTTAATTTCCGACATGATCTGCCGTGCCGTGTCATCGCTCGTATCCGTCTTTACATAGATCGACATGTCGGTCCTACTCTTGATGTCGGTAACTGTATCGGACAGTACATGGAGCGCGACGAGCGTCATAAAGATAATCAGCAACGTGATCGTCATCACGGCGGTCGCGGCAACAGTCAGCCAGACATTACGGCTGAAATTGTTGACGCCGTACCGACACATACGGACAAACGCCAGCCACTTACGGCGTGTCCGCTTGGTTTGTGCCAATGCCTT
>Ga0164242_10000547_pt1 | contig 45408 bp, 44 predicted proteins | sample OricomgcompostMG_FD_108783 | JGI IMG/M metagenome (GOLD analysis project Ga0164242, IMG submission 108783) | Miracle-Growth compost microbial communities from Emeryville, California, USA - Original compost - Miracle growth compost (MG) ... | reverse complement strand
TCGGTAAGCTCGTCTTGGTCGAGCCTTCACTCAGCCCGGAGCTCGCCAAGAGCGACAATTTGATTCATTTCGTCCATTCCATCCGAGCCGCCGCCGACAAGATCCACCCCGGCACGGCCGTTGCCGGAACCCTTCCCGTCACAGCCGATATGTTCGAATCGATCGTGCGAGACGGCCCCAAGGCGACGCTTTTTGCTTTTATCTCGGTCTTACTGCTCGTGGTGCTCCTTTTTCGTGACGCCATCACCATCGCCCAGTGCTCGTTTGCGCTCATCCTGGGTCTGATCTGGATGTTCGGCTATATCCTGGGCTTCGACCATAAGATCAATTTTCTGAACTTTATCGCGCTTCCGATTACGTTCGGAATCGGTGTCGATTATGCCGTGAACATCTTTCAACGCTACCGCTTGGAAAAGCATGCGGGCATTCTCAACATCCTGAAGCAAACCGGCGGAGCGGTGATCCTAGCGAGCTTCACCACGGTGACGGGCTACGGCTCGCTCGTAATCGCATCCAACCAGGCGTTTGTGAGCTTCGGCTCGCTCGCCATCTTAGGCGAATTCACCTGCGTGTTCGCCGCCGTGGTTTCCCTTCCGGCTTTGATCTGGTATCTTGAAGAACGTAAACGAAAGAAAGCGACGGAAAAAAACACCGATGAGCCCCTCGCCAAAGAAAAAGTATTCAATTGAGTCCATCCGCACCGAGCATTTCCCACGCCTGGTTTCGGAATGGCGACGCTGGTGGAACGCCCAATCCTTCTTCCAAAAAATCCTGCCCCTCCTGATCGGTGCAGCCTACCTGACCCTGATCGCGATTCTGGGCACGGTCCGGCCGGATCATCCGCTGATCACCCTGGCCACGCTCTTGCTTTGGTATTTGGGCCCGGCGACTCGGAACCTGTTCAAATTTCTGCTTCCGCTCATTTTGGTCGCCGTGATTTACGACAGTATGAGGTATTACTCGGATTTTTTGCGCGGTCCGATCCACGTCGCCGAACCTTATCATTTCGATAAGCGGTTTTTCGGGATCAGCACACCCGACGGAGTCCTCACCCCGAACGAATGGTGGCAAAAGCACACGAACCCCGTCCTCGATTTCATCACCGGGTTTTTCTATCTTTTCTTCATCACCCTCTACGTTTTGGTCTCGATGTATTTCTGTTTTTGGCTTCCCTTCCGAGGGACGACGAAACGCTCGGCCGAATGGATCCGGGCCCAAGCCTTTCGTCCGATGTGGGCCTTCTTTTGGGTGAATATGCTGGGCTACTCGACCTATTACTGGTTCGCGGCCGCCCCACCTTGGTACGTCGCGGCCCATGGTCTCGGGCCTGCCGATCTGTCGGTTCACGCCAGTGCGGCCGGCTGTCTGCGGTTTGATGCCTTGTTAGGGACGCATTTCTTCACCGATTTTTACGGCCGCGCGGCCGACGTCTTCGGAGCGATTCCGTCCCTTCACGTCGCTTATCCCTTGCAAGCCGTGTATTACGCCAATCGCTACGGCGCCCTTCGGAAGTTCACGCTCTGCTTTTATCTGATCATGTGCTTCTCGGCGGTGTACCTGAACCATCACTACATTTTGGACATCCTCTGGGGTTCGTCGTATGCGCTTCTCGTCTGTGCAACGCTGGATTTTCTGCACCGGAAGAAGTCAATACAATGACGATTGATCCGTCTTTCGATTCATGAACTAATAAAGGAATGAGAGTTCATTTCCGTTCGAAGGTATTGGTGAGTTCCCTTTTTGCAATGTTTTGTCTCGCAGGCTGCGGTCAAACCGTCGGTCGCTCGAATGTCGACATTCAGCCGGACCAAAATCCGATCACGGCTGAAACTCCGACACCGACTCCACCGGTGGGCACCACCCCCACACCGAGCGCAACTCCGACTCCGCCTCCGGGCCCGACACCGGTGCCGACGGAGTACGGTGATCTTTTAGGCGCGAAAACCTTCGCGGTCGTGGTGAACAAAACCGTTGCCGGCATCGGCGAAGAAAACGGAAATCACTTCGCACAAATTCGAACCTTGAACGGCATTTCTTCTCCGGGCGCTTATTACGGCATCGGTTACGGCAACAAAGGGTTCTTGGGCTTCGGGCTCGACTATCATGCCGTTCCGGTCAGCCAATTCGAAAGCCTTTCGTTCCGCACGTTCCAACCGACGTCGAATCGCCCGAGCGCCTACAACGTGTACCTCAATCTGATCGTCGATTTGAACTGCGATCCGCTCAAGCCCGACTACACCGTCGTGCTGACACCGAATCTTTCGGGTAAAAAAGGCGTTTGGAACCGGTACACAATCAAAAAGACCGATCCGATGTTCCGCACTCCGGGCGGCAAAGGCGGTATGCCTGATTCCGAACGGACGTCGTATCCGGCGCCGCTCACGCAGCTCGTGCATGCCCGTCCGCATGCCTGTTTCGTCGCCGCCGATATTTTCGGCGTAGGGATGAAGCGAAACCAAAAGCTCGCTCCGTTTCAGATCGTTCACGGCGACAGCATTTACCTTCAAGCCTCGTCGGTTCGCATCGACGACATCGATCTTCACATGACGAATTCATCACTGAGCGAGGATTATGAATAAGCGCTCACTCCTCGTCCTTTTGTCCGTCCTCATGCTCAGCCCGATCGCATCGGCTTCCGAAAATTTACTTTTTGTAGGAACGGATCTCGGCTACCTCGGCTTAAGTAGTTCTCGCTCGCTTGAAGTCGATAAAAGCGGAGTCGAGGCCGGAATCAAGCTCGTGGCCTCGCACGAATTCGATTCGCCCTGGTTGATCGATGTGGGCGGCGGATACCTTTACAGCTACCTCTCGGGTGAAGGCATCGGAACGGTGAAGAACATCAAGGTGATCACCCGCTCGTTTTATGCCGAACTCTCGCCACGCTACCGTTTCGATTCGCATTGGCAGGTGGGCCCGGTGATTCAATTCTTAACCGGCGGCGACGTCTCTTACGATGAAGACGGAAGCGTGGATGAACTAGGCTCTCAATGGCGCGGCGGAGCCCGCGTTCAATACGAAGTCGGCGACGATTGGCGCTGGCGTTTCGGCCTTCAGGGCTTTACCGATTTGAACATCGACTCGCGCCAGATCATCGGCGTCGTGGCCGATATTCAGTTCGGTTTTCCGTTTAAAAGCCATGCGAGCGAAACCCCGGCCGCAGAAGAAAACCCGATTCAAAAACCCGACTTCGCCGAAGTGAAAGGCAAAAGCATTCGGATCTACCTCGGCGACGATCTGCTTCGCTTCGATACGGCGGGCACCGCGCTCGACTCCAAATCGAAACACGCGCTTCAAAAGCTGGCAAAAGTGCTTCAGCATCACCATCAGGACTGGAACCACCTTCGCATCGAAGGCCATTGCGACGAACGCAACGTCCAAGGCCTGAATCAGAAACTCTCGGAAAAGCGCGCCAACACCGTCAAGACCGTGCTCGTGCAGGAAAAGCTTCCGGCCAAAAAAATGAGCACCGTGGGACTGGCCGCTACCCGTCCGATCGATCCGGCACATAACGCCCATGCGTATGCGATCAATCGCCGGGTCGAAATCTGGCTCGACGACATTCATCCCGACGCGATTCCGACCGTTATGGCCGAGCTTAAGAAATAAATTCCATTTTTTTCGTTGAATCGCAGCGAAAATCACGAGTCTTATTTAGTACATACTTGCTATTTAATTTCGAGTGATGTATTTTTGCAACCATGAAAAAAATCGCAATTGCATTGGGAGCTCTCTTTTTGTTTCAAAACGCGCACGCGACGGACTGCCATACCCTGATGGCGAACGTCATCCAAGAAAACGGGAATGCGCAGCGGGACCTGGGCGTCTCGATCGCCTTGGATCAGATTGCCGGCTCGAACTTGCTGAAAGACAGCAACGCGGCCCTTTCAATGCGACAGACCGCGAATGAGATGAGAAGCGATCAGAACTCGGCTCAAGCCGCATCAGACAACGCCTGGAAAGAGTTCGATCAGAACTGCGCCATCATCGACAAGGCTTCCGCGAATTAAATCTGCTTCCAATTCTCGCGATCGGCCAGGGTGAACACTTCGTCCAAAATCGCGACGACGTGGTCGACCGTGCCGGTATCGATCGTCAGTGCGGGCTGAATCCGAAAGCTCGGCGCATAAGCCATCGTCAACAATCCACGCTCCAGACAGGCGGTAAAGATCTTCTTGCACGCTTCTTTTGAGAGCGGCTCTTTGCTCGTTTTATCTTTGACCATTTCGACCGACAGGAACAGACCGCGTCCACGGGTCTCGCCAACGAACGAAAATTTTTCTTCAAACGGTTTCAGCTTCTTCAAAAAGTACTCGCCGACCACGCGCGAATTTTCGACCAGACCTTCTTCTTCGATGATCGAGATCGACGTATTGACCGCAGCGGCGGCCAGCGGGTTTCCGCCGTAACTCGATGACGACCCTGACGGGTTCCCCCACGGTTTGGCTTGCACGATTTCGTCGGTCGACAATAGCGCCGCAACCGGGTATCCGCCCCCGAACTGTTTTCCGAGAGTGACGATATCGGCCTTCACGCCGGAATGATGCGAGCCCCACATCTTGCCGGTCCGTCCGAAGCCCGTGATCATTTCGTCGACGATCAGCAAAGCGCCCAGCTTCTCGGCCATGACTTTCACGGCGGGCAGAAAATCATCGGGCGGAATCACATTCCCCGCCGTCCCCTGCATCGGTTCGACGATGACGGCCGCGACCTTACCGGCGCAGCTCATTTGCGCCTGTTTCGTCGCCAGCTCGACGCATGCCATTCCGCATTCGCCCGGTTTCAGTTTCAACGGGCAACGGTAACAGTTCGCATACGGAACGATGTGGCTCCCCGAAACCATGGGGCCGATCGAATCTTTGAAGGTCGAGCCCATGAGCGAAAGCACGCCCATGGTTTTTCCGTGAAAGCCGCCCCAGAAGCTCACGAATTCATACTTTCCGGTATGACACTTGGCGAGTCTCAGCGCGCTTTCGACGGCTTCGGCACCGCCCGAATACAGCTGCATGCGGTTCACGCCCGGAGCAGGCGGATTCTTCGCGATTTTTTCAAGCAACTCCACACGAGGCTTCGAGGTAAAGCTTCCGACCGAGGCCTGCGCCACTTGGTCTTGGATCGCCTTCACGAATTTCGGATGCGAATGCCCAAGTCCGTTCACGCCAATTCCGCCGATGACGTCCAAAAACGTATTTCCGTCGACGTCGGTCACGGTCGATCCCTTCGCGTGATCGACGGTGATCCCCGCCATCAGCGCAAAGCCTTGAAGGCCGGGTGCCAACAAACGATCTTCGCGTTCACGATAAGCGCGGCTTTGCGGGCCAGGGATAGCGGTTTTCAACTCGACTTTCTGGTTTTTGGGTTGGGTCGGATTAATTTCCATGAGCCTGTTCCTTCTGATAAACGAAAAAATGATGAAGCGGATAATTGTAAAAAACACCGATCATGACCGCGATGATCGCCTGCGAATAAAGGTAGAACAACCCGGTTCGTTCAGTCACGAGGTAAACGCCGAGCGTATTCAAGATCAAACTCCCGGCCGAGACCAGGATATAACGTCCGGCCTGACGAACCATGGGGTCACCCCCCGCCTGAAACGACCAATACCGATTGATCATAAAATTGGTGACGGCACCGAAGAAGGCGCCGATCGCCACTCCGTATGGGTAATAGAGATGAAGCACCTCGACCCAAAACGTGAGTATCCCGAAGTCGATCACGGTCGCGGCCAATGCGGCGACCTGAGCTTTTGAAAAAGTTTTCCAAAACCTCACGTTAGTTTTTTCGCCCCTTTACCGCGTTCGCGATCGCGCGCAGACGAATCAGGGCCGAGCCGTTGGCGAAAACCGCGACGATGAACAAAGCGAAGACCATCGGATACCCGATCGAAATCGGATAGAGACCGCTCGACGGATAATTCGCGTTCAGTTCAAAACTTTGAATCGAGATCGGCGCCAAAACCGCGCCCAAGGTCAGGTACACCGCACGTTCCGTGCGTCTCATCGAGCCGCGTGGAGGTTTGACCTGCAAGGCTTCGGCTTTCGCCGTCGAATAGCTGACCATGAACGAGCCCAGCAGTGCCGATAAGGTCAGGATCACGAGCCAAGGCACGTTGTGGTAATAGACGATCAAGCCCGCGAAAAAGAAAAACTCGACGAACCGATCGACTGCCGCATCGACGACCTCGCCCGAATCCGAGGCTTTTCCGGTTTTCCGCGCGACCATGCCGTCGACCGAATCGAGCAACGAACATAAGGTGCAGAAAAATCCGCCCGAACCGAAATGGCCGAACGCCAGGGCGACGCCGGTCAAGATGCCGAAAAACAGAGAAAGAAAAGAGATGGCGTTCGGAGTAAACCCGAGCAGGATGAACAATTCACCCACGGGTTGAAGCCCCCAATACGCCATCTCCATGATTCCTTTTCCGAGGAGTGCGCTGCTGCCCTCCCGGTCGACGCGATCAAACTGAGCCTTTCCGCGAAACAAAAGTTTCAGCGAATACGACAGCACCAAGATCGCCGCGATCGAAAGCAACACGAAACTGTAAATCAGATCGCCATTCACTTCCGTCAGACCGGGTAAAAATAGGTTCAGCATACGCAGCAGATTATTCCTCTCCTTCGTCCACGCCGTAGTACGTCAGACCGAGGTGATTGATGATCTCCTCGTTCGTGAAAAACCGAAGGGTGTTTTCGAGCTTCAGCAATTGGACTGAAAGGTCGTGCTCGGATTTGAGCCCTTGCTTCGCGACCGGAGCTTTATAATAGAAGCTCAGCCATTCCTGAATGCCCTTCATGCCTGCGCGCGAAGCCAGGTCGCTGTACAACGCCAAGTCAAGGGCGACGGGTGCTGCCAGGATCGAGTCACGGCAGAGGAAGTTCACCTTGATCTGCATCGGATAACCGAGCCATCCGAAGATGTCGATGTTGTCCCAGCCCTCTTTGTTGTCGCCACGAGGCGGATAATAGTTGATCCGAACGACGTGCGAGATGTTCGAGTACAGGTCCGGATAGTGCTCTTTCGAGAAGATATCGTCCAGAACGCCCGACTTGGTGACTTCTTTTGCTTTGAACGATCCTGGATCGTCGAGCACTTCACCGTCGCGGTTTCCGAGAATGTTCGTCGAATACCAGCCGGCCACGCCGATCTGACGGTTACGAAGACCCGGAGCCAGAATGGTTTTCAGCAGGGTTTGACCCGTTTTGAAATCCGAACCCGAAATCGGGGTTTTCATCTCTTGAGCGAGTTCGTTCATGCACGGCATTTCGACCGAAACGTTCGGCGAGCCGTTGGCGTAAGGAACGCGTTCTTTGATCGCGGCATAGGTGTAGATCTGCGACGGGCTGATCGCCGGGTCGTTGTTGCGAAGGCCTTCTTCGAACGACTTCACCGTTTGATGAACGGCGGTGGCCGGAGTGTAGACTTCGGTCGATCCGCACCACACCATGACGGCACGGTCGCAGTTGTTGTTCTTCAGGAAGTCGCGGATATCTTGGCGGACGGCTTCGGCGAGTTCCATTTTATTTTTGCCGGTCTTCACGTTCGAACCGTCGATCCGTTTGATGAAGTTTTTGTCGAAAACAGCCTTCATCGGCTTGATCTGAGAAAGCTCAGGTTTGATTTGTTCGAGCAGGTTCTGATCGAGTACCTTCGCGTGCGAAGCGGCTTCGTAGGCGTTCTCAGGGAAGATATCCCATCCGCCGAAAACCACGTCTTTCAGGTTCGCCAGAGGGACCACGTCCTTCACCAGCGTGTAACGGTTTTCAGTGCGTTTTCCGAGACGCATCTTTCCCATCTGAGTGTGCGATCCGATCGGCTTTGAAAGGCCTTTGTTCACCGCGAGCACGCCGGCGTACAAAGTCGTGGCGACGGCTCCCATCCCCGGGGTCAGAATCGCGAGTTTTCCTTTCGGCGGTTGAATGTTGATTGTTTGCTTGGTCATGTCCGTTCTCCTTTGGCACCATCCGGCGCCGTATTTTTCACTTGTAAATCAGTTAATCCCGTCGAGTTTCAATTCCCGACAACCGTTCTTCGCCGATTCATACGCACGCGTGATGATCTCGATACAACGGTAAGACTCTTTGGCTTCGCTGCCCACGAAATCGTCTTCGTCGATCGCCGTCTTGAACAAATCAAACATGGCGTTGAACCAGGTGACGTGGCTTGCGTCCATCCAGTCCGAAGAAATCGATTTCTTTTCGACTTCCCAGCGAATCGCGCCTTGAGCGACGTCCGGGCCGTCGGTTCTTTTCTGTACGGCGATTTGCAGGTCATCGTCGTCAACGGTGATCGCACCGTTCGTGCCTTGAATCGTGTAAATCACTTTGCGCACACCCGCCGTCCAGCTCAAATGGCAATGAGCCAGCCCGTTCGGGAAAGTCAAAACGGTGCTGAAATTGTCTTCGGTATCGTAAGCGGCCGGAGAGCCCAGCGAAAGATTCGACATCTTCGCCGTCACTGCGGTCGGATAGCTGCCTAACCACATGAAGGTCAGGTAGAACGAGTGGCTTCCGTGATCCATCGCGATCCCGCCGCCGCTGAACTCGTGGAACCGACGCCAGTGCGTGTTCCACTCCGTAACTCCTTTAGCATGCGTGTTTCTGAACGTATTGAGCGTGACCGAGCGAACTTCGCCGATCTTTCCGCTGTCGATGACTTCGCGAATGGCTTTCACGACCGGTGCATGTTTGTAATTGTGTCCCGGAAAAAAAACGCGTTTCACCTTCGCCGCTTTTTCAAGCAGACCTTTCGCTTCTTCGAGCGTCGTCGTAATCGGCTTTTCACACAAAACGTGCAATCCGGCATCCAGCGCCGCATGAGCGATTTCGGCATGCGCGCAAGGCGGAGTCGCGATGTCGATGAAATCGAGGTGTGCTGCCTCGTTCGCGATCAAATCGCGATAGTTCGAATAAACGTGAGCATCGGGCAACGCCTTCTTCGCGAGCTCGCGACGTTCGGGACAAATGTCGGCGACCGCGACGAGTTGCACGTCTTTTTGAGAACGTTGTAAATAAGCGGGAATATGTCCCTTACCGGAAATGAATCCGTATCCGATGACCGCGCCCCGAAGTGTTTTTCCGTCTTTTGACTTCATATCCGTTTTTAGCCCTAAAAGATGATTAGAAATACCGAGTCACAGCGAATTTCACAAGGATTTTTCCCTTTCACTCACCCCCACCCGTGACCAAGGGCGCGATTTGAAACTGAATCTGAATCGTCCGAAAATTGACGCCACGCATCTTTTTTCGATGCACTGGGGCATATGGTATACTATTCCCGTAGGGTAAAGGCCTTACGCCTCTCGCTTTGCCAGAGGCTGATGGATGATGAGGCAAAGTGATTCAATTCAGGAGTGAATGGTTATGAAATATCTCAATCGTATTTTGATGATGATGGCAGTGATCGGACTCACTGGGGCCTCTGCTCATGCAGGATGGGGAATTCTAGGAGGAGCCACCCTCTCGCATCCCTCGATGAATCCAAGTTTTAATCTATCGTCGAAAGCCGCCGTGACCGGGGGCCTGGCTTTTGAAAGCTCCATCGCCCCAGGTCTCGGATTAGAAGCCGACGTACTTTATCAAACTCAAAAAGTCGAAGCGCTGGGAGTCACCCAGACCAGAAAAGGGATTAACGTCCCTGTGATGCTGCGTTTTCACCTCTTGCCGCTCGTCAGTCTGGGCGTCGGCGGGTATTTCACCAATGGCATCGGTGATATCGACAATAACGGAACGAGCGGCTCCTACGACGCGAGCGGTATGAAAAAAACCGATGCCGGTGCGATCGGCTCGCTCCGCATCGCCATTCCGGCCGGTCTCGCATCGGTCGTACTCGATGGACGTTATCAATACGGTTTATCCAATCAGATCAAAAACACCGCTGGCAACGCGAGCATCAAGACCCGTAACATCCAAGTGCTCGCCGGGTTGATGTTCGGAATCTGATCGATTTGCCTCAAATTTGATTTTCAAGCCCCGGTTCCGTTGGAATCGGGGCTTTTTCATGAGTCTCTATTTTTCCCGCCGGCTTAGGCTGGTTTGCTTTATGCAGCTCTCACCGGTGAGGCCCCTTGCGACGATCACCGTTGCAATGCCTATCAGGAGAGACTTATGAAAAATTTAAAAAGGATCATCGTGGCAATCGTCGCTCTGACCGGCATCTCTGCCCATGCGGGATGGGGAATTCTCGGCGGCGCAAATATGTACAACCTCAGCGATTCCAACCTCGACACCAAGGCAAACGTCGTCGCGGGATTAGCGTTTGACGGTTATGTCTCGGAAGGCTTCGGTCTCGAATTAGACGCGCTCTACGCCCGAAACCATACGAACGCCTTCAATTACAGCTCGGTTCAAGTCCCGGTGTTTCTGCGCTTTCAACTCGTTCCGATCTTGAATCTCGGCGTCGGCGGTTATTATGCCTATGCCACGGATGAATTCATCGGTCACAAACGCTCGGATGCGGGCGCAATCGGATCCGTTCGAGTGGGAGTGCCGATCAGCACCGTCAATCTATTCGTCGAAGGTCGATACCTCTATGGATTGATGGATCAGTTCGACGTGGGTGACGCCAAAACCCGCGCCGTTCAAGCCTTGGTCGGCGTGATGGTGAAGATGTAACGAGCGCGAGCGGCGGAAATCGCTGCATCCAGTGTGATCAAAACAAAACCGCGCAAGTTGGGAGACCCACTTGCGCGGAAATTTTTTGAGTGAATGAGCGGAGGTTATTCTTAAAGATCAGCGTTTAGCGCTCAAGGTTTTGGTATCAACATAAAGGTACGGATGATAACCTTGCTCTTTATAGTCTTTAACAAAGATCAGTGCGTCGCCATTGGTGAACAATTTTTGAATTTTCGCCTCATACACCACATTCGCAACAGATCCGTTATCGGTGTAGAGCACGGATTCTTTTTCACTGAATCCATTTACCGAGGCACTTCTTTCAGCGATGATCTTACAATTTTTTTCCGGAACCAGATAAACTTGCCCCAAAGTGTCGGTGAGTTCCATGACCGCATTGTGTCCTGTCGAAGCATAAGTTGCGGTCAAATAACCGCTCGTCCCTGCATCAACCAAGTATTCTTTAGAGTCAGAGGCATTAGCGGCCGAAGCAATCAGTATTAAACATAATAAAATTCTTTTCATGAACTTCTCCGTTCCGTTTATGTCATTTCACGAATAATCCGAACTTATATGAAGGCACCTTATTTTACAATATTTTATTTATATTTTATTTATTAAAGCCCGTGCTTCGTACTTCATTCAAATGAAGTCGAATCGATCCGCCGCTTGCGAAAACAAAAGCATCAAAACTCAATTCCGATTTTTTTAAAAAAAGACCTATTTTATAGCTATTTTTATTGAAATTTAAATGAATTTCGTTTATACTCTTCGAGTGAAATCCGCATTAAAATCCTTCTCCAATTCCCAACTTCACGAAGAGACTTTAAAGGCCGCAGCCCGCGAAAAATCGGCGACCTTGACCTTGCTCGAACATCTGGTCGAAGTGGATCGACGAAGGCTCTGCTAAAGATCAGGGATTAAAGGGCATGAGCGCTCCCGCTTCATTCACTTGACAGTCCACAATCGGCTTTCCAACTCTTTTTAGTTCAATCATACCCGTCTGTGTAATGGGCTTCATTGTCGGACAATTTACCAAAAAATAATCGACGTCGCCGAAGCAAAGCTTACCCCAGATCTGAGCTTCCCAATAAGGCTCTACCCTATCGGATTTCGATCCGTGCCAGTCAAACGAATGAGCATGTCCATGAAGAGCCACGTTCCCGAATGAGTCTCCAGCCGTGAATGTCGAACGTTGTTTTATCTCATCCTTAAGAACGGCAAAAACATTCCCGTATGAAACCCAAAATTTCGATTGAGTCAATCCGGGTTTCGACTTCGTAAATTGCACATACGCATATTTGGGTCGAAGTTCGTTCACAATATTTTCGGGTCCCGGCACATAAACTTTTTCGAGTTTTAGTCCCGCATTTTCATCTTCGATCTTCGCTCTCATTTCCGGTTCATTCGCACCATTCCCCCCGCCCGTTTGATGCAAATTCAAAAAGCAATTTTCTTGAATCGAAGTGATGTACTTTTCTTCAAATTGCAAAAGGATTTTGGTGTTGTCCTTAAAGTCAAAGTACGGTTGAAAATTTGAATTGAAATCTCTTTTTTCGCGTATGCGTTCAACAATTGAATTCGCTATTTTTTCCGAGGAGTATTGATGGTAAATGTAAGATGGCACTTCGGCCTGATTCGGCAAATCAATGATCTGCTTAATAAAGCCATCTTGTTGCACTTGAGCAAATGAGCAACGCCCAATGAAAACGACTAAGAGGATAAGCTTATTTTTGATCGCCATTTTTTGTTATGTCTCAATCCAATATTTTCAATCTACAACTTGCGCTAAACCCATTCATGTCTCCGCGCAGTCGTTTCGTTAGAATCAGGCACATCTTACTGCCAGCACGACCTTTTTTAAAGATATATATTTATATTTTATTTATTAAAACCCGTGCTTAGCACTTCATTCAAATGAAGTCGAATCGACGTAACAAATCCTTAAGCATGCACCCGCGATCAAATCTAATTTTATTTTCAAAAAGACCTATTTTACAGCGATTTTTATTGAAGTTTAAATGAATTTCGTTTATACTTTTCGAGTGAAATCCGCATTAAAATCCTTCTCCAATTCCCAACTTCACGAAGAGACTTTGAAGGCCGCAGCCCGCGAAAAATCGGCGACCCTGACCTTACTCGAACATCTGGCCGAAGTGGATCGGCGAAGGCTCTATTCAGAGCTCAGCTATCAAAGCCTGTGGGAATACACTCATAAAGCCCTTCACTATTCCGAATCGCAGGCATCCGAACGGGTTTCGGCGATGCGGCTGATGGTCAAGGTTCCCGAGCTTAAAAGCGAACTGCAAGCAGGAAGCCTCAATCTCACCGCCGTCTCAAAGCTTGCCTATCATGTGAAGCGCGAAAAGCTGGAAGTGAAAGATACCGTCGAGCTTCTGGCCGCGATCAAAGATCAACCGATCAAACAAGTCGAACGGATTTTGGCAAAAGAGTCGACTCAGCCCGCAAGACCTGATTTTGTCAGGATCGTCACCCCCAAAACCACCCGAATCTCGATTGAAGTCGACTTGGAATTCATGGAGCTTTTAAACCGCGCGAAGGAACTCAAGGGTGATCTTTCTCTTTCACCCCAGGAAGTTTTTAAATTGAGCCTTCAGGAATATGTCAAAAAGCGAGAAATAAAAACTACGCAAAAAACCTTCAATCAAACCTTGATCCAAGCCTCTGTTGAATCACCGACCCAAAAAATTACGCCCGCGATCGATCACCGTGCACGGAATGAGTCTGACCGACTTCATTCAAATGAAGTCGGCCCCGGAAAAATGGTCTCTTCCAAAGAAAAGTATCCCTCTCAAGAAAAAGCGTCGGATGGATTTGGCTTGAAACGGCCACGCTCAATCCCCACATCGGTCAAGACGCAGGTTCGCTTACGATCGCAAGATCGCTGTGAATGGATCGATCCGCAAAGTAAACGCCGTTGCACCGGCAAGGCTGGGCTTCAATTCGACCACCATCACCCATTCGCACTCGGAGGTGGCCATACCCTCGAAAATATCCGCCACCTTTGCCCGAACCACAATCGGTTTGCGGCGATTCAGATTTTCGGCGAAAAGAAAATCAGACACTATTTTAAAAATAACTCTCGAAAAATTTCAGAGTCCTGAAACTCTCCCGTCATGCACGTTTGTCGATGACAGTATTGAACCGGAGACGTCGTTCCATCAACGACAAAACAAAACGGATGAGCGCGGAATCGCAACTCGGCTGCGCCCTTCAGGATGATGGGCGAAACGCGCGATAAAAGAATCGAACTTAAGATTTCACTCATCCCGAACGAATGATCTTTCGCCACACCGATCAACGTGGCGGAATCACGCGTCCATTTATTTTCGATTTCGCAATCCAATACCTGCATCAAAACCTGGATCACCCCATAAACCACGCCCGAGCCCGAAGGAATCGCTTGGTCGTAAAGCGACTTCGGCCGACTGATTAATGCTTCGTCGTCATTTGCGGTCATGAAAAACCCGAGTCCATGCTCGTCGGTGAATCGGGCATGAACTTCTTTCATCGCCGCTGCAGCGTATTCGACATAAAACGCCGCCCGCGACGGATCGACTCGCGCCAGATCCAAGGCCGCTTGGGCCATGAAGGCGTAATCTTCTAAAAATCGGCGAGGATCACTGATTACAGAAGCATCCATGAGAGCATCAAACGCGCGAACGGCTAAGGCTCTCGTTTCCTCGGCGCGAGTCGATTCGAAAGCCAAAGACGCCCAGGCCAAGCCGCTGATCATCAGGCCGTTCCACGAGATTAAAACTTTATCATCCAAACCGGGCCGAACGCGTTTTTCACGCGCGGCCCGTACTTTTTGAACGGCCGATTCTAAAACGCTGTTGGACAGAGCATCATCCAAAACTTCATCCGGGTGCGCGAGATAAAACACATTCTGACCTGCCTCGAAATTGCCCGCCTCGGTCACGCCGAAAAAACGGCAAAAGGCTTCGAACTCCGGCGGCTCCAGAATCGCCTGTAACTCTTCGCGCGTCCAGACGAAGAATTTTCCCTCTTCGCCGTCAGAATCGGCGTCTTGAGCCGCATAGAAAGCGCCCGAGGGCGACACCATCTCGCGCTTCAGGTAATCGAGCGTGAGGCTAAGCCCCGACAAAAAGCGCTCTTTTTGCGGAGGCGAGAGTTCTTTTGAAAACTCTCCGGCAAGCACTTCGCCGAAAAGCTTCATCAACTGGGCATTGTCGTAAAGCATCTTTTCAAAATGCGGAACCGCCCAATGGTCGTCGACCGAGTAACGCGAAAACCCACCGCCCAATTGATCGAAGATCCCTCCGCAGCGCATGCGATCGAGCGAGAGAATCACGGCTTCGCGAAAAGTGCTGCGATCTTCAGGCGGCACGGACGAGCACAATCCCATTCTCCACAAAAACGACAGTCCCGAGACATTCGGAAATTTCGGAGCCCCACCGAAGCCGCCGTTTTGCCAATCCACTTTTTGAACCAGATCGCGAGCCGCGCTCAAGAGCGCTTCATCTGTGTGAGTGTCCGTATCGGCCTCGGGTACAGAGGTTTCAGATTGCGGGCTCCATTCCTCGTGCTCACGAATCGCCTGGGTTAGGCGTTCGGCACGCTCTGAAATCGAGCCACGATCATCGCGATATCCTTGAGCCAGCGCGAGGAGCACGCGCCCGAAACCAGGACGTCCGTAACGATCGGTGGGCGGAAAATACGTTCCGCCGTAAAACGGTTTCAAATCGGGAGTCAGAAAAACAGTCAGAGGCCATCCCCCACCTCGGGTCAGAATCTGCGCGACCGGCTGATAGACCTGATCAAGATCGGGCCGCTCTTCGCGATCGACCTTGATGTTGATGAAGTGCTCGTTCATGATCCGCGCAATCTGCGGGTTTTCAAACGATTCATGGGCCATCACGTGGCACCAATGGCAGGCAGAATACCCCACGCTCAAGACAATCGGCTTGTCTTCGGTTCGCGCGCGATCGAGCGCCTCTTTCCCCCACGGATACCAATCCACGGGGTTTTTCTCGTGCTGTTTGAGGTAGGGGCTCGTCTCGAATTGAAGGCGATTCAGGGTCATTCGCAGAAACTACCACCTTTGCCCGACACTTTCGTGAAAAAGCCGCACCCGAAACTCGGAATGCGGCTTGATCGAGGCTTTGCTTCGTTCGTGATTCTCACGACTGTGCAACAGCCATGCCTGTCAAGCCTTCTATCCGTTTTTAGAGGCTTAACTCGTCGCTTCATTTCCAAGTTCAAGCCCCTGCGACCTTGCCTGTTTGGGGTTCCGGGAGTATGCTTCCCCCATGGCAAATCAAATTCATATTGGTATCAATGGTTGCGGCCGCATCGGCCGTAAAATCCTTCGTCTTGCGTACTCCCGTCCCGGCATCAAGGTCGCGGCCGTCAACGACACCGGAGACCTCCACACGCTCGCTCACTTGTTAAAGTACGACTCGGTTCACGGCCGTTTTGACGGCGAAGTGAAAGTCGAAGGCAAAGACCTTTTCATCAACGGCCAAAAGCTTCGCGTGTTTTCGGATCGCGACCCTTCGAAGCTGCCGTGGAAAGAAGCCGGCGTCGAACTCGTTCACGAATGTACCGGGATTTTCACCGATAAAGCCGGAGCTTCCCAGCACTTGACCGGCGGAGCGAAACGCGTCCTCATCTCGGCGCCGTCGAAAGACGCCGACATCACCGTTTGCTTCGGCGTGAACCACACCGAATACGATCCTTCCAAGCATGTTTTCATTTCGAACGCGTCTTGCACGACGAACTGCCTGGCCCCGCCGGCGAAGATCATCGACGAGACCTTCGGAATCGTCAAAGGCACGATGATGACCGTTCACTCGTACACGAACGATCAACGCATCCTCGATCTTCCGCACAAAGATTTGCGTCGCGCGCGCGCGGCTGCCGTCTCGATGATCCCCACCACCACGGGTGCCGCAAAAGCAGTCGGATTGGTTCTGCCGAAATTGAAAGGCAAGCTCGATGGTTTGTCGATCCGGGTTCCGACCCCGAACGTTTCGATCGTCGATTTCACCGCTGTGGTTTCGAAAAATACGACGAAAGAAGAAGTCAACGCCGTCCTGAAAAAGGCGTCCGAAACAACCTTGAAAAACGTCATGGGCTATACCGACGAGCCGCTCGTTTCGCATGACTACAACGGCGACGTCCGCAGCTCGATCATCGATTCGAGTCTGACCTCGGTCATCGAAGGAAACCTGGTGAAAGTGATCACCTGGTACGACAACGAATCGGGATTTTCGAGCCGCATGCTCGACGTCACCGAATACCTCGGCAGCAAAGGGCTTTAAATGCGAATCAAATCGATCAAAGACTTCACGCTTCGCGGGAAGAAGCTGTTTCTGCGGCTCGACCTCAACGTGCCATTGGGCTCACCGGATGAAAATCAAGTGCGCCACGTGCAAGACGACGCCCGCATCCGCGAGGCCATTCCGACGATTCAGTATGCCCGCGAGCAAGGCGCGAAGGTCATCATCGCATCTCACCTCGGTCGTCCGAAGGGCAAGGTCAACGAAGAATTTTCGATGCTGCCCGTGGCACTGAAGCTGGCCGAGCTGATGGAAACCGAAATCACACTCGTCGACGACTGCGTGGGCGAAGGCATCGAACTGAAGGCCGCTCAATTGCACAACGGCGAGATCATGATGCTCGAAAACCTGCGCTTCCACAAAGAGGAAGAAGAGAACGATCTCGATTTCGCGCAGAAGCTCGCACGTCTTTGCGACATTTACGTCACCGACGCGTTCGGCACCGCTCACCGCAAGCACGCCTCGACTTACCGTCTGCCGTCGATCGTTCCCGATCGCGGGATGGGCTTTTTGATCCAAAAAGAACTCAAGTACTTCGATGCCATGCTGAAGAATCCGGCTCAGCCATTCTATCTGATTCTGGGAGGAGCGAAGGTCAGCGACAAGATCAACACCATTCATGCGCTCTTAAAAAGAGTTCAAGGCGTGGTGATCGGCGGCGCGATGGCGTATGCGTTCATGAAGGCCAAGGGCGAGAAAATTCCTTCCGAGTGGAAGCAACCCGCACCCGAAGACGTCGAAGCGGCCAAAAAGCTGCTCGCCGAATCCGAACGCAAACACATCCCCTTTTTGCTTCCGGTCGACACGAATCAAGGCTTCGACATCGGGCCTCAGACCATCCAGAAGTATTCCGAGTTTTTGAGCAAAGCCAAAACCGTTTTCTGGAACGGTCCGCTCGGCTGGTTCGAGAAAAAGGAATACTCCACGGGTACCGATCGGGTGGCTGAAAAGCTCGCCGAAACCTCTTGTTTAAAGATTGTGGGCGGCGGCGACACCGTTTCGGCCATTCATCAAAGCGGATACGCTTCGAAGTTCGATCACCTTTCGACCGGCGGCGGGGCCGCACTCGAATACCTCGAAAACGAGGGGCTTCCGGGCATTGCGATTCTTCAAAGCGGCTATCGCCCGGAATCGCCCGACTTGCAGTGGGAAGAAGACGCTCCTGAAAAATCGGCAGAAGACTCCGCAGAAAAGCCAGCACCTTCGGAAAAAACCAAGGCATGAGAGAGAAGTCGATCCTGCTCGCCGGAAACTGGAAGATGAACTACGGGCCGAAGGAAACCCTTCAGTTTCTCGATGCCTTGAAAATCAGTCCGAAGCCGAAGGCCAAAATGCGTTTGTACCTTCCGGCCATTAACCTTGAAACAGCGGTGAAGACGATCACAGTAAAGTCGCTTCCGATCGAAATTGGCGCGCAGAACGTGCATGGCGAGAAATCGGGGGCTTACACGGGCGAACTCTCGGCCTCGATGCTGAAAGAAATCGGCATCACCCAAGCCCTGATCGGCCACTCCGAGCGGCGGCAATTTTTCGGCGAGACTGACCAAAGCGTTTTAAAGCGCACCGTCGGTGCCCTTACTCAAGACCTGGAAGTCCTCGTCTGTATCGGTGAAACGCTTCAAGAGCGAAATCAAAACCGCATGCCCGACGTGATTCGCACCCAATTGGCCCTTTTGCTTGCGGACGAGACCTGCCTTTCCGCTTTTGGCCAGCGTTTGCACCTGGCCTACGAGCCCGTTTGGGCGATCGGCACCGGCGTGACCGCGACCCCAGCCCAGGCCGAAGAAGTGCATGCCCTCATTCGCGGTCTTTTGGCCGAAAAACTGGGTGCTGAACGAGCTAACGCTACGCGCATTCTTTACGGAGGGAGTGTCACTCCCGCGAATTTTAAGGATCTTCTAGCTTGTCCGAACATCGACGGCGGCCTGGTCGGGGGAGCGAGCCTCAAGCCCGAGAGCTGGATGCAGCTCTGGAGCCTTTGTCCATAACTCGACTGCGGTGATCGTGGGGTGACCGTGGGGGTTATCGTAGGATCACCATGGGGTTACCGCTTGATTTCATTGCATTCGTTCTGATAAGGTCTTTGAATCATGATTACCTTTCTCACCGTGATTCATATCACCACTGTTATTTTGTTAGTGATTGCCGTTCTGCTTCAATCGGGAAAAGGCGCCGAAATCAGCGCGACCTTCGGAGGTTCGAGCCAAACCGTGTTCGGAAGCTCGGGCGGAGCCAACTTCTTTCAGAAGCTGACTTACGGCTTGGCTGCGGTTTTCATGATCACGTCGGTAGCCCTGACGATCCTGCCAGGCAAATTGAACAAGTCGGTGTTTGAAGGCTATACGCCACCGGCTGCCACACCGGCGACTCCTACAACGACCGCAGGCGCTGCCGTTCCGGGCACTGCTCCAGGCGCGGCGACTACCGCTCCTGCAAAAGCAGCACCTGCTGCTGCGACCAAGAGCGCACCTGCCAAATCAGCACCGGCCGCTGCACCGGCAACATCAGCTCCGCAGAAGAAATAACCTTTAAGGCCGCGTGCTGAAGTTCCCCGCTCCATTGTTCCCAATGATATTGAAAGCCCCACCGAACGCCCGAATGTCATAAAGCTTGAGCGAAAGGACGAGTTTTTTGCCGCCCAATCGTGCGCTCGTGATTTCAATCTGACGAAGAACGTAACTTTGATTTTTGAAAGCATTATAAAGGAGCAAATCCTTGCCGTTTTTCAGACAATCGGGATTTCCCGAAAGTGCGTTCCCGCAGGTATAAAAGGGCAAATCGAAACCGGCGGCCCGGCTGGAGCGAGTTTCTTGCAAAGCCGCGTCCACGACGGCGCTGGCTTTTTTATCTTGGTGGCCCAGCATCGAAATCAACGCATCCACAGTCGACGCTTCGAAGTGTGCTTGGGGCATCGCCTTCATGATCAATTCGCCTTTGGCGTTCACGAGGTCATGCGAAGTGTCCAGAACACAAGGAGCATAGTCATTCTTAATCTTGATCTCGCACTTCCGATGAATCCAATCCAGACGAAACGCCGCATTTTCATGAGCGATCCGATCGCTCTTGCCCCGCGCATCGACCAGGGTGAGATCCACGTTGATTTTCCCCATGTGGGTGGCCGCAGCAAAGGCATTTCCGCCGAAGCACTGAATCAAAGCGAGTCCTAATCCGATCACGTATGCCATTTTCATGCGCTTCAAGATACCGGAATCGGTCCAATTTTTCAATTAAATTAATGTAATAAAGCCCCATTTTACCCCCTCCTCGAAAATTGAGGAAAAAATCATAATTCCGAATAGTTATACTGGGCTCATGGAAAGTCATTTGGTGAAACCCTCGGCTTCGGATAGAATAACTAAAGAATGGGTAGCCTGAAGTTCGGACAAGACTTTCTACAATCCCTCATGACCATGGGAACCTGGATCTACGAATCCAATGACCGGCTCATGAAACTCTCTCCCGAACTGATGTCCCTTCTGGATCTTCCGATCCGAAGCCCGAATCTGACCCCCGACGAATTGGTGAAGTTCATTCATAAAGAGGACCGAGAAAAAGTCCGGCAGTCCTTTCGAAATCCTTCTCCGCATCAGGTCGTGACCGTCGAGTATCGGGGTTATCGGCGTGGCGAGATCCGATTTTACCGAGCCATCGGTAAAATCGAATGCGGTCCCGACGGAAAGCCTCTTCGTGTTTTGGGTGCGACCCAAGACATTACCGACATCAAGAACGCAGAAGCGCAGGTGCTTGAGCGCGAAAAGCAGCTTCGCTTCACCAACGCAATCCTTCTGGCCACGATCGAAGCCACCGCCGACGGATTGCTGTTGATCGACGAAAACGGCAAGGTGATTCTTGCCAACCGGAAGTTCTACGAACTGTGGCACATTCCCGAAGAGCTTCGAAAAGGAAGAAACGACGAAGCACTGATTCGCACCGTCGCGGAACAACTGGTCGAACCCGAACGATTCCTCGAACGCATTCGAAAAATTTACCTCGACCCGACGAACGACTACTTCGACACTCTTTTTTTCAAAGACGGACGGGTGTTCGAACGCTACTCACGCCCGCAAAAGCTCGACGGCAAGACCGCCGCACGAGTCTGGTCGTTTCGCGACGTGACCGAATCGCGAAAAAACTTCACCGAGATGATGAACGCCATCTCTAAAGCCGAACACGCATCGAAAGTCAAAAGCGAGTTTTTGGCGAACGTCAGCCACGAGATCCGTACCCCGATGACGGCGATTCTGGGCTATATCGAAGTCATTTTAGAAAACGAGCAGCTCCGTAACGATCCGCAGGTTTCATCCCCGCTCGAAACCATTCGCCGAAACGGTGAACACCTGCTCGGCATCATCAACGACATCCTCGACCTTTCTAAAATCGAAGCCGGAAAGCTCGACGTGAATCACACCACCTTCGAGCTCATTCCCGCACTCACCGATCTGATCGAACTCTTTCAGGTTCGGGCGCGCTCCAAGAACATCAGTCTTTCGTTACAGTCCGAGAGTCTGCTTCCGAAAACGATTCAAAGCGATTTGCTGCGCATTCGACAGATTCTGATCAACCTCATCGGCAACGCGATCAAATTCACCGATTCGGGCGCCGTCCTCGTCTCCGTCCATTACGACCACGCGTATTCGCACGGAGGCAACCTCTCCATCCAGGTTAAGGACAGCGGAATCGGCATCAAACCCGACGAACTTCAAAATTTGTTCAAACCCTTCGTTCAATCCGACATGTCGACCAGCCGCAAGTTCGGTGGAACGGGCCTGGGCCTGACGATTTCAAAGCACTTCGCACAGATGCTGAACGGAAGCATCGAAGTCCATTCCGATTACGGAAAAGGCAGCGAATTCACCCTTCGCATTCCTATTCGTTATTCAGAGCCGCCGGAACTGGTGGACTTTCGTACCGACGTGAAAAAAGAAACCCTTCTCACGCCCGCACCCGAGCCGGATGCCTTATCGCTGGCCGGGATTCGCCTGCTTCTGGCCGAAGACGGCCCGGACAACCGGGTTTTGATCTCGCATTTATTAGAGAAAGCGGGAGCGTCCGTCGTCCTCGCGACGAACGGACTCGAAGCCATTCGCGAAATCAATGCCTCGGAAAGTGCCTCGCCGATCGATCTTATTCTCATGGACATGCAGATGCCCGAGATGGACGGTTACACCGCTACCCGCGAACTGAGGAAGAACGGTTATGAAGGACCGATCATCGCTTTGACAGCCCATTCGATGAGTGGCGATCGCGAAAAGTGTCTGGATGCCGGATGTGACGATTACGCGTCGAAGCCGATCAATCGGATCGAGTTGTTGAAGCTTTGTTTGAAGTTATTGAAGAAGCCCGAGTGACAGAGAGCTCAGAAGCGATATCACACCGGGCATCCATGCCCTGAAACTCAAAGAAGAAAGCGCTCCACGGGCTCCTGCCCTTATCCAATGGACGCATCCGCTATTGGGAAGTCGCACTTTCTTCTTTGAGTTTCAGAGATCCATTCCTGGCGAGATTCAAATGCGGCGATCTCAGATCAGGCGCACAGACCAGGGGCCTGTTTCAAAAAAAAACGCCCTGGAAGAATCTCTTCCGGGGCGTTTGAATTTTTGAATCAGGCGTTGAACTATTTGCCTGCGGCTTCTTTGGCCTTTTTCTCTTGGAATTTCTTCACCAACTCGTCCTGGACGTTACGAGGAGCCGGAGAGTATTTCGCGAATTCCATCGAGAACTCGCCCTTACCCTGGGTCGCCGAACGGAGGTCGGTCGAATAACCGAACATCTCGGACAGCGGCACTTCGGCTTCGATCACGCAATAACCGTCTTGCGTTCCCGAATTGATGATCACTCCGCGACGTTGGTTCACTTGACCCATGACCGAGCCTTGGAACTCTTCCGGAGCCGAAACTTCGAGCTTCATCAACGGTTCGAGAACCACCGGGGTGGCACGTTCGTAACCTTCACGGAAAGCCATGAGGGCCGCCGTTTTGAACGCCTGCTCGGACGAATCGACCGCGTGGTATGCGCCGTCGTTGATCACGCAGCGAACGCCCACGATCGGAAAGCCGATGAGTCGTCCTTCTTTGATCGCTTCTTTGAAGCCCTTGTCGACTGCCGGGATGAAGTTCCGAGGAATCACACCGCCGGTAATTTCGTCGACGAATTCGTACTGAAGAGCCGCATCGGACGGAAGCGGTTCAATATATCCGGCCACACGACCGAACTGACCGCTACCACCGGTTTGCTTCTTGTGAGTATAGTTGAAGTCACCGCGCGATTGGATGGTCTCGCGGAAAGCGACCTGCGGTTTACCCACGATCACTTCACAGTTGTACTCGCGCTTCATCCGTTCGCAGTAAATCTCAAGGTGAAGCTCGCCCATTCCCGAAATGATGGTCTGATTCGACTCTTCGTCGCGGTGAACGCGGAAGGTCGGATCTTCCTTCGTAAAGCGGTTGAGTGCTTTCGAGAAGTTCGTCTCGCCCGATTTGTCTTTCGGCTGGACCGCGAGTGAAATCACGGCATCCGGCACGAACATCGACGTCATCGAGTACTTGATCGTTCCGTCGGTGAAGGTATCGCCCGAAGAACATTCCACGCCGAACAGAGCGACAATGTCGCCCGCTTTCGCCGATTCGACGTCGTTCATTTCGTTCGCGTGCATGCGGACAATCCGAGGTACCTTGACTCTTTTATCGTTCGAGCTGTTGACGATGAAATCGCCCTTATTGAGCGAGCCCTGATAAATCCGCATGTACGTCAACTGACCGTAACGTCCGTCCTCAAGTTTGAACGCGAGGCCGACGAACGGCAGGTTCGAATCAGACTTCAGCACGATTTCGGCTTCGTTGTTGTTCTGGTCGAGCGCGATGTTGTCTTTTTCGCTCGGGTTCGGAAGGTAATACGTCACGCCGTCGAGCAAAAGCTGAACGCCTTTGTTCTTGTAAGCAGAACCCACGAACACCGGGGTCAATTGCAGAGAAAGCGTTCCTTTACGGATCGCGTTCCGCAATTCGTCGACGCTGATTTCTTCGCCGCCCAGGTATTTTTCGGCAACCGCTTCGTCGAACTCGGAAGCGGCCGAGACCAGCTCTTCGCGATACTTGTCGCATTCGGCTTTGATATTCTCAGGAATCGCTTCTTCACGAATGTTTTCACCGTTGTCGCCGTCGAAATAGAACGCCTTCATCTGAACGAGATCGACCACGCCTTGGAATTGATCTTCGGCGCCGATCGGATACATGATCAGGTGAGCATTGTGACGGAGTTTTTCACGCAACATCTGAACGCCACGGAACGGGTTCGCACCCGCGCGGTCCATCTTGTTGATGAAACAAAGACGAGGCACTTTATAGCGCTTCATCTGGCGGTCGACGGTGATCGACTGCGATTGCACGCCAGCGACCGAACACAGCACGAGAACCGCGCCGTCCAACACGCGAAGCGCGCGTTCGACTTCGATCGTGAAATCGACGTGGCCCGGAGTATCGATCAGGTTGATGTTGAAACCTTTCCAAATACAATAAGTAGCGGCCGACTGAATGGTGATCCCTTTTTCGCGTTCGAGATCCATGAAGTCCATGGTCGCACCGACGCCGTCTTTTCCCTTCACGTCATGGATCGAGTGAATCCGCGAGGTGTAGAAAAGAATCCGTTCGGAAAGAGTGGTCTTTCCCGAGTCGATGTGTGCCGAAATACCGATGTTACGCACGTTCTCAATCGGTACTTTTGTCGTATCTTCAGCCATTTTTTTAGCTCCTTAACCAATAGGGTCATCGCCCTGTTTGGGTACAATTCAAATTAGAGTGATGAAGTAATCTGTAGAGTATTATCTGACAAATCGACTTCTTGCAATAGAGAACATGACCTAACGCATTGTTTCTGGAGTAAATTGAACCCCTGATCTTGAATTGTGATAGCCTAACCCCTCAACGGAAAGAAAGGCCCGCAAATATGAGTAAAAAGAAGCTATTGTGGATGGATCTCGAGATGACCGGATTGGATGAAAATACCGATAAAATCCTCGAAATCGCGGCCATCATCACCGATTACGAGCTGAATCCCCTTTCCGAAAAACACTACATCATTTTTCAACCGCCCGAAGTTCTCGAAAACATGAACGACTGGTGTAAAGATCATCACGGAAAAAGCGGGCTCACCGCCCTCATTCCCACCGGCTGGCAACTGCATGAAGCCGAACGCGAACTCACCGGCTGGGTGGAACAAGAGATCGGAAAAAAACAAGGCAAAGAAGGAGCGGTCTTGGCCGGGAACTCCATCCACAACGACCGTCGCTTCCTCGAACTCCACATGCCCGAATTCGCCAAGACGCTTCACTATCGGATGGTCGACGTCAGTTCGTTCAAAGAAGTGTTCCGCGAACGCTATCAAGTCAAATACGACAAGAAAAACGCCCATCGCGCGATCGGCGATCTGCACGAATCGATCGGCGAGCTGAAATATTATTTAAGCTTCGTGAAACTTCCGCTCGCTCACTGAATGACGATCGAGAAGCGTCTCGGCTTCACGAAAATATCCCGCCTGATTCAGGTGGTTCACGATGTAAGCCACGAACTTCGGCTGAGCCTTGCTCACCTCGATCGCGCTTTCGAAACGCGTTAACGCCGCCTCGGGCCTGCGCTTCGCCAGATGATGGCGTCCGTACACCGCCAGTGCCGAAGAAAGATGATTCACCAGCGACGGAGTTTTTTGATGAATCTGACGGTAAATCTCATGAAATACGTCGATGTCGTGCAGGTTCCCCGTATGAACGGCGAGCGAAACCGCGATCGACAGACGTTCGGGATGCTCGGGGAACGACAGCACGAGCTTCTTCAAAGTCCGATACGCGTCCGGCACCGACTTCTGCTGAAGCAAGACCTCGTACAAACCGCTCAGACATTGAAAGTGAACTCCCCGATCGCCCAATCCTTCGCGGTATTCCTGCGCGGCGGGCATCAGCTCTTCACGCAACTGCCGGATGCGGGCGAGATACGCACAAGCCGACGAAAATCCGGCCTGCTCTTTTTTCGCGAGCAGAAACCGAGCGCTTGCGGCTTCGAGTGAGCCCGTGATCATCAGAGTCCTTCCCTCGGCCAAACGGCGGGAGTACGACTCTGGGTCGAGCCTCCGCCGAAGCGTCTCGTTCCACACGGTTTTGAAATCTTCGTAGGAATACGGTTTAAAGATAAAGTTGTCGATTTCGTCTTCGGCTGCCTTGGCGACCGCCGCGCGTTCGGTCTGAGCACTGACTAAAAAGAAAATCGCATCTCGTGCCAATCCGTTTCGTAATGAAGACCCGAAGCCGTCTGCCAGCAAGTAATCGCTAATTACGATCTCGGGAATTCCGCCGGCGAAGGATCGGACGGCATCGGCAAGATTCTTGACGAGCACGATCCGTTCGGACGCGATTCCCAGATCGACCAGCAACTCGCGCATGGCGATTCGCGAGGCCAAGCAACCGTCCACGACCAACACCCGCGCGGAAGAAACGAATTTTTCGATTTTTTCGCTCATGCTCCCCTCGCATTCGTAAAAAAATCCAACATCCGCTCGCGTCGTTCGCGAAAGACGCGGATCAATCCGACGAAATGCCCCTCGACGGTTTGGTCGAGTTCGCAGATCGCCGCGATCCGATGGTTTGTTCGAGAATCGCTCCCCTCGGTCGCAATGACCTTCGTCGTCGCGGTGAACACCACCTTCGAATGTTCGTCGCCTTCATGAAGGCGCGCTTCGAGCGAGATCCGGTCGCCGCTCGTCAGAATCCCCGGGTCGACGTTCAAAATCGCCTGGCTTCCTCGCAGTGAAACCAGCTCCAAGCAATCGTTGAAACGCATCGAAACACCGTTTTTTTCGGTGATCGCGAAATGAACCTTGGCTTTTTCGTAAAGATCCTTTGCCTGACGGACCTCAGAGACGGCGAGGTCGATGCCCGAACCGCGCTCGTGTTTCAGCAAGATCGATGCTTCGATCGTTGCTTGAATTTGGGGGTGCATCGATTTCGCCTGAAGCGAGTTTTTGCGAACGGCGAAAGTTCCGCTGTCGAGAAACCAGGCCTTCTCGTAAACGATCCGGTTCTTTTCATAAAACGCGAAGAACGGTTTTTTCGAAATGAAATACCAAAGGCCGAGGCTCCACGAAAACTCGGGGCAATTGCCGAAGAAAATCCATCGTCCGTCGCCTGTAAAAAAAGCGCGATCCTCGCCCCGGGGCTGAAAGATCCATCCTTTTTCACCATCCAAACTCAAACCCGAGTCCTGCCACAAGCCCGCACTCGGGCCTGGGCCATAGAGATTCATAAACCACTTTCCGATGACGAAGCGAACGTGCTTCGGGTTGACGGTCGTCCAGAAGTCAGACGCGTGCTCGACCTCGGGAAGCCAACTCACCGAAGTCGTTGCCACCGGTTTTCGAAGCGAGTCTACTCCGAAGCGAATCTTGTAGTGCAGAGCTTTCGCGCTCAGCTGAAAATCAGCGACCTCAAACACGCCCTTCAGCTTCAGCAAGGTTGAAAGCTTGGGATGCGTAGCACGGCTGATGACCATGACCTTCATCGCTCCGCTTTGAATGCGGTCTTCGACGTTGGCTAAAAACTGAAGAGCCCCCACCAACTCGTCGGTTTCAAAAACCGAGAGCACGACGAGCGTACGAGCTTCATCGTCGGACGGAATATCCGAAAAGCTTTGGACATGCCGAAACCCGGGTTCGTCCGATGCTTTCATCTGTTGGATCAATGCCCCGAGCGAAGCGGGCCTGACCGAATGGGGGGTACAAATCACAAGATGAATCGGAGTTTCTGTAGCTCGATTTTCTGTCATGCTTTCCGTCTCGGAAATTAAACAAAAAATATTTAATTATAGGGAGTTGCCTCTTGAGTTACAAGATTTCCTCAAGAAGTTTTGCCAACTGGCAAGGCTTTGGCAATAACTTTTTGCCAAAGCCTTGACGCGCCCCCACTTCGTCGTTATTCTTCGACCCCATGGAAACCCCAGTTCGAGATCCCGTTTCTTTTTTAAGGGACCAATTCATTGAAAAACGCCGCAAAAATGCGAAATACTCGATTTCAGCATTCGCCCGCGATCTCGGGCTCTCCGTTTCATTTCTTTCGCGTTTGCTTCGAGGCGAGCGCCCGCTCACGGTGAAGCAAGCCGTCCAAATCGCGGCGCTGATGGGTCTGGATCCGACTCAAACCGAACGTCTTGTGCATTCCGTCGTCAGCCGTTCGCCGAAAAATCGACGATTGGCGCAAAAGCTCCGGGATGCCGCCCCGGTGTCTCCTTCGTACTTCGCAGTCGAAAGATTCAAAGCGATCAGCCAGTGGTATCATTTCGCGATTTTAAGCCTGACCTTCGTCGAGGACTTTCAAAGTTCGACCGCCTGGATCGCCAAGCGGCTCGGGATTTCGAAGATCGAGGCCCAAGATGCGATCGATCGCTTGTTTGAACTTGGGCTTTTGGAACAGCGAGGAAAACGCTGGGTTCAGACCTCGAAAAATCTTTTCATCAAAACCCAGAGATCCGAACTCGCCGTGCGCGAATTTCAGCTTCAAATGATCGACAAATCGAAAGAGGCGCTGAAGCAAACCGAACAGGAAGCCTTCGAGGCGCGCTACATGGCGGGAAGCACCCTGGCTGTGGATCGCAAAAAAATTCCGCTTTTGCGCGAACGAATCCAAAAATTCCAACTTGAAATCGCGGAGCTCGCGAAATCGGAAACCTACACGGACGTCTATCACCTGAACCTTCATCTCTTCCCCATCACCCTCAAGGAGAAAAAATCATGAAAACCCCATTTATCCTCGCGCTCGGTCTGCTCGTAGCTTTAGGCCAAACGAGCTTCGCTCAAGGAAACCACACCGGCGGCGGGGACAGTGCCATTACGCTTCCCGACGGAAGCGTCGTCATTGCCGATCCGTTCATTGTCGAGCAAAGTCGAGTCATTCGGGTGAATCCTGTTTTCGGGAATTATCTGAACTGGGCTAAGCAAATTCTGAAAACTTACTCTTTCTGCGGTTTTACCAATCAAGTCGGAAACAGCATCGGAAAAGCATTGGACGATCTCAATGCCGTCCATCTGGTTTCCGCGATTCCCGACGATCCCGTCTGTTTGATCGAAGGTGCGATCCCGAACAATACGCTGGGCGCAAAACAGGAGCTCATTGGATGCACGATCAAAAACGAGACTTATATTCAAAAAGACCTTTTCGGAAAACTGCCGCTCGCGGATCAAGTCAGCCTACTCGTCCATGAGCGCCTGCATGCGGCGCTGGCGTTGTATGCACGTCAGATCACACTCGACCCCGCACGCATTCATTTGCAAATTTTTGCAATCGCCGGAGGCCTGAAAACCGCTTTGAATCGACTTTACCAACAACAGCATGGCGATCGAACGGCATTGACTTCGGACGAATACAGTTCAATTCAAGGCATGATCGACGGTCTGAGAACGCTGGGCGAGTCCTGTTCTAATTGGGACATTGCCTTGGACCAACAGGGCGGAGGACTGGTGAATCGCGCGGCCCTTTCCGTTACCCCTCAACCAAGCTACAGGGTGGATCCGACGGCCTTCATCGGGATCGGGAGCACGGTGAACGGGCATACCTCCTTGAGCATTGCCCAAAATACCGTCATTCTGAATAGTAAGATCGACGCCAGAGATGTCGCCATCTCGGAACAAACCCAACTCAATAACAGCACACTGACCGCCGGCGCTCAGCTTCGCTTGGTCGGGGGTTCGATTTCGCTCGAGACCGTATCCCTGAGAGCACAACGGCACGTGTCGGTGGGTGCGCATACGACGATCCGAAACTCGAGCTTTCAGGATCGTTACATCAATGATCCCGACCGAGGTGACATCTGGATCGGAAAAAGCACGTCTATCGAAGATACTCACCTCGAAATGGGGGCAAATCGGAATTTTCGTCGTCAGCGAGACAGTTACGTTTATTCCTTTTACGTTGTTTTCTTTACCCCCGACTTGCGAATCGGTGATCACGTCACTCTGAAGCAAGTTCAATTGTCAGGACTGCTCTATGGAGCGACTGAGTATTTCAAACTCAAGATTACCGAGGGCACTTATCAGCATTCTCCGATCCAACTCGAATTTGCCGATGGCCTCATGCTCGACCGCAGTGCCGATCCTTTCCGTGGATGTCTGAACCGGGATCAAGGTGCTACCCTGACCACCGACCGGGTGACCATCGCCAAAGATTCGGATCTCGAAGCGGGCTTATGCACCCGGTTGAGCAGCGATTACGCTGGAGCTCAAAAGGTACGGCCTACCTTTTGAGCTCCAGCGTAATCGGACAATGATCCGATCCGAAGACGGTGCGCAGATGATCGATGTGCTTCACCCGATCGACGAGGTCGGGGCTCGTGATGTGATAATCGATCCGCCAGCCGGTGTTATTCGCGCGCGCATTAGCGCGGTAACTCCACCAGGTGTAAAGCCCCGCTTCTTCGGGGTGCTTTTCGCGGAACACATCGCGCATGCCGCTTTTTAAGAACTTCGTCATCCACTCGCGCTCTTCGATGTAGAACCCGGGCGAGTTTTCGTTCGACTTTGCATTTTTGATGTCGAGCGGAGTGTGTGCGACGTTAAAATCGCCCTGAACGATCACGCCCTTCTTTTTGCGCTTATCGTTGCAGAACTTCAGAATCGCATCGCAGAACTCAAGCTTGTACGGCAGGCGCTTGCGCTCGTCCTGTGAGTTCGGGAAGTAACAATTGAGCAGGTAAAAATCTTTGAATTCCAAAATCTGCACGCGACCCTCGTCGTCCAACTTCGCGTTGCCGATGCCCTCGATGTAATTCACGGGCTCGACTCGCGTCCAAAACGCCGTTCCGCTGTAGCCGGGTTTTTTAGCCGCATGCCAAAAGCAGCGATAGCCCTCGTATTCCATCAGCTTCGGATCGACCGCGTCTTGATGCGCCTTCACCTCTTGAAGTCCGATCACGTCGGCATCGACGTCGCGAAACCATTTTGCAAAACCCTTACCCGCGATGGCGCGGTATCCGTTCACGTTCCAACAAGCGATCTTCATGAATGACGTAACCCCACTTATCCCCAGCGATGATAGGCCGGATGCCCCGGCTTGACGGCGACGAAGGTTCCCGTACAGGTCGCCGTGAGTTTTTCGTTTCCGTCGGCATCGACCGTGTAGATCTGAGCCTCGGTCGTCGCGCGGTCGTCCTTCACTTCCACGGCGCGTGCCTTCAAGCGAATGAGCTGCGCCGAAGGCGTCGGAGCGCGAAGCTTGACGTGAAAATCGGCCGTCACCGTACACGGCGGCTCGCTTTGTCTGTGCGTTTTCATCAAGGTATAGGCCGCCGTCCAGTTCGAATGACAATCGAGCAAGGCTCCGATGATCCCGCCGTTCACCATACCGGGAAAAGCCTCTTGATACGACTCGGGTTGAAACTCGGCCGTGACGATTCCGCTCGTATCGAAGTCGGGGGCGGCGAAGCTGCGAATGCGCAGTCCTTTGGTGTTTGCAGGTCCGCAACCGAAGCAAATACTGTGCGGAGCATAGGTCTCTTGAAGACTCGGAGTGAGGCTCGGGTGGCTTGGGCTTTTCATCTGGTCTCGATTTAACATTGTGTTACACTAATGGCAAATGGCTCCGTCCAGCAGTCCCGAAATTTGGCGTTTTGATAACGCAAACGCTTTGTATTATGCGCTCATCGACGCCATTGCCGGCGCAGTGGCAGAGGTGATTGCCCAAGGCCGCCGCCCCGTCATCGCGCTCCCCACGGGCAACACGATGATTCCGTTTTATCGTCTCGCGGTTGAGCACGCGGAAAAGCTTCAAATTTCGCAATGGCAGTGCTTCAACCTCGACGAGTACTATCCGATCGACGAACGAAATCACGCCGAAACTTTCGACGCTTTCATGGACCGGAATTTTTATTCGAAATTGCAAAAGCCGGTCGCATTCCGAAAAATCTTAAATGGCCGAACCCTCGACCCCGAAGAGGAATGCCGTCATTACGAAAGACTGATCGAAGATCGCGGCGGGATCGATCTCGCTTTACTCGGCCTGGGCGCCAACGGACACATCGCTTTTAATGAACCCGGCTCGGAGTTCGATTCACACACTCGCCTGATCGAGCTGCATCCCCAAACCCTGCTCGCAAACTTTCACGGACCCTCGTCGACTCAGGCGCCGTTCACGCATGCCATGACCCTGGGGATCGGAAACCTGCTTTCAACCCGCAAAATTTTCATCGTCGCTTTGGGAAAATCCAAAGCCCAGGCCGTTAAAAATGCGATTCTTGAACCGGAATCGAGAACCTGTCCGGCGAGTGCGCTTCGGCGACATTCGGCGGTGACGTGGTTTCTCGACCCCGAGGCATCGCAATGGATTTAAATTTAAACATCGATTGAGAGGAAACGAACATGCTTGCTGAAACCGTTCAAAAATTCTTACCCGGCTGCCCTTGGTACGATCTTCATGCGAATCATCCACCCAACGTCGACTGGTGCGAAGAAAAACTCTGTTCGTGGATTCTGACCCCGTTCAATACCTGGACGAACCTGGGATACATCCTAGTCGGGCTGTGGATCTGGTGGAAGATGCGAAACTCTAAAAGCCGCGTGCTGGGCTTTTTCGGGCCTGCGGTATTCATCGTGGGAATCACCTCGCTCGTCTATCACGCAAGCTTGAACTTCTATACGCAGATTTTCGACTTCTTGGGCATGTACGTGTTTTGCGTCTTGCTCGTGATGTTCAATCTTTCGCGATCAAAAGAAGGAGTCACTGTTTTCGGATTACGCCTGAAATGGCCTGAACCGCCGCGTGCGATCCGGGCGTTCTGGGGATGGACGATCGCCATTACCGTACTGACCACTGTCGCATCGATGGTTCATTTTCCGATTCAGCTTTTCGTGTTCATTTTGATTCTGTTGATCATCACGACTGAACTCAAACAGACGGCACCTTCGCGAAAATACTTCTGGCTGACCGTGCTTTGCTTTTTGATCGCCGCGATTTTTTCGGCGCTCGACGTGTCGCGAATCCTCTGTAATCCTCAGAACCATTACTTTCAAGGGCATGGTATTTGGCATTTGCTCGGGGGCTTAGCGCTGTTCTTCTCGTTCTTCCATTATCGGCAGTTCGAGAACGAGATTCATTAAACTCGTTAAAAGAACTTACTAAAAAAGCGTGGTGTGAGCATCGATGACGGCCTGGTGATAGACTTGGCCGAAAGGGATTTGTGCGGATGAACTGCCAAATCCACTCCCAAATCCAGCCACGAGCTCGCTCCCCTTCCGGACCTGATCCATCAGCCACGCGGGCAAACGCAGGTGATACGGATTGCGGGTGATCTCTCCGTGATGCGCCATCAGTGCTTGGCCGAGCGTCGCCACATGGTCGGCCGAATACGGAATCAACACGTTCGGGCCTTTCATGTCGCGCCAGAATTCGGATTGCACCCAAAGAATTTTTTCTTGCACGTGGGTCTTGAAATAACGGACCAAGCACTCGCGAATCACATGATGAGTCTCGATGTGGGTCGGATGCCCGTCGTCCGCATGAGGCGTGATCACGACCTGCGGCCCGAACTGAACCAAGGCATCGAAGGCCTCGTCCAAAGTTAATCGCTCGTGCTGGGGCTTTCCTGCCAAATCGAAACCCAAGATTGAAAGCGCGTTTTCAAGCTCCTGCTTGCGCTCATCCCGACGGGCAAGCGCGCTTCCGTAGCTGAAGGGCAAAACCGCGACGGTGGCGCCCCACTCCTGCCGCATGCGAAGCGCATAGCCTCCCATCAGGCATTCATCATCCGGGTGCGGGGGCACGATCAAAACTCGCGGAGCAGTGACCGCCCATCCCTCGGGCGGGGTTAATGCCGCTAAGGGTGAAGGCGTCGAGCTGGCTAAACCAGGCGTCATTTTCAGCGCCTTCAGGTAAAGCGCTTGGATCTCTTGCACGTAGAGCGGATAGTTCAAGGACGGCGATTTTGACGCATTCATGACTCAATTAAAGCAAACCTCGCACAGGACGCAAAGCGATTTTGTGTTAAACTCTTTTGCGTGAACCTTCGTCCGAAACACCCAGTGCGACATCTTCTGATGGATCTCGACGGAACCCTGATCGAATCGGGTCAGTTCTGGGTGCATCTCGATTTCATCCGGCGCATCCTGCCGCTCATGCAGAAGCACCAAGGCTGGCGCGCCGCTTGGCGGGGAATGCGCGAGGGACTCGACGAAATTAAAAAGCCCTCGAACGATCACACGAATCACATCCGAATCGTCAACACGCTCGGCAAACACCTGAAGCTCGACTTTAAGACAGCCGAGCGACATCTGATCGATTCGGTCATGACGGTATTTCCAAAATTAAAAAATCACTTCGGCGCCATCGACGGCGCGAAAGAATTCGTCACCTGGGCCCGCGATCATTATACGCTGACCTTGGCCACCAATCCGGTGTGGCTCCTCGAACTCGTCCACCTGCGCATGCGCTGGGGTGGCATCGACCCCACCGACTTCGCCAGTGTCACTACCTCCGATCGCATGCATGCCTGCAAACCCACGCGCGAATACTTCGAAGAACTGCTCGCGCAAGAAAGTTTCGAGGCCAAGGACTGCCTGTTCGTCGGAAACGAGCGCAAGATGGATTTACCGGCGACCCACGTGGGCATTCCCGTGTTTCTCGTCCGCCCGGACGCGCGGAAGCTGACTTGCATTGTTCCGCCCAGCGAACAAAGCCCAGGGGCTTGGCGAGGGAATTATCGGCATTTGAGGCATTTCCTAGGGTGTCTGACTACTTTTTGATGCCCACCGCATCATCTCTTGGCAAATTTAATCGCAGGAGGTCGGACACCGGTATTATAATCCCTTTAATTTCAACCCAGAAATATTGTTGCTTCAAAAAAATGCCATATATGTCAAAATTAACTTGCTCATTTTTGACATATATGACAAAATCATTCTAATGAAACTCATCGAGTTACCCGAGTTCTCAAAGTGGATCGGTGGCGAAACCGCTAAGAGCAAAGCTCAAATTTATGTTCGACTCGCCAATATCCAAAACCACAACCATTTCGGGGATCATAAAAGTGTCGGGGACGATGTGATGGAATTGCGGTGGGCAAACGGGCGACGAGTTTACTACGCCCTGAAAAAAGATAACCACGGCGCTATTACAATTTTAATTTTAGGAGGAAACAAAAATGGCCAAGATCGCGACATCAAAAATGCAAAAAAGATCCTCAAAAAAAGCGGCTGGTAAACCCCTTGATGCAAACGAAAAGCTTCGCGACAAGACTTTGATTGCCAAAGCTTTGTTTGAAGCACTGTCGGATGGAGACGAAGAGGCGTTCAAAGAAATCCTACACGCCCACTTTGAGGCACTGAACCGCACGGACCTTTCGCACGACTCAGGCGTGAACCTTCGCACGATCTATCGAATGACTCAGCCCAAATCAAACCCCACACTGAAAAATATCGCAAAAGTGTTTAAGGCACTAAAAGCAGCTTAACAGCAGGGAGTCGGATACCGACCATTATGCCGCATCCTTCAATCTCTTTACGCCGTCAGCGATCAAAAGACGCATGAGCACTTGATAGGGCACTCCGCGCTTTTGAGCGAGCTCCTTAAGCTCTTTCAAAAGTTCATCTTCCAGAGCAACACTGGTTGGTTTACGACGAGCCCCCTTGAGTCGGCTCATGCCTTCGATGATTTCTTTTGGATCAAATTCAATCTTATCGTATTCTTTCAAGCGTTTTGCGTACTTCTTCATAAGTTTTTTTCTCCTTTTTACTTGCGGGTCTTGAACTAATCGGACGAACCTTGCCATCGCGAAGTGTAAAAACCACAGAAATAAATTTTCCCGTTAAGGTAGGACCAACAACGCAAAGTCGTTCCTCGTCAACTTCAGGGCTGATCTGCCGACCAATGGGAACGGCCATTTTAAGATTAAAAGCAGACTCTACTTCCTCGGCAATCACCCCATGCTTTTGGGTACTCTTTGTGAGATTGCCGCTATCCCATTCAAATTCGAATGTTTCGTTTTGCAGATACCAATAGGCTAACCAGAGGGCGAATTTGAACTGACCCATATACAACACTATAGTACACTATACTAATGATTACGTCAATGCTTTTAGGTGTCAGACTCCGACTTACGATAGCGACAAACTTTCTTTAAATTTTATTTAAGTCTTCGCCCCGAGATGCCGAAGGAGCGTGTGTGAAGAAGAACATTTTTACCCGAATTTTCATCTGTACCGTATCGATGGCTGCAGTTCCTACCGCCTGGGCGCTGAATTACGTCGTGCAATCGGGCGATAGCTTGTCCGTCGTCGCACAAAAATATTTTCATGGTAAAGTCTACGGTCGCCACGGAAGCCTGGCCAAACTCATTCAACAAAACCCACAATTCGCGGCGAATCCCGATAAAATTTATGTCGGGCAAACCGTCACTGTTCCCACCGAAACGCAATCGGACCTCACTCCGGTAGCGCAAAATACGGTGGCCCCTTCCGTCGCTGAAGCACCCGCAACGCCCGTCACCACCGCTATTGACGCAGCGCCCCCCCCCCCTCGGCGCGCTCTGCGTTACCGGATGAATCTGCGAATCGCAACCCGGTTGCCCTTCCCGATCATGACGAAGTCGAACTTCGTGTTGGCTTAGGCTACGGCGCAAGTCTAATCAATTTCAAACAAAGCGGTTCCTTCGGCGGGATCGAAGGACAACCAATGGCGCTGAACCTTCTTTCGGTTCGCGGCGAAGCACGCTTCGACGACGACTTCCGCGCCGCTGCTGAATTTTCGCATTACTCGATCCATTTCTCGACCGACACGTCCGATCCTTCGAAAGAACAGAGCAAAGACTTTCAGGATTTTTCTCTGATCGGCGGTTACAAAATCCTCAACTTCGGAATTCATGGAAGCACGATCCCGGTGCTGCAAACCAGTGGAGCGACCGCACTCCTCTGGGGTGATCTCTCGACGTTCTGGGCCGTGGCCGGAATCCACCTTGAAAAAGAAGGCCAAGGGCGCAGATCCTTTTATCCTTACCGCCTGACCCTCGATGCCAATGCCGAATATCCGCTTTCGGGCGGCGGCGATGCGGGCTTTACGCTGAATGATCTTTCGGGTTTAGGCGTTCGCATTCGCGGACGCGTGCAAAAGGGGCTTTTAAACAGCGAATACCACCAACTGTTCTTGGGCCTCGAAGCCGTCGCGGCCTATCACCACCTCAGTTACCAGGGCTCTTGGAACGGAATTGCGGGGAATATCACGCAAGACCTTCAAGAATACCAAGCCTCAATCACATTGGAGTTCTGCCTATGAAAAAAATGCATTCATTCAAAAGCGTTCTTGTACGAACGAGCCTCATGATCGGCCTGAGTGCCGGGCTCACCGTCGCACTCTCCGCCTGCAAGATCGGCGACATGACCCTTACCGATCGCGCGCCTTCAGCCACGGGGCCCGCGAGTTCGGTCACGTTTAACGGCATCGACAGTATTACCCAAGTCGCGGGTACTTCGGTTCAATTGAATTGGGCGCTGGCCAGCGGTGCGTCCTACTATTTCATTTTCAATGTTACGTCGGGATCACCGGTTCTGATCACCACCGTTTCTTCGAGCACGGCCCACTACACCGTCTCTGGCCTTACTCCCAGCACTACTTATAAATTCCGAGTTCGCCTGACGGATTCTTCGGGTGCCTACGATGCCAATACGAACGATGTATCCGTCACCACGCCTTCAGTAACAACGACCTTTAGCGGATGGTCGAACGTCAAATCGGTCGGCCCGAAATCTCCGGCGATCGTGAGCGCCGATCTCGGCACTGCAAGCGCAAGCACCACTCTCGCCTGGAACGCCGTCACCCCCTCATCCGGAACGATCAGCAGTTACAACATTTATCGTTCGGATACACCGAACACTCAAACCTATACCGCACCGATTGCGACCGGCATCAGTGCCAGCACCCGCAGCTATACCGACCACTCAGTCACGGCAGGTCACGCGTATTATTACTCGATCGCGCCGGTCATGGGCGGTGTGGTGTCGATTCCGGCTGCGGCGGCGGATCGCGAGATCAAGGTCATTACGCCGATCGAAAACATGGTGCTTGTGCATCGCTGGATGGCGAATCAGGAGATGTGCCAAAACATGGGCCTCACCCCCGATCGCGACCACGATTACCGTTGCGATACGACCGCACCCGGCGGCAACGGCAGTTACCTCGATTACGGAAGTTCGCTTCTGGTGGATCAGGTTCAGCAAGGTTGCAACTACACGCCTGGCGACGGCGGCACCGGATCAACGAGCTGTGGTGATGCCACTCACGGCTGCATCGGGATCGTCGCACCCACGATGAGCGCTCCGATCAACACCGTGTACTACGACCGCCAAAACGCCACTTGCTATATCAACTCAAGCGGGTCGACCTCGTGGACAACTGCAAATACAGCGAGCGGTGCACAGCTTGCTTACATGGCCTCGAACAAACCGGGGCTTCCGCCGCTAGTGAACCTCAACCAAACTCAAAGTAAAGGCGCGTGTGCCCAACAATCCGTCACAGGCTATAGCGGAATTCAGAGCGGCAACAAACGACTTTTAAGGCACAAGGAGTTTCTGGCCGCTGCCACCTGGGACGCCTCGATGACTGACGCTGACATTACCAATCTAGAAAATCGAGTGACCGCGAATGGCTGTAATACCAACTCTGCCAGCGGACTGGCTTATGACAACAATTCGTTCCCCGCCAACATCGAGGGATTACCGGCGTGCTCGAACGGCGATTGCTCCAGCACCGCCGCTTCAACTCGCTCGGTGCGAACCGGGTCGAACTTCACGAGCGCGTGTGTCTCTCGCTACGGTGCTCAGGACTTAGTCGGAAACGTCTGGGAATGGAACTCGGATCAAGTCGATTGCGACGGCACGAACTGTTTAGGCACGCCGGCCTCGTCCAATACCGCCGATTCGATGAATAGTGATTTCGATGGCGTGGTATTCAACAACACCAGCGGGCCGATTGTGGCGCCGCCCACGACTTCGTCCTGGACGTTCGCCACGACCGGCAAGATTTTGTTCCCCCTGGGGCTTCCGGTGGTTTCAAGCTACACCCCTGTTAGCGGCGACGGAGTCGCTACTTTTTCATCGGCGCAAACCCATGGCAACTCGTTTTATTTACAAGTGGTCGCATCGCCCCGTGGGGCTCTTGCCGGCGGCGCTTGGTACACTGGTTCATCTGCCGGGCGTCTCGCGCTCTTTTTGGACTATGCTCCGGCGGACACGGGTACGGCCGTCGGGTTTCGGTGTTCTCTCCCAGCGGATTAATCGGGTGTCTTAATCGGGTGTCTGACTACTTTTTGATGTCCACCGCATCATATTTCTTGGCAAATTTTAGCAGGGAGTCAGGCATCGGCAATGTTTACTCTTGTCTATATTGGATTAATAGTCCAATATAGACAAATGATCCAACGGGATTTGCTAAAGACCCTAAAACACACGCCTTCACTCGAGGCATTGCTACTCTGGGGCCCACGCCAGGTGGGTAAAACCACCTTGCTCGAGGCTATGCATCCACGATCCAGCTTTTACCTGGACGATCTTTCGGTACGCGAGCGAGCTCAAAACGATCCCGCCTTCCTTTTTTCACAGGCGGATTTTCCCTGCCTGATCGATGAAGCACAATATGCACCCAACCTGTTTCCTGAAATCAAGCTTCAGATCGACCGGATGAGAAGGGAACGACGCCGCTCCTCACTAGAAAAAAAGGAGGTGAAACTTTCTTTCCTGATCACAGGTTCGAACAAAACCCTTCTCGATCGTAACATCAAAGAATCCCTCGCTGGCCGCTGTAACGTTCATGCGCTTCACGGCCTTTCGATCCATGAAGTTTTAAATGATAGCGATCGCTTCGGCCTCAAAGATTTCTTGTTTAGAGGCGGATTCCCTGAACTGTACGTGCGATCCGAGCTTTCCCCTATCCAATATCTCAATGATTACATTCTCAGCTTCATTGAAAAAGACATCGCTGGCAGTTCGAGGATCGAGAAAATCACTGAATTCAATACCGTACTTCGCCTCCTCGCCGCGCGAACCGGTCAGTTTCTGGATACCAATGAAATCGCCAACGCCGCCGGTGTTGACTTCAAGACCGTGCAATCTTGGATTGGACTACTTCAACGCAACCTTATTATAGAACTGGTTTCCCCTTTTTCGTCGAATCTCAGTAAGCGAATCGTCAAGATGAAGAAACTCTATTTTTGCGATGCCGGAATCGCTTCACGGCTGCAAGGCCATCTCAACTCAGAAACCCTTTGGAATTCGCCTCAGACGGGAGCGCTCTTCGAAACCCTGGTTTTTTCCGAGCTGATGAAAACCCGAGATCATTTCCTACGAGACTACAGGATTCACACCTGGAGAACCAAGGATCAGCATGAAATCGACTTCGTTCTGGAATCCGGCAATCAATTCATCCTCATCGAATCCAAATTGGGGATTCACGGAACGACCCCCTTCACCTTAGATTCAGAAGCAAAGAAGGTTTTCAAAAACGTGAACCAGAAAATAGTCGTCACCTCTGGAGGGGAACTCGAGAATCTCGATCGGGAAACCCTGCGAGTTCCGATTTCAAAACTCGCGGAATTTCTCCGGTCCTCCGGTGTCTGACTACTTTTTGATGCCCACCGCGTAATTTTTTTAGGTGTCAGACTCCGACCTACGAAGCGAAACACTTTCTTTAAATTTTATTTAAGTCCTCGCCCCGAGATGCCGATGGGCCGAATGTGAAGAAGCGCATTTTGACTCGGATTTTCGTCTGTGCCGTATCGGCGGCAGCGGTTCCTACCGCTTGGGCGCTGAATTACGTCGTGCAATCGGGCGATAGCCTGTCGATCGTCGCGCACCGATACCTTCACGGAAAAGTCTACGGTCGCCACGGAAGCCTAGCCCAGCTCATTCAACAAAATCCGCAATTCGCGGCGAATCCCGATAAAATTTACGTCGGACAAACCGTCACTGTTCCTGCAAAAGCGCAATCGGACCTCACTCCGGTAGCACAAAATACGGTGGCCCCTTCCGTCGCTGAAGCACCCGCAACGCACATCACCACCGCTATTGACGCAGTGCCCCCCCCCTCTGCGCGCTCTGCGTTACCGGATGAATCTACAAATCGTAACCCTGTAGCACTCCCTGACCATGACGAAGTCGAGCTTCGTGTGGGCGTCGGTTACGGCGGAAGCCTCATCAACTTCAAACAAACCGGCGCCTTCGGTGGAATCGAAGGCCAACCGATCGCGCTGAACCTTCTTTCGGTTCGCGGTGAAGCTCGTTTTGACGACGATTTCCGTGCCGCTGCCGAATTTTCACACTATTCGATTAATTTTTCGACCGACACGTCTGATCCGTCGAAGAAGGAAAGCAAAGATTTTCAGGATTTCTCGCTCATCGGTGGATACAAGCTTCTCAATTTCGGGATTCACGGAAGCACCATCCCGGTTTTACAAACCAGTGGTGCGACCGCACTCCTCTGGGGTGATCTCTCAACACTTTGGGTCGTGGCCGGAATCCATCTTGAAAAAGAAGGTCAGGGGCGCAGATCGTTTTACCCTTATCGCCTTCAGCTCGATGCAAACACCGAGTATCCGCTTTCGGGTGGAGGCAATGCAGGCTTTACGCTGAATGATCTTTCGGGCCTGGGTGTTCGCATTCGCGGACGCGTGCAGAAGGCTCTTTTAAATAGCGATCGCGATTCTGGCATTGCTTCGCAATCGCAATATCAACTTTTTTTGGGCCTCGAAGGAGTCGCGGCCTATCACCACCTCAGCTATCAGGGGTCTTGGAACGGAATTGCGGGAAACGTCTCGCAAGACCTTCAGGAGTACCAAGCCCTGGTGACGTTGGAGTTTAGCTTATGAAAACCAATCTTAGCCTCTTATTGGCACTGACAACCACGTTCAGCCTTTCGGCCTGTAAGGTCGGCGACATGACCCTCACCGATCGCGCGCCTTCGGCCACCGGGCCAGCGAGTTCGATCACCTTTAACGGAATCGATAGCATCACGTCGGTGGCCGGAATGTCCGTACAACTGAATTGGACGAACGCAACGGGTGCCGCAAACTATCTCGTTTTTAATGTCACCTCAGGAACGCCTTCGGTCATCGCTACGCTTTCGTCGGGCACCAGTTTTTATAGCGTCACCGGACTTTCACCCAACACGACTTACAAGTTTCGGGTGAGACTCACCGATACCAGTGGAGCGACCGACGCCAACACGAACGACGTTTCGGTGACTACACCCTCAGTCACTGCGACCTTCAACGGCTGGACTCATGTACGATCGGTCGGCCCGAAATCTCCGGCATCGGTGAGCAGCGATTTAGGCACGAGCCCCGCGAGTACCACGCTTGTTTGGAACGCAGTCACCCTCTCATCGGGAAGTGTGAGCAGCTATAATATCTATCGTTCCACCACACCGAACACCCAAACGTATGCGACGCCGCTCGCGACCGGAATCAGCGCCAGCACGCGCAGCTATACCGATAGCACCGTCACCGCGAAGACGACTTACTATTACACGATCGCGCCCGTAGTGAGCGGTCAACTTGCAATTCCAGCGAGCGTGGCTGATCGCGAAATCACGGTCATCACTCCGCCCGATAACATGGTGCTCGTCCACCGGTGGATCGCGAATTTGGATATGTGTCTTAGCATGGGAAAAACCTGGCCGACGGATTTTGACCGCACGAACTACAGCTGCGCCAGCACCGCCCCGGGTGGAACCGGGACGCGCATGGACTACGAACATTCGCTTTTTGTCGATGCCGTCGAGCAAGGCTGCAATTTTAGCAGCGCCTCGGGCAAATGTGGATCAGCGAATGGCTGCATCGGCGGAAGCTACACCACTCCGAGCGGAAACGTCACCGGAACCGTTAATGACGTTTACTACAACCGCCAGAACGGTCAATGCTACATCAATACGAACGGCAGCACGGGCTGGATTGCCGCAAACTCGGCAAGCAACGCACAGTTGGCGCTCATGGCTTCAAACCAGCCGGGGCTACCGCCTCTGATCGCAATCAACCAAACTCAAAGTCAGCTCGCCTGTAACCAGCAATCCATTTCGAGCTTTACGGGCGTGAAACGTCTTTTGCATCACAAAGAGTTTATCGAGGTTGCCGCTTGGGATTCTTCACTCAGTGACGCAGCGATTGTGAACTTAGAGAACAACAGCACCAGCCATGGCTGTAATACGAACTCCGCTTCGGGACAAACCTATGACGATAATGATTTTCCTGGCAGCCTTGAAACCATCACCGCGTGCTTGCACGGCGATTGTTCGAGTACGGCGGCTAGTATCTGTTCGGTTCGCACAGGTTCGACGGCAACGAATGCGTGCGTATCACGCTATGGAGCCCAAGATTTAGTCGGCAATGTCTGGGAGTGGAACTCGGATCAAACCAATTGTACCGGTTCAACTTGCTTGGGGGTCAATGCCGCAAGCAATACCGATGACAATATGAATGGCGATTGGGATGGAGTCGCATTTGACGACACCAATGGGCCGGCACCCGCGACGGGTTCAGCGACCGTGTTCTCGAATTGGGGCAAGATCCTTTTTCCAATCGGATTGCCAGCGCTCTCTAGTTACAGCGGCGATGGTGCCGTAGCGCTCAGTTCTTCACAGGCCCACGGCGATGGATTTTGGATTAATTCGACTTCCTCGCCCCGTGGGGCTATTACCGGCGGCGCTTGGTACGCTGATTCGGGTGCCGGGCGTCTCGCGCTCAATTTGACCGCTGCTCCGACGCACACGTCTACGAACGTCGGTTTCCGGTGTTCTCTCCCAGCGGATTAATCGGGTGTCTGACTACTTTTTGATGCCCACTGCATCATATCTCTTAGCTAAACCGGGAAAATCGGGCGAGCCATAAACTTCTATTTATAACTCAAAAATTGATGGTATAATGAGTTATAAAGATGGGGTTTATCGCTCATGGCATGGAATTGGGAACATCAAGATTGGCCGAATTTCAAATACGATCCTGAAAAATGGGGGTCGTATGAAAAACAGTTTATCGAGAAGGCCGGAACACTTCAAGGAAGCATGAAGCATCTCGATGAAAACGATCGGGACACTTTAAAAATCGAGCTGATCAGTGATGAAGCCTATAAAACCTCCGAGATCGAAGGCGAAATACTCAACCGCGATTCTTTGCAGTCTTCAATACGCAAACACTTTGGCCTGAAAACAGATCACCGTAGGGTCCCGCCAGCCGAGCAAGGCATTGCTGAAATGATGGTCGACTTATACCAAAACTTTCAACGACCGCTCCGGCATGAGCATTTGTTCGAGTGGCACAAAATGCTGACCAACGGCAGACGAGATTTGAGCGATATCGGCACCTATCGAACTCATCTCGATCCCATGCAAATCGTTTCGGGCGCGTTGCCCCATCCCCGCGTTCATTACGAAGCCCCGCCCTCGCGCAGAGTAAAAAAAGAGATGGAGCGCTTCATCAAATGGTTCAACGAAAAAAAGCATCCGAGCATCCTTTTGCGTTCAAGCATTGCCCATCTTTATTTTGAAAGCATTCACCCGTTTGAAGACGGAAACGGTCGCATCGGACGAGCCCTTTCCGAGCTCGCACTTTCACAAGGGCTAGGCCGGCCCACACTGATTGCCCTATCTCATACGATTGAAGCGGCAAAAAAAGATTACTATGAAGCGCTCCAAAGAAACAGCAACCGTCTCATCATCGATGACTGGCTGGAGTACTTCTGTAAAATGGCACTGACAGCGCAGGATCACACTCAAAACACGATCGATTTTTTGATTGAGAAAGGAAAGTTTTACCTCAAATTTTCCGACCGTCTGAACTCAAGGCAGGCAAAGGTGATTGAGCGCATCTTCAAAGAAGGCGTGGGCGGATTCCAAGGCGGTTTAAGCGCCGAAAATTACATCTCCATTACCCACGCGCCCAGGGCCACCGCTACCCGGGATTTGCATGATCTGGTCGAAAAGGGAGCGTTTCTTCGCACCGGAGAAAGAAAATCAACGCGCTATTATTTAAGGTATTTAAGGTGTCTGACTACTTTTTGATGCCCGCTGCATTAACCAAAAACAAAACCGCCCGAGTGAATCATCACCCGGGCGGTTTAAAATCATTATGAATGCCAAACCGCAATTGCGGTGCAACGGCAAATTTTAGACTGCGAGTTTCTTTTTACCGGCCGAGATTTCAGCGCGGGCTTTTTTGATTTCTTGGCGCAGTTTCAGAGCGCGTTCGCTCAATTTGTCGCTTTTGGCTTTCATCAGCGCCTGAGACACTCCGCCCAGTTTGTCGATCGTGCGGATCGCGCGGGTCGAGAGTTTCAAAGTCACGGTCTTGGAAAGCTCGGGAATGGTGTACCGTTTGTCGTGCAAGTTCGGCATCCACTTCGTGCGAGTTTTGATGTTCGAGTGGGAAACTTTGTTCCCGCTGAAAGGCTTGGTGCCGGTTAAATCACATACGCGTGCCATG
>Ga0164242_10000546_pt1 | contig 45412 bp, 40 predicted proteins | sample OricomgcompostMG_FD_108783 | JGI IMG/M metagenome (GOLD analysis project Ga0164242, IMG submission 108783) | Miracle-Growth compost microbial communities from Emeryville, California, USA - Original compost - Miracle growth compost (MG) ... | reverse complement strand
GCCCGGAATATCCAGAATCGTCACTTCCTGCCCGTCCGGCAGTTTGCAGATTCCTTCTTTCTTTTCCACTGTCACGCCCGGATAATTGCCCACTTTCTGGCGCATTCCCGTCAACGCATTAAAGACAGTCGTCTTGCCCGCATTGGGATTTCCAGCCAACGCAATAGTGCGTAAAGCTGTCGTTCCGCGTTTAACTGTCTTGCCAACTTCACGCGGCAATGTTGCACTTTTCATTAAAAATACTCCGCAAAATTCTTGCTTAATTATTTCCGACTTATAATATCGGATTAAGTATAACTGGAGGGGAAAAGTTATGCGCGAGAATTATAGCTTCTTCGTAGAAAGCGTACTGACTCGCCTCTGCTCTAATCTGTTTTTCACTTCTTCTATTTGCAATTTTCAGTAAAGCCCTTTTTCATAATCGTAATTTATCATTTGATTATCGGAGAGCTATTAGTGACAAATTTCTTGAATTAAGGGGTTTGAAAGAATTTTGTATTGCCACAAAACAATGATATACCAGAAGATACCTAACAACAGTAAAAATGGCTCTAATCTCCCATCATTTTTTCCGAAGAACAAAATCAACTGTGGCGCAAATAACATAAGTCCTGCGAAAATTGGGAAAGATATAATTTCGAAAACTGTGAAAGCCAATGCTTTCCTTCGCCAAGATTCAGAGCAACCTAATAATCCATATCCTAAAAACAAACAAACGATATCCAAGCGTATATCGACTTTGCCATTCAGTAAAGAAATTATCATTGCGACAATCCCGAAGATACCTTGAAGCAAAAATAGCTTAGCAGCAATTTGTAACGATCGTTTCGCGCTGTCTTTCATTATTTTTCATTTTACATTAACTCAATGAACTTCCAAAACAACTAAAGTACTTTTTTCGCACTAAATTACATTAATTCCGCCGCCAATAACGTATGCCGCAACAACGTCGCAATCGTCATCGGCCCCACACCGCCGGGAACTGGCGTTATGTAAGATGCTACTTTATTCGCGGATTCAAACTCCACATCGCCCACATCGCCTTTGCGGCCTTCCACGCGATTATATCCGGCGTCCACCACAACTGCGCCGGGTTTGATCATTTCACCGGTGATAAATTCGGGTTTGCCCACCGCAGCCACCAGGATATCCGCCTGGCCGATTATTTCCGGCAGATTCGCGGTGCGCGAGTGACAAATGGTGACGGTTCCGTGGCGATTCAGCAATAACATTGCGGCAGGTTTTCCCACGATCAAACTTCGGCCCACCACCACGCAATGTTTGCCTTTGATTTCGATATTATAGGCTTCCAGCAAATTGATAATTCCCGCCGCCGTGCAGGCTGCGTAGCCGGGCTGGTTGGAAAGTACTTTTCCCATGCTTACCACGCCCACGCCATCCACATCTTTTTCCGGCGCGATGGCGTTGAAAACGGCGTCTTCATCCATGCCTTTGGGCAGCGGATGTTGCACCAAAATGCCTTGCACGTTTTCGTCTTCGTTCAATTCATGAACGGTATCCAGCACTTGTTGTAGCGAAACGGAATCCGGCAAACGCCGGGAAATGCTGGTGATTCCGGCTTTGGCGCAGGAACGTTCTTTCATGCCGACGTAAACGTGGCTGGCCGGATCATCGCCCACCAGAACGACGCCTAAACCTACTTTGATTCCCTTTTCACCCAGCGTTGCCACGCCGCGCGCCACATCTTCGCGCAGTTGCGCGGCCACTGTTTTGCCATCTAATATCTGTGCAGTCATGCAAGATATTTTACCGAAGTTGGGGAGCGATGGGGAAAAGTACTTTGTCTTCGCGTATAGAACCCCCGGCTGCGACGAAGTGCGTTGAAACTTTGGAGAATTCTTCGACTTCGCTCAGAATGACATGCGGGAAGATATTACATTTCCATTTTTAACTGATCGGAATGTTGCGAGTTTGGAATTTCCTGTTTATCCAGCCAGGCCAAAAGTACTTTTACAACATATTCAATTTCCGTTTCGCTCAATTCTTTGCCACGTTTAATATGATGCCATTTTTGCAAACATCCGCGGCAGCAAGTGGCGGTGGCATGTTGGGCGACGAAAACGGGATGGCCGCGCATGGGCGTTTGCTTGCCGTCGGAAGCCGGATGCGCTGGCGCGAGACGTTTGCGGATGATGTCTTCGGCATGTTGGCGAATTACATCCACGCCTTTCTCCTGAAAGTACTTTTGCTCCTTATCACGGAGACGGAATCTGCGCCGGAAAGGAGATCTATCCAGCGCGGCGAAGAGATCGGAAAGTTCGCGCATGGCAGATTTTGGATCTAATTGAGGCTGGCGTGTGGATCCCAGGAATAGGGTTTATCGCCAATGATTCCTTGCTTGATGGCGGCGCGGCGGATCATGTCTTCGCGTTGCAAATATCTCAGTAGATATTCCAGGCGCGAACTGGTGGAAGTCTGTTCCAGCAACGGCTGCTTTTCGGCAGTCTGCATCGGCAACGCCGCTGACACCCACATAGAAAGTTCATACGGATTGCTGGGCAATTCGATGGGCGTTTGACCGGATAAATCCAACCCGCTTTCGGCAGCTAATCCTTGAAAGTACTTTTGCGCCATATGATTGACACTGGCCGCCAGCGAAGAGAGGTTCTTTTCTGACGGAATATCATCAATCCAATCCACCTCAGCCACCGGATAATCATCGACGATTTGCACGTTATGAACTAGAAATCGTTTTTGTCCGCTGGTCTGCAAATTGAAACGCCCTTCGGGCAAAGGAAACACCTGAGTAATATGTGTGCTGGTTCCAACACAAACCGGCAACACGTGGGGAAATTCCATCGTTTGCGGCATCGGCAACGCCACGCCAAAAATTCCATCCGCTTCCAGGCAACGCTGAATCATCAAACGATAACGCGGCTCAAAAATATGCAACGGCAATGGCATTCCGGGAAAAAGCACCATGTCAAGCAGCAAGATTGGAATTTGCGGTCGCATGAATTTAGTGTAGTGCTAATTGAGTGCCGGAACAAATGAAGAACCGCGCGCGTCAGCAAGCGGGGTTTGCCGGGGATTCGGATATTGCCGCTTGCTAACGCGCGCGGTTCTTCATTCACGTTACTTTTTCAGCTTAAATTCTTCCTGCGCATGTGCGATCAATTTTTTGGCACTATCGACACTTTCACCATGAGGAAATTCTTTGATGTATTCCTTCCAAACATCCACGCCTTTCTGCGGCTCTTTCAACATCAACACATAAACCGCGCCTTGATTAAAAAGACTGTTCTCGTGCTGAGGATTCATTTTGTGCGCATGTTGATATTCTTCCAACGCTTTTTTAGCGTTGCCGGAAAAACGATAAGCGCTGCCCAAATCGGTGCGCACGTCGGCATTATCAATGCCAAGACTAATGGCGCTTTCATATTTTGTAATGGCTTTCGGCCAGTTCTGATGATCGAAATACCAATTGCCCAAAGCCAACGCAGCTTGCGGCGGCGGCATGTTTCCAGCCAACATCGGCGGCGGCTCATCATTGGTGGTTGGCGTTGATGGCGTTGTATTCTTAGCGGGATCCATCACATTGCTTCCGTCGGCGGCTGGATCAACCTGGCTAATCGCATTAGCTGGCGGAGCTTGATGATCGGCGTTATGGCGATTGGTAATAAACAGCGCCACGCCGCTGCCAACAAGGCCGGCGATGGCGATAACAATTAAATAATGAAACCAGTCGCGACTGGCAGGCGCGTTGCGTTGAGACATTTGATAATCCTTTACGATATTTTTTTCGATACATCTTTGGCGCGCACCAACAGCAATGGAATATTGCTTTGATGGCGCACCTTATCAATTGTAGAACCCAGCCAAACATCAGCGATAAAACGATGACCGTGGCTGGTCATGGCAATTAAGTCACACTGATGTTCTTCTGCAATCTGCAAAATTTCCTGCGCAGGATTTCCGCGTGCCAGGCAATGTTCTGTAGCTATTCCCTGTGCCGTCAATTCGTCCACACGATTTAGCAAATAACGCGTGTCGCGGTGCACTTCTTCGGAATCCGTCAGATTCAATTCGTTCTGCCATTGCGTTGCCCAGCCATCAGCAACATGCACCAGCAATAATCCAGCGCCGCACAATCGTGCCAATTCCGTCACCTGCGGCAGCAGACTTTCGTCCGCCGTCGTGTGATCAAGCGCCACCAGAATTTTCCGGAACATGCAATGCAGTTTAGCAATGAGCAATGAGCAATGAGCAATGAACAATGAACATTTTATCTTATGGGTGATATATTTTAAGGAATAAAAGTACTTTTGCTGTTTATTGCTAATTGTTAATTGCCAATTGCTCACTGAACAATTTGGCCGCAAATTTGCCATCCACTTTATCGGAGGCTGAATAAAATGTTACAGAATGCATGGACGTTAAAAGGTTTTTCAATTCAGGCCACGGACGGAAAGATCGGTCACGTGGACGATTTTTATTTCGATGACATCACCTGGGCGGTGCGTTATGTGGTGGTGGATACGGGAAACTGGATTTCTGGCCACGAAGTTCTCTTATCTCCTATAGCACTATCGGGAATCTCGCAAGATGACCGTTGCATCAAAATTTCATTCACCCGCGATCATGTTTCCGGCGCGCCAGGTGCGGAAAGCGAACTCCCTGTAACCCGGCAATGGGAAGCGGAATATCATGATTATTTTGGTTGGCCCTATTACTGGGAAGGCGCCGGGCTTTTTGGAACGGGGCCGTATCCGGAATTCGTCAAAGAAATGTCAGATTCTACGGAAGAAACGTTGAAAAACGAAACCAAGGGCGATCCACATTTGCAAAGTGCCAGAGACGTGGGCGATTGCCGCATCACAGCCGCCGACGGAGACATCGGCCACGTGGTGGATTTCATTATTGATGAAGAAAGCTGGATAATTCGTTATGTGGAAGTGGATACGGGAAATTGGCTCCCCGGCAAAAAAGTACTTTTATCCACGCGGCTGATTTCCGCAATTAACTGGGCTAACGGATGTTTACAAATATCATTAAACCGTAGCGTGATTGAAAACGCACCGCCTTATGATCCCGATCAACCCATCAGACGTGATTACGAACAAGGATTGTTTGATTATTACGCGGAGCATTTGGAAGGCTCAATAAAACCCTATTGGGAGCTGGAACAATAAATAGCCTTTGGCGGTCAATATATTTGTTGGTAAACATTTTTGGAGGATTTATGAGGAACAAAATGAAAGCGCAACGTTGGTTGCTGGTATTGGGAGTTCTTTCGATGATTGGGGCACTGCCCACTTTTGCGAGAGCGGATAATACAAAACCAGAACACACATTGACAGTGAATGGCCAGGCAGAAGTGATGACATTTCCGGATCGGGCAAGAATCAATCTCGGCGCGGAAGCGCAGGAGAGCAATGCTTCCGCTGCAACGGCAAAAGTGAATTCGATCATGAATGATGCTTTGGCAAGTATCAAAAATTTGGGTATTAAAAATGACGCGATTCAAACGACTCAAGTTAATTTGTATCCGGTCTACGCATCACAAAAATCCGGCGACACCAGTCCGCCGCCAGTGGTTGCTTATCGTGCCAGTAATACAGTTCAAGTGACGGTAGATGATTTATCGCTTATTGGCAAAGTTCTGGATGCCGCTAATCGCGCAGGTGCAAATCGGCAAAACGGCGTGAATTTTGAACTCAAAGACGACACCGTGGCAAAAGCACAAGCGTTGCGAAAGGCCGCCGCCGAAGCGCGCACCAAAGCGCAGGCTCTGGCAGATGCACTGAATGTACGCCTGGTAGAAATAAGTTCGGTAAACGAAGGCGGCGTCAACATCGTTTATCCGCGCGCGTATGCCGGAGCGATGATGCGTGTGGCTGATTCCGAGAGCACGCCGATTCAATCGGGACAATTGACGATAAGCGCCAATGTCTCATTGGTTTATGTGATCGCGCCTCGATGATATTTACAGAGTTATAAAACAAAGCACAAAGGTCAACGCCTTTGTGCTTTGTTTTTCAACGTGGCTCCGGCGTCCCGCCGGTGAAAAGTACTTTTATCACTATCTCCGGCGAGACGCCGGAGCCACAAAATCATATACTGCTTACTTATTCCCCAATGCGCCTTTCCTTCGACCAATCATCCCGCACCGAAACCGCCGCGGACGCGCTTTCAGTAAGTCAGCTCAACAATCAAATCAAGCAAGTTCTGGAAAATGCGCCGCTGTTGCGGCAAGTTTCTGTTCGCGGGGAAGTTTCCAATTTCCGGCGGCAGCATGGTTCTGGCCATTGTTATTTTTCGTTGAAGGATGAGACGGCGCAGATTCGCTGCTGCCTTTGGAAATTCCAGGTACCGCGCGTCAAGTTTTTGCCTGCTGATGGAGATCGCGTAGTGGTGCGCGGCAAAGTGGATTTTTATGCGCGCGGCGGCGAGATCAGTTTTATCGTGGATGCCGTGGAATTTGCCGGCCAGGGCGCGTTGTGGGAAGCTTTTGCGCGGCTCAAGGAAAAGCTGGCGAAAGAGGGATTGTTTGATCCCGAACGCAAAAAACCGCTGCCGCTATTTCCACGGCGCATCGGCGTTATCACTTCTGCTAGCGGCGCGGTTTGGCACGATATTACACATGTGCTGGAACGGCGCTGGCCGATGATTACAGTCGCGCGAATTCCCGCCGTAGTGCAAGGCAGCGAAGCTCCGCGCAGCTTGCAGCGCGCATTGCGCCAAGCGGCGAATCTGCCGGATTTGGATGTATTAATTATTGCCCGCGGCGGTGGCAGCGCGGAAGATTTGTGGTGTTTTAATGATGAAACGCTGGCACGGCAAGTGGCGGATTTTCCGCTGCCGGTGATTTCTGCCGTGGGACACGAAACAGATTTCACCATTTTAGATTTTGTGGCCGATCACCGCGCGCCAACGCCTTCGGCAGCTGCAGAAATGGCAACGCCGGACAGAATAGAAATCAGCCAACATCTCAGCGGATTGCGTGCGCGATTGACAAGACAAAGCGCCGCGCACATTTCACGCACGCGCGAAGAATTAGAACGTTTGCAACAGCGCGCCCGATTGGCGCATCCCGCCACGCGCATCCATCGCGAGCGCGAAAAATTGGAACATCTCAATGCGCGTCTTAAAAGTACTTTTGAACATCGCATCCAAATAGAATTGCAACAATTGGCCAACCTGCGCGGACGTTTAACGGCGCTCAATCCTTCGCGAGTTCTGGAACGCGGTTATGCGCTGGTGCGCGATGAAAACGGCCAATTAATTACCAGCGCTGCATCTGGCGCACAACAAAAAGTACTTTCCGTGATTTTTCATGACGGAGAAATTCAGGCGGATGTGCGAAAATGACATTAAACCTATCCAAAAGTACTTTTATCCGATCAGCATTTCCATGCGAAAACACCCCACCAAAAACTCCGCGGACTCCCCTTTAATTGAAGCCTTGCGGCGTATTGATTATTGGCTCACGCGGGATGAATCACCGCGAATTATTGTCGCGCAGCCATCGCTGAAAGAATTGAAGAAACATAAGTTGCCGGATCATGTGCGCGTCACTCCGCGAAAATTGAAAGGTCCGCGCCAGCCCATTCGCGGGCGCCGCTATTATAATCAGCAGCATCTCAAAATAGCCCGTTGGCCAAATGACGGAATGGATGAAAATGCTTTGCCATTTATTCTCTGCGTTATTTCTGGCCAGGCAGATTTTCGCATTGCCGATTACATATTGCATTGCAGCGTGGGGGATTGGATTTTCTTTCCACCTGGCACTCCCAAACAAGATGGTAGCCTGTCACATTTTGAAGGCGACCCCACTGGCCGGCAATGTGATGTGCTGTGGATTTATACCGGAATAGGACGCACTGACGGTGTAACTTGTTGGATTTGCCGATCCAAAGGACAGGAACACTTTCAGGAGAAAAACGCCAATTGTAATATCGATAAACCACTCGTGGCGCAACTCTTTAATGGATTTTGTGAAGAAATCCAAGGAGCCCGGCAGCCGGAAATTACCCTCTATCTCTTGCGCGGTGTTTTGCTATTGTTGAAATCTGAAATTGAAGCTGGCACCGCATTTTTTGGCGGGACAAAACAAATAGCGGAATCAGAAACACCACGCGACCCCATTGAAGAGGCGCAGTTTTATATTGCCGCAAATATATACCGGCATTTGACAATACAAATCGTGGCGAGCCAAGTCTTGGTTTCGCCATCCACACTAACGCGGCATTTCCGCGAACGCACAGGACAATCGTTTAATGAATATCTGAATTCGCAACGCCTAAAATTTGCGGAAGAATTATTAAAGGAAACAAATTTTCCGATTTCCGTCATCAGCGGAAAAGTGGGCTTGAAATACGGTCAATTACGTCTTCTTTTTCAACAACATCACCAACGCACTCCGGGAGAATTCCGGGCAGATAAAGATTGACTTGATAATAACGCCTAGTGGTGGATATTGATGTTATTTAATTCGTGCTTGATGGTAGAATAATAGTATCTTATTTCTGAAGGAGTTAATAATGTATAAAAAAATTGTTAGCAAACGAGCATTTACCCTTATCGAACTTTTGGTTGTCATTGCCATTATAGGAATCCTCGCAGCCATACTATTTCCGGTTTTCGCAAGAGCCAGAGAAAACGCGCGGCGTGCGAGTTGCATGAGTAATTTGAAGCAGATTGATTTGGGGCTGATGATGTATGCCCAGGACTATGATGGACAACTTTTCGGCTGGTCATACGGAGCCGCTACGATTGGAGCTCTTGGTTATAATTCGTTTTGGGCGCCTATCAACAAACCACCGATGACGTATACCAGTATCAGCTGGTTTTTTGAGCCCTATATCAAAAACTCGCAGGTGTTTTATTGCCCATCATTCTCTGAACCACAAATAGGATATGGATATAACTCGGTATTAAGATACGGCATGGCGCAAGCCGCAATCGAATATCCTTCACAAATGGTGGCATTTATGGATGAGAATTATTCATCCTATCTTACTTACAGTCCGACTTCGGCCAATTGGAATGCTAATTTTTGCAGAACACCCAACACAACTTCGTGCGCAGAAGCCGATCGCTACTATGGCCGCCATTTAGGTGGGGTAAATGTCGCTTTTGTAGACGGACATGTCAAATGGATGCACATTGAAACGTTATACAACGGCGGCAATGATAAGCCATATTTTGATGGGCGCTCCTGAATTAAATACTTCATGGAACATCACAAAAGTACTTTTATACAAAGGCTACTATGTCTAAAAAAATTCATTGGGTAACACTATTCACGATTCTTTTATTTATAGCGGGAATACATATTGCTCCTGCCATCGCTGATCCGTCTCCCTGGGCTGTTCATCGTTGGCCCGAAGTTGCGGCACATGAACCAATTGAGTTGATGCAAGGTTCCGTCCAGGTGATGACTTTGGAATTAACTCCTTCCAGCCCGGCACCGCGCAGTGATTTTACGTTGGAAGTAACTGTTCCCGCGGGAGTTTCTATTATTGACCCCAGCCGGGGGCGATTGCCATTAGCGTCTTTAGGTGACGGCAAGCCATGGCCAATGCCTTTTTACTATTTCACGCCACGCCATTTTCAATCGGAATCGTTGCCCGATGGAGGACATCGTTATGTAATGGCTGATTTTCCGGAATTTCGTAAAGGCAGCGGAGTAAATGTGTTAAGCCTGACCTTTGTACTTAGCGACACGCTGCAGAGCGGAACTTTTCATTACGAGTTGAAGGAGATGAATGCCCAGTGGACATCGGGAGTAATGGATGCGCCATTCAAGGCAACGCCTCACATCTCCGTGCCGGTTACCGATCAGCGAATTACAGCTGCTCCCGATGCGATATATTTATCAGGAGCTTCCGAAGTGGAATGGAAGGCGATTCTGGGATTTTGGAATCAAATCGGGATTAATCAAATCTGGATTCGGCCACGATCCCATTACCCGGGATTGCGCGAGCGGAATATTCAATTTGCTCAGTTCGTCCGGACAAATTTCCCTCATATAAAACTGGGATATTGGATGCCGTGGATCGAGCCTTATACGCCATACAATAATGTATCGAAAGATTTTGTCGAAGCTCACCCGCAAGCAGCCGGTGTTGGTGCGCCCGGCAATGCACTGGCGGATCAAGCTAAAGGAAAATTGTTGAGCAATGAATATTTGACGAATTATCCCAATGATTATTTCGACGAAGCGTTGGCGCCCAATTTGAAGTTAGCGGAAAAGTCCGGGATTTCGACGATTGTTTGGGACGCTGAAAAATTGAATCCCTGGGCATATAGTTATGCGCCTGCTGACTTAAAAGCATTTCGCACCTACGCGCATTTGTCGGATCAGATAGAGCTCACTCCGGAAATTATTCTCAGCAAATATAAGGAACAATGGCTCTCTTTTCGCCTTGATCAGAACTGGCGCATCGCAAAAGTGTATGCCCAATATATCCATGCCATTACACCGAAAGCGAAATTTGCCATCTATAGCGGTTGGGCAGTTCCAGACACTGTGGATCGGTATGGTATTCAATGGTCAGAATTCGCTCCATTGGCCGATGTCGTTATTGCCGGCCCGGAAGGACGCGCTGCAAGAGTATTAACGACATCTCAGCTCATTCAAAAGGTAAGCCCTGATACACAATTATTATTTAATATACAGGGCGTTAAAAGTTGGAATCGTGGTTTTTATCCGCCGCCCCAGCTCACCTATGCAAAAGCGATGACGGCTTTTGCCAACGGCGGCCAGGGATATCTTCTTTGGTGGTGGGGAGGCGTCATCGGTTCTCAATGGAGTCAGATTGCCAAAGCCAATCGCTTTGCATGGAAGTTTAATAGTATTTTGAGCCAACCGGATGAAATGAAACCCTTGCAATGGGTGGAAAATATTGCGGGAGCATTCCGTGTTCGGCGTGGCGATAAGACGCTGATTATTTGTGCCAATACAACAAATTCGGAGATCACCCTGGAGCCTCTTGAAAAGATAAACGGAAAGATAGCAAACTCAGCTGTTGTGTTGGATGAAACGTCCGGACATATCATTGACCCAGCCATCTTGAGTCAATCTCTTTCCTTGAAAAGTGGGCAAGTTCAAGTGTATTGTATTGGCCCCAACTCTTGGATAGAGAGTGTGAGCCAAGAATAAATATCCTTCGCTAATTAAATCGCACATTAGGTATAATCAGTATTTTCATAAAAGTACTTTTACCTATGTCCAAGAAAAATATCTTAAATTTGCAAGTGCAAGTCATTGAATCCGCTGCCCAGATTTCGTGTTACTTAAGCACTCCCATTTTTACTTCGCAACCAACATCCAATGAGCCTTTGCAGATTCGCGTTTTGCGGCGCGAGGAAAAAGACTTCACCTTTAATCAGGATTACGCCGAATACTTCGACGGATTAAATGCAGATGGTGCCGAAGTAATTTTCGAAGGCTCTGTGGAATTAATCAATAATCGCAAGATTGTATATAAAGACACAACGGTCAAAAATGGCGCAACTTATGTTTATTGGGTCTCGCTTCCAGATGCGGCGCCAACAGGGCCGGTTGCGGTGCGTGTGCGTGACACGCAATTGTGGTGGCCAAACAGCGAGATCAAACGGCGCATGCAAACACTCGCGGAAACACACGCGCAAACAGTGCAGATGTACGAGTTTGGCAAAACAATTCGTGGCCGTTCTATCCAGGGATTAATTGCGGGAAACACCGATCGGCTCATCGCCTTCATCGGCGCGATTCATCCGGGAGAATCCGGGCCGGAATTAATTGTGCCGGCTGTTGAACGTCTTTTGCAAGAACATCCAGAAATATTAAAGCAAACCGGCGTTGCAATTCTGCCATCAGTTTGTATTGATCAACGTGAAAAAATGGTGCAGGGAAATCCGTGGTATCTGCGAAAAAACTTTAACGAAGTCGATTTAAACCGTAATTTTCCTGCAGAATGGGAAAACATTGAATATACATACGGCTTGATAACTTCCGATCCTGACGCCGCCACATATCGTGGAGCTTCGCCATATTCCGAGCCGGAAACGCGTGCGGTGATGAAGTTCATCGAGGAAACAAAACCACTCTGTGTATTTTCCTTTCATTGCCTGGCGAGTATTTGCGGGCCGTGTTTTTTGACCGCAAAATATGGCGCAAATGACGCTGAATTTAAAAAACAATGTGAACAATTCGCAATACCTTACACACAGGGATTTTATGGCGAAGAACAAAAAGAGTTAGTGTTGAAATTTGCCTGCACCGCCGGCAGCTTGATTAGCTGGCTCTATCAGGAATATAATATCCCCGGTTTTGATCTGGAATGGGATGGTGAAGAAAAATCCAAAATATCTCACACGGATAATACCACGCGAGAGTTAATGCTAGAATATCAAGATCGGCATTATCAAGCATTGTTACGTGTGTTGCGGGAAATGCATTCTTTGCTCTAAAAGTACTTTTGCGCATTACATCGGCGTTGTAGCACAAATCAAAAGTCCCCCTTGTCAAAGGGGGATTTAGGGGGATTTCTTTAGGGGGATTTTTGTCTACTTCGACTTCGCTCAGTATGACAAAAGTACTTTCAAACCCCTCTAAACCTCCCCTTAACAGGGGAGACTTTCAACGCAAAGCATATTTATACAACAACACCCATTACATCTATGAAACCTCTTCGCGGAGAAATTCCTTATTTGCCTTTGGTCAGTACATTGAAACGTCTTGAATCTTGGCTGGAGCACGATGGTACTTCACGGTTTGTGGTGGCGGAGCCAACCATTAAAAAATTAAAAGCGCAAGGTTTGCCGGATCATATTAAAGTTATTCCCAAAAGGCGGCGTGGCAAGCGCAAAGCGTTGCGCACGAGACGAAATTATAATGAAATTCGTGCCAAACTGGCAGTTTGGCCAGATGATCACCTGGATGAGAACGCTTTGCCATTCGTGACATGTTGCACTAGTGGCGAAGCTGACTTGGTTATTGCTGATTATGTGTTGCGGTGCCGCGCCGGTGATTGGGTATTTTTTCCTGCCGGGATTCCCAAACAAGATGGCAGCAAGCCGCATCTCGAAGGAAAATCCGAGGGACGAAAAGGGGATGTATTGTGGATCAATGCAGGAGCAACCCGTTATGGTGGACTTTCCTGTTGGATTTGCCGTTCGGATGACAAGGAACATTACAAACCCAGGGAGACCGATTGCCGCATAGAGAGTCCTTTCCTGGCTCAGCTTTTTAATGGATTTTGTGAAGAAGTTCAAGGAGCCAAAAGGACGGAAGTGATGGTGAAGTTGCTTTCGTTTATTTTATTCCTAATATGTAAAGAAATCGATGCGGGAAATGTATCACAGGGAGCAAGAAACCTACGGCGCGATGGGGAAGCGGGAGTGGATGATCCAATTACCCAATCTATGTTCTATATTGACGAGAACCTTCATCAGCATCTCACGATCGACAAAGTTGCCCGGCAAGTGGCGGTTTCACCTGCTACGTTCACGCGGCATTTTAAGGAACGGACAGGAAGTACCTTTTATGAATATCAAACAAAACGGCGCATGGAAACAGCCGAAATTTTACTGAAGACGACGAGTCTAACGGTCTTACAGGTGTGTCAGCGCGTCGGGCTTCAATACGGCCAGTTGCGGAAACTTTTCCTGAAAAAACATGGGTGTTCACCCTCAAAATATCGCGGCCAGGAAAATTGATTTGATAATGCCAGTTAGTAGTCAATAATAACGTTTATATTACCTGTAAAAGGGGTATAATAATTCTGTCAGCGAAGAATAGCATGACAAAATAATATTTACGGAGGTAGCAAAAATGCTACACGAAAAACAGCAAGAAAGTGCTGTGAAAGAGAAGCGGGTATCCAAGCTCAAAGCATTCACTTTAATAGAATTATTGGTCGTCATTGCTATTATCGCAATCCTAGCAGCCATCCTATTTCCAGTGTTCGCACGGGCCAGAGAAAACGCGCGGCGTGCCAGTTGCCAAAGTAATTTGAAACAGATTGCTTTGGGCATGAACATGTATATCCAGGATTATGATGGGCGATATCCTCAAGGATACGCACTCGACAGAAGTGGTGGCACCACTGACCTAATCACCAATACAGATACTTCAATGCCTTCGGGCAAATTCACCGTCGTGAAATACGGCACAGCCACAGCTAACGGCCATTATATTACGTGGATGGACTTAGTCCAGCCTTACGTAAAGAGCACTCAGCTATTCGTCTGCCCGTCGGCAACAAATATGAGTTATCCATCATATGGTTACAACATGGTCTTCGGTGGTTTGGCCAGCGACACCTATTGGTATAATAACGGCGTTGGGTATACGGCTTTTACATCATTGACCGAATCGGAAGTTCAGCGCCCTTCGGAAGTCGTCATGTTTATGGATAGCAACTATGTGGATGCTTCCGTACGCGCATCGCCAATGACCTACAATAACCTGGCCTCTTACGGACGGGTACCACATTTAGATGGCGGAAACCAGGCATATGTTGACGGACACGTGAAGTGGCTTCCCAGACAGAAGATAGCTGTGGTTGATCCCGGTATCTCATACTGTGCAGGAAAAACAACAACAGTCGCACAATATAATGCGAATCCGTCCGCGTATAGCAAATATTGCAGCCCCGCGTGGAACCCTTATATGAATTGAATATCCTCAAAAGTACTTTTATCGCTGCGCGCGGTAAAAGTACTTTTGACATATTATTTTGTATCCCTATCACCATGAATCTCAAAAAAATTGGTTCGTTTGTTTTTGGTATAACAGCGTTAATTTCTTGCTCGGCTGGCGCGCAACCGCAAACTGATGTTCCGTTAGTGCGCATCGGCAAAACAGCCGCCGCGCCTGTCATTGACGGCAAATTGAATGACGCTGCGTGGAAACAGAGTATCGCCGTCAATGATTTCTCCGTCACCGGCAGCAAAACTCCGGCGGCGCAGCAGACGCAGGTGAAGTTTGTCTATGACGATCAAAATTTATATATCTCGTGGCGTTGTGAAGAATCGCTGCTGGTGGTGGCGCAACAGCGGATGCATGAAGTAAAAATCAATGCAAAAAAATTAGATGACGACGTATTAAGCGACGATAGCGTTGAGTTATTTTTGCAGCCGGAACCGGACGCAAAAATGCGCGAGTTCGATGTCAATTCCATTGGCACGTTATTCGATGCGTCCAGCAACCGCAACGATTTGTGGGGCACGCGTGATGCGTCATGGAATTCCGGCGCTCATGCAGCAGCCGTTCAGGAAGACGGCTATTGGACGGCGGAATTGGCGATTCCCTGGAACGCTTTTGGACTTAATGCGCCGCCAGCGATGAACGCTTCCTGGACATTGGGATTGGCGCGCCACGCCGCCGGTCGTGGCGAAAATTCTTCCTGGAATCAAAATGACGAACATTCCATTCATTTAATGAAAAACTTTGGCGCGTTGGGTTTTGATGATAACGTTCCCGCCATCACATCCGCAACGCTCGCGCCGTTTGAAGCGGGGAAAAGTACTTTTACCATGCAATCATCGCAGCCGCTGGAGATAAATGCGAATGTCACCGGCGATCAAAAAACGCAGCAATTCAGCGCCGCCGGAAACGGTAAAATCGTTCTTCCGCTTTCCGCGAAAACTTCAAAAGTACTTTTCCAATGGAATGCGAAAGAAGGAGAAAAGTACTTTTATCGTTCTCCCGTTTTGGAATTGTCGGCGCAAAGTTCTCTGGCGCATCTGAAAATCAGCACGGCGAAAGCATGGAAATTATATATTAACGGTGAGCAAATTAACGCGGGTGATTCGGCTGAAGATCAGATTGTTTCTTTCCCGCTGGCGGATGGTATTAATGACATTGTGATGGAAGCGCAAAGCGGCCAGGCGAAGTTGCAATTGGAACCGCCGTTATTTGATCCCAATGAAAAAGTTGTATGGCGCACGCATGCGGCGGACGATCCAAAAGTACTTTCCGAAACGGATCGCGGTTCGTGGACAATCGCTCCCGAAGCCAATAATATCATAGGCACAGCGGGCGCGCCGGCATTTTTGCAGCATACATTATTGTATAAAAGTACATTGAATTATCCGGTGGAAGATCCGGCATTCTATATAACGCAGAACACCGCGCAACAGATCACTTTTCTGGCGGAAGGCGTCAAGGGAATTCATTTTGACGACTGGCAATTATCGCTTGCTGTGCCGTCGGAATTTGACGTGTTGGGCAGCAGCGGATTTTATGGAAATGTCATCAAAAATAAACCGAAATTCACGACGACCAAAATCGGCCCGGTGAATATCAATGGCCGGCAGATGACACTGTATCATATCGCCGCGGACAACCCGATTATTTTTAAACCTGATTCGCAAACGGTGTTGGTGAGTTTTGAAGTGCTGGTGCGTTTGCCGCAATCGGTGAAAATCGGCGCGGATCAACAATGGGATTTTTATTATTGGACGGAAGGCAATAAAAACGCCGTCAGCGAAGCGCCGCAACGCATCGCTGTGCGCGCGCTGCCGCCGTTGAATGGTAAGCAGCCGCGGAAATTTGTGTGGGAATTCTGGACCAGCCAGGCGCGCACGCCGCAATATGATGATGCGTCGTTGTTGCCTTCCATCTTGGAAACGTCGCGCGCTGCCGGTTTTAATGTGTATCTTTCGGGAGCGCAGAAAGATTTCAATGACGAAGTGCGACATTATGGCATGAAGCCGTTTTCGCTCCTATTTTTTAGCGATAGCCGCTTAACGGACGTGGTGCGTCCTTATTTGAAGGAACATCCCGATGATGCGCTGATCGATAAAAACGGCAAGCGCAGCGATACGTATATTTGCACCACGCAGGTGCTGGGCAGCGATTGGCCGATCTATGAAAAATGGATCGAGGATTTCGTCAGAAACAGCGGGCTGGATGCCGTTGATTACGATTACGAATATCCGCCGTTTAATCCGCCGCACGCTTGTTTTTGTGATCGTTGTCTGGAAGCTTTTCAACAATTTGCGAAGATTGATCCCAATGTAAAATTGACTCCGGCATTAGTGCAAAAAGAGTATGCGTCGCAATGGGTTGATTTTATGGCATATCGCACGGCGACATTATTAAAAAAGATGAAAGAGGCCGTTCACGCCGCTAATCCAAAAGTACTTTTCACGGCATATAGCGGCTATTATGACGCGAAAGACAATACGACAAAAACGCGTTACGGTATCGATTGGAATTTAGTCGGGCAGATGCAATCGGTGGACGAAGCCGGCATGGGATATGGCCGTCCGGTGCAATCGATTAAAGACAGCATCGCCGCGCTGCGCGGTATTCCGGTAAAGTTCGGCGAATTGTTGGCGCCGTATGATTTGCACTCGCGCCAACCGGTGGCGCCGCTGCAACGCGCCACATTATTGCGTCGCGCGCTGGATGCTACGGCGGGCGTTTTGATTTATACGCGTAATTCCATGGATGGTCGTTCGTGGCAGGCAGTCGCGGATGTAACACGCTTGGCGGCGGATTATGAGAATGTTTTTTTGAATAAGACATTACAAGATATTCCCGGCCAGGATCCGGCTTCGGTGCAGATCGCAAAAGGCGCGGGAAAAACATTATTGTGCGTGATGAATTTTTCGCGCTCGAAGGAAAGTACTTTTACGGTGCGGGTTCCCGATGGATTAGGCACAGGCAAGGAATATTACAGCGGCGAAACGGTGCAAAGCGGGCAAACAGTGCAAGTAGAACTCGCGTCGGGAGATGCCAAAGTCTTCGTGTTTGGTGGTTAATGTTGGAGTATAATCACTAATTATGCCACTCAAAATAAAACGGGCTTACGAAGAAGCAACGAAAGATGATGGTTTCCGCGTTCTGGTGGATCGCATCTGGCCGCGCGGAGTTTCAAAAGAGGAAGCGCACATTGATGAATGGCTCAAGGACATTGCGCCCAGCACGGAATTGCGCAAATGGTTTGGGCATGATCCGGAAAAATGGGGCGAGTTCGAAAAGAAATTTCGCGCGGAAATTCAGGGCAATGAGGCAGCGTGGAAACAACTCCAAGAAATCGTCCAAAAACATCGCATCGTGACATTAGTTTATGCAGCGAAAGATGAGCTGCATAATAATGCGGTTGTGCTTTTGAAAATGCTCAAGGGCTAAAAGTACTTTTATGGATTGTTGCCGGTCGCGGTGCGGTTTATACTGGCGGAAGGTTAATCCAAAAAAGGAATGAAGAGAAACAAATGAGTCAATTTGGTTATGATGACACACCGCTGATCCCCGGATCGAAGTTCAAAGTGCACGACAGCTCCCGCCCGCAGCCGCCGGTGGTTGCTGTGGGAAAAGAAAACGCCCAGCCGCCGTCGGACGCGGTGGTTTTGTTTGATGGCAAAGATCTTTCGGGATGGCTGAACAAAGAAGACGGCGCGCCCGAATGGAAAGTGGAAAACGGTTATATGGAAGTGGTGCCCGGCACCGGCTATATCCATACCAAAGAAGAATTCGGTGATTGCCAGTTGCATCTGGAGTGGGCAGCGCCGGAAGTCGTGAAAGGCGAAGGCCAGGGGCGCGGCAACAGCGGCGTTTTCATGATGCGCAAATATGAAATCCAGGTGTTGGATTGCTATCAAAATCCCACGTACGCTGATGGCACTTCCGCCGCGATTTATGGTGAGTTTCCCCCGTTAGTCAATCCCAGCCGCGCGCCGGGCGAATGGCAGACTTATGATATTATCTGGATCGCACCGCGGTTTGACGGCGACAAATTAGTCAGCCCCGCGCGCGCAACTGTATTCTTTAATGGAGTGTTGGTTCATCATGACGTGGAATTAACAGGCCCCACCACGCATCGCGCCGTTTTGGAATACGAGGCGCATCCCGCGAAAGGGGCACTGGAATTGCAGGATCATAGTGATCTGGTACGCTTTCGTAACATCTGGTATCGGCCGTTGAAAGATTACGATGAAGCGTAAATAATCTTGTTCCAGGAGGAACAAAAATGGTTGCAATCTCACTGGGATTATTAGTTGCACGCTTGATTGTCGGACTGGCGATGGCTTCGCACGGAGCGCAAAAGCTGTTCGGCATGTTTGGCGGTCACGGACTGAACGGCACCGGGGCATTTTTCGATACTTTGGGATATCGCCCCGGAAAACTGTTCGCCCTGGCAGCAAGCTTGGGTGAAATAGGCGGCGGCTTGCTGACAGCCGTTGGACTGGGCGGCCCGTTGGGGCCGGCGCTGATGATCCTGGTGATGATTGTGGCCACGTTTACGGTGCATTTTAAAAATGGTTTTTTTGCTGCGAATGGCGGATATGAATTAAACGCAATTTACATCGCCACGGCCTTGACATTGGCTTTTTCCGGGTTCGGTGTGTATTCATTTGATCACGCTTTTGGGCTGGAACAATTTTACACACCTGCTCTTATTTGGATCGTAATTGCTGTAGGCATTATATTTGCAATACTCAGTCTTATCGCCAAACGACCGGTAGCTCAGGAAAGCGGGGAATAGAGTTCTCCTAGTCTATCCGTCAAATTATTAAGAACTTATTAGGAAATTTGACGTCGTAAAGAGCTCATGTCATCAATGGCTATGATTCTGTGGCACAATAAAAGCAGTTATGTGGAAGTGATGGACCAGCGTTCCTCGTAAAAATATGGCAGGCAACATGGATACTGCCATGTTTTGCAGAAGCGTTGTAAAAGTACTTTCTACAGAACGACAAAATTGTGTGACAGAAAATTTAACATAGTTTCGTACAGGAGAAAGTCATGAAAAACACATGGAAAGTAGCTGTAGCAGCGGCAGCCTTGATTGGTTCCGCCAGTGTTGCAAAAGCCGATGTCACATTGAGCGGCCCTACCGGGTTGTTCCTCAATCCCACCGCGCAAATCGCCCAGAAAGATGCGCCCGAAGTTGCCGTTGATTATCAGCGGTATTCCAACAATGGGTATCATGAAAACGATTATGGCATCGTGGGGGCCATTCAGCTTGCTGACAAGCTGGAGTTAAATGGTGGCTTTCATCATCTTGGTGGCGCCAGCGATTTGAATCAGTGGAATATCGGTGGCAAATACCAAATCATGAGCCAAAGAGAAAAGGGAATTGGCGTGGCAGTCGGCGCCGATTATTCGAGACTCACCGATGGTGGCGGCCACAACTTTGATGTGTATGCCGCAGGCACCAAAGCCTTCAATCTCAACACTGACCGTGCGCCGGTTCAAGGAACTTTGGGTGTGCGTTACAATGACAATGATGGAGGCAACAGCAAAGTAGATGTCTTCGCTGGCGTAGCCGTGCCATTAACCCGCACTGGCGAATTCAGCCTGATCGGCGAATTGGGCACCGCTCGTGTTGACCACGGCGACTCAGAATATGCTCTGGGCGTGCGTTATCATCCTCAAGGCTCTGCTTTCAATGTGGGTGCGGGTCTTGCCCGTCACACTCTCTTCCTGCAGGCTGGTTATCAGTTCGGCAGATAAAAGGATTTAGCACTCACGCATGCAGTAGGGAATTTTGCGTAAGTCCCAAGTACTTTAACGGCGTCTCTTCGGAGATGCCGTTTTTTGATGCTGCTGTTGACATACGCCGCTCCAAAGTTCATAATATCTTGCGATCTGTATAATAAGCTTTTATGAAAGTACTTTTGCTATCTGTTTAAATCTGCAGGAAACAACGACACTGCAAAAACAAAGCGGAAAACAAAATGTCCTTTTAATGAAAGTACTTTTATACGGAATTTTTATTTTGGAGTAGTAATAATGAAAAACACATGGAAAGTAGCACTCGCAGCGGTCGCCTTGATCGGCACTGCATCAGCAGCCAGAGCGGATCTGACGATCGAGGGACAAACTGGATTGTTCATCAATCCCACCGCGGAAATTGTGCAGAAAAATGCCCCGGAGATTTCAGCTAGTTATCTCAAAAATTCTAACGATGAATTTAAAGAAAAAGTGTATGGTATCCACGGAGTGATTCAGGCAGTGGATAAGCTGGAATTGAATGCGGGGCTTATGCATTACAAGGACAACAATAATCATTCCACGAACGATTGGCATCTTGGCGGCAAATACCAGATTTTGAATCAGGCGGAAAAGGGATTCGATCTGGCTGCGGGTGCTGATTACGCTCGTTACAATGGATCCGGCGATACTAATTCGACAAACAATTATCTCCTTTATCTTGCCGCAACAAAATCTTTTCAAGCCAGCAACGACCGCGCACCCATCCAGGGAACGTTGGGCGTTCGTTGGGACAAGTCAACCTATACCGGTGGATACTCCAGTGAATCAAAAGCATCTGTCTATGCGGGTGTGCAAGTGCCCGTAACTCGCACTGGCGAAGTGAGCGTAATCGGGGAATTGGGTAGCAAAACGTATGATGATGGCGAATCCGTCTATGCAATCGGCTTGCGTTATCATCCCAAAGACACCGGTCTTTCCCTTGGAGTTGCCTATGGCCGTCCGTGGGGTTACGGCCATGCCTTGTTTGCGCAGATTGGCTACACCTTTGGTAAATAAAAGGACTTCTCTGAAAAGTACTTTTAACGGCGTCTCCTCGGAGGCGCCGTTTTTATTTGACAAAGATCAGGCAAACATGCATAATATGTATCTCAACCTGTACATAATCTAATTTTAAAATATTTTTGTTAACGCTTTCGTTGCAGGAAACAGCGACACTGTAAAGGATGCTTTATCCTAAAAGTACTTTTGAAAAAGATGACGCTACGGGAAATTTACTTTAGGAGTAATAGTCACCCCATGAAAAATACATGGAAAGTAGCACTCGCAGCGGTTGCCCTGGTCGGCACCGCATCAGCGGCCAGAGCAGATCTGACGCTGGACGGACAAACGGGATTGTTTGCCAATCCCACGGCGGAAATCGCTAAAAAAGGCGCGCCAGAGGTGCAGGTAAATTACAACCGGCTCAGCGCTGAGGGAGAACACCTCAGTGACATCGGTCTGGGATTTGCGTTTTCACCAATGGATAAATTGGAACTGAGCGCAAATACAAACAGGACCAATGCCAACGGAGAACATATTGCCACTTCACGTCTGGGACTTAAGTATCAATTTGTCAATCATGCCGATAAAGGATTTGACGCGGCGGCCGGTGTAAATTACGGCAATTTTGAGGGATTGGATCAATGGACACTTTACGCGGCTGCAACCAAGGGCTTTAATATTAGCCATAATCTTGCGCCGGTCAAAGGAACCCTCGGCGTACGTTGGGACCGTTTCAGCGCGTATGGTGAAAGTGAATCCAAAGGCTCCATCTATGGCGGCGTTGAAGTTCCCCTGACCCGCGATGGCCAGTTTAGCCTGACAGGCGAACTTGGTAGCAAAGTATTCGACTATGGTCAATCCACTTATGCGATTGGTCTGCGATATCATCCCAAATCTTCCGGCTTTTCAGTGGGAGCCGGATATGGCCGGATTGCCAACTCCGGCATCGGTGCATTCGCAGGAGCTGAAGGAGTCAATTTACACAACTTCTTCATCCAGGCCGGTTACACCTTTGGCAAATAAAAGTACTTTCGTCAAAAGTACTTTTAACGGCGTCTCTTCGGAGGCGCCGTTTTTGTTTGACAAAGATTAGGTAACGCCGCATAATATACTCACTCGTACATAATCTGTCTTTAAAGTATTTTTGCTAATGCGTTTATTGCAGGAAACAACGACACTGCAAAAAAACACCTTATCCTAAAAGTACTTTGGAGAGAGATAATCCTACGGGAAATTTACTTATAGGAGTCGTAACACCATGAAAAACACATGGAAAGTAGCACTCGCAGTTGCCGTAATTGCTGGCTCAGCCTCAGCGGCAAGAGCCGATTTGACATTGGACGGTCAAACAGGATTATTCATTAATCCAACAGCGGAAGTCGCCAAAAAGGGCGAGGGAGAAGTTGCCGTCAATTACCAACACACCAATGTAGATGTCTTAGATGGACACATCAACACTTATGGCATTGGCGGAGCAGCCGGTGTCGCGGATAAGCTGGAATTGAGTGGGAATTACAACAAAATAAAAATTAATTCCTACTATGGAGACACAAGTGTTAATGATTGGCGTTTAGGCGGTAAATATCAATTGTTTAACCAAAGTGAAAAAGGGTTTGATCTCGCGATTGGCGCTAACTACGAAAAGCTGGATGCGGATACTGGAGACGACAACCATTACACTGTTTATCTTGCAGGCACGAAGGACTTTAACACCAACAGCAATCGCGCGCCGATTCAGGGAACTTTGGGATTGCGCTGGGATCGTCTTACTTATCCCTCCTCGATTGCAGATAATTCATCCAAAGTATCTGTATATGTTGGCGCCAGCGTTCCGTTAACCCGCACCGGAGATTTCAGTTTAGTTGGCGAAGTCGGCACAAAGACGGTGGAAGATAGCTCTGTATCGCACGCCAATACACCTTATGCTATTGGTTTACGCTACCATCCCAAAGCATCCGGACTTTCCGCCGGCATTGGCTTTGGCCGTCCCGGTATCATCACGCAACAAAACGGCATCGGCACCTCCTGGTTCGCCCAGATCGGTTATGCCTTCGGCAAATAAAAGTACTTTTACTACAGTTACATTTAGCGGCGTCTCTTCAGAGGCGCCGCTTTTTTGATGCTGCTGTTGACATATATCACTCCAAAGTTCATAATATCTTGCGATCTATATCGGAAGCTTTACGAAAGTACTTTCTTGCGATCTGCTTAATTTTATAGGAAACATCGACACTATAAAGACAGAGCGGAAAACGAGAATATCTTTTTGCTGAAGGCATTTTTTATATAGAAATTTATTTTGGAGTAAGTAGATGAAACACACATGGAAAGCAGCATTGGCGGTTGCCACAGTTGCGATGATCGGGACAGCCGGTGCAGCCAGAGCAGATCTGACAGTGGACGGCGCAACGGGATTATTTAGCAACCCCACAGCGGAAATTGTCTCAAAAAGCGGCCCCGAAATTTCGGCGCAATATCTCCGCCAGTCGGACAGCGGATACCACGATAACACCTTAAGCATTCATGGCGCCATTCAGGCTGCGGATAAATTGGAATTGGACGCCGGGTACGAACACGATAATGATAATTATAATGGGCCGGGAAACTTTTGGCACATTGGCGGCAAATATCAGCTAATGAATCAGCGTGAAAAAGGATTCGACCTCGCTATCGGTGGAGATTATGGACGTTACACCGAGGCGCATGACTATCATGCAAATTACTATTTTGCCTATCTGGCAGCGACTAAAGCATTCGCCAATAGCAATAGCCGCGCGCCAATTAAAGGAACTCTCGGCTTGCGCTGGGACAAACTTACGGATAATGAAGATACTAACTCCTCAAAAACTTCCGTTTATGGCGGCGTGGAAGTTCCTGTCACCAGCACCGGTGAAATTAGCTTGATCGGAGAATTAGGTTCTAAGCGCTATGATGATAACGATGCTGTGTGGGATATTGGCGTGCGTTATCATCCCCATAATTCCGGTCTTTCGTTAGGCGCTGGCGTCGGTAACCCGTGGGGATTCACTGGCACCACATTGTTCGCCCAGGTTGGTTACCAATTTGGCAAATAAAAGTACTTTCATCAAAAGTACTTTTAGCGGCGCCTCTTTGGAGGTGCCGCTTTTTTGATGCTGCCGTTGACATATATCACTTCAAAGCCCATAATATCTTGCAATCTATATAATGAGCTTTATGAAAGTACTTTTATATAAAAATTTATTTTGGAGTAAAAGATGAAACACACTTTGAAAGCAGCACTTGCAGTTGCCATAATTGCTGGCTCAGCCTCAGCAGCCAGAGCTGATTTGACACTGGATGGCCAAACAGGATTATTTATTAATCCAACAGCAGAAGTCGCGGCAAAAGGCACGGGAGAAGTAGCAGTAAATTACCAGCGCGCCAACGCGGATATGCTTGATGGGCACACGAATACGTATGGAATTGGCGGAGCAATCGGTGTGGCTGACAAGCTGGAATTGAACGCGAACTTTAATAAGTTTAAATTCAAAAGTGATTTTGGAGGCAACAGTTCCAACCTTTGGAATATTGGTGGTAAATACCAAATATTAAGCCAGAGCGACAAAGGTTTTGATCTTGCCATTGGCGTCAATTATGAGTGGATCGATAATAAAGATAATGACCATAATAATCGCTACACTGCTTATCTGGCGGGCACAAAGAATTTTGCTACTAACAGCAACCGTGCGCCGATCCAAGGAACACTGGGATTGCGTTGGGATCGCGTTACTGTTCCTGATGCAGATAGCTCGACAAAAATCTCTATCTATGCTGGCGCTAGCGTACCATTAACCCGCACGGGTAATTTTAGTTTGGTTGGCGAAGTTGGAACGAAGATGCTGAAAAATATCGAAGGCGTTGGCGCTAAGACTCCGTATGCCATTGGTTTGCGCTACCATCCCAAAACATCCAATTTTTCCGCCGGAATTGGCTTTGGCCGTCCCGGTATCGTCACGCAACAAGAATTAATCGAAACTTCCTGGTTTGCTCAGGTTGGCTATGCTTTCGGCAAATAAAAGTACTTTGGCTCCTGTTCAATATTTATGCGAACATCGTATTCTTGCATTTGTCACACTGAGCGAAGTCGAAGTGTGGCAAATGCTATCATCGCTAAAAGTACTTTTGATAAGGGCTTCGACTGCGCTCAGCCTGACAATTTGCACAAATACTGAACAGGAGCCAAAGTACTTTTACCAAAGTTACATTTAGTGGCGTCTCTTCGGAGGCGCCGCTTTTTGCTATGCTTGACATATGCCGCTCCAAATCTCATAATATCTTGAATCTATATGATGAAGCTTTACGGAGATATTTTTTCGCGATTTGCTCAATTTTATAGGAAACATCGACACTATAAAAACAGAGTGGAAAACGAAAATATCTTTTTGCTGAAAGCATTTTTATGTAGAAATTTATTTTGGAGTAAATAGATGAAACACACATGGAAAGCAGCATTAGCAGTCGCTACAATTGCGATGATCGGCACAGCCGGAGCAGCAAAAGCTGATCTAAACATCAGCGGCGAAACGGGATTAATTCTTAATCCCACGGCAGAGATCGTCAAAAAAGGCCATCCTCAAGTTCAGGCAAATTACTATGGTTTCCAGGGAGATTATAGTGAGAAAAGCTACGGGTTATATGGCGCGATTCAGGCTGCGGATAAGCTTGAGATCAATGGTGGTGTGGATACATTCAAGAGCGACGATCCTGCGTGGGATTATTCTGGTTTTGCTATTGGCGCTAAATACCAATTGTTGAATCAAAGAGATAAAGGTTTCGATCTGGCTGTAGGTGCGGGTTATGACAAGGGCTTACAAAGAAATGAGCATGTCTATATCGCTGCCACCAAGGCTTTTGAAAATTCTGGACACCGCGCGCCAATAAAAGGAACTGTGGGTTTGCGTTGGGATAGTTTCCGTCTTGGCAATGATAGTGATCGCGATTCCAAGTCTTCAGTGTATGCAGGCGTACAACTACCCATCACACGCACCGGCGAATTCAGCTTAGTGGGCGAAATTCAAAGCAAAAACGTGGATGATGGAAGCATGCCTTATGCAATCGGCGTGCGTTATCACCCAAGAGGTCAAGCATTTTCTGTCAGCGCGGGCATTCAGCGTCAGGGAATCGACAGTGGATATGGTCAAGATTCCAGACTGTTTGTTCAGGCAGGTTACACTTTTGGCAGATAAATACTGAAAGTACTTTTAACGGCGTCTCTTCGGAGGCGCCGTTTTTTTGTGAGACGTTTATATCGCCGCGAGAAAGTGATAAAGTAGCATCAGCTATTTCATAATTTCATCAGGAGGCAGTTATGTCGCAGTGGAGTAAGAAAGACGATTTTAAATTTTCGGTGGGGCCATGGAATATTCACACCGGAGCCGATCCGTTTGGCCCGCCGGTTCGTCCCGAACGGGATTTCGATGATAAGCTGGCAGTGTTTAAGAAATTGGGATTTGATTATATTCAATTCCACGATGACGACGCCGTGCCGGACAGCGCTTCAGCCAGCGAACGCGAAGCAACTTGCAAAAAGATCAAGCAAATTTTAGATGACAACGGCATGAAAGCCGAATTTGCCGCGCCGCGTTTGTGGGAAGACGAACGCGGAATCGACGGGCCAGTAACAAGTAATGATCCCGCAATTCGTCAATGGGCGCTGGAACGCGGCAAGCGTTGTATTGATGTAGCGCGGCATTTAGGCACGGACAAAATCGTCTGGTGGCCAGCGCGCGAAGGCACTTACATCCGCGAAAGCAAGGATGCTCCAGCAGCTTTTGAACACATGCTAGACTGGATGAACGCACTGCTCGATTACGACAAAGACATCAAAATCATGGGCGAAATGAAACCCAACGAACCGATGGATTTGATGTATTTGCCATCCACCGGACATTGGCTGGCAATGGCATACCTCACCAATGATCCGTCACGCGTTGGTGCATTGATCGAATCGGCGCACGCCATTTTGTTGGGGCTCGATCCGTCCGATGAATTCGCTTATGCGCTATTCCACAAAAAATTGTGGGGCGTGCATCTCAACGATCAAAACGGATTAAAATTCGACGAAGATAAAGCGTTTGGCGCGGTCGATTTGCGACGTGCTTTTAATCAGGTTGATCTTTTAGTGCGTCACGGTTACGGCCAGAACGGCGAAATCGTGGGATTGGACGTCAAAGCAATGCGCACTCAAAAAGCCAGCGAAGCGCATCTACATCTGAAACATTCGATGGAGACGTTTTATGATTTAGTGGAACTCGCGCACAACATCGACCGCGAGCAATGGAAGAGTTTTGTGAATGCGCGCGACTATGAAAGTCTGGATCGGTTTATTATTCGCAGTTTGATGGGAAAATAAATTTACTGGCAACATCGGAATCGGTCATTTCTGCATCCGCGGGAATGACCGATTTACATTACTAGGACTTCCGCATTTCGCGATGAAAGTCCCCCTTGTTAAAGGGGGATTTAGGGGGGTTTTCTTCGGGACTAGCAGATTTTACTAACAACCCATCCAATTTATTACGTTAAAAATCCCCCTGCTTCCCCTTTAAAAAGGGGAACTGCGTAAGTCCTACATTACGAAATGACACAACCCTACCCACCACTTCCACAACAAGACTTAAACCACGTGCTGCATGGCGTCGGCAATGATTGGCGGCAATTACAAAATGCCAATATCTTCCTTACCGGCGGCACAGGATTTTTTGGTTGCTGGTTATTGGAATCATTGATTTACGCAAATCAACATTTTCAATTGAATTTGAAAGCGACTATATTAACACGTAATCTCGAAAGAATTTCTCAGCAATTGCCCCATTTGGCAAACGCCGCGGAATTGAATTTTATAGAAGGCGATGTACGCGATAAAAGTACTTTTGTCAGGCTGAGCGGAGTCGAAGCCCATAAAAGTCCTTTCACCCACATCATCCACGCCGCCACGCCAGCCAGCGCATATATTAACGAAACTGCGCCGTTGGAAATGTTCGATGTCATCGTGGAAGGAACGCGCAATGTATTGGATCTCGCCACGCAATGTGGCGCGCCAAAAGTACTTTTAACCAGCTCAGGCGCGATCTACGGAAAACAACCTGTTGATCTCTCTCATCTTCCCGAAGATTTTTCCGGCGGCCCAGATTCTCTCAATATCAATTCTTCCTACTCCGAAGGTAAACGCGCCGCGGAATGGCTTTGTGCGGCATATATAAATTCACATCATTTGCCGATTAAAATCGCACGCTGCTTTGCATTTGTAGGACCACATTTGCCGCTAGATGAACACTTCGCCATCGGCAATTTCATCCGCGACGCGCGCGCCGGAAAAGCAATTCACATTGCCGGAGACGGCACGCCATTGCGCTCTTATTTATATGCTGCGGATTTGGCGATCTGGCTATGGAAAGTACTTTTGAACGGCAAGGTTGGCCGCGCTTATAATGTAGGATCGGAAGATGCATTTAGTATTCGAGAAATAGCGGAACATGTCGCAAATGCGGTTTCGCCCAAACCGAAAATTATCGTCGCGCAAAAGGCGCAATCCGGCCAGCTCGCATCACGATATATTCCATCCACACAACGCGCACAAAATGAATTAAAATTAACGCAACAAATCTCTTTGACGGAAGCGATTTCGCGCACTTTATCCTGGCTGGACAATTCACCGTTATGAAAATTCGCGTTGCTGATTATATTGCCAAAACTCTTGCCGCTCACGGAATCCGCCATGTTTTTATGGTCACCGGCGGCGGCGCTATGCATCTTAATGACGCGTTCGGGCGCTGCCATGAATTGCAATATATTTGCTGCCATCACGAACAGGCCTGCGCCATGGCGGCGGAAAGTTATTTTCGGCTTTCCGGAAAATTGGCGGCGGTGAATGTCACGACCGGCCCCGGCGGCATCAATGCGTTGAATGGCGTGTTCGGTGCATACACGGATTCGCTGGGAATGGTTGTCATTTCCGGTCAGGTGAAATTTGAAACCACCATTAAAAGTACTTCTGTGCCGCTGCGGCAATTGGGCGATCAGGAAGTGGACATCGTGCGCATGGCCGAAGGCGTCACTAAATATGCGGTGATGGTTACCGAGCCGGAAACGATTCGCTATCATTTGGAACGCGCGTTATTTCTCGCCACCGAAGGCCGCCCCGGGCCGGTGTGGCTGGATATTCCGATGAATGTGCAAGGCGCGTTGATCGAAGAAGATGCACTGGAAGGATTCACCGCGCCGGAGCCGGATTGGTTGCGCGGCGATGAATTGGATGACGCGGCAAAAGCGATATTGGATAAATTGCTAAACGCCAAACGTCCGGTAATCATGGCCGGAACGGGCGTGCGCATCGCCGGCGCGCAAAAAGTACTTTTGGAATTTGCCGACCGCGCCATGATTCCTATTGTCACCGCGTTTAACGCGCATGATCTGGTTCCCGATTCGCATCCCACTTACGCCGGACGCCCCAGCACCATCGGCGACCGCGCGGGAAATTTCGCGGTGCAGAATGCGGATGTTTTGTTGGTGTTGGGATGCCGCCTCAATATCCGCCAGGTGAGTTACAACTGGGAAAATTTCGCCAAGAATGCGTTCAAGATTGTGGTGGATATCGACGAACTGGAATTGCAAAAACCCACTGTAAAACCCGATTTGCCAATTCACGCGGATGCCAAAGATATGCTGGAACGCTTACTGGAATTACATCCCGCGCAGCTTAAAAGTACTTTTGATGATACATGCGGCTACTGGGATCATCGCGAATTGTGGATTCGCAAATGCCAGGAATGGCGTCGGCGTTATCCGGTGGTTTTGCCGGAATATCGCCACGATAATCCCGGCGTCAATCCGTATGCGTTCATGGAAAAACTGTTTGAGAATCTGGTCGAAAATGACATCGTGGTTTGCGGCGATGGCACTGCCTCCGTGACCAGCGCGCAAACCGCCGTCATCTGCGAAGGCACGCGCATTTTCACCAACTCCGGCTCTGCTTCGATGGGTTACGATTTGCCGGCCAGCATCGGCGTTTGCTACGCGGCGCAGACTTACGGACCAAAGCCGGAACACATTATTTGCCTCGCGGGCGACGGCAGCATCATGATGAACTTGCAGGAATTGCAAACGATTATCACGCAAAAACTGCCACTGAAAATTTTTCTCTTAAACAATCGCGGCTATCATTCCATCCGCCAAACGCAGCAGAATTATTTTCCCGATAATATCACCGGCTGCGGCACGGAAAGCGGATTATCCTTTCCTGACTTTTCCAAACTCGCTCCGGCGTTTGGTTATCGCTACGAAAAAGTGCAGCAACTTGGCGACGTAAAAGAAGTGTTACCAAAAGTACTTTCCGGATCAGACGCCGTGATTTGCGAAGTGGTGCTGGATTTGGAGCAGCAATTCGCGCCGAAATTATCCTCGCGGAAATTGGAGGATGGGACAATGGTTTCATCTTCGCTCGAAGACATGGCACCGTTTTTATCGCGGGAAGAATTGGCGGAAAATATGATCGCGGATTAAATATGAATCTTTATCTTCACGAGATCGAAAACCTATGGGATACAATTCCTGCCATCCAACCGCTATCGATGGAAACTCCAGTGGTGATTTATGGCGCTGGAAATTCGGGACGAAAAGCGCTGCGGATTCTCCAGGAAAAGGGCTATTCTGTTTTGGGATTTCTCGATCAGAAGAAAAGTACTTTTGTGGAAGACATTCCCTGCGTTTTGCCCGATAGTGAATACGCGGCGCAATGGCGCGACCAAAACGCCGCAGTCATTATCGCCGTGATGAATCCGCAAGCTGATTCGCGCGAAATAAATCAATCTCTTGCACAACTTTCGTGGAATCGCATCATTTCATTTTCGCAATTTGTCGAATTATTTCACGATCAATGGGGCGATCATTTCTGGATAACGTATCGGGATTTTTATAAAAGGGGTGACGCGCGAAAAGTACTTTTAGAAACAGCCGCGCACTGGAAAGATCAAACCAGCCGCGATTGTTTTAAGGCGATCCTGAAAGCACGGCTCAACGGGCGCATTGACGAACTCGATGATTTTGTTCGCGTTAATCACCAACAACAATACTTTCCCAAAGATATTCCCGGCTGGCCTGCGCCAACCAACTTTGTGGATTGCGGCGCTTTTGATGGCGATACATTGCGCGAAATTCCTACCGAAAAATTACAATCCGTTGCGGCGTTTGAGCCGGACATGAAAAATTTCCAGGCATTGATTTCTTCCACGCAAACATCATCGCTATTCCGGGAAAAAGAGGTAAAAGTACTTTTATGGCCTTGTGGTGTTTGGAATGAATCGACGACATTGAGATTTAATGCAGAGCAAACTTCTTCCAGCCACGTTGATGAAAGCGGAGAAGATATGATTCAGGTTGTGGCTTTGGATGATGTCTTGCAACAATTTGCCACGGATTTTATCAAAATGGATATTGAGGGCGCGGAATTAGCAGCGCTAAAAGGCGCGCGTTCTCTCATTGAAAAAAACTGTCCCGCCCTGGCCATTTGCGTGTATCATCACCCGGCACATCTGTGGGAAATTTTGCGATTGATTGATTCATGGAATTGTGGTTATGCGTTTTATTTGCGTATATATGGATTTAACGGCTTTGAAGTAGTTTTGTATGCAAACGCCCAAAATTTCTCATCATGAATATCAATAAAACTTTCCTACGTCCCTGCCCTATTTGTGAATGTAACACGGGTGATGTCTTGCATCACCAACGTTTTATTCTTCCCGAAGGGCATCCCTTGAAAGGCGGCTATGATGTGGTGGCTTGTGAAAAATGTGGATTTGTTTTCGCCGATACGGCGATTCCGCAAAGCGCTTACGATGAATTTTACGAACGGCTTTCTAAATATGACGATGCAAAAGTGAGCACGGGCGGCTACGCAAGTGAAAGTGATAAACAACGATTGGAAGCGACAGCACAAGACTTGTCCACACTAATTCCGTTAGATGCGCGAATTCTGGACATCGGTTGCGCGGGCGGTGGATTATTGCACGCGCTACGAAATCACGGTTTCCAGGATTTGGCCGGGCTTGATCCTTCGTCGGCGTGCGTGCGTTATGGAAAGGAAACATTCCATTTGGAAATGCATCAAGGCACATTGCAACATCTTCCTGACTTTGGGCAATTCGATATGATTATCCTGTCGCATGTATTGGAACATGTGCAGGATTTGCGTTCGGCGCTGCAAGCAATTCGAAAGCTCCTGACAAAAAATGGAAGAGTTTATGTTGAAGTGCCTGATGCCACGCGCTACGCGGAATATCTCATCGCGCCATTTCAGGATTTTAATACGGAACATATCAATCACTTCAGCAAGCAAAGTCTGACGAATCTTGCAAAAACGTTTGGGTTTTCTATAGGAACCGGCGCGGCGAAAACAATGGAAGCTGCGGCGAACATGCCATATCCCGCCGTCTGGCAATTGTGGAAAATGCAAAATACATCGCAATTCATCCCTACGAAAGACTCCCAATTACGCCAATCTCTGACGACATATATTCGCGGCTCACAAGAGATATTGGACAATATGGATGCAAAGTTGCGGCTTGCTGCAGGCGCACCTGTTGTGGTTTGGGGAACGGGACAATTAGCCATGAAACTGCTGGCGGAAACAGCTCTTGGAAAATATAATATCGCTTTCTGGATTGATTCCAACACCATTCTGCACGGGCATGAACTGCATGGAGCAAAAGTACTTTCACCACAGGAAGGCGCGGCGCGATTGCGCGAAACGCCGATGACTATCGTCATTTCTTCCACCATCCACGCCGCTGCGATTAGAAAATGTATTGTGGATGAATTGAAACTGGAAGTCCCTGTTCTCGATTTGTCATTTCAAAATAGGCAAATTCGCCGCGATTCACAAACGATTTAGTAAAATAGGACGTAAGAAAACAATCACAAATCCAAATCTCATTATGAATCGCAATATTTTTGACGAACTTTTTGTCCTCGAATTAGCTAATAATCATTGGGGCGATGTGCGGCGCGGCTTAAAAATTATTCGCGAGTTCGCGCGGGTAATTCGCTACACCGGCGTGCGCGCTGCTATCAAATTGCAACTGCGCGATGTCGATAATTTTATTCACAAAGATTTCCGAAATCGCACCGATATTCGCTACATCAAAAAAACCCTGGACACCCAACTTTCCCGTGACGAACTTGGCTTGTTGGCGGAATCGGTGCGCCGCAACAATTGCATCCGCATGGCCACGCCGTTCGATGAAGCATCCGTTGACCTTTGCGAAGAATTGGGAATGGAGATCATCAAAATCGCCAGCAGCGATGTGAATGACTGGCTGCTGATTGAACGAATCGCCAAAACAAAATTGCCGGTGATCTTTTCCACCGGCGGCAGCAATCTAAAAGACATCGACGACATCGTCACCTTTTTCGCCAATCGCAATATTCCCTTGGCGCTCAATCATTGCGTGTCGCTTTATCCCAGCGAAGAAAGCGAATTGGAACTCAATCAAATTGATTTTCTGCGCGAACGCTATCCCGATAATACCATTGGTTTTTCCACACACGAACACCGCGACGGCGCGGCATCCATGCACATTGCGTATGCCAAAGGCGCGCGCACTTTCGAGCGGCATATCGATTTGCACACGGACGATCATCCCATTTCGCCTTATTGCGCAACGCCCGAACAGATTGATCGCTGGATTCAAACTTTCAAGCAATCCAAAAAAATGTGCGGCGTGCCCGGCAGCGTCAAGGCCGAACCTTCCAAACGCGCGTTGGATTATTTGGACAATCTGGTACGCGGCGTCTATGCCAAAACGGATTTACCGCAGGGACATGTTTTGAAGGAAAGCGATTTTTATCTTGCCATTCCTCTGCAAAAAGGCCAGCTTTCCTGCCGCGAACTATTGACTAACGAGGTGCTGGAAAAACCCTGCGCCAAAGATACACCAATTATGGTGAACTCTCTAAAAAGCGAATATGCTCATAACGAAAGTATGCGCGACAAGATTATGAATCGCGGCATCTAAAGTACTTTTATGAAACAAATCAGCGTCGTCACTCCCTGTTACAACGAAGCCGACAACGTGGAAGAATTGGCAAATCGCATACGCGATGTATTTGCAGAAATGCCGCAATATAAATACGAGCATATCTTTATTGACAACGCTTCGCAGGATGACACGACAGGAAAACTCCGCGAATTGGCAGCAAGCGATACGCGCATTAAAGTCATTATTAACAACCGTAACTTCGGCCACATTCGTTCTCCGTATTACGGCATGTTGCAGGCAAAAGGCGACGCGATCATTTGCCTGGCGTCCGATCTGCAAGATCCGCCCGAACTCATCGCACAATTTTTGGAAAAGTGGGAAGGAGGCTTTCCAGTTGTCGTCGGTCAGAAATCGAAGAGCGAGGAATCGTGGCTGTTCTTTGAATTGCGCAAAAGATATTACCGGCTGGTGGATAAATTGGCGGACGTGGAACTACTCGAAAATGTCACCGGATTTGGATTGTATGATCGCAAAGTGGTGGAGATTTTTCGCGAGCTGGACGATCCCTATCCATATGTTCGCGGATTAATCAGCGAGTTGGGGTTTCCAGTTGCTAAAGTTGTTTACACGCAACCTTTGCGCAAACGCGGCGTCACCAAAAATAATTTTTATACCTTGTACGACATAGCAATGCTGGGCATCACGTCGCATTCCAAAGTGCCGTTGCGCCTCGCCACCATGATGGGATTTGCCATGTCGATTTTTAGTTTTTGCGTGGGCATGCTATATCTTTTATATAAACTGATTTTTTGGAATTCGTTTCAAGTGGGCATAGCGCCGTTGATAATCGGCATTTTCTTTATTGCATCCGTGCAACTTTTCTTCATTGGCCTGGTAGGCGAATACATCGGATTTATCCATACACAGGTGATGAAACGTCCTTTGGTTACCGAAAAAGAGCGCTTGAACTTTGACGAAAATGCAACAAAATAAAAGCCGCTTTTCAAAAGTACTTTCACTGACTCTCAAACTCATCCTGGCAGTTTTACTGGTGTGGTGGTTGTGGCATAGCGGTAAATTGAATTGGAGCGTCATCGTCAATATCCACGCAAGTTGGGCATTGGCAGGGATGGCTTTTTTCCAGATTCTGATGATCGGAACGTTGGCATGGCGCTGGTATTTGTTATTAAACACTGCCGGAACAAAGTTGCCTTTTATCACCTCGCTTCTGATCACGCTGATGGCACAATGCACTTCGACTTTCACGCCGGGCAGCATCGGTATTGACGGCATGCGCTTTTATCATCTATACAAGATTTTTCCAAAACAGCGCGCAGTTGCTTCAGTTAGTATAATTTGGGATCGCTTGTTGGGGATTGGCGCACTGCTGTTTTTAACCGCCATTTGCAATTGTATTCTGCTTTCCTTTCCATTGCCGCCAGCGCTTAAAAGTACTTTCACAATCATTCTTATTTGTTGCATTGGATTATTAATCTTACCGCTGACGTTGCTTTTTCCACACAACCCTCTGCGGCGATTGCAACGTTGGAAACTCTTACAAAATATTCCCCTGGCACCTGGCAATAAAAGTACTTTTATACTGCCCGCGGCATTGGCCTGCTGCACACATTTTTGCAATGCTATGTCGCTGATCTGCGCCTTTTATGCTATGGGATTTCCGGTTCCCCTGGGACGTGCTTTGATATTAATGCCACTAGTTATTCTCAGCGGAATGTTGCCGCTCACGCCATTGGGATTAGGGGTAACAGACGCCGTGGCACTTATGATTTTTAATTCTATCCATATCAGCAGCGGCGCCAACGCGGTGATGCTGGGTCGTATTTCTTTTGTGGCTATTTCCGCTTTGTGTGGCCTTGCATGGTTTGTGCCGCTTCATCAAAATAACACATCCTTCAAAAATCATGAAACGTAAAATCACTCCCTTTATTGACGAACATCCGTACCTGTTTGGTGCGATAATACTTGGTCTTCTTACATTTCTGATGTACGGTGATGTTATTTTTGGTCCTAGCAATGTTGTGCTTTCCCGTCCTGGCACCGATTTAACTGTCGGATTCTACAACATTCAGTTTTACTCTTCCAACCTTCGCCACGGGCTACTACCATTATGGAATCCACACATGCTAAGTGGGTATCCATGGTTTGCCAGTTTTCAGTCTTTGCTGCTTTATCCTTTTGCTTGGACGTTTCTCATTCTTTCTCCAGGAAAAGGCATCAATATATTCATTGCGCTGCATGTTTTCCTGTTGGGCTTTGGCATGTTCTGTTGGTTGAAGCAACGTCATCTACATCCCTTAAGCTGTATATTAGGTGCTGCATTGCTGATGTTTGGTTCCACGGTGACAATGCAAATTTATGCGGGGCATATTACGCCTCTGGCAAGTATGACGTGGGCGCCGTGGATTCTTTTGGCAGTGGACTGCTGTTTTGATTCTCCAAAGCGGTTGCAATGGATTCTGGCTGGGACGGGTTTTGTCGCATTACAAATCATGGGAGGGTTTCCTCAGCATGTCTATTATACAGCTCTTGTGGTTGGTATATACACAATCATCCGAACATGGCAGATGGCTTCTCCATCTCTACAAGATAGATTCAAAGCTCCCTTTTCCATTTTTCTGTTTTACGCATGGGGGACTATTCTTTGTGCAATTCAGCTTTTAACCACATTTGATGCTGCCGCGGAAACGGCACGGCACGGAAAATTACCCTTTTCCTTTGCGGGTTCTTTCTCCTTCCCTCCTCTCAATTTCTTGACATTATTGACACCGAAAGTTTTGGGCGACGATGTGCACCTTCCCTATTGGGGACATTGGTACATTTGGGAGATGATCCTATTTATAGGAATCATCGGCTTAATTTTATGTGTCTATGGATTTTGGACAAGCGCCAGAAAAGAGAAATGTTTACTGGGGATTCTTTCCCTGCTGACGTGTCTCATTGCATTAGGATTCTATACGCCATTCTATTCATTTCTCTACCACTTTATTCCTGGCTTTGGAAGTTTCCGCGCCAATAGTAGAATTCTGTTCCAGCTATCCGTTTTCTTAACAGCCTTAGCGGCAACTGGATATCATCGTTTGCTGCAAAATAGATATAATCGCGCTGCAGCGAATATCAGTTTCATTGTAGCGGGATTTTTGGGAATTCTTACCTGCGTTACTTTCTGGCAACAAAAATCCCCAAGTGCACATTTGATAAAAGTACTTTTACGAAATATCTCGCAAACACCTAAACAGTATATTGACCCTCAATTTTATGTAGATCCCTCAAGCGCTCATGCCATTGTATCTTTCGTTGCACCCCAATTCGCATTCGCTGCAATAATAGCGCTTATTGTTGGTTCCCTCTTCTTGTGTTCCGCAAAATCTAAAAGGTTCATTTATTACGTTGGCCTGATTGCCGTCGCTGAAATCTTATTTTTTACGGCGACAATGCGCCCCACATTTCCCTTACAAATGGCGCAGCATCCCGCATATAAAGCATTCCTCGAAAAACATCCCGGCGATGCGCGCTTCGTTCAATTCGACTTAAATACTTGGGCAAACGGTTTGCCGCTGTCACTAAGCGGTGGCAACATCGGCGGTTATGAATCCTTCCGCCTGCAACGTTATGATTCCTTCATTCAATTTGCACAAGGAAAATCTCCAAACATCGTCTACTCCAGCCTCGATTTAAAAAAAGCGGAGCCAATTTTTGGCATACTGCGATGCAAATATATTTTCGAAGACGGCAAGGTTAAAACGTTGAATTACAACATTTTGCCACATCTATTAATTGTTCCACAATGGACGGCTTTGAATCAAAAAGGAAAAGTACTTTCACGCTTAAACCAACCAGGATTTAATCCACGCAAAACAGTCCTGCTGGAATCTACGCCACATTTTCCACCTACATCAAAAGTGCCAGCAAAAGAGGATCAGGCAACTTTAATCAAGCAAACTCCTAATTGGCTGGACATCAAGGCCACCACTTCAAAAAATGCGATTTTGTTAGTTACCGACGCCTATGCCAAAGGCTGGAAAGTATTTCCGTATGCCGATTCCGTGCAACAAAAATACGACGTCCTTCCTGCGGATTATATCCTGCGCGGCATTCCACTTTCCCCTGGAACGCACCATTTTAGATTGCAATATGCACCGGATGCGTTTTATCGCGGCAGAACTATTTCCTTAATTGCGCTGGTATTCTACCTCCTAGCGTGGTGCGCAATATGGGGCAGTGAACGGCGAAGAAAACGCTGCAACAATGAATCGATTTGAATGATCGCAAAGACGGCTTTTTCCTGCTAAATTATCTAACACGATATGATTACTTTTGACGATGTTCTGGCTGCGCGTGAGCGGCTGGGCGATTCCATTTATTATTCTCCTTGCCCGCAATCAATATCTCTTTCGCAAATTACTGATTGCGATATTTATTGCAAAATGGATTATTTGCAGCGCACGGGAAGTTTCAAAGAACGCGGCGCGCGCAATGCCTTGCTATTGCTGGATCCGGCGCAACAACAACGCGGCGTTGTGGCTGCTTCGGCAGGAAATCATGCGTTGGGCTTAGCATATCACGGCCAACAATTGGGCATTCCCGTCACCGTGGTAATGCCGCGCTTTGCGCCCCTGATAAAAATAACCAATTGCGAGAAGATGGGAGCAAAAGTACTTTTGCATGGCGAAACTTTTGCCGAAGCGGAAGCCGAGGCGCATCGTTTAGAAGAGCAACGTCAACTCGCTTATGTGCATGGATTTAATGATCCCGCCGTCATCGCCGGACAGGGAACAATGGGATTGGAAATCCTGGAACAGGCGCCGGATGTGGAAGCAATTATTCTGCCCGTCGGCGGCGCGGGACTGATCGCCGGCGTGGCGCTTGCAGTGAAAAGTCAATATCCCGATGTGTTGATTATCGGCGTGGAGCCGCAATCGTTCGCTTCCTATAACGCCGCGTTGCAGGCGGGGCATCCCGAATCTATTGAAGCGCAACACACTTTAGCCGATGGATTGGCGGTTCCGCGTATTGGTAAAAACGCTTTCGAGCTGGCCAAACGTTATGTGGATGGCGTGGTTACAGTTTCCGAAGATGCCCTTGCGCTGGCGATTTTGCGCATTGCAGAATTGGAAAAAGGCGTAGTGGAAGGCGCCGCAGCCGCGCCGCTGGCGGCTTTGTTGGAAGGACGTTTGCCCGAATTAAAAGGCAAACAAACAGTGCTGGCATTAGCTGGCGGCAACATCGATCCGGCCACATTTTGCCGCGTTATCGAAAAAGGTCTTGTGGCGGATGGACGTTTGCACCGTTTCACGGCCAGCATCAGCGACCGGCCCGGCGGATTGGCGGAGTTCACCAAAATCATCGCTGACGCCGGAGCAAGTATCAAAGATATCACCCACGACCGTGCCTTTTCCGGCCCGGATGCTTTCGCGGTTAATATTTTAACCGTGGTGGAAACGCGTGACGAAGGACATATCTATCAACTGCACGAGGCGCTGCGAGAACATGGCATTCCGTTTCAGGCGCATACGGGGAATGAAAATTTGAGATCGGTATAAACAAGCCATCAGCAGATCAAACTTCCGTGCCTCCTTAAAAGTCACCTTCTCTTTCTCACTCACGAATTGAATGTTGTTATGAAATTATTTACACAAAAACAACTTAATCTATCAAATAGCTTGACTATTGTATTAGGGTTTGTTTTAGTTTTTATTGTACCTTGGTTTGTTCCATTTTCTAAACCTGTTATCTCCGATTCCTATAACATGGGATTTAACAATAAGGTCGGTATTTTGGGTGTTGGCCTAACAATACTGCTTCTAATCGCAATTAAATTAAAAGCAAAAAACACATCCGCAACGCAACAACTTGCCACTCAATCAAATATTTTTTCGGAACAAACCGGACACATCAACAAACACAATCTCAGATTAGCGATTTTAATCGGATCAATCGCATCCTTATTCGTGCTCATTTGTTGGATTCTGTTACCACTGAGCTGTATTGGTGAAACCAGGTGGTTTATTCCTAATAGCGAACTGATGTTATTAGGTCAACATCCATACACACAATTTCAATTTAATTACGGTCCTATTTTTTTATATTTTCCAATTTGGTTAGTGCATCTGTTTGGTAATTCTATTGGAGTAGACACTGCGTATATCATTACGTTAATGATCTTCACAATGATTGGGATATTATTCCTATCCTACATCACAACACCAATAGATACACCTTGGCAACCATACATTTTTGCGGCCCTTGCCATCCCATTTATCTTCAACGCAGATCTCGGGCTGCAATACACTGCTTTGCGATTCACTGCTCCATACGTCTTTTTAATATGGTTGCATCACGCAACAAGCCCACCCAAAGATGATGATCAATTACATACTGGATGGCATTTTGGGATAATTCTGTGCGTGGGAATGGCGTTTTGTTTCCTGCTATCTCCAGATTCTGGCTTAGCATTTTTTGCGGCGTCAACCATCTACACGTTATCACTTGTGAGAGGACAAAACTCATACACCAATCTTTATCTATCGGCCTATTGGGGAATAGCGGCATCCATTGCCGGTCTATGCATATTAGTTTTCTCAAAAAACTATTTACAAAGTATTTCAAGTTTTGGTCAAGGCGGAAACAATTACCCGCTTTTTCCCATGCCCCATATTCTGTTCTACCTTACTGTCATTGCATGCGTAGTTCCGGCGCTGGTTTTTTGGGGATTAAAAAAAAGGGGAACAGGCTCTGCTTTAGCTCTGGCTTGGGCGGTTTGCATCACAATATTTATAGCGCCTGCGCTCGGCCATTGCGATCCAGGACACATTTTTGTCTATGGGCTAGGTGCATTTATAGGCGCCGCAATTCTGTTACAAAATTCCCCTAATTTTCAGTCACTAAAGCGCATTGCATATATCTATTTACTGGTTTTATTTTCCGTAGGGGTTCCCGTGCTGAGCATTTATGTGTTCTATCCGAGAATAAGCATGACATACAAAATGTATCTTCAAGGTAAACGCAAAACCGAACGCCTTTTTTGGAAAGCTCCCCCGCTTGAAAAAGAAAACTTCACGGAAACAATGAACCATATCCTTGGAAGCTACTCTAAAATTGGCACCCCGCTCGGCGTCCCCTCAAACGTGGAAATTTATTTAAAGCGCACAGGAAAATTTGTCCCGGAATATTTCACTTTTCCGGCATTTGACATCATGACCCAATCACAAATTATCCAGAAAAACCATGACATTGAACAAATGCATGTTATTATTGTGCCACAAGGGTCTCTTGAACCAGAAGATAAAAACCAACTAAAAATAGATTACGGCCAAGGGACGGAGTACCTCCTGCGAGCATTGATGATCTTTCCATTGCACTATATTTGGCGAAATGACCCGCTACTACCTAGGTATCAGTGGAATCGTACCATTCAAAAAAACTTTATTATAAAACGCCGAATAGGATCATATTATTTGATGGTTCGCAATTCGTGATTGCAATGCGTACGCCTGATACCACGTAAAAGTACTTTTGCTCTTCTCACAAAACAATGGCGAAGGAGTTACGATTTTTCTTTATCGTTTCACAACAGAATCCAACAGTTCCACAAAATTCGGAAACGAACTTTGAATCGCTTCTGGGTTTTGAATTACCGTTTCGCCCTCCGCCACCAGCGCGGCAATAGCTAATGTCATGGCGATGCGATGATCGCCGCGCGGGCTGATTACTTCCGCGCCTTTTAACTTAACCGGTCCGCGCACGATCATTCCGTCGTCGCGTTCTTCGATATTCGCACCCATTTTACGCAATTCGCGCGAGATGATTTCGATGCGATCGCTTTCTTTCACGCGCAATTCGTGGGCATCGCAGATGACGGTTTCGCCTTCTGCCTGCGTGGCTAACGCAGCCAAAACTGGCAATTCGTCGATTAAACGCGGGATCAGTGCGCCGCCGATTTCGACGCCTTTCAACGGCGTGCCGATAACAGTAACATCCGCCACCAATTCACCGCCGCTGGTGCGTTGGTTCTCCAAAAGTACTTTTGCGCCCATCGCTTCCAGAACTTCCAACACGCCATCCCGCGTGGGATTGATTCCGACGTTTTGCACCGTCACCTGCCAGCCCGGATGCAGCGCGGCAGCCGAGAAAAGAAATGCCGCCGAAGAAATATCTCCGGGCACATCGACATTGGTGCCTTGCAATTTGGAGCCGCCGGTGACGGTGATGGCTTTGCGTCCGCGCGAAAGTACTTTTATCTCCGGCTTGCAACCAAACCCTTCCAACATGCGTTCGGTGTGATCGCGCGACGGCACATTTTCGATCACAGTGGTTTGCCCCGCAGCGCCAAGCCCGGCCAGCAGAATCGCCGATTTGACTTGCGCTGACGGAATGGGCAACGGATAGCCTATTCCCTGAATCGGACAACCCTGCAATCGCAGCGGCGGCGTGGCCTTTTCACCATCGCCAATAATTCGAGCGCGCATCATCGACAACGGAACTACGATTCGTGCCATGGGACGGCGCGAAAGTGATTCATCGCCGGTAAGCGTGCAATCGATTTGCTGCCCCGCCAAAACGCCCGCCATCAGCCGCATGACGGTGCCGCTGTTTCCGCAATAGAGCGGATTTTCGGGAGTTTCAAAATGTCCGTTACGATTATTGACAACAACATGCGAACCTTGCCGCAAAACTTCAACGCCTAATTGCCGCAAAATATCGAGTGTGCAAAGCGTGTCGTCGGCACAGAGAAAATTGGTGATTTGCGTTTCGCCAGATGCCAATGCACCAAATATCGCAGCACGATGGGAAATGGATTTGTCGCCGGGGACAGTGACGGTGCCTTGAATATGAGTTGCGGGAGAGATTTGAAGTTTCATGAATTGGGAACTAATTCCCCCTTGTAAAGGGGGACAAAGGGGGATTTTCGTGCGTTAAATATAATGCAAAAGTACTTTTAATCATTACGCTCAGAATCCCCCTAACCCCCTTTATAAGGGGGAATTATTTTCTGAGAATTTGCTACTATCGCGGGAAATAACCTTGTTTGCGTCTAACAGCGGCCGCGCTGGAAAACCAATCTTGCAACGCATCCGCATTTTTCTCTTCCAGCATTTCGCGGACTTTGCTCAGTTCTGTTGCCATGCGATCCACATTATCAATAAGCGCTTCTGTATTCGCCAGACAAATATCACGCCACATTTCGGGGCTACCCGCCGCCACACGTGTGCCGTCGCGCCAGCCACCGGCGATAAGCTGTTCCACGACGGCGTGATCATCCTTTGTTTGCGTGAATAAATGAACCAACAACGACGCCGTGATATGCGGTAAATGACTGGTCACCGCCAACAGCGCGTCATGTGTGGCAGCGTCCATCACCAACGGTTTCGCGCCGATGGCTTCGATGAGACGTTGCAATTTTTCAATCGAATCTTTGGGAGTTTCCGGCGTCGGCGTCAAAATCCAGGTGGCGTTGTCGAAGAGATCCGCCTTGGCATGTTCCACGCCCACGAGTTCGCTACCGGCCATGGGATGGCTGCCCACAAAGTGGGCTTTGCTGCCGAAGATGGGCGTGCATTCTTCCACCAAAGTACTTTTGGTGGAACCGGCGTCCGTGACCACCGCGCCAGCGCGGATGAAGGGAACCAGCTCACGGCATTTATCGGGGATTTGTCCGACGGGCGTAGCAATGAAAACCAGGTCAGCGCCGCGCGCGGCTTCTTCTATTTCAGTGGTGGCGTTATCGACTGCGCCTTTTTGAAATGCTGCATTGATAGTTTCCTGGCGGCGCACCGCGCCGATGACCTGGCGCGCCAGTTTTTTTTCGCGCACCGCCATGCCGAAACTGCCGCCGATCAATCCGACGCCCACAATGCAAACTGTGTCAAAAAGCATTTTTCAATGAGCAATGAGCAATGAGCAATAGTCGCTAAAAGTACTTATTGTTCATTGCTCATTGTTAATTGCCTAAATTTCGCGTCCCACGGCTTGCGCGATGGGTTTGAGTTCTTCCATCAACTTCCCGAACTGCGAAGTTGCAATTGTTTGTTGGCCGTCGCTGAGCGCGTTTTCGGGGTGCGGATGCACTTCCAAAATCAATCCATCAGCGCCACAGGCCACGGCGGCTTTGCACATGGCGGCGACCATATCACGACGGCCGGTTCCCTGCGACGGATCGATAATCACCGGCAAATGCGAATCTTTCTTGATCGCCGGAACAGCCGATAAATCCAGCGTGAAACGGGTGCTGGGTTCGTAAGTGCGAATGCCGCGCTCGCACATCATGACATCCATATTGCCGCCCGCCAAAATATATTCCGCCGCTTTGAGCCATTCTTCGATAGTGGCGGACAGACCGCGTTTGAGCAAAACGGGAGTGCGGCATTTGCCCACTTCGCGCAACAAATCATAGTTCTGCATGTTGCGCGCACCAATCTGCAAAATATCCGCGTATTCACAAACCTGCTCCACCAGCGACGGCGTCATCACTTCAGTGATCACCGGAAGGCCGGTTTCCTTGCGGGCGTTGGCCAGCATTTTCAAACCTTCCAATCCGAATCCCTGGAAATCATAAGGACTTGTGCGTGGTTTGTAAGCGCCGCCGCGAAGAATCGTGGCGCCGGCAGCTTTCACTGCTTTGGCAATTTCGGTGAGCGATTCCTGTCCTTCCACACTACACGGACCGGCCATCATTACAATCTTTTTGCCGCCAATATGCACGCCGCCTACGTCAAACTCTGTGTTGTGGGGATGACCGTCACGCGAAACTAATTTATATGCTTTGGACACGATAAGTACTTTTTCCACTGTTTCCAGCGCCTGTAATTGCGGCGCTACCATTTCTTTCACGGACGGATCGGGATTGCCAATGGCCGCCACGATTGTTTCTGCCACGCCTTCGGTGACATTGGGTTTGTATCCGTGTTCCTTCAATTTTGCAGTTACGACGGCGATGTCTTCTTTTGTCGCCCCGCTC
>Ga0164242_10000545_pt1 | contig 45469 bp, 42 predicted proteins | sample OricomgcompostMG_FD_108783 | JGI IMG/M metagenome (GOLD analysis project Ga0164242, IMG submission 108783) | Miracle-Growth compost microbial communities from Emeryville, California, USA - Original compost - Miracle growth compost (MG) ... | reverse complement strand
GGCCGGTCGAATTGGTAACACGAGCCGCCATTTCGGTGCGGGGGAGCGTACGGGCCGATCGAAACGGTGCCACGTGTTACCAATTCGGCGGCTGCGGCCCGGATCGGGCCAGATTTGGTGCCGCGTGTTACCGATTCGACGACCGGGGCGAGGGGGGCGTACGGGCCGATCGAAACGGTGCCGCGTGTTACCAATTCGGCGGCTGCGGCCGGATCGGGGCAGATTTGGAGCCGCGTGTTACCGATTCGACGGCCGCGGGCGGCTGCCGACGACCCCGGTCGGTGGGCGCACTAGGAGCGGTCGTGACCTGCCACGGGCTCGTCCAGCTCGGCCAGGATCGAGCGCAGTTCGTTGCGCAGTTCGGCACGCAGATAGTCCCTGGTCGCCAGGTCACCGACCGACATCCGCAGTGAGGCGATCTCCCGGGCGAGGTAGTCCATGTCCGCCCGGGACTGCGCCGCCTGCTGCCGGTCCCGGTCGATGGCGATCCGGTCCCGGGCCTCCTGCCGGTTCTGGGCGAGGAGGATCAACGGCGCGGCATAACTGGCCTGGGTGGAGAAGAACAGATTGAGCAGGATGAACGGGTACGGGTCCCAGCGGAAGCCGAACAGGCCGATCAGATTCGCGGCGACCCAGATGATCACGAACAGGGTCATGTAGAGGATGAAGCGCGCGGTGCCCATGAACCGCGCGAACCCCTCCGCGAACTCGCCGAACGCGTCGTGGGAGACCCTGATCCGCGGAACGATCGAGTGACGGGACCCGCCGGGCGTGTTCAGTCGCTCGGAGTCGTGCTGCCGTGCTCGTGCCATCAGCTCACCTCCTCGGCGTCGCTCATCGCGTCGAGCTGATCACCTCGCCAGTCTGCAGGAAGGACATGATCGAGTACGTCGTCAACGGTGACCGCCCCGATCAACCGGTTCTCCTTGTCAACGACCGGGGCGTTCACCAGGTTATAGGTCGCGAAATAGCGGCTCACGTCGTGCAGGTCGGCCCGATCGGTCAGCGGTTCCATCTCGGAGTCGACCAGCCCGGAGACCAGGGTGGACGGCGGTTCCCGCAACAGACGCTGGAAATGTACGCCGCCCAGGAAGCGTCCGGTGGGGGTTTCCAGCGGCGGCCGGCAGACGAAGATCATCGCCGCCAGGGCGGGGGACAACTTCTCCTGTCGCACCAGGGCAAGCGCATCGGCGACCGTCGCATCGGGCGGGACGATCACCGGTTCCGGTGTCATCATCCCGCCGGCCGTGAACTCCTCGTAGGTCAACAACCTGCGTAGGTCGTCGGCATCCTCGGGCTCCATCTCACCGAGCAGCCGCTCGGCCATCTCGTCGGGCAGTTCGTTGATCAGGTCCGCGGCGTCGTCGGCATCCATCTCCTCCAGCACTGACGCCGCCCGTTCGACGTCGAGCGACTGGATCAGCTGCACCTGTTCGTCCTCGGGCAGCTCTTCCAATGCGTCGGCGAGCTTCTGATCATCCAGCGCGGAGGCGACCGCAGACCGGCGTGCCGGGCTGAGATCGTGCAGCTCCCGGGCGACGTCAGCGGGCTTCATGTCCTCCATCTCGGCCAGCAACTGCTCGATCGCCTGGCCGTACGAGCCCAGCATTGCCGCGATGTCGGACCAGTCGACGATCATCACCTGCCCCTTGCGGGTGAACGGGCGGCCGAACCGACCGGTCCGGGTCACCTCCCGCAGAGCGACCTCGGAGACCTCCCAGTCCGAGCTGCGGACCTGGCGCATGGCCACATCGAAGATCACCCATGGCCCGGCGGTCGACGGCTGGCTGACCTGCTGGTCGAAGAGGTCCTCCACGACCAGCGTCTCCGACTCCCGGCGGGCGAACCGGCGGGTGTTGACGACCCCGGTGGTGACGATCTGCACGGCGTCGATGCTGCGCACCCGGGCCATCGGGATGAAGATCCGGTGCCGGGCGAACAGTTCGACCACCAGCCCCTTGACCCGGGGCGGTCTACTCAACGTGCGTTCGGAGATCACGACGTCGCGCAGCTTGCCGATCGTGTCGCCCGCGTCGTCGAGGATCGGCAATCCACGAATCCTCGAGATGAATACCGAAGAAGTGGACCCGTTCACGCGGTGAGATTACCGCGTCCGCCAACCGGAATGGTCATCCATCCGGTGGGCACCGTGCCGCGCGGCGGCAGCGATCACTGCGCCGAACGCACTGGGGCGAACGCTACGCTGAGACGCCATGAGCTCCCATGGCGGCACCTCGGCATCCACACCGGCGTTCAAGGACGTCGTGATCGATGCCACCGATGGACTGCGGATGGCCGAGTTCTGGGCAGCGGCGATCGGCCTGTCCGCCGAGCCCACCTCCCCGAAAGGGGACGCGGTGCTCAAGGGATCCCGCCCGGAGCACACCGTGTGGGTCAACCAGGTACCGGAGCCGCGTACGGTCAAACAGCGCGTGCATTTCGATCTGCACGCCGCCGACGTCAATGAGTTGATCAAGCTCGGCGCCACGGTGTCCACCCGGTACGACGGGTGGACGGTGATGCTCGACCCCGAGGGCGGCGAGTTCTGCGCCTTCCTCCGGGAACCGGGAGAACTGTCGGATTACCGGCTGTACGAGCTGGTCGTCGATTCCGTCGACCCGGAAGCCGTCTGCCGCTGGTGGGGCGCCCGATTCGATCTTGAGCCGCAACACGACGCCGACAACCCGTGGTGGTGGCTCGAGGGCGGCTCGCTGCCCTGGCCGTGGGTGTTCAACCCGGTCGGTGAGCCCAAGACCGTGAAGAACCGGCTGCACTGGGATGTCTGGGGCAGGACCGAGGACTTCCTGCGCGACGGCGCCACGCTGCTGCGCCGCCGCGACGAGGAAATCCACTGGGACGTTCTCGGCGACCCCGAAGGTAACGAATTCTGCGTGTTCTCACGGTAGCGTGGACCCCAGATGGGAGGGCAGCGTCAGATGTCACTATCCAACCCCGGGTTCGGCCGCCCGAACATGAGTTCGCTCTTCGAGCTGGAGTTCCCGCAATCGGTGGGGCTCTACAACAGCTACGAGGACGCGCAGAAGGCCGTGGACTACCTCGCCGACAACAAGTTCGAGGTGCAGAATCTGGCCATCGTCGGCACCGAGTTGAAGCAGGTCGAGCGGGTGCTCGGCCGGCGCAACTGGGGCACGGTGATCGGGCAGGGCGTGCAGTCCGGGCTGACCACCGGTGTCGTCGTCGGTTTCGTGATGTTGCTCTTCGCCCCGGTACGCAACTTCGTGGCGTTGATCCTGGTCGCCCTGGGCATCGGCATCCTGCTCGGTGTCGGCTTCCAGGCGCTCGGCTACGCGATGACTCGCGGGCGCCGCGACTTCACCTCGATCACCCAGGTCGTCGCCACCAAGTACGAGGTGCTCTGCGAGCACAAGGTGGCGGCCAAGGCCAGGGAGATGCTGCAGCAGATGCCCGGCGCCCGGGCGGCGTACTTCCAGTAGCTACCTGACTGCGGTCCGGGCCGCCGGGTACGCCGCCGCGGTCACAGCCACCGGTTGCGTTTGAAGCCGACGTAGATCGCCACCATCACCGCGCCGATCAGCGCCATGAAGATCCAGAAGTTCAGCGGTCCGTGGCTCCACGGCAGCGGGTCGAAGTTCATCCCGTAGATCCCGGCCAGGGCCGTCGGCGCGGCGATGATCGCCGCCCAGGCAGCCAGCCGCCGCATGTCCTGGTTGTCGCTCACCGACAGCCTGGCCAGCGCCGCCTGCATGATCGAGGTCAACACCTCATCGTAGGAGGCGACGGCCTCGGCGGCCGCGATGTGATGATCATGAAGCTCCCGGAAGTACGCCCGCGCCTCGACCGGGATCATCGAATAGTCCCGGGTGGCCAACCGTTGCAGCGGCTGGGCCAGCGGCACCACCGAGCGCTTGAACTCGATCAGCTCCCGCTTCAGCTGGTAGACGTTGCTGATCTTGCGTTCGCCGTCCTCGGCGAACACCATCGCCTCGACCTCATCGACGTCGGTCTCGAACTCGGCGACCACGTCGAGGTAGTCGTCGATGATCATGTCGGCGATCGAGTACAGCACCGTCCAGGTGCCCCGGGCGAGCCGTTCCGGGTCCGCTTCCAGCGTTCGCCGGATGTTGCCCAACGGCGCGTGCTCGCCCTTGCGTACGGTGATCACGAAATGTTCGCTGAGGAAGATCATCACCTGTCCGGTGGAGACGATCTCCGCGGCGTCGCTGATCTTCTCGTGTTCGACGTAGGCGACGGTGGAGATCACCACGAACATGTCGTCGCCGAAGATCTCCATCTTCGACCGGGTGTGTCCCTCGACGGCGTCCTCGATCGCCAACGGGTGCAGGTCGAACTGCTGGGGAAGGGCATGCAGGTCGGCGTCCGTCGGATCCTTCAACCCGAGCCAGACGAAGCCCTGCTTCTCGGCGATAGCCCGCCGGGCAGCTGCGAACACGTCGGTCGCGGGTTGTCGTATGCCGTCGACGTACCAACCCCAGTCGACCACCGAGGTCGGCGGCGGCTCGGCCGGACCGGCCGACTGCTGCGCGGGACCCCTGCGCCCCAGCACACCCAGCGACAGATAGCGGTCACGGTTCGGCTGGCGTGGCTTGGGGCTCATCGGCCGATCAGCCCTTCAGCAGTTTCGCCATCCACGCCTCGACGTCGTCGGCACCTCGTGGCAGCGCGCCCGACAGGTTCTCGTTGCCGTCCTCGGTGATCAGGATGTCGTCCTCGATCCGTACGCCGATGCCCCGCAGTTCCTCAGGCACCAGCAGATCGTCGCTCTTGAAGTAGATCCCCGGCTCGACGGTGATCACCATGCCCGGCGCCAGCGTGCCCTCCCGGTAGTTCTCCCGGCGTGCCTGGGCGCAGTCGTGGACGTCGATGCCCAGGTGGTGGGAGGTGCCGTGCACCATCCAGCGCCGGTGCTGGCCGCCGTCGTCGGACAGCGACTCCTCGGCACTGACCGGCAGGATGCCCCAGTCGGCCAGGTGCCGGGCGATCACTGCGATCGCCGCCTGGTGCACGTCGGCGAACTTGTTGCCGGCCCTGGCCGCCTCGATCCCGGCCTGCTGTGCCTCCAGCACCGCCTCGTACACCCTGCGCTGGGCGTCGGTGAAGGTGCCGGTGATCGGCAGCGTCCGGGTGACGTCGGCGGTGTAGAGGGTGTCGATCTCCACACCGGCATCGATCAGGATCAGGTCGCCCTCCCGAAGGTCACCATCGTTGCGGATCCAGTGCAGGGTGTTGGCATGATCACCGGCCGCGGCGATCGTGTCGTAGCCGACCGCGTTGCCGACGTGCCGGGCGTGCAGCCCGAAGATGCCTTCCACCCAGCGTTCGCCCCGGCCGCGGCGCACCGCCTCGGGGAACTGCCTGACCACTTCAGCGAAGGCGTCGACGGTACGGGCGCAGGCCTCGCGCAGCTGATCGGCCTCGAACTCGTCCTTGATCAACCGCAGCTCGCTGAGGAACACCTCGAGCTCTTCGTCGGCCTCGGCCGCCTGCTCGGTATCGACGTCATGCCGGGACCTGATGCTGTCCACCAGCTCGGCGATCGCCCGGTCGGCGGAGCGCAACAACCGGATCGCGGTCTGGTCGGCGTTCTTGGCCAGCGCGTCCTCGAGTTCCTCGATCGGCACGCAGCGCAATGCCGACAGGGCCGCCATCTCCTCCAACGTCTCGCGTTTGCCGACCCACATCTCTCCGTACCGAGCGTTGGCGTAGAACTCCTCGGAGTCCCGGGGCGCCCGCGGCTTGAAGTACAGCGTCGCCTCGTGGCCGCTGTCGGTCGGCTCGAGGACCAGAACGGCATCGGGCTCCTTGTCGGTGCCGAGGCCGGTCAGATGGGCGAAGGCCGAATGCGGCCGGAACCGGTAGTCGGTGTCGTTGGACCGGACCACAAGTCCGCCGGCCGGAATCACGATCCGCTCGCCGGGGAAGGCGGCGCCGACCTTGTCCCGCCGGGCCGGCGCATACGCGGTCGCCGGCAGCGGTTCGGGCAGCTTGTCCGATCCGGGTGCCCAATCGGTCCCGATGAAGGCCCGGAAGGCTTCGGAGAACGGAGTCTGGCGATTGGGGAGATCCGGCTGCTTCTCGCTCATGGTGGCATTCTTGCACCGCAGCCCCTGGAGTCCCGCACCGCGAACAGCTCGCGCACCGCCGCGTACAGAAGAGATCCGATCGCGCGCCGCCGGGGTCCGTCTCGTCCGCCACCGTCCGTCGGCCGTAAGGTTCAGTCGTGGCACTCACCCCTGTAGCCGACCGCTTGTCCGCCGTCGACGACGAGAACCTGACCCGGCTCGGCTTCCGCGCCGACGACCGACGCGATGTCCTGTTGACCATCCGGCGGGCGCTCGGTGATCCGGCCGTGCTCGCCCGGGTCCAGCTGGTCGCCGACCAGTTGATCACCCAGATCGGGGTGTTCGACGGCAAGGCCGAACCGTTCGCGGTGCCGGACGGCTTCGACGACCTGGATCTCGAGGTGCTGGACAAGGAATGGGGTGTGGGAATCCTGCCGCTGCTGGCGTTGCTGGCCACGGCCGACGACGTGGCCGCCTACCACGCCCGGCGGGGCATCGATCCGGCGATCTCTCAGGCAAGCCTGTCCGACCTCGGTCAGCAGGCGTGGGTGCATCGGCGCACCGTCGGCGGCTTCGGACTGCACACCTACGGCTGGATGCGGATCGCCTGGTCGGGCGCGCTCTACTGGCTGGGTCGGCTGCAGTTCAACCTGACCCGCTACCAGGACGAGTGGGTTGTCTCCACCCACATCCCGGAATCGGGTCCGCTCACCCCCGACGCCTGTGCGGATTCCTTCCGTCGCGCACGGTCGTTCTTCGCCGAGCACTTCCCGGAGTATCCGACCAGCCGGTTCCACTGCGACTCCTGGTTGCTGGACCCGCAGCTGGTCGAGGTGCTCGGACCGGAATCCAACATGGTGAGGTTCCAGCAGCTGTGGCAGCTCGACGGCCGACAACGTGACGGTGACGGCGACGCGATCTTCTTCGTGTTCCGCCGCCGCGGCGACGTGGACCTGGACACCCTGCCGCAGGACACGTCGCTGCAGCGGGCCATCGTCAGCAAGATCAAGTCCGGGGTGCACTGGCACGTCTGTGCCGGAACCTTCGACCAGGACCGCTTCGCCGGGTGAGCGCGACTATGACCAAGGGAACAGAGGACACCGGGGAGACCGAGCTGTACCTGGTCCGCCACGGCGAGACCGAGTGGAGCCGCAGCGGGCGGCACACCTCGGTCACCGACCTGCCGCTCACCGACACCGGCCGGCGCCAGGCGGAGGCGCTGTTCGGTCACCTCCGCCCGGCCGACTTCGGCCTGGTGCTGTCCAGCCCTCGGCTCCGCGCGGTGGAATCGGCCCGGACCGCGGGTTTCACCGGCGATCACGAACCCGAGATCTGCGATGACCTGGTCGAGTGGGCGTACGGCGACTACGAGGGACTGACCAGCGACGAGATCCGTGAGCACGACCCGGACTGGGATCTGTGGCGGAACGGGTGCCCCGGCGGCGAGTCACCGAGCCAGGTCGTCGGACGGCTGGAACGGCTCATCGGCCGGATCCGGGAGTCCGGGGTCGAACGCGCGATCGTCTTCGGCCACGGCCACGCCCTGCGGGCGCTGACCCTGTGCTGGCTGGATCTCGACCTGACCGTCGGCGAACGGTTCCCGCTGCAGACAGCCACCGTGTCGATCCTCGGCTGGGCCAAGGGCGAACCTGCCCTGTCGCGCTGGAATGCCCCGGCCTAGCCGCCCCGGCCCGGCCGCTCCGGTCGGTCAGGCCGAGGGGTGGCTGCGCGGCAACTCGGCCGACGGTAGCGCCAGCTGCTCCTCCAGCAACCGACGCTGGTAGCGGCAGGCCGGGATCAACAGGACCGCGGCCAGCGCCGTTGCGCAGAAGAGGATTCCGGCCAGCGGCAGCGCCGTGCCGTTGTTCAGCGCGCCGACCAGTGGGGTGGTCACGCCGCCCATCAGGAACTGCGCCGATCCGAGCAGCGCGGACGCCGTACCTGCTGCCTCACCGTGCCGGGACAACGCGATCGCCGCAGCGTTCGGCGACGCCACCCCGCAGGCGGCCAGCAGCAGCCAGATGGAGACGACGAATCCGGCCAGGCCGAGACCGAATACGGCGGTGGCGACCATGCCGAGCGAGGACAGCACACCGACGATCACCGCACCGGTGAGCACCCGTTCCGGCCCGAACCGCTTGGCCAACACCGGATTGAGCTGGGCGAAGATGATCAGGCCGGCCGCATTCAGGGCGAACACGACGCCGAAGGCGCTCGGGGTCAGGCCGTAGATCCGTTGCAGCACGAACGGCGAGCCGCCGACGTAGGCGATCAGCGCGGCGAACATCAGCGCCGCGACGGCCACCATGATCAGATAGCTGCGATCCCGGAACAGGACCGCGTACGCGCCCAGCCAGCGGACCGGCTCGGCAGGGGTGCGCCGCACCGGCGGCAGGGTCTCCGGCAGGGCGATGATCGCCACGGTCATGCTCAGCAGGGCGAAACCGGCCAGGACGACGAAGATCCCCTGCCAGTCGGTCAGGGCGAGCAGCGCGCTGCCGATGCTCGGCGCCAGGATGGGGGAGACGCCGGTGACCAGCACCAGCCGGGACAGCAGCTGCGCGGCCTTGATGCCGGCGAACAGGTCACGGACGATGGCCATCACCACCACGGCGACCGCCGCACCGGCCAGACCCTGGACCGTCCGGGCGATGATCAACATCTCGATGCTCGGCGCGACCGCACAGAGCAGCGACATCAGGGCATGGCCGGCCAATCCGATGATCAACGGGCGGCGTCGCCCGACCGAGTCCGACAGCGGCCCGATGAGCAGCTGACCCAGGCCGAGCCCCGCCATCAGCCCGGTCATGGTCAGCTGGGCTGCGGCGTCACTGGCGTGCAGCTCGTCCGACAGCGCCGGAAGGGCGGGCAGATAGGTGTCGACGGTGAGCGGCCCGATGGCGGTGAGCACGCCCAACAGCAGGACGAGATAGACGTACCGTTTGCCGACATAGCGGTCGCCGGGAAGATGGGTGGAGGCAGGCGCAGCAGCGCTGGACATGGCGGTCCTCGAGCAGGAAAGGGCGTACGGGATGACCGGTCACAACGCCGTGACCGAAGAAGGTGATGCAGAGGTACCGGCCTGGTCGAAGACCGCCCAGGGGCCAACCCGCGGAACCGCGGATCCATTCCCCCGATGCGTCAGAAGTTCCGGCAAGATCATGATGCCCGATCGGCCGATCCCGGTCGAGCCGGTGTCTCGCAGTACGGAGCAGCCGGCGACGAGTACGCTCTGCAGAACAAATCCACACCAGATCAGGGGAGGGCGGACTCATCAAAGCCGACCACGCGATCCAGCTCCGGTTGCTCGACCTGCAGGCGGTCGACACCGCGATCGCCCAGTTGCGGCACCGCCGGGCGACCCTTCCCGAGCACGGCCAATTGGCCCGACTCGAGGACGAGCGGTCCGCTGCCTCGGCCGACCTGGTGGCCGCCGAGACCCGGGTATGCGATCTTGAAGTCGCCCAGCGCCAGGCCGAGTCCGATCTGGAGCCGGTCCGTCAGCGCAGGGTCCGCAACCAACAGCGGATCGACGACGGTTCGGTCGCCGACGCCAAGGCACTGACCGGTCTGGTGGAGGAGATCCAGCACCTGGAACGACGGATCAATGATCTTGAGGACGCCGAACTGGAGCTGATGGAACAGCTGGAGAACGCGGCCGCCGAGCGGGATGATCTTGCTGCCCGCAACGCCGAGCTGGAGGGCCGGATCGGCGAGGTCGTCGCGCGCCGCGACGAACAGCTCGCCGTGATCGACGGCGAGCTGGCGGCCAACGCCGAAGAACGGTCTGCGATCGCAGCGGATCTGCCGGAGCCGTTGGTGGCGACCTACGACAAGTTGCGCACCAGCCACGGCGGAGTGGGCGCCGCGGAGTTGCGCAACCGGCGATGCACCGGCTGTCAGCTCGAGGTGAACGCCGCCGACCTGCGCACCTTCGCGGCGGCACCCGACGACGAGGTGCTGCGCTGCGAGGAGTGTGGGCGGATCCTGGTCCGGACGATCAACTCCGGCCTCTGATCCCGGCATGGATCCCGGTGCGGCTCCGGCGCCATTGGCCGAGCGGGCGCGCAGCACCTAGGATGGAACGTCGGGTGAGTCGGCCAGGCGATCGCGGTGTCGGGTGACCGGCATCGAGGAAAGTCCGGACTCCACAGAGCAGGGTGGTGGGTAACGCCCACCCGGGGTGACCCGCGGGACAGTGCCACAGAAAGCAGACCGCCCACGCGCTGCGTGGGTAAGGGTGAAACGGTGGTGTAAGAGACCACCAGCGTTCCAGGTGACTGGAACGGCTCGGTAAACCCCACCCGGAGCAAGATCAAGAAGGAAGCGCTCGCGCTTCCGCGGGAACCGTCCGAGGGTTGCTCGCCCGAGGTTCCCGGGTAGATCGCACCAGGCCGTCGGCAACGGCGGTCGCAGATGGATGATCGCCGCCCGGCGTTCGCGTCGGGCACAGAATCCGGCTTATCGGCCGGCTCACCCCTCTCCGCTCGCGCGAGAGACGCAGGAAGACGCAGAACGGCCCTGACCGACGAGGTCAGGGCCGTTCTGCGCTGCCGGTTGTCCCGGCAACGATCAGACCATCGGGGCGATCAACCCGCCAGGCAGATCAGAGGGGCCGGATGTTCGAGGCCTGCGGGCCCTTCTGACCCTGGGTGATCTCGAACTCGACCTGCTGATTCTCCTCCAGCGACCGGAAACCGCTGCCGGCGATCTCGGAGAAGTGGGCGAAAACGTCCTTGCTGCCGTCGTCGGGAGTGATGAAGCCGTACCCCTTCTCGGAGTTGAACCACTTCACAGTGCCTTGAGCCATGCTCGTATTCCTTCACATCTGGTGCCCTTCTCGGGACACCGGTCGGTAGCGCCCGTTCGGCGCCATACATGATCACCGGCGGGGTTGCCGACGACCAAGATCATCATTCTCGCCCCAGTCGCGCGGCGACGGGACAGGCGAACGGGTCACGGGCGGACAGCCCGACCTCGTTCAGGTAGGTGAGCACCGTCCGGTAGGAGCGCATCAGCGACATCTCGGTGTACGGGACGCCCGCCTGCTCGCAGTGTTCCCTGACCAGAAGCCGGGTTGCCGCCAGGTGGGGGCGGGCCATCGACGGGAACAGGTGATGCTCGACCTGATAGTTCAGTCCACCCATCAGGATGGTCGGCCAGACCCGGCCCCGGATGTTCCGCGACGTGCGGACCTGCCGGCTCAGGAAATCAAGTTTCACGTCGGACGGGACGATCGGCATGCCCTTGTGGTTCACCGCGAACGAGGAACCCATGTACAGACCGAAGATGGCCAGCTGCACACCGATGAACGCGAACGCCATCCCGACCGGCAGGAACCAGAACACCGCTGCCAGGTACAGCGCGAACCGCCCGAAGATCAACCCGAGCTCGAAGACCCGGTCCTTGGTCGGCCGAACGGTGACCAGCGACCGGATCGAGGCCAGGTGCAGGTTCAGCCCCTCCAGCAGGAGCAGCGGGAAGAAGAAGTAGCCCTGTTTGGTGGCCACCGCCGCACGCCAACCCGTTCGAGTCGCCGCCTCCTCGGAGTAGAAGCTGATCGCCGGCTCCTCGATGTCAGGATCCTTACCGATTCGGTTCGGATTCGCATGATGCCGGGTGTGCTTGTTCATCCACCACGAGTAACTCATCCCGACCACACCGTTGCCGAGCAGTCGGCCCAGCCGGTCGTTGGCCGGTCCCGAGGTGAAGATCGCCCGGTGCGCCGCCTCGTGGGAGAGGAAGGCGAACTGGGTGAAGATGATGCCCAATGCGCCGGCGATCAACAACTGCAACCAGGAATGTCCCAGCAGCAGGAAGCCTGCGACGGCGCCGCCGAAGGCCAGCACCAGGCCGGCGAAGAGCAGGCCGTAGAAGGTGGGCGCCCGACGCAGCAGATTGCGCTCACGCACCTGCCGGGACAGCCGGGTATAGGAATTGGTTTCCGGTTGGCGGGCCAGCCGCCGCGCCGCGCGGGCAGGACCGGACAGATCAAGAACAGTCATCTCAGCACCTCTGTGCGATCACCGGGTGGTGATCGATGTTTCCAGGCGCTGATCGACAGAACCTTGTAGTTACCGCGAAAGCCTAGCCGGTTGGACACCCCGGACCAAACAGGCGCGGCCGCTCGTCTCAGGGCCTTCAGGTCAGGGAATTGTGAGGATTTCGGCGCCGTCGTCGGTGACCACGATGGTGTGCTCGAACTGTGCACACCGGGAACCGTCGGCGGTCAGCACGGTCCAGTCGTCGTCCCACTGCTTCCAGGCATACCCCCCGGTGGTGATCATGGGTTCGACGGTGAAGGTCATGCCCGGTTCGATCACGGTGTCGTAGGACCGTTCGTCGTAATGGGGGATGACCAGGCCGGAGTGGAATGCGGTGTGCACGCCGTGCCCGGTGTAGTCCCGGACCGAGCTGTAGCCGAAGCGGGCGGCGTACTTCTCGATGACCCGGCCGATGACATTGACCTGGCGGCCGGGCTTGACCGCGCGGATGCCGCGCATCATCGCCTCGTGGGTCACCTCGGTCAGCTGGAGGGCCTCCTCGTCGACCTCGCCGCAGAAGTACGTCGCGCAGTTGTCGCCGTGTACGCCGTCGACGTACGCGGTCAGGTCGATCTTGACGATGTCGCCGTCCTCCAGCGGCCTGGTGTCGGGGATCCCGTGGCAGATCACCTCGTTCACCGACGTGCACAGCGACTTGGGGAAGCCGCGATAGCCCAAGGTCGATGGATAGGCGTGATGATCGAGCAGGAACTCGTGCCCGACCCGGTCGATCTCGTCGGTGGTGACCCCCGGCGCGATCACCTCCGCCGCGGCCCGCATCGCCCGGGCGGCGATCCGGCCGGCGACCCGCATCTTCTCGATCGTCTCTGCCGACTGGACGTGCGGTCCGGTGTACGGCGTCGGGCCGGGCTTGCCGACGTACTCGGGTCGCGGGATGTCCTTGGGCACGGTCCGCCGCGGCGTGATCGGGTAGGGCTTGATCGGCGTCAGGACGGGCTTCACGTGCCAGATCCTATGTGTCCTCCGGTGCGTGCCGGATGCGCGCTAGTGTCCCCGGTAACCCCAGCAGCATCCGCGAGTTGAGGAGTACGACGATGGCGGACAAGGAAGCCACCTGGTACTACTGCCTGGACCACAAGACGGTCGAGGGCAAGGACGGTTGCCGGTCGATCAACCGGTTCGGGCCGTACGCCACCCGTGAGGAAGCCGAGCACGCGATGGAGAAGGTCGCCGAGCGCAATGAGAAATGGGAGGAAGAGGATCGGGAGTGGGACAATCCGCACTCCTGACCGCCCGCACTCCTGACCGCTGGTGGGAACTTCGTGCTGGGTAGTCACAGCACCAACTTCCCAGTTGTCGATCGGCTGCACCCCGCGAGTTCTTTGAACGATTCCAGAAACAATGATTGAATCGGAGTATGGGCACGATCACCGGGGCGGTGGCGGAATCCACTGCCTCACCGGACTGGCGGCACAGACTGCGATCGGCCGGCCTGCGCGTGACGCAGCCGCGACTGGCAGTGTTGGAAGTCGTACGCGAAAGCTCCCATCTGGCCGCTGACCAGGTGTCCGACCGGGTCCGGGAACGGATCGGGACGGTGTCCACCCAGGCGGTCTACGACGCGCTGAACACACTCACCGAGCACCGGATCCTGCGCAAGATCGAGCCGGCCGGTTCGGCCATGTTGTTCGAGATCAACGCCGGGGACAATCACCACCACATCGTCTGCCGGCAGTGCGGTGCGATCGCCGACGTAGCCTGCAGCGTCGGCTCGATTCCGTGTGCGGTGCCCGGCCAGACCCACGGATTCGTGATCGACGAAGCCGAAGTCACCTACTGGGGGCTGTGTGCCGACTGTGCTGCAGCGCGAGGACGGCGTAGCGTGGACAACGAGGCCGCGCGGGACGTCGCGCACGCCTGACAGCGGCCGACGAGCCGCGGGTGCCCGCCCCACCCCCGAGGGGCGGGCATTCGCTTGTCCGATGCCAGGCCTGGCGGGCGGCGCCGAGATGTCCGATTCGTTCAAGATCGTCGGGTGAGCCCGCCGTAGGTTCGGTGGCATGACTGTCACCCTCAAGGCCGTCGGGATCGTTGCCGAGTCGGTTCCCGCGTCCGTGGCCTTCTACCGACTGCTCGGCGTCACCGTCGACGACCCCGGTGACCAACCCCATGCCGAAGCCGATCTCGGTGCGCTGAGGTTGATGTGGGATTCGGTCGCCGCGGTGGGCCAGATCGACCCGGACTGGACCCCGCCGAAGGGCGGGCAACCGATGGCGCTGGCCTTCGGATGCGACTCACCGGAGGAGGTCGACCAGACCTACGCCCGGGTCATCGCAACCGGACACCAGGGACACAAGGAACCGTGGGACGCGTTCTGGGGCCAGCGGTACGCGGTGGTGGTCGACCCGGACGGCAACCACGTGGACCTGTACGCCGCCTCGGACCCGAGCTGACCCATCGACCGGGGCCGACCCGGCGGATCAGCCCGTGCCGGTGACCCGCTCGCCGAAACTGCGGCCGGTCAGCGCCCGGCAGTCCCGGATCAGATGCGCCTGATCGGAGTAGCCGGCCCGGGCAGCGACCAGGGCCGCCGGCAGGCCGGTGGCGGCCAGTCCGAACGCCCGCTGCAGCCGCAGGATCCGCCGCAACATCGCCGGGCCGTAGCCGAAGAAGTGCAGGCCGTGGCGGTGCAGTTGTCGCTCACCGAGCCCGATCCGGCGGCCGATCTCGGTGACCGGCAGTCCTGAGGTGATCATCGCCAGGAGTTCCGGTGTCCGGCGATCCTGATCATGGTCGGCGACCAGCCCGGCCGCGTACTCCTCGAGTACCCGGCCGGGACGGTCCGATCGGGCGAACCGGTCGCGTACCCGGTCGGCGGACCGGCTGCCGACCAGTTCGGCCAGTGGGACCCGACGGTCGCGCAGTTCCACGGCCGGGACGCCGATCAGTCCCGGCAGGATGCCGGACCGGAACCGGATGCCGACGTACGGCCGGCCGTCCCCGTGCACCGGGTAGGCGGAGGTGTCCGGTCCGGCGACCATGATCATCTCGTCCATCCAGAGCAGGTCCATGCAGCCGTCGGGCAGCACCTCACCTGGGCCGGAACTGTCCTGCCGCCAGACCACGGCACCCGGCACGAACGATCGACGTTCCCGGTAGGCCATCAGCCGCCGACCTCCAGGCCGGCCAACACACTGGCGTCCAGCGCGGTCCGCTCGGCGTCGCCGAGTGGGACCATTCCACACCACATCGAGTACGCGTCGGTGCGGCCGTCGTCGACCGCGAGGAAGGTCAGCCGGTCGCCGGGGACCTGCAGTCCCGGAGTGTTGTCGTAGACGTTCCAGGTGATGATCCAGGCGTCGTGCCCGTCAATGGTGATCGGCTCGTCGCGGACCGACTTGTGCCCGGTCAGGTGCAGGTACCAGCTGGAATGGATGGCACATTCCATCGACGAGTGCGCGGCGCTGCGGACCGTCGCGAAGTTCGCGGTGCGCGGCAACTCGCCGACGGCGAAGATCGACTGCCATCCGGGTTCGGTGGTCTGACTGACGCCCTGGGTGTCCGACATCCAGCTCAACATGTATTCCGGCACCGGCGCGGAGTAGCCGTCGACCCGCGGCATGGACAATCGGCCGCCGTGGACCCGGCCGTCCTCCGGATGGGGCGCGCGTTCGTCCGGCTCGCCGCCCGGGCACGATGTCGGGGTGGTGGCTGCCGGTGTAGGCCGGTCGGCGTCCGGGCTCCTGTCGCCGGCCAGCGGACTGCGGTCGTCCCACGCGCTCACGCTGGCACCCGGACCCGGCGGCCCATGCATCGCCTCAGGATCGCCGGCCCTGCGGATGATCATGATCGTGCTGACCACAACGACGACCAGCGCCAGGGCCGCCAGGCCGAAGGCGGCAGCGCCGTGGTGCCGGCTCTCATCGGGTGATGGCTGACGGCCGCGGCCCGGCGAACCGGGTGGCGGATCGGCCGGATCGATCGAGGTCACCTCCGACCAGGTCGCGCCGTCCCAGTACCGGTATCGATTCGGCTGTCCGCCGGGGTCCGGATACCAGCCGGCCATCGACCCTCCCGTTCGCGCTCTGCTCGATCCCCGGACCCGACAGTAGTGCGGCCGGTCAAGCCGGGCAGGTCAATCCACCCGGATATCGGCGATCGTGGCGTCGAGGATCGCGAGCCGGGCCTGATCACCGATGGGTACGAAACCGGCGAAGAAGGACAGCTCGCCGGGTTTCCCGGTGTCCAGCACGATCACCTCGACGACGTCACCGGACGCCCGGACGTCGGGATTGTCGACGCGGACCTCCGACCGCAGCGCCCAGCCGGAGTGTCCGTCGATGGTCACCGGCTTGCTGAACCGGTCGGTCCGGCCGGTGAAGTAGCGGTAGTAGGCCGAGCTGGCGATGCATTGCATCAAGCCGTCCGCGGACTGCTTGGGTTTGCCGAATCCGTCCTCGGTGCGTACCGAGCCGACCGCGACCATCGCCAGCCAGTGCGGTTCCACCCACTCGTCGGCACCGGCGACGTCGTAGGCCCAGGTCATCTGCCGGGCATAGCCGTCGTCGCGTTCCCAGTCGCCTCCGGGTTGGCTGAAGGAGAGGTCGCCGCCGTGGATCCGGTCGTCGACCGGGTGCTCCCTGACGTCGAACGGATCGCCCTGGGCGCAGGCCACCTGGCCGCGCGGACGACCCGACGGGCTGGGCGACCGGCCGGGCGTGGGCGTCGGATTGGGCGTCGGATTGGGCGTCGGGGTAGGTGTCGGGCTCGCGGTCGGCAGCGGGCTCGAGTCGTTCCAGCCGGACACGGTGGGCGCCGGCGGATCCGGGTCGACGAGCACCGCTGACCGGTGGGAACGGACGACCAGGACGGCGACCACTGCGATGATCGCCAGCACAGCGATCCCGACGAGCATCAGCGGCAGCAAGCCGTTGATCCTGGTGGTGCCTCGGGTGGACTGCTGTCCCGGCGGGCCGGACAGCGACGCCCGAGGTGGCGGTGACTGGGGGTCCGCGGTGGTTTCGGCGGACCAGCGGGTGCCGTCCCAGTAGCGGTAGCGACCTGGCGCACCACCCGGGTCGGGGTACCAGCCGCGCTCTGCCACGAGAGCACACTAGATGACCCGGGCGTCATCTCCGGCCGCGGCCGGACACCGGCGGATCCGCGGAATTGCCTGGTCCGGACCGGAGGTTGGTCAGCGAGTGGCATGCTGGCGGTAACGCCACGTCTTCGGGAGAGTCCGATGTCAAAGCCGACATCACAACAGCAGGCCGCTTTGGCCTGGCGGATCCTGTTCGAGCGCACCCGGGTGCGACTGTGGCCGCGCGAGGTGCCGTCGCATCCGCCGGCCCCGCGCCTGACGCCGCAGCAGGACTGGTTACGGCGACTCGACCGCGCCCGCGATCTTCTGGAACAGACGCGCTCCGTGCTGCTCCGGCGGGGCTGGGTCAGCGGGGCCTGGTTCGCGGTCGACGACGTCACCGGAGTACGCCCTCTCACCGCCGGGCAGGCCTCGCGGCTGCTGCACTCCGCGGCACGACCCGGCGCTGCTCCCGGGGCCCGGCCGGGCTCGCAGGAGGCGGCGGGCTGCCTGGTCGGGACGATGCTGCAACTCGTCGAGGACCAGGACACCACACCCTCGACGGCCGACGCCTGGGCGTGCGTCGACGAACTGTACGAGGCGCTGCACGAACGGATGGGCCACCGCTCGACGCCGGTCGGCCGGGTCTTCTCCCACGACCAGCGTCGGTCTCACCTGAGGGCTTTGACCGCCTGGAACGACGAACCCGGTCGCCGGTTCGAGGAGGTACTCGATCTCGTCGACCGGGCGATCTCCCGGACGATCGTCGGCGCCTGCAGTCCCGGCTGACGGTCGGGTCGCGGAGTCGGCAACACGAGGAGGAACGGTGCGCGTCGTCGTCGCCCTGGGTGGCAACGCGCTGCTCAGACGTGGTCAGCCGATGACGGCGGAGAACCAGCGCGGCAACGTCCGTGCGGCGGCACCGGGGCTGGCCGCGCTCGCCGGTGAACACCAACTGGTGCTGTCCCACGGCAACGGACCTCAGGTCGGGTTGCTGGCGCTGCAGGCCGCTGCCTACGCCGACGTGGAGCCCTTCCCGCTCGACGTGCTCGGTGCGCAGACCGAAGGCATGATCGGTTACGTCCTGGAGCAGGAACTGGGCAATGTGATGCCCGAGCAGGTGCCGCTGGCGACCATCCTGACGATGGTCGAGGTGAGCCCGTCGGATCCGGCCTTCGGCAACCCGACCAAGTTCGTCGGCCCGACCTACGACCGGGCGACCGCGGACGCGATGACGGCGACCAGGGGTTGGGTGTTCCGGCCCGACGGCGACCACTGGCGGCGTGTGGTGCCGTCCCCCGAACCGCTGCGCATCTTCGAGATCCGACCGATCAGGTGGTTGCTGGAGCACGGTGTCGTGGTGATCTGTGCCGGAGGCGGCGGTGTACCGACGATGTTCTCCTCGGGCAACACGTTGGCCGGGGTCGAAGCGGTGATCGACAAGGACCTGGCCAGTGAACTGCTGGCCCGGGAGATCGCGGCGGATGTGTTCGTAATGGCGACCGACGTGGACGCCGTGTACACCGACTGGGGAACCGCACAGCAGCGAGCACTGACCAAGGTGACCCCCGCCGAGCTGCGGAGCCGAAGCTTCCCGGTGGGTTCCATGGGGCCCAAGGTCGAGGCGGCCTGCAGGTTCGTGGAGCGCACCGGACGGCGTGCCGCCATCGGCGCGCTGACCGAGATCAACGAAATCGTCGACGGTTCGGCGGGAACGCAGGTCGTCCCGGGCTGAGCCGGTGCTCAGTCCACCCCCAGCGTGCGCACCGTCGCGTCCAGGTTGCGGATCCGCGTGCTGTCGCCGATCGGTGCACAGCCCCAGAAGAAGGACAGCGATCCGGCTTCACCGGTGTCCACCACCCGCAACTCCAGAACGTCGCCCTCGGCCTCGACCTCCGGATCGGCGACCCGGATCTCACCGCGGATCCGCCAACCACCGTGACCGGCGAGACTGATCGGCTCCGACTCCAGTTGCCGTCTGCCGGTGATGTGCCGGTAGTAGGCCGAGGTACCGATGCACTGCATGATCTGTTCGGCCGACCGCTGCGGGTCGACGAAACCGTCGGCCCGGCTGAGCGCCCCGACCGACAGCGATGCCACCCACTTCACTTCGACCGGCTGGTCGATCAGTTCGACGTCGTGGGCGAAACTCAGGCCGGCGCCGAGGTTCGGCCGCCGCCGCCACTGCCCGGAGGGGACGGCGAAGGACAGCCGGCCGCCGTGCACCCGATCGTCATGGGGATGGGGGCGTCGCTGCAGCGGGTTGCCGCGTGGGCAGTCCACCGATGCGGCGCTGGGTGAGCCGGCAGACGTGCTCGGCTGTGTGGTCGGCGGTGGCGTCGGGCTTTTGCTGGGACCGGCGGTCGGCAGCGGCCGGGAGTCGTCCCAGCCGGAGACGCTCGGCGCCGGCGGATCCGGATCGACCAAGGCTCCCGATCGTTGGCTGCGGACCACCAATACGCCGACCGCGGCGATGATCAGAACCACGACCAGGGCAATGATCAGCAACGGCCCGCGGCCGGCGCCGCCGCTGCGCTGCGCTGCCGGTCGTCCGGAGGGCGGCTGGCTTCCGGGTGCCGGTGACCGCGGATCCGCGGTGGTCTCGGCCGACCAGCCGACGCCGTCCCAGTAGCGGTAGCGGCCCGGCGCACCACCGGGATCGGGATACCAACCGCGCTCTGCCACGCGGAAACCCTAGAGAACCAGAGCGTCAGTTCCCGGCGTCGGTCGGGGCACCTGCCAGATGCTGTTCGACGCGTTCCACCTTTGCCTGCAGCTGACCGGTCCAGCCGGGCCGGATGTCGGCCTTGAGTACGAGGCTGACCCGTGGCGAGATGGCGGTCATCGCTTCGACGGCCTGTTTGACCACGGCCATCACCTCGTCCCACTCGCCCTCGATGTTGGTGAACATGGCGTTGGTCTCGTTGGGCAGCCCGGATGCCCGGACGATCCGTACCACCTCGGCCACCGCCTCGGAGACCGAACCGGTCTCGTCGGCGGCTGCGGGGGAGATGCTGAACGCGACGATCATGCCGATCAGCCTAGATAGACGGCGTCGCGGCCGTGCAGTGCCCTGGTGAAGGACGACAGGTACTCGTGCGAATCCTCGTCGGGCAGGTTGTAGGTCAGATAGACGCCGTACCCCTTGTGCAGGGTTCGTTCGGCCAACGAGAACGCGGTCGAGGTCGGGGTCGAGTTGATCGCGATCGCAGCCGGCCCGAGCTCTGACCTGGTCAGGCCGGGTACCTCGGGCACCATCCAGGAACCGTAGTAGGGGTTCCAGCTGTAATCGATCAGGTCACCGACCTTGACGCCGTGGTAGCTGAGCGCGGTCGAGGCCGGCCCGATGTCATAGAGCGAGATGATCTTTTCCGGCAGCAGCCGACGCAGTGCCGAGACCAGGTGGACGAAGGAGTACGCGTTGGGCTGCGGTGTGCCGTCGACGCCGTAGTCGGCGTATTCGTCGTCGAAGTCGATCCCGTCCAGGTCGTACTGAGTGACGATGTCGGCGAGTTGCCGGGCGAAGTCCTCGGCGGACGCCCGGTCGGTGAGGTTGGCCAGGCCGATGCCCTGGTGGTTGCCCAGGATCGACAACAGCACCTTGATGCCCTTGGCCTGCAGCGGACGGATCTGGTTGTCCGCGTCGTCCAGGGTGGCCTGCACCTGCGGATTGCAGAACAGCTGGGCCTGCCGGCCGCCGGTCCCGGCGTTGATGTTGGCGGCGAAGATGATGCCGATGTCGAAGACGTTGCCGCCGGACCCGGCCAGCGCGTACTGTCCGACGCTGCTCAGGTGGCAGTTGTTCACCTCGACATAGACCGGGGTGATCGGCGGCCTGCGGTGCTGCGGGGTCGCCTGCGCCGGTGGCGAAACGGCTCCGGCGGCGACCGCTGCGGCACCGGCTGCGGTCAGGCCGGAGTTGATCAACAACGAACGGCGGGACATGCGGGCCATGCGCTCTCTCCTTGTGTCAGTCCGTCCCCCGAGCGTGTTGGGGACAAATTAGACCCGCGGCCGGATCACTGGCCACCGAGGCGGCGGGTCAGGGCGTCCGCCGCCGTGATCACCGCCGCCACCAGGAGGTCATCGTGATCGTCCGCCCGCAAACCGTCGCCCGGATACGTCACGGCGATACCGGCGACGGGATGCCCGGTGTGGTCGCGGACCGCCGCCCCGACCGACGACAGTCCCGGGGTGATCAGGCCGACCTCGGTGGCATACCCGCGGCGACGGACCCCCGACAGCTCCGACCGCAGTGCCGTCAGGGACCGTGGTCCGCCGCTGTGCCGGACCACGAAGTCCTCCGGCGAGCTGAACAGAGCGCGTACCTGTCGGTGGGGCAGGGCCGCCAGGATGGCCAGGCCGGAGGCAGTCAGCTGGGCCGGCAGCCGGACTCCGACATCGGTGACCAGCGACGGCCGGCCGGGCGCGCGTTCCTCGATCACGTAGAGCACGTCGGTGCCGTGCAGCACTACCAGGTGCCCCGTGTGGCGGGTGACGTCAACCAGTTGCCGCAGCACCGGCCCGGCCAGCCGCTGCAGCGGTGCCTGGCGGGAGTACGCCGAGCCCAGCTCGTAAGCGGCCACGCCGAGTCCCCAGCGCCGGTCGTCGTCGAGATGGCTGACGAAGCCGGCGTCACGGAGCACGGCGAGCAGGTGGTAGGTCGAGGAGCGGGGCAGTCCGAGTTCCCGAGCGATCGTCGCGGCCGGCAGCGGATCGGCGTGCCGGCTGAGCAGTCGCAGCACGGCCAGCGCCTGGGCTGCCGCGGGTGCATTGGCCATCCGACCAGTGTGGCCCGGTCGCGGCCCTGTGTCTCGTATCCGAGACAATGTGATTCGATCGGCCCTGCCGTAATGGCCGGTCGTGGACTTGTAATGGCGGTATGTCGGAGATCATCCTCGGCGCCGGTCCGCTCGGCTTCGACGACGTACTGGCCGTCGCCCGCGACAGCGCTCCGGTACGGATCGGCGACGAAGCACGTCGGGCGATGGCCGCCAGTCGCGCCGTGATCGAATCGCTGGCCGGCGACCCGGTCCCGCACTACGGAGTGTCGACCGGCTTCGGTGCGCTGGCCACCCGGCACATCCCCACCGATCGTCGTGCCCAGTTGCAACGGAGTCTGATCAGGTCCCATGCCGCCGGTTCCGGGCCGGAGGTCGAGACCGAAGTGGTCCGCGCCCTGCTGCTGTTGCGGCTGCGCACGCTCTGCACCGGCCGGACCGGTGTTCGCCCGGAGATCGCCGACCGCTACGCGGCACTGCTCAATGCCGGGCTCACGCCGCTGGTCCACGAGTACGGGTCACTCGGCTGTTCCGGCGACCTGGCGCCGCTGGCCCACTGCGCCCTGGCGATCACCGGGGAAGGTGCGGTACGCAACGCGGACGGGGAGTTGCTGGCTGCCCGTACCGCCCTGGAGTTGTACGACATCGAACCGGTGCAGTTGGCGGAGAAGGAGGGGCTGGCCCTGATCAACGGCACCGACGGCATGCTCGGCATGTTGATCCTGGCGATCGACGACCTGCGCCGGTTGTTGATCACCGCCGATGTCGCTGCGGCGATGAGCGTCGAGGGGTTGCTCGGCACCGACGACGTGTTCGCCGATGATCTCCAGCGGTTGCGGCCGCAGCCCGGGCAATCGATCAGTGCCGGCAATCTCCGCCGGCTGTTGGCCGACAGTCCGATCCGGGAATCCCATCGCGATCCCCGGGCGTGCACCCGGGTGCAGGATGCGTACTCGCTGCGCTGTGCGCCCCAGGTGCACGGCGCGGCCCGAGACACCGTTGATCATGCCGCAGCGGTTGCCTCGCGGGAGCTGGTGTCAGCCATCGACAACCCGGTGATCACCGTCGACGGCCGGGTGGAATCCAATGGGAACTTCCATGGCGCCCCGATCGGCTATGTGCTCGACTTCCTGGCGATCGCCGCCGCCGACGTCGCCGGGATGAGCGAGCGGCGCACCGACCGGTTCCTCGATGTGGCGCGGAACAACGGACTGCCCGCCTTCCTGGCCGATGATCCCGGCGTCGATTCGGGGCACATGATCGCCCAGTACACCCAGGCGGCGATCGTCTCCGAACTGAAGCGGCTGGCCGTCCCGGCCTCGGTCGACTCGATCCCGAGCAGCGCCATGCAGGAGGACCACGTGTCGATGGGCTGGTCCGCGGCCCGCAAGTTGCGCCGATCGATCGACGGGTTGTCCCGGGTGCTGGCGATCGAACTGCTGACCGCGGCACGCGGCCTGGAGTTGCGTGCTCCGCTGCGTCCGGCGCCGGCAACCGGAGCGGTGGTCAGTGCGTTGCGGGAGCGGGTGGGTGGGCCGGGCCCAGACCGTTTCCTGGCGCCGGAGATCGAGCGGGCGGTGGAATTCGTCCGGTCGGGCGGCCCGATCGGCGCTGTCGACGCGGTCACCGGGCCGCTGCAATGACCGTATACACAGCCCGGCGGCGGGCATCGTCCATCGGCGAAGACAGGAGTGATCATGGAAGGCGCACGTCAGGTCCGCAGCCCTCGCGGGACCGCGCTGACCGCACGGTCCTGGAGCACCGAGGCACCGCTGCGGATGCTGCAGAACAATCTGGATCCCGAGGTCGCCGAACGACCGGATGATCTTGTCGTGTACGGCGGCACAGGTCGTGCCGCACGCGACTGGGCGTCCTTCGACGCCATGGTCAGGACCCTGACGACACTCGGACCGGACGAGACCATGATCGTCCAGTCCGGACGGCCGGTCGGAGTGCTGCAGACCCACGAATGGGCGCCGCGGGTGCTGATCGCCAATTCCAATCTGGTCGGCGACTGGGCGACGTGGCCGGAGTTCCGTCGGCTGGAGCGTCTCGGCCTGACGATGTACGGGCAGATGACCGCCGGATCCTGGATCTACATCGGCACGCAGGGGATCGTGCAAGGGACCTACGAGACGTTCGCCGCCGTTGCGGACAAGCGCTTCGACGGCACCCTGGCCGGAACCCTGACGCTGACCGGCGGTTGCGGCGGCATGGGCGGGGCGCAGCCGCTTGCGGTCACCCTGAACGGCGGGGTCTGCCTGATCGTCGACGTCGACCCGGCCCGCTTGCAGCGGCGGGTCGCACACCGCTACCTCGACGAGGTCGCCGATGATCTTGATGCCGCGGTTGCCGTCGCGATGCGCGCCAAGCGTGAGCGCAGGGCCCGGTCGGTCGGCGTGGTCGGCAATGCCGCAACCGTCTTCGGTGAGCTGTTACGCCGCGGCGTGGAGATCGACATCGTCACCGACCAGACGAGCGCGCACGACCCGCTCAGCTACCTGCCGGAGGACGTCGGCCTGGATGACTGGCACGACTACGCCGAGGCCGAACCGGAGGAGTTCACTGAACGCGCCCGAGCCTCGATGGCCAAGCACGTCAGAGCGATGGTCGAGTTCGGTGACCAGGGCGCTGAGGTCTTCGACTACGGCAACTCGATCCGGGACGAGGCACGCAAGGGCGGCTACGACCGGGCCTTCGACTTCCCCGGATTCGTCCCGGCCTACATCCGGCCGCTGTTCTGCGAAGGAAGGGGACCCTTCCGCTGGGTGGCGCTGTCGGGGGATCCGGCCGACATCGCGGCAACTGATCAAGCGGTCCTCGATCTGTTCCCGGACAACCGCAGACTGCACAACTGGATCACCGGAGCCCGGGAGCGGATCGCCTTCCAGGGGCTTCCCGCCCGGATTTGTTGGCTCGGCCAGGGTGAACGGGACAAGGCAGGTCTGGCGTTCAACGATCTTGTCGCGTCGGGGAGGATCAGTGCACCGATCGTGATCGGCCGTGATCATCTCGACACCGGCTCGGTCGCCTCGCCGTACCGGGAGACCGAGGGCATGATCGACGGCTCGGACGCGATCGCCGACTGGCCGCTGCTCAATGCGCTGGTCAACACGGCATCCGGGGCAACCTGGGTGTCGATCCATCACGGCGGGGGAGTCGGCATCGGTCGATCCCAGCATGCCGGCCAGGTGACCGTGGCCGACGGCACGCCGCTGGCGGCCCAGAAGCTCGCCCGGGTGCTGACCAATGACCCGGCGATGGGGATCATCCGGCATGTCGATGCCGGCTACGAACTCGCCGAAGACACCGCGGCTCGCCACGGCATCCGGATCCCCATGCAGGAAGGGCAGTCGACGGTCGGATGACCCGCTACTGGTGCGATTCCGCGATCCTGCCCGACGGGCCGGCGACGCATGTCCTGCTCGAGGAGACGTCGGGCCGGTGGAGCAGGATCACGCCGGACGCCGATCCCGGCGACGCGCATCGGTTGCCCGGAGTCGTCCTGCCCGGTTTCGCCAACTGCCACAGCCACGCCTTCCACCGGGCGCTGCGCGGCAGGGTGCAGAGCAGCGGAAGCTTCTGGAGTTGGCGGCGGGCGATGTACGCCGTCGCCGACCGGCTGGATCCGGACCGGTGTCTTGACCTGGCCCGGGCGACCTTCGCGGAGATGACGCTGGCCGGAATCACCACCGTGGGCGAGTTCTCCTACCTGCACCATGATCACGGCGGCACGCCGTACGCCGCCCCGAACGTGATGGCCGAGGCGTTGAGCCAGGCAGCACGGGAGGCCGGGATACGCCTCACCCTGCTCGACGCCTGTTACCTGTCCGGCGGCCTCGACGCCGGCGGCCACCGTCCGCTGGACGGCGTGCAGTGCCGGTTCGGCGATCGTGACGCCGACGCGTGGGCGGCCAGGTTCGGCGCGCTCGCCACCGAACTTCCCGACGACAGCACCCGGGTCGGTGCGGCGATCCACTCGGTGCGGGCCGTTCCGGCGGACCGGTTCGCAGTGATCATCGATGCGGTCGGGGAGCGGCGGTTGCATCTCCATCTGTCCGAGCAGCCAGCGGAGAACGCCGCCTGTGCGGCGCACTACGGCCGCACCCCTGCGGAACTGGTCGATGATCATGGAGTGCTCGGTCCGCGAACCACTGCCGTACATGCGACGCACCTCACCGACGCCGACATCGCCCTGCTCGGCCGGACCGGGACCACGGCGTGTCTGTGTCCGACCACCGAACGCGATCTCGCCGACGGCATCGGCCCGGCCCGCGCACTGGCCGACGCCGGGTCGCCGCTCAGCCTGGGCACCGACCAGCATGCGATGATCGACTTCTTCGAGGAGATGCGCGCCGCCGAACTGCACCAGCGCCTGGCCACCGGCCGGCGTGGTTGCTTCCCGCCGGAGGAGTTGATCACCATGGCTACCCGACACGACAGCCTCGGTTGGCCCGATGCCGGCGCGCTGGCTGTCGGAAACCGCGCCGATCTGGTCGCCGTCGAAACCGAATCGGTACGCACCGCCGGCGCTGCGGCGGACCAGGTGATCTTTGCCGCCGGCGCCGCCGACGTGCACACCGTGATCATCGACGGCAGGAAGGTCGTCGATGATCATCAGCACCGGATCGGCGACGTCGGCCGGATGCTCATCGACGCGGTCACGCCGTTGCTGGAGGAGCGATGACCAGGCCGGACAACGCAACCGATGCAGCCGGCGGGAACAGTACGGCGATCACCGGCATCGGCCAACTGGTCACCAACGAACCCGACACCGATCATGCCGACGGAGCACTGGCGGTGATCACCGATGCGGCGGTGATCACCGAGGACGACCGTGTGGTGTGGCTCGGCCCGGAGCGGCGGATGCCGGAGGCCGACCGCGCCATCGACGTCGCGGGACGCTGTGTGCTGCCCGGTTTCGTCGACAGCCACACCCATCTGGTGTTCGCCGGCGACCGGGCTGCCGAGTTCACCGCACGGATGGCCGGACAGCCGTACGACGGCGGCGGCATCGCCTCGACGGTCACGGCCACCCGCGCCGCCTCCGACGGCGAACTGCGTTGTTCGGTCCGGGACCGGCTGGCCGAATCCCGGCGGCAGGGCACCACGACGACCGAGATCAAGAGCGGCTACGGGCTCACCGTCGCCGACGAGCAGCGCAGCCTGCGGATCGCCGCCGAGTTCACCGACGAGGTGACCTTCCTCGGCGCGCACGTCGTGCCACCGGCGGTCGACCGCGAGGACTACCTGCAGTTGATCACCGGCCCGATGCTGTCGGCCTGCGCACCGCATGCCCGCTGGATCGACGTGTTCTGCGAGCCGCACAGCCCACATGCCTTCACCGAGGACGAATCACGACGGGTGCTGCAGGCGGGAATCGACGCCGGGCTGCTGCCCCGGGTCCACGGCAACCAACTCGGGCCTGGTCCCGGCGCCCGGTTGGCGGTGGACACCGACGCCGCCAGCGTTGATCACTGCACCTTTCTGACCGAGGACGACATCGCCGCGCTGGCCGCCAGCACCACGGTGGCGACTCTGCTGCCGGGAGTCGAGTTCTCCACCCGGTCGCCGTATCCGGACGCCCGTCGGTTGATCGAGGCCGGTGTCACGGTGGCCTTGGCCACCGACTGCAACCCGGGCACCTGCTACTCCACCTCGATGCCGTTCGTCATCGCCCTGGCGGTCCGAGAACTGCGGATGACCATCGAGGAAGCCGTCCGGGCCGCGACCCTGGGATCGGCGCGATCCCTGCGCCGCAACGACATCGGACGGATCGCGATCGGCGCCCGGGCCGATCTCGCGGTACTCGACGCGCCGGACTACCGGCATCTTGCCTACCGGGCCGGTGTCCCGATCGCGTCCACCCTGGGCCGGTAACCTGGCACTCGTGCCTGATCACTCGCCGGATCCCTTCGGGGACGTGCTGCTGCACGGCGTCTCGAAACGCTACCGGCGACGGCTGGTCCTGGATCAGGTCAGTGTTCGGCTGCCGCGGGGAAGTCGTACGGCTGTGCACGGCGGCAACGGCTCGGGAAAGTCGACCCTGCTGCGCATCCTCGCCGGCGTTTCGATGCCGACCTCCGGATCGGTGACCGGGATCCCGTCCCTGATCGGCTACCTGCCGGCGACCTTCGCACCGCCGCCGATGATGAGGGCAGCCGACTATCTGCAACACCTTGGCCGGATCCGCGGACTGACACCGGCCGCTGCCCGGCGCCGGACGGCCGACCTGCTCGACCTGGTCGACCTCGCTCCGGGGTCGACGGCCCGGCTGGGAACACTGAGCACGGGCAATCTGCGCAAGGTCGGCATCGCGCAAGCCTTCCTCCTCACCCAGGCGGAGCTGATCGTCCTGGACGAACCGCGGTCCGGTCTGGATCACCGGGCCCGACCGGTGCTGGACCAGCTGGTCGGATCGGCGGCGGCGGCCGGGGCAACGGTGATCATCGCCGATCACGAGTCGGACCAGGCGTTGGGCCAGCAGCTCTACGACCAGCGGCTCGGCCTCGCCTCCGGCCGGTTGACCGTACTCCCTCCGTCGGGTCCGCGGACGAAGCGCTACCAGGTCGAGGCGGTCGGCGCGGACGGCACCAGGCGTACCTTCGAGGTCGCCGACGGCGAGCAGGACCGGCTGCTGACCGAGCTGCTGGCCGCCGGATGGTCGATCACCGCGGTCCGCGCCGACCAGGTCCACCTCGATGGAGCACAGGTCGATGCGCACGGTTAGCGTGATGGTCTACACCGCCGCCCGATGCGCACCGTTCCTGTCCTGGCCGCCGATCTGGGTGACCTTCCTGCTGATCATCTCCATCGGGTACGTGTCCGGAGCGCCGGCCGCCGATTCGCTGGACGTCGGCGCGGCGCTGCTGGTGCCGGTCTCCACCTGGATGGCGATGGCAACCTTCCGTGGCGAGGATCCGGTGCAGTCAGGTACCCACGCCCTGCACTACGGCAGCCGGGCCGGCTACCGGTTCATGCTGTCGGTGACCTCCTTCGTCGCCTCGATCGCGGTGCTGCCGCTGTCGCTGGGCTACGCCTGGTTGCGGGCGCCGTCGGCCCCGGACACGCCGATGGTGATCATGGCGCTGCTCACCCAGTTCGTCGCCGCGGCCACCGGCACCGCCATCGGGTCCTGGTTGACCAGGCCGTTCGTGGAACGCCAATCGACGGCGTTCGTTCTCGGGCTGGGGATCAGCGTCGGGTTGGTTGCGGTGCCCCGGATCCCGCCGGTGCGGCTGCTCACCGACGTGATCACCGTGACGCCGGGCGGCGGACACCTGCTGCAGACCGTTGCCGTGCTGATCATCACCCTGGTTGCGGCCGGGTCGGCCTGCTGGGCGGCCGGCGCCCGCGCTCCGCGCCGGGTCTGACCGGCTGATCCGGCCGGTCGCTTCCGGCGGGTCGGTTCCGGCGCGTCCGGGCCGGCCGGGCGATAGGTATTTCGCCCACGGAGTGGCAGCATCGGATACGTGACCGACGCCAATTCCCCCCAGACCATCGCCTACCCGGCACCAGGTTCTGTTCCCATCCTCCGGGACGATCAGCCGGTCAACCCGCACGTGATCGTGCTGTTCGGCGCCAGCGGCGACCTGGCCAAACGCAAACTGCTGCCCGGACTGGCACACCTGTCGCTGTCGGAGCTGGTCCCCGACATCGAAGTGGTCGGCACCTCCCTGGAGGAGATGGACGACGAGGGCTTCCGCAAGCTGGCCTCGCAGGCGATCCGCGAATTCAGCCATCGGCAGCTGGAGAAGGAACAGTGGTTCCGGTTCGCCGACAAGCTCAGCTACGTCCCCACCTCGGCCGGACCCGAGGGACTGGCCGCCGCGGTCAAGGCGGCCGAGGAACGGCTCGGTGGTGACGCCCGACGGATCCACTACCTGAGCGTGCCGCCCGCCGCGGCGCCGGCAGTGATCAAGACCCTGCGCGACGCCGATCTGGTGGAGCGGTCGCGGGTGATCATGGAGAAGCCGTTCGGCACCGACCTGGCCAGCGCGATCAAGCTGAACAACCAGGTGCACGAGACCTTCGACGAGAACCAGATCTTCCGGATCGACCACTTCCTGGGCAAGGAGGCCGCGCTCAACATCCTGGCCTTCCGGTTCGCCAACGGCCTGTTCGAGCCGATCTGGAACCGCAACTTCATCGATCACATCCAGATCGACATCCCCGAGACCCTCGGCCTGGACCGCAGGGCCAACTTCTACGAGGCGACCGGGGCGTACAAGGACATGGTCGTCACCCACCTGTTCCAGGTGCTCGCCTTCGTGGCGATGGAGACGCCGACCGCGCTGGAACCACGGGCGATCAGCGAGGAGAAGAACAAGGTCTTCCGATCGATGGAGCCGATCGACCCGGCCAATGTCGTCCGCGGCCAGTACATGGGCTACCGCAACGAGGAAGGCGTCGCACGGGACTCCGAGACCGAGACCTTCATCGCCCTCAAGGTCGGGATCGACAACTGGCGGTGGGCCGGGGTCCCGTTCTATCTGCGGACCGGCAAGCGGATGGCCGAGGGACAGCGGATCATCTCGATCGCCTTCAAGGAGGCGCCGAAGTCGATGTTCCCCGGCGGATCGGGTGTCGGGGCCCAGGGACCGGACCACCTGACCTTCGACCTCGCCGACGAATCCAAGGTGTCGCTGTCCTTCTACGGCAAGCGGCCGGGGCCGGGAATGCGGCTGGACAAGTTGTCGATGCAGTTCTCCACCGACGAGACCGACCGCGCCGCCGACGTGCTGGAGGCGTACGAGCGGCTGCTGCTGGACGCGATGCGCGGCGACCACACGCTGTTCACCACCGCCGAAGGCATCGAGGCGCTGTGGGAACGGTCGGAGTACCTGCTGCGGATGCCGCCGCCGGTCAAGCCGTACCCGCAGGGCTCCTGGGGACCGAACGCGATCCACCAGCTGATCGCCCCGCACGCCTGGCGGCTGCCCTTCGAACGCACCTGGCGCGATCACAAGCCGATCGAATAGCCCCGGGGGCTCGGATCCGACGAGACACACCCCGCCCCCGTCATCGGTCTGAAACACAGAACCGGCAGACTCAGCCCTATGGATAAGCAGACGGAGTTCGTCCTGCGGGCCATCGAGGAGCGCGACGTCCGGTTCGTACGCCTCTGGTTCACAGACGTGCTGGGTTTCCTCAAGTCGGTGGCCATCGCCCCGGCCGAACTGGAGGGCGCCTTCGACGAGGGGATCGGGTTCGACGGATCGGCGATCGAGGGCTTCGCCCGGGTCTACGAGGCCGACATGGTTGCGCGGCCCGACCCGTCCACCTTCCAGGTGCTGCCCTGGCGGGACCAGAAGCCGGCAACGGCCCGGATGTTCTGCGACATCCAGATGCCCGACGGTTCGCCGTCCTACGCCGATCCGCGGTTCGTGCTGAAGCGGGCGATGAACAAGGCCGCCGACCTCGGCTTCACCTTCTACACCCATCCCGAGGTCGAGTTCTTCCTGTTCAAGGACCCGCTGACCCCCGGTGTCCGCCCCGAACCGGTGGACAGCAGCGGCTACTTCGACCACACCCCGCAGAGCGTCGGCAGCGACTTCCGCCGCGAGGCGATCACCATGCTGGAGCAGATGGGGATCTCCGTCGAGTTCTCCCACCACGAAGGAGCGCCCGGCCAGCAGGAGATCGATCTGCGGTACGCCGACGCGTTGAGCATGGCCGACAACCTGATGACCTTCCGGGTGGTGGTCAAGGAGGTCGCCCTCAGCCAGGGCATCCACGCCTCCTTCATGCCCAAGCCGTTCACCGAGTATCCCGGTTCGGCCATGCACACCCACATGTCGCTGTTCGAGGGCGACACCAACGTGTTCTACGACGCCAGCGCGGAGAACCACCTGTCCAAGGTCGCCCGGCACTTCATCGCCGGCATCCTGCAGCACTCCGCCGAGATCAGCGCCGTCACCAACCAGTGGGTCAACTCCTACCGCCGGATCGCCGCCGGGGGAGAGGCCCCGGGGCACATCTGTTGGGGCCGCAACAACCGGTCCGCCCTGGTCCGGGTGCCGATGTACAAGCCCAACAAGGGCGCATCGGCGCGGATCGAGCTGCGGTCCCTCGACTCCGGCTGCAATCCGTATCTGGCGTTCGCCGTGGTGTTGTCGGCCGGGCTGGCCGGGATCAACGGCGAGTACGAGCTCCCCGAGGGTGCCGAGGACGATGTCTGGTCACTGACCGAGAGGGAACGCCGGGCACTAGGTATCAAGCCGTTGCCGCAGAACCTGGACGAGGCTATCCGGGAGATGGAGGGCTCGGAACTGGTCGCCGAAACCCTCGGAGACCATGTTTTCGACTTCTTCCTGCGCAACAAGAAGGCAGAATTCGCCGATCATCTCAAGCAGGTCACCGAGTTCGAGCTGCAGCGTCTTCTGCCCGTTCTGTAACGTGCGGCCCATCGGGGCCGGGCAACGATGGGAGACAGCGACGATGAGGAACACGCTCCGCAGGGTCGCGGCGGTCCTGGTGACCGCGGTGCTCGGGACGACGCTGGGTGCCGGCGTGATCGGCACGCCGGGCGCCGTGGCCGCCGACATCTCGGCCTCCTCACCGAAGTACGGCAAGGGCTGGAAGGCCTGCACCAAGAAGCTCAACAACATCAAGGTCAGGGTGGCCAAATCCCAGCGCACCGTGCTGGTGGTCAACCAACGCTCCAAGACCTACGCCGACACCCGCTACTACGTCCGGGTCAACGGCAAGACGTGCAGTTTCGAGCGGCTGTTCCGGGCCGGCAAGTCCCGGCTGGGCTACAGCGGCACGATCGCCGGGGACAAGCGCAAACAGGGCACCGGCAAGACCCCGCTGGGCACCTACACGATGACCCAGGCGTTCGGGATCAAGAAGAACCCCGGCTCCTGGATCCCCTACCGTCATGTGAAATCCGGCGACTACTGGGTCGAGGACAACGCCAGCAAGTACTACAACCAGTACCGCAACAAGAGCAAAGGCGGCTTCCGCTGGTGGCTGCCGGCGTCGAACGACAACAGCAGCGAACGGCTGCAGTCCTATCCCGGACAGTACGACTACGCGATCGTGATCAACTACAACCGCTGGCCGGCGGTCCGCCACCGGGGCGCCGGGATCTTCCTGCACGTCAACGGCGACGGCCCGACCGCGGGCTGCGTGTCGATCAGCAAGAAGAAGATGAGGATCGTGCTGGCCTACCTTCGCAAGGGCGACAAGATCGTCATCCACAAATGAGCCGGGTCAGCTGAGCACCGGCAGGATCTCCGACAGGTCGGCGCGCTGACCGCTGGCCGAGACCCTGCCCGCCGCCCGGGCCTCGGCCCAGGTCGTCCGACCGGTGGCCAGCCGGAGGAAGGTGACCGGGTCGGTCTCCACCACATTGGGCGGGGTGCCGCGGGTGTGCGAGGGACCCTCCGGCCCGATGCCGCACTGGACGGCGGCGTACGGCGGCACCCGCACCTCGACCGACTTGCCGGGGTGCTGCTCGGCCAGCAACTCTGCCAGCGTGCGACAACTGATGGCCAGTGGCTGCCGTCCGATCGCCACCGGCCGGCGCTCGGGCAACGAGCGGTTCAGATCGTCACTGTGCACCACCACATCGATGACCCGGGTCCGGACGAACTCGGCGAGCCGTCCCGGTCCACGCGGCGTCTGGATGGTTGCCGGGAGCAGGGGTGAGGCCAGCAGCCGGCCCAGGCGTTGGGTGGCGGCCCGCAGCTCGGCCAGAAGTTGATCTTGGGACTTCTCCCCGGTCCGGTCCGCGGTGGCCTCGGCGATGTCGTCGACATCGCGCCGGTAGCGGGTGACCAGGATCGCGGCCGGCAGCGGCCGGCCGACCGGGCGGCGGTCGGTGAGAGCCCGGTCCAGGATGTCGGCGAAGCCGCCGGCGATCAGCAGCAGATGTCCGGTCAGGGTACGGACGTCCCAACCCGGCAGCACGGTCGGTGTGGAGAACTCCTGCTCGGTCAGGCCGGACAGCCATTCGGTCAGCACGCCGAGCTGGTCGGTCACGGCAGCGGTGTCCTTGGCGCGGACCTCGGTCGTACGGGCGGGCATGAGGACAACTGTAGAGACGAGAGAACGGGCAGCCGCACCAGCCGGAATCTGCCGTCTTCCCGGGCGGGTGCCCAGGCACTAGGGTGTCTCCGGGCTCGTGCGGTGCGGAGGATTTCGTGGAACTGGTGGTTTTGGGCGGGTCGGGTGCCTGGCCGCGTGCCGGACAGGGGTGTTCGGGATATCTCGTCGAGGACGACGGATTCCGGCTGCTGATCGATCCCGGTTACGGCGTCATGGGCGAGCTGCTCCAGCACTGCGAACCGCGGGCGATCGACGCCGTGCTGATCAGTCACGGACACCCCGACCACTGCGCCGACCTGAACCCGTTGCTCCGCGCCCGGGTGCTCGGCGAGGACAGCTGTGGTCCGCTGCCGGTGCTGGCCCCGGAGGGCTCGCTGGATGCCCTGCTCGCCCTGGATCCGGTGGCATCGGTGGCGTCCGGTGCCGAACTTCGTCCACTCGTCGACGGCAGCACGATCACCCTGGGGCCGCTCTCGGTGCAGGTGGCGAGGTTGCGCCATCATGTCACCACCTTCGGCTTCCGGATCGCCTCGACCGACGGCGCCGTTCTGGTCTACACCGCGGACTCGGGCGACAGCGTCGAACGACTGGCCCTGGCCAGGAACGCCGGCCTGTTGATCGCCGAGGCGAGCTACCCCGAGGGCGTGCCGGATGAGGACGCGCCCTACCTGTCGGACGCGGCGCAGGTGGCCCGGCTGGCCTCCGACGCCGATGTCGATCACCTGCTGTTGACCCACCTGATGCCGTTCGCCGATCCGTTCATGGCCCTGGTGCAGGCCCGCGCCGCGGGATTCGACGCGGTCGAGGTGGCCGTCCCCGGACTCCGTCGGACCATCGAACCGCGTCCGGACGCGACCTGGTTGCCGCGTCGCGCGGCACCGCGGGTGATCACCTTGACCACCTCCCGTCCCCGGAGGGCGGCCTCGGGAAGCTGATCACCCACCGGTCTCCGGTCAGGGCTGCGGATCGGCCGCGTCATAGGCCAGGAAGCGGCGTTGCCAGGCCATCGCGGCGATGATCAGGATCACACAGAGCGAACCGCCGATCATCGCCGCCCGGTTCTCGCCCCACCAGTCAGCCCAGCTGCCGACCAGCAGGTCGCCCAACCGCGGACCGCCGGCGACGACGACGATGAAGATGCCCTGTAACCGGCCACGCATCGCGTCCGGGGTGGCCGACAGCAACAGGGTGTTGCGGAACACCGAACTGATCGAGTCGGCTCCGCCGGCGCAGGCGAGGAACAGTCCGGCGAAGATCAGCGGGATGATCAACGTACGGCTCGGTGAGGTGTCGCCGGTGAGCGTCAGCACCAGACCGAACAACGCCACGGACACTCCGTACGCGATGATCGCCGCCGCGATCACCCGGCCCTGCATCCGGATCTGCACCAGTCGTCCGGACAGGAGTCCGGCCAGCACCGCACCGACCGCGAACGCCGCGTTGAGCGCGCCGGTGGTGGTCGCGCCGCCGCCGAGGAACAGCACTCCGACCGCCGGGTAGAGCACCCGGGGCATTGCGGTGATCATGGCGATCAGGTCAACCAGGAAACTCGTCCGGACGTTGGGCCTGGTGGCCAGATACCGCAGGCCTTCCAGAACCGAGTGGAAGCCGAGCGCCCGGGGGCGCCGCCTGGTTCCCGCCCGGGCCTCCTCGGTGTCCGGGGTGTCTTGGGTGTCGTCGATACCGATCGGAGGAAGATCGGGCAGCCGCCACAGCGCCCACAACGCGGCGGTGAAGAAGATCACGTCCAGGCCGTACGCCGCCCCGAAGTTCCACGCCGAAAGCGCCGCACCGAGCAGTGGGCCGACGGTCATCGCGATGTTGAAGTTGGTGTTCTGCAGTACCTGCGCGGCCGGCAACATCTCCGGATCGATCAGCCGCGGCACGATCGCCGACCGGGCCGGGTTGTTGATCGCGAAGCCGCAGGACTGCAGGGCGACCAGGCCGTACAGCAGATAGACCGAATCGGATCCCAGCCAGGCCTGGACGGCCAGTGCGATGGAGATGAGCCACAGCCCGGACGAGGCGATCAGGGCGACCTTGCGACGGTCGTACAGGTCGGTCAGCGCTCCGCCGTAGAGGCCGAGGGCGACCAACGGGATCAGTACGCACAGGCCGAGGACGCCGACCGCGAAGGTGGATCTGGTGATCGCGTAGACCTGCAGGCCGACCGCGACCTGGGTGAGTTGCGAACCGAGATTGGAGATGCCGAGCCCCCACCACAGTCGACGGAACGGGGCGCTCCGCCGGAGCGGGGTGAGGTCGATCAGCAGCGACATGGTGGCATGATCCTATTTCGTGCAGATCACACAGGGGACGCTGGCCCGGCGGGGCTTCACCGACTCCGCGACTGCACATCAGCGGCTGGCCGGCTGGGACCACTCCTACGAACCGCTGCTCGACCTGATCGCCGCCTCCGCCGATCCCGACCAGGCACTCCTCGGCCTCGATCGGCTGACCGATGATCTGCCGGGCCTGCTGGACCGGTTGCTCGCCGAGCCGGACCTGGCACGCCAGACCATCCTGGTGCTGGGCGGCAGTGCGGCACTGCTGCAACATCTGCTGGCCCATCCTGATCACCTCGATCAGCTGGCCGAACCGGCGCGCCGGCGGACCGCTGCCGAACTGCGCGCCGAACTGCTGCAGTCTGTCGGCGCCGATCCCGGGGCGGACGCGCCGGTGGCCACCACCGACGCCGATCCACTGCGCATCGCCTACCGGGCCGTCCTGCTCCGGATCGCGGCCCGTGACCTGGGTGCACCGGAACCGATCGAGGCGCTGCCCGACATTGCCGCCGAGCTCGCCGATCTTGCCGACGCCACCCTGGAGGCGGCTCTGGCCGTCGCCCGCCACGAGATCGGTGCGGAGCGGGCGGGCCGGACCCGGCTTGCCGTGATCGCACTCGGCAAGTCCGGCGCACAGGAACTGAACTATGTCAGCGACGTGGACGTGATCTTCGTCGCCGAACCCGCCGACGACCAGGTGAGTGCCGACGAGTCGATCCGGATCGCCACGCAGCTCGCGGCGCGGCTGGTCGGCATCTGCTCCGCGCACACCGCAGCGGGAACGATCTGGCAGGTGGACACCGCCTTGCGGCCGGAGGGCAAGGCGGGCCAGCTGGTCCGCACCCTGGCCAGCCACCGCGGCTACTACGAGAAATGGGCCGGCACCTGGGAGTTCCAGGCGATGCTCAAGGCGCGTCCCGCCGCCGGTGATCAGGAACTCGGCCGGCAATTCGTCGAGATGATCACGCCGATGGTCTGGCGGGTCGGCGAACGGGACCACTTCATCGAGGACGCCCGGGCGATGCGGCTGCGGGTGATCGACCACATCCCGGACAAGGTCACCGACCGGGAGCTGAAACTCGGCCCGGGCGGCCTGCGCGACGTCGAGTTCTCGGTGCAACTGCTGCAACTGGTGCACGGCCGGGTGGACGAGCGATTGCGCAGCCGCTCCACCCTGGACGCGCTCCGGGCGCTGATCGATCACGGGTACGTCGGACGCGAGGACGGCAAGGGTTTCGCGCTGGCCTACCAGTTCCTGCGCACCCTGGAACACCGGATCCAGTTGCAGCGGCTGCGCCGCACCCATGTGCTGCCGACCGCCGAGGATGATCTTCGACGGATCGGCCGATCACTGCATTACGGCGACCCGGTGAACGGGCTGCTGAACACCTGGCGGACCACTGCGCAACGGGTCAAGGCGCTGCATCGGCGACTGTTCTACTCCCCGGTGCTCGACGCCGTTGCCAGCATCCCGTCCGACGGACTCCGGCTCACCACCGAGGCCGCCCAGGACCGGCTGGCAGCTCTCGGATACGAGGATCCCAAGGCCGCCCTGCGGCACATCGAGGCTCTGTCCCAAGGCGTCAGCCGACGCGCCGAGATCCAGCGGCAGCTGCTGCCGGCGATGCTCGGCTGGTTCGCCGACGCCCCGAATCCTGATCATGGCCTGCTGGCGTTCCGGCAGACCAGCGATGCGCTGGGCAACACACCGTGGTATCTGCGGGCACTGCGCGACGAGGGGGAATTGGCCCACCGCTTCGCCCGCATCCTGGCCTCCAGCCGGTACGCCGTCAGCCTGCTCCGCAGGGCCCCACAGAGTGTGCAGATGCTGGCCGATGATCATGAGCTGGTCCCGCGGTCCTTCGAACGGCTGCGGTCGGAGATGTCGGCTGCCGCGGGCCGCCAGTCCGGGCCGGCTGTCGCAGTGGAAGCGATCCGGGCGATCCGGCGGCGGGAGCTGTTCCGGATTGCGGCCGGTGACCTGCTCGGCTTCCTCGACGTGCTGGCGGTGGGCGAGGCGCTGACCGATCTTGCTTCGGCCACCATCCACACCGCGCTGGCCGTCACCCGGGACGCCGAGGACCTGGATCCGAACACCACCATCGCCGTGATCGCGATGGGTCGCTGGGGCGGCGGCGAACTCAGCTACGCCTCCGACGCCGACGCGATGTTCGTGATGTCCTCCGACGACACCCGCGGCGGTTCGGCGGTGATCACCGAACTGCGCAGATTGCTGGCGCTGCCCGGCGCCGATCCCGCGCTGGCCATCGACACCAACCTGCGTCCGGAAGGAAAGGGCGGCCCGCTGATCCGCTCCCTGCAGGCGTACCGGGCCTACTACGAACGCTGGTCGGCGACCTGGGAGATGCAGGCGCTGATCAGGGCGGCGCCGCTGGCCGGTGATCGTGATCTTGGTCGGCAGCTGATGGCGATCATCGAGCCGTACCGGTGGCCGGCCGACGGTCTGACCCCGACCCAACTGACCGACATCCGCCGGCTCAAGGCCCGGATGGAGGCCGAACGGCTGCCCCGCGGCACCGACCCGGGTAAACACCTCAAGCTCGGCCCCGGTGGGCTCAGCGACGTGGAATGGACCGTCCAGCTGCTCCAGTTGCAGCACGCCGGCCGGCTGCCGCAGCTGCGGACCGGGCGGACCATCCAGGCCCTGGATGCGGCAGCCGAAGCCGGGCTGCTGGCGGCCCGGCAGGCGGAGTGGCTGCGGGAGGCCTGGCTCACCGCCAGCCGGATCCGCAACCAGATCATGTTGGTCCGCGGCCGCGGCTCCGACACCTTCCCGACCGATCCGCGGGAACTGTCCGCGGTCGCCCAGCTGATGGGACGCGGGCCCGGCGAGGGGTCGCATCTGGTGGCCGACTACCAGCGGATCGCCCGCCGTGCCAAGCGGGTGGTCGACGAGATCTTCTGGCAGGGGTGAGACCATTGGTCATGGCACAGCAAACGGGAGCTGCTCGCATCGAGGACTACGCCTTGATCGGTGATTCGCGGTCGGCGGCGCTGATCAGCAACGCCGGAAGCATGGACTGGCTGTGCCTGCCGCGGTTCGACTCGCCGGCGGTGTTCGCCGGACTGCTCGGCACCGGTGATCATGGTCACTGGACGATCTTCCCCGCCGACGAGGTGATCGAGTCGTCCCGGCGCTATCTTCCCGACACCTTCGTCCTGCAGTCGGTCCTCCGGACCGCGACCGGTGTTGTCGAGATGGTGGAGCTGATGCCTGTTGATCATCATCCCGCGATCATCCGCCGGCTGACCTGCACCGAGGGCGAAGTGCGGATGGCCCAGGAACTCGTGGTCCGGTTCGGCTACGGCCGGGTGCTGCCGTGGATGCGCCGGCACCGTCGGGAGGACGAGCAGATGTTGCTGGCCACCGCCGGTCCGATGGCGCTGGTGCTGCGCGGTGATCACCTGCCGAAGGCCGCGGACCACCGCCATGTCGGCGAATTCACCCTGCGCGAAGGGGAAAGCACCGATCTGGTGTTGCAGTCCTTCCGCTCCTATCACGACCTGCCGGACCCGGTGGACGTCGATCATGCGATCGAACAGACGACGATCTGGTGGCAGTACTGGGCCGGTCAGCGGGAAAAGACGACGAGCTACGACGAGGCGGTCGGCCGGTCCCTGCTGGTGCTCCGGGCGCTCACCGACCGGGAGACCGGAGGTATCGTCGCCGCAGCGACCACCTCGCTTCCCGAACAGTTCGGCGGCGAACGCAACTGGGACTACCGCTACTGCTGGCTGCGCGACGCGGCGCTGACCCTGGAGGCGTTGCTCGCCTACGGCTACGAGGAGGAGACCGAGCACTGGCGGCTGTGGCTGCTGCGCGCAGTCGCCGGCGACCCCCAGGACATCCAGATCATGTACGGCCTGGCCGGCGAACGCGACCTCGAGGAACGCACCCTTGATCATCTTCCAGGGTACGAGGGCGCCCGGCCGGTGCGGATCGGGAACGGTGCGGTGCATCAGTTCCAGGCCGACGTCATCGGCGAGGTGATGGTCGCCCTCGATGCCGCCCGCAGCCACGGATTGCGCGAGGACAAGTTCTCCTGGTCCCTGCAACGAGCGATGCTGACCAGGATCGAGAACACCTGGCGGCAGAAGGACTGCGGAATCTGGGAGATCCGCGGCGAACCGCAGTTCTTCACCCATTCCCGGGTGATGAATTGGGCGGCATTGGATTGCGGTATCCGGGCGGTGCGGCAATACGACCTGGACGGGCCGGTCGAGCGCTGGGAAACTCTGCGGGACCGAATGCGGGAAGAGATCGAAACGCAAGGATTCGATCAACAGCGGGGCAGTTACGTGCAGTATTACGGCTCGGACCAGGTCGACGCCGCGCTGCTGCAACTGCCGCAGGTGGGATTCTGCGAACCGGACAACGAGCGGATGCTCGGCACGGTGGCCGCGATCGAGGAGGATCTGCTGGTCAACGGCCTGCTGCTGCGCTACCGCACCGACGCCGGGGTCGACGGGCTGTCGCCGGGGGAGGCGCCGTTCCTCGCCTGTTCGTTCTGGCTGGCCGAGCAGTATGCGCGCAGCGGCCGTACCGACGACGCCCGGCAGCTGATGGACCGGCTGCTCGGTTTCCGCAACGACCTTGGCCTGTTGTCGGAGGAGTACGACACCGTCGCGGGCCGCCAGGCGGGCAACACACCGCAGGCCCTGTCCCATCTCGCCCTGGTCCGGGCAGCGGGTGCGATCAACGGCATGATGGGCCGGCGGGGCAGAAAGATGCCCCGAACCAGATAGCTGGTCTATGGTGTCGCCGTGGCAGTCATCGACGGGACCCAACGACGACATTCCGTACCGGCGAACATTCTGCGCGGCTCGCTCGGAAATCTCATCGAGTGGTACGACTTCTACGTCTTCGCCGCGTTCGCGACCTATTTCGGCGCGACCTTCTTCGACGAGGCCGACCAGATCTCCAACACCCTGAACACCCTGGGTGTGTTCGCCGTCGGCTTCTTCATGCGGCCGCTCGGCGGATGGCTGTTCGGCCGGATCGCCGATCGGATGGGCCGGCGCTTCGCGCTCACCCTGAGCGTGTTGATGATGGCCGCCGGCGCGCTGATCATCGTACTCTCGCCCGGCCGCTCGACCATCGGTGTGCTGGCACCGGTGCTGTTGCTGGTCGCCCGGTTGTTGCAGGGTCTGTCGGTCGGCGGCGAATACGGCAGCAGCGCGACGTACATGTCCGAGGTCGCCACCCGCAACCGCCGCGGCTTCTACTCCAGCTTCCAGTACGTCACCCTGGTCGGCGGACAGGTGCTGGCGCTGATCGTCCAACTGGTCCTGCAGGGATTCCTGACCGACGACCAGCTCACTGCCTGGGGTTGGCGCATCGCGTTCGCGATCGGCGCTGTCGCGGCCGTCACCGTGCTCTGGCTGCGGCGCGGAATGGACGAGTCGATCACTCCGGACCAGCTGGAAGCCACCCGGCTCGGCACCGCAGCCGACCAGCCGGGCACGCTCAGTGCACTGACCGGCCACTGGAAGCCGTTCCTGATCGTCTTCGGCCTGACCATGGGCGGCACCACTGCCTTCTACACCTACACCACCTACATGCAGTCGTTCATGATCAACACCAGCGGTATACCGAAACGCACCGTGACCTGGGTCAATTTCGCGGCGCTGTTGATCTTCATGGTGCTGCAGCCGGTGTACGGCGCGATCTCCGACCGGATCGGCCGCAAACCGGTGCTGATCTTCTTCGGTGTCGGCGGAGTGGTGGCGACCTGGCCGATCATGCTCACCCTGTCCCGGACCAGCAGCCCGGTCGGCGCCTTCTTCCTGATGATGGTGGCATTGCTGATCGTCCTCGGCTACACCTCGATCAACGCGATCGTCAAGGCCGAGCTCTTTCCCCGCCAGGTCCGGGCTCTCGGCGTCGGACTGGCGTACGGCATCGCCAATGCACTGTTCGGCGGAACGGCGCCCTACATCGGCACCTGGTTCGCCTCGATCGGTCACCCGGCGTACTTCTACAGCTACGTCACCGTGATGATCGCGATCTCACTCGCCGTCTACATCTGGGCGTTCCGCAACAAGGGCGCCACCCACCTGGATCTGGAACAGGGGCACGCCTACGCCGACAGCAACGCCCGGGCATAGGCCGACAGGCTCGCCGCCGCGGTGTTGTCCCAGCTGAACCGGGCCGCGTGCAGGGCGCCGTTGCGGCCCAGCTCACGAGCCCGGTCGGGGTCGTCGACCAGCTTCTCCAGGGCGTCGGCCCACAGCACCGGATCGTGGCCGCGGACCAGGATGCCGGTCTCGCCGTCCTTGACGGCATACCGCAGCCCGCCCACGTCGGTGGCCACCACCGGCCGGCCGCAGGCCTCGGCCTCCAGGGCGACCAGTCCGAAGGACTCGTTGTACGACGGCACCCCGACGATGTCGGCCACGCAGTACCAGCGGAACAACTCCTGCCGGGGCGAGTGCGGCCGGACGATGATCTGGTCCTGCAGACCATGATCGCGGATGGCATCGGGCAGCGCGTCCGCCCAGGTGCTCTGCGGCCCGCTCGGGCTGCCGATGATGATCAACTTCAGCTGGTCACGGAGATCGGGGCGGCGGGCGACCAGTTCGGCGACGGCATCGATCAGCACGTCCGGAGCCTTCAGTGGCTGCAGGCGGCCGACGAACAGGATGATCTTGTGCCGCAGCCCGACGCCGTACCGTTCCCGGGACTGGATCTGATCACACGGGTGGAAGATCTCCAGGTCGACACCCGGTGGAACGATGGCGATCTGCTCCTCCCGGGCGCCGTAGTGCCTGATCAACTCCTCGCCCTCGTCGGCGGTGTTGGCGGTCAGCACATCGGCGCGTGAGACGATGGTCGTCTCCCCGGCCTCCCTGATGTCGGGCTCCACCAGATGATCATCGGCGCGGTTGGCGTTCTTCACCCGGGCCATGGTGTGCATGGTGTGCACCAGTGGGATCTCCAGCCGATCGGCCACCTGCAGCCCGGCCAGTCCGGACAGCCAGTAGTGGCAGTGCACCAGATCCCACGACCGGGCGGCGGCCCGGTCCAGCACGCCCCGGGCGAACTCGTCGACCAGACGGGGCAGCTCTTCCTTGGCCACCGGCGCCGCCGGGCCGGCGGTCACCTGGATCACCCGGACGCCCTCACCGGCGATGACCACCTCGGGCGTACCGGGATCCCGGCGACGGGTGAACACGTCGACCTCAACGCCGCGGCCGCCGAGCCGGTGGGCCAGTTCGTAGACGTAGACGTTGAGGCCGCCGGCGTCGCCGACGCCCGGCGTGTCCAGCGGGGAGGTGTGCAGACTCAGTATCGCCACACGTCCCGGAATGTGCCCGGCCATGCCCACCATTGTCCCGCCTTGCTGCGGCCGCGCTATTTTGCGTCCATGGGCCAGACCCTTTCCGACAGCGAAGTACGGCTGACGCGGGTCGCCCGCGCCTTCGAAGTGGCGCGGCAGGCGCAGCCGGGCTGGGCCGCCCGACCGCCGAAGGAACGCGCGGAGCCTTTCCAGGCGCTGGCCGATCTGTTGCTCGAGCGCCGCGAATCCGTCCTCGACGTGGTGCAGACCGAGACCGGTAAGGCCAGGTCCGACGCGCTGGAGGAGTTGCTCGACGCGGTGCTGTCGATCAGCTGGTACGCGCGCAACGCCGCCCGACTGCTCCGGCCGCGCCGCCGCCCGGGACCGCTGCCCGTGCTGTCCCAGACCCGCGAGTACGCCGCCCCGGTCGGCGTGGTGACGGTGATCACACCGTGGAACTACCCACTGGCCCTGGCTGCAGACGTGGTCCCGGCGCTGCTGGCCGGCAACACCGTGGTGCACAAACCGGACGGCCGGACCGGCCAGTCCTCCCTGCTGTTGCGGGAGTACGCCGTCGAGGCCGGGCTGGCCCCGCAGGTCTGGCAGCCCGTCTTCGGCACTGCGGCCGAGATCGGCGACGCCCTCGTCGACGGCGCCGACTTCGTGTCATTCACCGGCTCGACCCCCGCCGGGCGGCGGATCGCCGAACGCTGTGCCGGCCGGCTGATCGGCTGCAGCCTGGAACTGGGCGGCAAGAACCCGATGATCGTCCTCGACGATGCCGACCTGGACCGGGTCGTCCCCGCCGCGGTCCGGGCCTGTTTCGGCAACGCCGGCCAGTTGTGCATCGGCATCGAGCGGATCTACGTCCAGCGCAGCATCGAGCAGGAGTTCCTCCGCCGGTTCGTCACCGCCACCCGGATGCTGCGGCTCGGAACGGGCCCGGGCTACACCGCCGATGTCGGATCGCTGATCTCGGCCGACCAACTGGACCGGGTCCGCGGCATGGTTGACCGGGCGGTCGCCGCAGGAGCACAGGTTGCGGTCGGTGGACGTCCGCGGCCCGCGGCCGGTCCCTACGTGTTCGAGCCGACCATCCTGACCGGTGCCGCACCAGACAGCGAGATCGTCCGGAAGGAGGTCTTCGGCCCGGTGGTCACGGTGCACGGCTTCGACACCGACGACGAGGCGGTCCGGCTGGCCAACGACACCCCGTACGGCCTGAACGCCTCAGTATTCGGCCGGAACACCCGCCGCGCCCGGGCCGTTGCCCGCCGACTCGAGGCCGGGATGGTCAATATCAACGAGGGCTACGCCACCGGCTACGGCTCGGCAGCCCCGGTCGGCGGCTGGAAACAGTCGGGATCCGGTCGCCGGCACGGCCGCCAGGGGCTGCTGCACTTCACCCGGTCGCAGATCATCGCCCAGCAACGGCTGATCGGTTTCGACCCGGTGGCCGGCCTGTCGGGCGAACGCTACGGCAACCTTCTGGTTACCGGGGTGAAAGCTCTACGACGGCTCCGCATTCGCTGAATAAGCGGGCCCGGTGCAGCGTTTCGTGAATGGATTCACGTAGTCTCGTGCCCATGCTCAGTGGCCTCAAACGCTTCGGCATCGTCACCGGTGCCGCGGGACTGTTCGTGGTGGTGAGCGTGCTCTGCGGGCTGTTGGTCGCCGGTCTGGCCATTCCGTTCGCAGCCGCCTCGGGGATGTCTGCCCAGGCCGCCAGCAGGGAACTGAGCAACCTGCCGACCAACCTCACCCTGCCCCCGGTCGCGCAGCGGACGAAGGTTCTGGACGTGAACAATCACGTGCTGGCCTATTTCTACGACCAGAACCGGATCTACGTCCCGCTCAACCGGATCGCGCCGGTGATGCGCACCGCGCTGCTGGCCATCGAG
>Ga0164242_10000544_pt1 | contig 45497 bp, 41 predicted proteins | sample OricomgcompostMG_FD_108783 | JGI IMG/M metagenome (GOLD analysis project Ga0164242, IMG submission 108783) | Miracle-Growth compost microbial communities from Emeryville, California, USA - Original compost - Miracle growth compost (MG) ... | reverse complement strand
GCATTCTTTACGCCATGTTTGATCAGGGCATGTTGCCGGATCGCCGCCGTGAAAAATGTGCTTCCGCCGTCGGCGAGGTGCTCAAGAAATATCACCCGCACGGCGATCAATCAGTGTATGACGCATTGGTGCGTATGGCGCAGGATTTTTCGTTGCGCTATCCGCTGGTAGATGGGCAGGGGAATTTCGGCAGCGTCGATGGCGATGCTCCGGCGGCGTATCGTTATACCGAAGCGCGCCTGGCGCCACTGGCGTTGGAGTTGTTGCGCGACATCGAAATGGACACGGTGAATTTCGTGCCCAATTTCAGTGAATCCACCACCGAGCCGCACGTGTTGCCTGCCGTTTATCCCAATATGCTGGTCAACGGTTCCGCCGGAATTGCCGTCGGAATGGCTACCAACATTCCGCCGCACAATCTGGGCGAAGTATGCGACGCCGTTTCCATCCTGATCGATAAGCCGGAAGCGACTGTGGATGATTTGATGAAAGTTTGCCCAGGGCCGGATTTTCCGACCGCCGGTTTGATTTTAGGCAGGAACGGCATCAAGAAAGCCTACGAAACGGGACGCGGTTCGGTAATGATGCAGGCGCGCGCTACCATCGAACCCATTGATGGAAATCGCGAATCGATTTTGATTACCGAAATTCCCTATCAAGTCAACAAAGCCACGCTGATCGAAACCATCGCGCGGTTACATCGTGAGAAGAAAATCGAAGGCATCAGCGAATTGCGCGACGAAAGTGACCGCAACGGAATGCGCATTGTCATCGAACTCAAACGCGAAGCCAACGCGCACGTGGTGTTGAATTATTTGTATAAACATACGTTGCTGCGCACCTCGTTTGGCATCATCAATTTGTCGGTAGTGGATGGCGAGCCAAAAGTACTTTCGCTCAAGGAATCGCTGCAATATTTCATCGCACACCGCGAAGAAGTTATTACCCGCCGCAGCAAATTCCAGCTGGATAAAGCCGAAGCGCGCGCGCATATTTTGGAGGGTTTCCGCGCTATCCTGGCTTCGATTGACGACGTAATTGCGCTCATCCGTTCCAGCAAATCGCGCGAAGAAGCGCGCAATCGTTTAATGAACGAAGGCGTGCCGGATCGCCGGCCTGAAAGTACCAATGGCGTCGTGTTGCTCAGCGAGTTGCAGGCAAATGCTGTTCTGTCGATGCAGCTTGGCCAATTGACGCAGCTTGACCAATTGAAAATCGAAACCGAACACGAAGAATTGCTCAAAGAAATCGAACGCCTGCGCGGTATTCTCGCCGACGTCGGCAAAGTGCGCGGTTTGATCAAAGCCGATATGGCGCGCATCAAAAAGGAATATTCCAATCCGCGCCGCACTCAAATCCGCAGCCAGGAAGCGCAGGATATTTCGGTGGAAGATTTGATCTCTGAAGAAGATGTCGTCGTCACCATCACACGCGACGGCTACATCAAAAAATTGCCGATGGACACCTATCGCACGCAGGGACGCGGCGGGCGCGGCGTGATTGGGCTAACCAAAAAAGAGGAAGATTTGGTGGAGCATCTGTTCGTCTGCACCACGCATCATATTCTCTTATTCTTCACCAATCGCGGACAAGTCTATCAATTGAAGGGCTACGAAATTCCATCCGCCAGCCGCCAGAGCCGCGGCACGCCGATTGTCAATCTGCTGCAAGTGGAACGCGGCGAACAAGTGACAGCGGTGCTTAATGTTTCCGATTTTTCGGGCAGCAATTACCTCTTCATGGTGACGCGCAATGGCGTCGTCAAAAAGACATCGCTTTCCGATTACGCCACCAAACGCCAGGGCGGTTTGATCGCGATCAAGCTGGATGAAAATGATGAATTGCCTTACGTTTTCCAAACCAACGGTACCAAGGAAATCATTCTGGCATCGCATCAAGGCATGAGCATTCGTTTCGACGAAAATGACGTGCGCCCCATGGGCCGCAGCACGCGCGGCGTCACCGGAATGCGTTTCAAAAAAGCTGGCGATTATATCGTGGGCGCGGCAGTAGCCGATAATGAACACGACATTTTGGTGGTCAGCGAGGGCGGGTACGGAAAGCGCAGTAAAGTGGATGATTATCGCATGCAATCGCGTGGCGGCACCGGCGTTATCACGTTGAAAGTCACCGAAAAAACCGGCCCGTTGATGAGCCTTAAGTCAGTGCAGGATAATGACGAGTTGATGCTGATGACAAGTAATGGCGTTGTCATCCGCCAACGCGTCAACGCCATCCGCGAGACCGGCCGCGTCGCGCAAGGCGTGCGTTTGATTCGCCTGGATGAAAATGACAAAGTGGCCGCAGTCGCCAAGATTCTGCAGGAAGAAGAAGATGGCGAGCAGAGCAAAGGCGATGATATAGAAGCGGAAGTCGTCAATTCGGAGACTGTGGAAGAGTAAGAAGTAATTGTTAGTAATAAAAGCCGTTCCCGGCATTTTGCAGGGAGCGGCTTTTTTGTGCATGATTATAAGTGAACAGTACTTTTAAAAAATATTTGTAAGAAAAATTTGCGTATATTTTATCTTTGTGGCATAGTAAATATTATAGGTGCAATGTACTAAATTTAAGGAGGGCGTGATGAAGAAAAAATTTGCGGTTGCGGCGGCCGTAACGGCCGGGTTGTGTTTTGCGGGAGGCGGACATTTGAAGCCTGCGTTTGCGGGGCATTGGGAGGAAGTTCCCGCTGATCTATTAAATTCAGATGTCCAAACACTTGGCGAATATCGGCAGGGGACAGCAGAAATTGAAGGGACTAACGCACCTTCGGATGGATTTTCATTTACAGGAAATTGGGCGGATTATAGTTGGCAGTCACCATATTCAGACCCATGGCATGGAGACATTGGCTGGTTTTCAGCTGGAGTAATGGGTGGACCGCTGCAAGTAACATCATCAGGCAAGTTATGTACCAAATTTCGGTGGGTGCGTGATATTGTAAATGGGCAACCAGACCCCAATGATAATCCGCCAGCAAGTATGAACATTAAAGCCTTCGCAGGTATATCCACTTATGGATTTAATGATACGGGAAATGGTCTGGTATCTTCAATATCGATTAATGATGACGAGGGTGTTGTGGATATAAACGGAAATTATATCGGTGGTCAATTATATAAAACAATTCTATCTACAATAGCGACGAATGGAGAGGAGGAAGTAAGTACACCTTGGGTTAATTATGATGGAAGCTATTATAGCCCATTCGATGGTTTAGGAGCATATTTAGGAGGTGAAGTTGATGTTTCATATTCTGCTGTACCTGATACACGCTCTCTCACAATTTCCAGCTCTACAATTGAACCATCATACTACAAACACTACGAATCGCCTTACTGGGTGCCGGAACCACATGTGCGTCAGGATGACGGTTCGATGACGGTAGATTCCGTGATGAAATGGTTTGCCCCCGATGAAAGTGGAACTGCTGGAGCTTGGTGGGGCGGTGGTATTTTTACTGCGGATGCTGCCAATTTTACTTCTCCCACCTATGAATGGAGCGTGGAAGGGGGAGTCCCTTCGAGTTTGGCAGCCGCGGCAATTAATGCGGGGACAAGTAGTGTGACATTGCCGAACGATGCTTACACAGGCCCAACGATTCGTGGAATAGAATTAGGAGGCACAGCAAAAGGTAACGGCTTTATAGATCAGAGTGTTTTCAAGGTCAAAGTAACTGACAGTGATGGAGCTGTAGGAGAAAATACCTATACGGTGAACTGGCATACGCCCTATGAGAATTGGGTGCAAACCGCCGAATATGAATATCCGGAGGGTGGACAGGATATTCCATTATCCAGCACACAAGCAGGAAGTACAGCACAGTTGACTTACAATTACGATCCCAAGAAGGTATTTTGATCTTGGTTCTGCTTTAGGAAAAGGTTCTGCATTCGGTGCGCTCACTGGTGCAGGGGCAGCAGCTGTTGCGTTTTTTTACCCTCCTGCGGAACCAGTAGCTGTGACTTTAGGAGCTGTTAGTGCTGTTACTGCATTAGCATCAGTCGAGGTTGGACCAGCTCGCGAAACGCCCGAGCTGGAGGTGGATAAAGACATATACACGTCATACACAAAATATCATGATGCAGTAACAGCGGCTAAAAATGCTATTGATGATCCTAATTCTGCTCAAGATCCTAATAATCTGTATGATACGCCTGAATTAGGCGGTAGTGCGAAAATTACTGCGATTCAAGCAGCGTATGATTCACTGAACAACACTACAGACGGTGATCATGATAATTATTATGAGACTCACACTAATCTAAGTGGCACTGCATTGGTCAAACCTAAAAGACGAGAATGGGTCGGCGATCATTATGACGTACATGGCTATGAAGGAATGCAAACTGGAATAACCGATCATCCTGACGGTGTTCCCACCATACAGATAGTATGGAGTTATGATTCAGGAAGTCCAGGGCCGGGAGAATAAAGATAGAGGTAAATGATATGCAAAGAATAATAACGTTATTACTATTAGCCAGCCTTACAGGGGCCGTGTTCTTTACTCGTTCGCTCGCTGGTTCATCCGCCCCATGCCATCAACCTGTCTTAAGCGTACATAATGCCATCGGCTGGACAAAAGATCCACTGAATGGCGATGACGCACCGTTTAAGCAAATTCGCACGGAAATTGATGCACAGATTGCAAAAAGCAAAGATAAAACGGCTTTAGCGCAAACATATAAAAACGCAGCTCTAAAAACGCCCAAAGATGCAAAAGTACAATTTCGCTGGGCATACGCGGCATATTTAGCCAGCAATCATTGGCAGGTTAATGTCAGGAAAACACATGCTTTATGCGGTATTTATGCGGCAATGGGCATACCTGAAAATCCGCAGTCTTTTGAATATACCAGATTGCGATTTTTCATCGGGCGGTTAGACAGCATTTATAGTGGGCGTAAGGAAATGAACGAGTTGGGAATCCGTCTTTTGGATAAGGCATCCAAAGAGGATTTCGATTTGCGCTTTTTTGGTATTAATGCATTAGGGGCAATAATTAATACCAAAGATCAAAAGGTATTACACAGATGTTTGAATCTCACGTTGGATTTACAAAAAGATTATCCTCAACGCGTTGAACCTATTTCTATGTTGGGGGATGTCTATTCGGCTAATTTTACGATTACTAAAGAACCTATTGCTGCGGATAAGGCGTTTCAGTATTATCACCAGTACCTATCAAAAGCCCCGGAGAGTTATCATTATGGGCGATGGATTGTTCAGGACAAGATACGTATTCTCCGAGACGTAAAAGACAATTATCAAAAACATGGTGAACTTAAACCATGAGAATAGCAATGTGATATGTAAAAGTACTTTTACATATCACATCTTATGAACCAACTTCACCAAATCTCCAATTCCAACCAAAATAAAATCCGCATTTTTCACCAGTGCATCAATCCCATCAATACGCCGATCCGGAATAGCGGCGACGCGCATTCCCGCGCATTGGCCAGCTTCGATGCCGGCAGGGGAATCTTCCACTACTAAAGTTTTGGCCGGTTCCACATGCAACTTGCCGGCGGCGCGCAGGTAAATATCGGGATAGGGTTTGCCGCGATCCACTTCGTCGCCTGTGGTGATCTGGTGAAAGTACTTTTTAATATTATGCCGTTCCAATAATGGAATCGCGCATTCGCGCACTGTGCTGGTGGCGAGACCGATTTGCAGATGTGAATCGTGCAACGTTTCCAATACTTCCGGCACATGTTCAAATAATTCGATATGCGCGGCATAAAATTCACGCGCCGCTTCCACACGCAATTTCACCAGTTCCGTAATCGTCAATTCCAATTTGTAGTACTCTTTATAAAATTGCGATGACAGCGGAAAACTTTTTCCCATCACGTGCAGTTTGTGTTCACCGTGATAATCAATATTAAAATTGCGCAGGAAAGCCGCGTCAATGTCGTTCCATAACGGTTCCGAATCCGCCAGCACGCCGTCCATATCGAAGATAATTGTTTGAATTGCCATGATAAAATTTCTCTCTGTACTTTAACACAGCGGCGGTAAAAGTACTTTTACCGCCATCATTTGCAAGCCGGGCGCTCTATGATATAATGGGAATGCGCGTTATTTTGCGTGGCGCCATCGTCTATCGGTTAGGACACCACCCTTTCAAGGTGGAGAGACGGGTTCGACTCCCGTTGGCGCTATTTCTGAGTATTCCCATTTCTTCCAAAAGCCACAGGAACTTCGTGGCAACATCACGCATCAATCTTCCGTATTGTAAACTACCTCTGCCATTCTCGGAATTTTTATTGGAAGTATTATGGAAGCACAACGCCCCGGCGACATCCTTGTTGTTGAAAAAGACATTCATTTTCTCACTGAAATTTGCAACGCCTTGCGGAATGCGCGGCACAACGTTGTGAGCTGCACCACCACTCAGGAAGGCCTCGAACATTTGGAAAGAATTCCTTTTGATGTGGTGCTTTGTTCGGAACATTTGCCGGATGGCAGTGGTTGCGACATCTGCCATTTCATCAAAATGACACCCGAATTACAACAAACTTCCTGCGCCGTATTTTTGGATGAAGAAAATTTTGAAAGTCATCAACAAGTTATCGTTGATTCTACTTATAATAGCGGAAGTCTTCCTTGCTGCGAAGCCGATGAATTCCTCTCACGCCGTTTGTCTGCCAGCGAATTAATTTTGCGCGTGCGCACATTGATCCGCATGCGCCGTTATCTGGAAGAAATTAATCGTGCGACATCCACATTGATGAGCGTTGCCGAAGGCGCCGAAGAACAAAATCCGCATTACAAAGGGCATTGCAAACGTCTCGCGAATATGGCTGTGGAATTAGGCCTGGTCCTGGGATGCGACGAATGGGAATTGGGTGTTCTGGAAAAAGCGGGGTATTTGCATGACATCGGATTAATCTGTATACCCGGCGCTATCCTGGAAAAATCGCAGCCACTGTCGCCGCGAGAGATGCAAATTATTAAGCAGCATTGCGTGTTGGGTGAAAAATTATGCCATCCTGTGGCCGCTCTCAAAGGAGTGCTGCCAGTCATTCGCCATCATCACGAACGTTTGGATGGTTCCGGTTATCCCGATAATCTTCTCGGCGATGACGTGCCACGCCTGGCGCAAATTTTTGCGGTGGTTGATGTGTATGAAGGAATGCGCTTGTGGCGTCCTTATCGCGCGTCGATGAGCGAAATGCAAGCGATCAAGATGCTGGCGGAAGAAGTGGATAACGGATTGTGGAACCGCCAGATATTCGAGGCGTTCCGGGATAAAGTGTTGCCCGGAATGGATGCGCGTTTAAGATCTACTCATATTTACTGGGCCAGCGGCGGCGTTCCGTCTTCACATTGAGACTCTCATTATCCCTTACTGGACAAAACCTCCGATTCGCGTCAAGATAGATTAGGCGTTAAAAGTACTTTTGGAGGTCATTTGTTTTGCAACCAGTTAAGGTAGGACTCGTCGGCGTGGGCGGCATGGGTAAAGGCCATGTTGCGGCGTTGACCAAGATTGAAGAAGCCGATTTAGTGGCTGTGTCGGATGTCAACGAAGAAGCCGTCAATGCGGTGGCACAGGAAACCGGCGCGAAGCCGTTCACCAACTACGAAGATTTGATTACCAATGGCGGCGTTGAAGCAATTGTTATTGCCACGCCGCATTATTTTCATCCCCCGATTGCCGAATTCGCCGCGTCCAAAGGCGTGCACGTTTTCAGCGAAAAACCCATTGGCGTCACCGTGAAAGCGGGCGAGCAAATGGTTCAAGCCTGCAAAGATAACAATGTGTTGCTGGCTGTAAATTTCCAGCAACGGCTAAGCGTGGCGCGCGCTAAAATCCATCAGATGATTCAGGATGGAGCTATCGGCGACGTCATGCGCATCACCATGGAAGTGCCGTGGTATCGCACACAATTCTATTACAACATGGGAAGCTGGCGCGGCACCTGGAAAGGCGAAGGCGGTGGCGTGTTGATGAATCAGGCGCCACACTCTATAGACCAGATGATCTGGCTGGCCGGAATGCCCAAATCCATTCAAGCTATCGTAACAACGCGTTTGCACGACATCGAAGTGGACAACACCGCGCTGGCCATTTTCGATTATGGCAACAGCAAAGTGGGTTCGCTGTATGTTTCCACCGCCGAAGCGATCACTTCCGAACGCATCGAAATCACCGGCGCGTTGGGCGCGTTGCATTATGAAGGCGGCAAATTGACACATTATAAATTGGAACAACCGCTTCCCGAACATCTGCGCGACACACCGGCCAACACCGGCATCAAGGGCGAATGGGTTGATGTGGATACTTCGGGGGAATCGGGCGGCACCGCGGAAATGCTCAGCGCATTCATGCACGCCGTGCGCGAAAACGATCCCTCCAAAATGGTTGCCGACGGCGAAGATGGATTGCGTTCGCTGGAAGTTGCCAACGCCATTTTGATGGCCGGTTACACGCATCGCGAAGTGAACTTTCCGCTGGATTATAATGCGGTGCAGGAAATGTTCGACAAACTTTGCGCCGGCGAACCGAAAGAAAGTCTGCATCTTTAAAATAACAAATAGCAAAAACAAATTACAAATAAATCTCAAAAAACAAATTTCAAATTCCAAACAAGCATACCTGTTTGGAATTTTGGAAATTGGAATTTATTTGTAATTTGCTTTTTGCTATTTGTATTTTTATTTTTGTGGCTTGCGATTTGCTGTGAAAAGTACTTTTGTCGAAATTATCAAGGAGCATTTACACAATGGAACCCGTTAAAGTTGCCGTTATTTATTACAGTCTCACCGGTCACAATCTGCAACTCGCACAAGCCGCCGCCGATGCCGCAAAAGAAGCTGGCGCGGAAGTGCGTTTGGCTCATGTCCCCGAACTCATTCCTGCGGAAAAATTGGAATCCAACGAAGGTTGGAAAAATTACATGAAAGCCGCCGAAGGCATTCCCGAAGCCACTTTGGATGATCTGGAATGGGCGGACGTTTATATTTTCAGCACGCCCACGCGTTATGGAAATGTGGCGGCACAGATGAAAATGTTTCTCGATTCCAGTGGTGGTTTATGGGCAGCGGGTAAACTCACCAACAAAGTGGCGACCGTGATGACCAGCGCACAAAATCCGCACGGCGGCCAGGAATCCACCGCGCTGGCTTTTTACAACACCATGCATCACTGGGGCGCAATCGTGGTCGCACCCGGTTACACCAATGAATGCATCTACAAATCCGGCGGCAATCCGTATGGAGCCAGCGCCAGCGCTAATCGCGATGTCAAAGTTTCCGATGAGGTCCTAGAATCCGCACGTCATCAGGCACGCCGCGCGGTGCAAGTTGCAGGCTGGATTAAGGCCGGGCAAGCTGCGGGGTAAAAGTACTTTTTACATAACATCGATGAACAGGGTTTTCAGGATAATAACATCTTGTTCATCCTGTTTATCGATGTTAGTTTGAATTTTAAAACATGAAAATCAAACAATTTATTCCCACGCTGCGCGTCAAAGATGCCCGCAAAAGTGAGCAATTTTACTGTGAGATCCTGGGATTCAGCAAAGAATGGGAACACCAGTTCACCGCGGATTCTCCCTTAATGTTATCAATTCATTTCGACGAACATTACCTTTTCCTCAGCGAACATCAGGGCACAGGCGGAAATGATTGCGCCATTTACATGCGAATTGATGATGTGGATACGTTTTACAAGGAAAAAATTGCACTGGGATTAACATTCGAAATGGCTCCTGTCGATGAACCCTGGGGCATGCGCGAGGCATCCTTCCGCGATCCTGACAATCATCGTTTTATTGTTGGCATGGATATTACCTAAGTTTCTCAAAAGTACTTTTACTTCTTATACACCACGTCCGTCTTCACCGCCATAATAAAATCGTTGCGGTGCAGATTATGAATCGCATGCGTCCACCACGCCACGGTTGTTTTTCCATATTCAGTGGTGATGGCGGGATGATGTCCCGCTTCTTCAGCAATTTCTCCCACTTTATTGGTGAAAGCTAACGCTGCTACAAAATCATCGAAAGAAAATTCACGCACCAAGGCTGGGCCGTCGGAACAATTCACAATTTTCCATTCGGGAATTTGTGTTTTCAATTCGGTGATTTCGGCATCAGTGACAGGCGTCGCATCGGCGTGACATGCGGTGCATTTTTGTTGTATGAGTTCTGACATTGTGTTTCTCCTAAATTATTATGGCTTCAAGCGAGAGGCTATTGTAAGCTTATCAGCAAAGGATTCTCGTGAAAAATTTGCAAATCCCGCGCCCACCCATAAAAGTACTTTTCGTCTGTCTCGGCAATATCTGCCGTTCGCCAATGGCTGAAGCGGTATTTGCGCATTTGGTAAAGGAAGCGAATTTGGCAGATCGTTTTGAAATCGATTCCGCCGGAACCGGCGATTATCATATTGGTGAAACCGCGCATCATGGCACTCTGGAAATTTTGCGTGAAAAGCGAATTCCCTATAATGGCCGCGCGCGCCAGATCAATGCGGCGAATTTGGATTATTACGATTATATCATCACGATGGATGATGCTAATTTTGAAGATGTGAATGCGATTGGAAAAGGCCGCGCCGAAGTGCGGCCGCTGCTTTCCTTCGCGCCGGCGCAGGGATTAACCGAAGTCCCCGATCCGTATTATCACGGCGGATTTGATAAAGTGTTCGAAATGGTTCACGAAGCCTGCGAAGGATTGCTGGAACACATCCATAAAAGTACTTTTGTAGAGAATAAATTATCATGAGCAAATTCACCCCATTAAACGAAGATTTATATAAATACATCGTGGCGCAACGCAGCAATTCCAGCGATCCTGTTTTGGATAAATTGCGCGCCGAAACAGAAACGCTGGGCGATATCAAAGAGATGCAAATCGGCGCGGATCAAGGCGCGTTTTTCACAATTTTAGTGGCGGCGCTGGGCGTGAAAAATGCGTTGGAAATCGGCACGTTTACAGGATTCAGTTCCACTTGTATCGCGCGCGGCTTGCCTGCCGACGGCAAATTAATTTGCCTGGATCAAAGTGAAGAATGGACAAATATCGCACGCCGCACCTGGAAGGAAGCGGGCGTTGATTCCAAAATCGAATTGCGCGTTGGCGATGCGCATGAAAATGTGAAAAACGTAACTGGCCCGTTCGATTTCGTGTTCATCGATGCCGACAAAACCGGCTACGATCATTATTACGAAACCATCTTGCCGCAAGTGCGCCAAAACGGCGTTATCATTTTTGACAATATGCTGCGGAACGGGCGCGTTATCAATCCTGATCCGGAGAACGAAAATGACGCGGCGGTAGTAGCATTGAATCAAAAACTGGCAAATGATAATCGCATTCAGTGCGCATTGATTCCAATTGCAGACGGATTGCAGTTTTGCCGGAAGATATAAAAAAAGTACTTTTGTCATCAGCGGTTTCGCCGCAGCGACGCCTGACAAAAGTACTTTTAATGCAATAACCTGGAACTCGCTTAACTGATCGTCGCTTCACTCATCAATTTTGATTCTTCCGAAACTTCGCCTTCCGAACGTGTGCCGCGCAGCGTGATATTGAGATAATTTTCTTTCGCGGTATCGGTGTCACGCGCCACGGCGGTGATGCGGCCGTTTTCGTCGCAGCGAAATTCGACTGCTAATTTCGGCGCACCCTTGGGGCGTGGCGGCGTGGTGTCCAGCGTGAAGACGCCGATGGGGCCTTTTCCGTAACTTTGCGGATCGTTGCTCTCGCCTTCGTAAACGCGGATTTGCACTTCGGTTTGATTGTCCACCGTCGTCGTATACCCGGCGCGGGATTGCGTGGTTGGAAGGCGCGTCAACGATGGAATGACGTGATCGATCACAGCCTGGCCATCGCTGACAACGGCCACGCCGAGCGAATGCGAAAGCACATGACCAACGGAAATATGCGGCAGACTTTCGTCCTCGCTGAGAATAGCGGCCTGAATCGCCGCGCCTTTAGCGACGCATTCATCCGGATCGTGCAGCAACGGCTTTTTGCCGGTGACGCGATGCAACATGTCGGAAACCATCGGCATGCGCGACGAACCGCCCACGCACAAAATGTCATCGATGTCTTTCCATTCCAGGCTGCCTTTGGTCATGACCGATTCGAGCAGCATCTCCGTGCGTCCCAGCAAATCGGCACAGATGGCATTGAAAGTGTCGCGCGATAATTCGATTTTGACGGGCTGCGATTGGCCTTTATCGCCCACTTTGGGAATTTTCAGCGCGATGGGAACAGAGGTGCGTCCGGTTAATTGACGCTTGGCGGCTTCGGCCTTGAGCCGCAGTTCGGCTTCCAATTCTTTGTCGTCGCCGATGTCGACTTTATAGCGTTCTTTGATTTCCTCTTCCACATAATTCATAATGCGGTCGTCAAAATCTTTGCCGCCCAGGCGATGATCGCCGCCGGTGGAAATGACGTTTAGATCGTCTTCGCCCACTTCCAAAACAGTGACGTCGAAAGTGCCGCCGCCAAGATCATAAACCATAAAACGCTGCGATTTACCACGGCGATTGATGCCATAAGAAAGCGCTGCGGCTGTGGGCTCGTTGATAATGCGCAACACTTCGAGACCGGCCATTTGTCCCGCTTCGAGCGTGGCGTGGCGCTGGTTTTCGGTGAAATACGCGGGAACGGTGATCACGGCACGCGTGATGGGATCACCGCCAAACTCCACGGATGCGTCCTGCACGATTTTACGCAGGATCAGCGCAGAAACAAACTCCGGCGAATATTCCTTGCCTTCCACATGCACACGGTAATCCGTTTGCCCCATGAAGCGCTTGACAAACTGCACCACTTTATCTGTGTCAGTGATGGTGCTTTGCAATGCTGTTTCGCCCACCACGTAATTGGGCGGGTCAAAAAAGACTGCCGACGGCGTGGTGCTTTGGCCATCCGCATTTTTCAACACGACAGGTTTGCCATAATCATCCACTACCGCGACCGCTGAATACGTGGTTCCTAAATCAATGCCGACTGCTTTTGCCATATTGCTGCTCAGTTTAATGGATTTTACTGCCTGCGCCAAATACAACTATTACAAAACTATGCATTTTATTATCGAACTTTATGAGAAATTATGCAACTGATGCAATTAGCAATGAACAATTAGCAATGAACAATTAGCAATGTGGTAAATTATGTGACAATGGAAAAATCTAACGTAGCTTATATCAAGGCATATGATTTTGCTATTCAAACAGTCGAGGTGTATCGGCAGCTGTGCCAAGAAAAGCGTGAATTTATTTTGTCAAAACAATTACTCAGGTGCGGAACGTCCATCGGTGCTAATCTGGCAGAAGCAAACGGAGCTTTTTCTGAAAATGATTTTTCTTTCAAAGTTTCCATCGCCTACAAAGAGACCAAAGAAACTCAGTATTGGCTGAATCTACTTAAAGACACAGGCTATCTTGATGAAGCCACGTTTAGTAAATTATTCACTCAGGCAGATGAAATAGGAGCGATCCTGTTTAGCATTCTCAAACGAACCCGAATTAACAAATAGCCTGCTCATTGTTAATTGCTTATTGCTAATTGAACCTATGAAACAATCACAATTCTTCGCGCCCACCTTAAAACAAGTCAAATCCGATAATCCCGGCCATGCCTATTTATTGCGCGGCGGTTTCATCCGCCAACTGGCCGCCGGCATTTATTCGTATTTGCCGTTGGGCTGGCGCGTGTTGCGTAAAATTGAAAATATCATTCGCGAGGAAATGGATCGCGCCGGCGCGCTGGAAATCGTGATGCCGGTATTGCATCCGCAGGAATTGTGGGCGGAAACCGGCCGCGATAAATTGGATATTCTTTTCCGCCTCAATGATCGCAAGGAAACGCCGTTTGTGCTCGGCCCGACGCATGAAGAAGTCGTCACCGATATCGTGCGTTCCAGCATTTCGTCCTATAAACAATTGCCCGTCAATCTCTATCAGATTCAAACCAAATTCCGCGACGAAGAACGTCCACGCGGCGGCTTGTTGCGCGGGCGTGAATTTGTGATGAAAGACGCTTATTCTTTCGACCGCGATATTGACGGGCTGAATGCCAGTTTCGACAAAATGGTGATTGCCTATCAAAACATTTTCAAACGCTGCGCGCTGGACGCCAAAATGATCGAAGCCTACGGCGGCGGCATCGGCGGATTTGACACGCGCGAATTTGCCGCACCCGCGCCGTCCGGTGAAGATGTGATGTTGTATTGCGAAGCCGATGGCTACGCAGCGAATCTGGAAACTGCTACGTCGATTTTGGAATCAGTCGAAAATCGAACTGACATCAGCGAAAACATCGAAGAATTCGCCACGCCCGGCGTCATCACCATTGAACAATTGGAACAATTCGAAGGTGGCGCAACGGCCGTTCATCAAATTAAAACGCTGGTGTATGTGGCCGATGGCGAAACCGTGATTGCGCTGCTTCGCGGCGATCACCAATTGAATGAAGCCAAACTTTCTACCGCATTAACGGCATCTGAAATTCGTCCCGCCACGGAAGAGGAAATCGTGGAATTACTCGGCGCGCACCCCGGAAGTCTAGGCGCAGTGCAAGTGAGCGGCATAAAAGTACTTTCCGATAACGCTTTGCAGGGTCGCCATCACATGACAACAGGCGCCAACAAAGACGGCTTCCACATTCGCGGCGTAGATATTTCCCGCGATATTGAAGTCACCGATTGGGTTGATTTGCGCACTGCCAACGCCGGCGAAAAATCGCCACTCGGCGGTGGCGAGTTGCAAGAAACTGCCTGCATCGAGCTGGCGCATATTTTCAAACTCGGCAACAAATACACCAAAGCGATGAACGCCACTTTCCTGGACGAAAACGGCAAATCGCAAATTTTCGAAATGGGTTGTTACGGCATCGGCGTGTCACGCATTTTAGCGGCGATTGCAGAAACGCATCACAACGATCGCGGATTGGTATGGCCCGATTCCGTCGCGCCGTTTGACGTGCATGTTTTGGCGCTGGATAAAAATCTCGAATTGCAGGCCGATGCGGAAAAGTTATATACCGAATTAACAGCCGCCGGATTTGATGTGTTGCTGGATGACCGCAACGAACGTCCCGGCGTCAAGTTTGCCGAAGCCGATTTGTGCGGCATTCCGCGCCGCGTGGTGCTGGGCAAAAAATACATCGAAAGTGGTGAAGTGGAAGTGAAACGGCTGGGCGAGGAAAGTACTTTTGTGAAGCTGGATGAAATCGTAAAAACTGTGCAATCGTTGTAGGGGCGTGCGGCGGCACGCCCTTGTTGGGCGCATCATATTGGGCGCGCCGCCGCGCGCCCCTACTTCCATGTCAATCCCCCTACCCGTCATCCTTATTTCCGGTTTTCTCGGCGCGGGCAAAACCACGCTGGTTCGCCATCTTCTCACAAGCGCGAAAGAACAAGAAATCAAAGTCGCGCTTGTTGTCAATGAATTCGGCGATGTCGATGTCGATTCGTATTTGCTGGAAAATTACGGCGCGGAATTTATCGCCAGCATCGCGGGCGGCTGTGCCTGTTGCGGCGGCCAGGACGATTTGATGGAAACGCTGGAAGAAATTTCCTCGCGTCCGCAAAACGAATGTCCCGATGTTATCCTCATCGAAGCCTCCGGCGCCGCCGATCCATTGGCATTAATCGATGTTATCACCGCGCCATCGTTATTAAATTCCGTGCGTTTGGCAGCGATGGTTGCCGTAGCGGACGCATCGCGATTGGATGATTTACATGGCGCACTAGGACCGATTTTGCAAAGTCAACTACAACTGGCTGATCCTATTATTCTCAACAAAATCGATTTAATTCCCGGCGATCCGCAACCGGCAACCGAAACGATAAAATCCTTTCATTCCAGCGCGCAAATTCTGCCGGCAAATCACGGCAAAATTGATGCGGAAACCTTTTGGCAAAACGCGCTGGCAACGAACCACGCCAGTAATGGCGTGGCCACAACTGGCCACGTTCGTAGCGACATGAGACACGCTCATTTCGCCTGTCAAAGCGTTTTGTGCCCGCTGCCGCATCCGGTTTCCAAAGAGAAACTGGAAGCCGCGTTAAATCAACTTCCCGCAGAAGTGCTGCGCGTCAAAGGATTCGTGCGCCTGCGCGGAGAAAGCACGTTGCAACTGTTGCAATACAACGCCAGCGGCAATTATCGCGATTACCATTTCGCGCCGTTTTACATGACGCCAACAGCAACGGAACCACTTTGCGCATTAGTGATTTTGGGAAGCGGATTGGATGAAAAAGAGATGCAAAAGTACTTTTCACCCTTTGCGTTGAGCGATTGGTAATTTCACATTTAATGTAAGCTTCCAGTAAAATAATATGTGATGAACAAATCGCAAGAAACATCGCAATTAGGCCAACGCCAAACGCGGCAGCGCGACGCTATTTTTCAGGTGATTGAAAAAACGTCCGGCCCGTTGGCGGTGGAGGAAATTCATCAGCGGGCGAAAAAGAGTTTGCCACGGCTTGGCATTGCCACGGTTTATCGCGCGCTCAAACTGATGCAGGAAGCGCGTCAGGTGCAGCAGGTCAATATGCCATCAGGCGAAACGCGTTATGAAAGCGCGCATTTGGGACATCACGATCACTTTCAATGCCGCCTTTGCCATAAGGTATTTGATCTGGATATTTGCCCATTGAAATTAAAAACCGGCACGCGGCTTCATGGTGGTTTTGTGGTGGAAGGGCACGAATTGACAATCTCCGGACTTTGCGCAAAATGCGCGGGTGGCAATGCGTAAAAGTACTTTTATATACGTCCACCGTTCAGCATAAACCTGTCAAAAAAGACTACAACCAGAATCCACAAACTTCTTTCAATACCTTCTCACATTCCGGCGATAGGCAGCCGGTGTCAGATCCGTACATTTGCGAAAGACGCGATAGAAATGCTTGGTCGAGCCAAATCCACAACAGTGCGCGATTTCGGCGATGCTGGTGCGGCTTTCCTGTAAAAGTACTTTTGCATGGGAAACGCGTTTTTGTTGCAGATGTTGCACGGGTGAAAGGCCGGTTTCCTTCCGCAATAAGCGGCACAAATAAGCCGGGTTGACCGGGATGGATGCGGCGCACTGCGTTGCGGAAACCGGGGTGCGGTAATGCGTGTCAATCCATTGCAATGCTTGTTGCGTGAGGGAAGATAAATCCTGTTTTTCCCATGTTGCGGACAAGGGAAACTCATGCAATAATTCCGCGGCCATCCGGGGGAAGCGGTTTCGCAATTCGGTTAAGGAATGAATCTGATACAGCTCTCGTTGAAGGCGAGTAAAACAATTGGCCACCCCATAATCATTATCCAATCCGCACGTCATCAATCCTAAAATTTCATCCATCTTGCGGTGCAGCGAATTGAGATGTTCCTGATGCCGCAGCAAAATTATTTCCAGCCACACTTCCAACGGGTTTTTCCAAAAGGATTCCTCAAAAGTACTTTTGCCCGAAAGAAATTCCTGGATGCGTCCCAGCGCCAGCCGGCGCGTATCCAATTCCCCGGCGAAGGATAGCGAAAGCGGCTGGTAATGGATCATCCGTTTTAATTCCGCGCGCCGGAAGGAGAGAATGGCATTTTGTAATTGAAGAATAAAATCTTCCGGATGCGCGCAAAATTCCGGTTCGCCGCATAGCCAGCCCTGCTTTGTATATTTGGCGTCCGTGGGTTCAGATTCGTGCCACAGGATATAAATTAATCCTTCGTGCAGATGCCAAAAGTATTTTTGCCGGCGCGCGCCCCGGACGATTCCTTTTTTCTCCAGCGGCTTGGCGGCGACGATCATCAATGGCAACGATAATCCCATGTCTTTCAAGCCGCGTTTGATGGAGGCCGCGGAGATTTGAACTGTTCCGTCATAAATCGCCCTGTCAATCTGGTCAAAATGCGTCATAAAAAAGGAAAAATGCGGGGTAAATTTGACTTATATCTGATGTAAGATTAACGTATCTGCTTGAAAATGCAAGAAATAAAAAAGCAGAAGGAGACTTATGTCCGTTCAATTAATAGAAAGTTCTGTGGAAGAGTTAGCCCGTGAATATCATCAGCGCGGCTATATCAAATTACGCGGCTTGTTTGACGCCGATGAAATTGCGGCCTGGCAAAATGAATGTGACCGGTTGCAAAAGCTGGATTTGATAAAACCGCAAAATCTACGCGCGGTGTTTCAAAAAGGAATTACCTATCCGGAGAAAATTGATCCCGTCGTGGATATTTCTCCGCTGTTTACCGAGCTGATCAAGGACGAGCGCCTGCTTTCATTGCTGCGTGAAATTTTTCAGGATGCGCCGTTGTTGTTTAAGGATAAGCTCATTTACAAACTGCCCGGGATGGATGGATATATTATGCATCAGGATTGGGCGCATGGCTGGCAACATCTGGCGCCGGCGAAAGATATCCTGTCCGTCTCATTCCAGATCGACGGCGCCGATGCTTCCAATGGCTGCATCGAATTATTTGAAGGCTATCACGACAAGCTCTTGGTGACGCCGGGCGAGGAGAGAGCATTTAACGAAAAGGAGCGGGCGATGATTGATCCCGCGCGCGGCGCAAAAATGGAAACGCAGCCCGGCGATGTGCTGATTTTCAGTTCGCTGACGCCGCACCAGAGCGGCAAAAATTTGGTGGATTATCCGCGCCGCTCGTTATACCTGACATATAACGCCGCGCGCAGCGGAGATTTGCGCGAGGCTCATTATCAACATTATTTCGATGTGCGCGGGATAGGTGAAGATGGGAAAATATTCGAATAAGTAGCTTCGGCGGCCCGCCGGAGCAGAAGCGAAAAATACTTGGAGGTTACTTATGGAAACCATGAACAAGATGTGCCGGATTAATAATTATCGTCGAGGATTTACCCTGATAGAAATTTTGGTTGTCATTGCCATTATCGTCATTTTGGCTGCAATCCTATTTCCGGTGTTCGCACGGGCGCGGGAGAATGCGCGGCGGGCAAGTTGCCAGAGCAACTTGAAACAAATCGCTCTGGGTATTTTGCAATATACACAAGACTTTGATGAGCATTATCCGCTGGCGTATGATGGAACATTTACGCCTCAAGTATTTCATACACAAACTATCGCGGGGATGCCCGGGACAGTTTATACGACAGTTGGTACAACAGGCGCCATCTCCTGGATGGATATGATATTTCCCTATGTCAAAAGCATACAGGTTTTTCAATGCCCATCGCAACCGCTTCCGAATATGCCATACGATTCCAAGAATCCTTTCCGGTATCACGCTTCGTCTTACGGTTACAGTGGCGCTTTTAACGGATACGATGCGGATCACTATGGTAGAGGTGGTGGGAACCGGAACATCGCTATTACGCTTGCAGCAGTTCATAGCCCTTCAGAGGTGGCGCTGGTGGTCGATTTTCTCTCCAGTTATAATTCGGAAAATCAGGCCTATTCTTTTGTGAAGTACAAAGACGGGAGCAATCCCGATACCTCCCCGCATTTCGAGGGCACCAATATCGCTTATGCGGACGGCCATGTGAAATGGATGAAGACTTCGGTCATGGTCGGTCCCTATGTCGAAAGTGGCAACTGGAGCTCTTCATCGCCCTCGGATAGTTTGAGCATGTATGCTAATCCCATCTGGAATCCGTTTTTGAATTAGTCCAAACAGGATACACGAAAAGTACTTTTGTATGTAATTGAAAGGAATATAAATGAAAAACAAATGGTTGAAATGGAAGATTGCGGCAATTGCCGTTGGAGTAATAACATTCAGCGCTACCTTTGCCGGCGCGCAGGAACAGCGAGTTCAAAAGAAATTAATAGCATCCGGCTGGGATCAACCCGATACCGCTACTTTGCGGAAGAACCTGTCACTCATGGAACAATCTCCTTTTGATGGCGTGGTGGTTGATGTCAAAGGCATGGATGAACAAGGCACGGCGAGAAAAACCTTTTATGCTTTTTCTACCTTTGAATGGAAGAAGGAATGGTTCCAGAGTAGCATCGATGATTTAAAAGCCATCCATTCCAATAAGCTGACCGACAATTTTGTCCTGGTTGGAAACTTCCCCGGAAACGTGGATTTTTTTGACGACGCGGGATGGAAACAAGTCGCGGATCACTGGCGCATCGCCGCCGAAATCGCGAAAGAAGGTAACCTCAAAGGAATTTTGTTTGATACCGAACCGTATGGCGGGCAACAGTTCAATTATCCCTGGCAAAAGAATAAATTCAAAACGCAACACACCCTTACGGAGTATCAGGCAAAAGCCCGGCAGCGCGGCAGAGAAATCATGCAGGCCATTGCCGCCGTTGATCCTAACCTGGTAATTCTCACTTACTGGATGGACAGTTCCAATATAGACGCCGCCACCTCGACGAATCCCCAGGCCGCGTTGCAGCTCGCCGTTGATGGATTGCTTCCCTCTTTCATCAACGGTTGGTTGGATGTGATTCCTCCCACCATGACATTGGTAGATGGTAACGAGCATGCATATCATTACAACAGCGAAATGGACTACTTGAAATCAGCCAATGAAATGCGCAACACAGCGCTTAACATGGTGCCACCAGAAGACCGCGCAAAATATATCGCGCAGGTGCAGCCGAGTTTTGGGTTTTATCTGGATGGCTACATCGTGCCTTCCACGTCTCCCTGGTATATCGACAGCGAAGGTTCGCCGCCCACCTTACGCTTGCACCAAAACGTCAGCCTGGCTCTAAACGCCGCCGCGGAATATGTGTGGATTTATGGCGAACACTGCCGCTGGTGGCCCACTGACAATAAAAGCGTGACGGAAAAAACCTGGGAAGAGGCGCTTCCCGGTATCGATGACGCGTTGCTCTCGATAACGCATCCGGACCAACTGGCGGAACAAAAAATTGCAGCTTTAGAAAAAAGCGGCCAATTGGTGGATTTGTTGAAGAACGGCAATTTTTCGGAAGCCGGCAAAACGAAAGAAGGAATCGCTACCGATACGTCGGCCAATTGGGGCCTTTGGCAGGGTAAAAAGTCACAGGGCACGGCAACGCTTGATCGAACAGTTAATTACGGCGAAGGTGATAAAGGCTCGTTGCAGTTAGCTGGCGTTTCCGACGGAGCCGTGCTGCAATCGGTTCCTGTAGCTGAAGGCGGTATCTACGCCATCCAAGGCTGGATTCGCAAAACAAATCGCCAGGAAGAACAGGCGGCTGTTTCCGTAAGGGTGAGCATTGGAGGAACGGTAGCAGTTTTGGTTCCCGATGTTGATAGCGCCGCGAAAGACGGTTGGCAAAAGGTGCAAGCGGTGGTGGTCGCGCCTGCCAAAGCCAATAAATTGAATATCGCTCTCGGTAGAAAAACGCGCGGCCAAACTACTGCAAATGATATGACTTGGTTTGATGATTTTCATATTTACAAAATCGGGCAAATTGGCTAAACAACGAATGCAGAAATAGAATTGGCAAGAGACGAATTATATAACCACATCCACGCGTGATTATTTATCAGACGCGATCGAAATGTAATGATGCTGGATTGTAAAAGTACTTTTATAATCCAGCACTTAACGCTCCCATCACTTTGCGGCGGTCATGAAAAGTACTTTTATAGGAATCTGGCGGAAGTAATTTTTCACCCACACGCCAGCGAATATATTTCTCCGCGCCCGGCGAACAATCGTAATAATTATCCGGTGTGTAGATCAACCATTGAGCCTCATCTTCCGCTGTCTTTTGTTTTTCCCGATCTTTTTTCCAAGGATACATAAATAACGCCGTCGCCAATAATTTTTGTTGCGGAATACTCCAAAAATTCACGCCGTCATTGGCTTCCGCCGTCACGATTTGGTGATTTCCTCGCCAGGCGATATCGACTGTTTGAGATGTTTTATTGAACAGCAATTTCCCCGTTGCGATTTCCCAAACTCGCAACGTGCCATCATTATAGGATACAGCTACATATTTTTGATTTGGAGAAACAGCCATCGTCTTGATTTCTGCAAATGTTTGCGAATTTGCGCTAATGAGATTTCCCGTTTTAGCATCGCGCAATTCCAAATAGCAGATCTCACGCGGCGGATGATCGTATCGCGGTTTGTCATATTTATCTGGCGTTTGTCGCGCCAGCAAAACGTTGTCATCGGAGCACCAGGCAATGAAAAGTACTTTTCCGTGCACTTCAAATTGATGTTGAATATTTCCTGTTTTCGCATTGATAATTTTCCAGCGACCTGTATTATCCATCGCAACCGCCAACTCGCGCCCGTTTCCTGACCAATCAAAATGCCTGACAAAACTGTGCGATACATCAGACGGATGCGCCCAAATTCCGTGACCATTATGCGCGTTGTAAACAGCCAACGACGGATGATTCAAACTGCCACTCAATGCCACGCGTTTGTTATTGGGAGAAAACGCCAGTTGCGCTGTCCAGGTTTGGCCATGCAGCGCGTAACGATTCGCATCAATACCGGGCGATTTTCCCGTAAACTGCTCATCCCAAAGCGATTTCGCATTTTTTAAATTCCACATTCCCCAAAAAGCCATGTGAAAAGTAGCGAGTTCATCTGCCCCAGCCGAAGTGAAAAACTTACCATTCGGTGAAATATCATACGCCGTCGCGGCAAGTGGAATCGGTTTAAACGCATTATATAAATGACCATCCAACACATTAAAAACATGAGACGCGTCCGCCGCAAGGACTTTGCCATTTGTAACTCGCAAGGTTTTTATTTCGTATAAACGCGCAAAGTCATTCTCGTCAAGGGGAATTCGAGGATTGTCCTGAAACCATTTAATAATATCCGCAAATTCAGGATTCTTTAATTCTTCCGGCGTCAACTGCCGCGGCGGGTTGATTTTATCTAAGAGATAATATCGAAAATGATAATCGGATCCTTCACTGAAATCACCTCGCATCAAGATACTACCGTTTTTGGGAAATCCAATGATGGTATCTCCCTGCGTGCCAAAAGTGATCGTGCGGAATGTATAAAATTCTCCAGTAGGTTTCCAGCTACGTAATTCCATCGTGCTTAACACCGCCTTGACTGGCTCGCTCAAAACTTGGAGATCGTTCTGATCATCGAAAAATACAGTTTTTAAATTGCCGTGCCATTGCGCCTGGCCAAGTTTTTGAAAATTGTCCGTGCCCCACATTGTGAGATTGATCGTGCTATTGGATGACCACTCGCAATCGAGGGAAGCCAGCATTTTCGTGTCGTTGCTCCACAATAAAAACAAAGGATAATTCGCCAGGTCCATTGTTTTGATAGTATTTCCATCCGGCACCGAATGAACACTCAACGTGTATTTATACGTTTTGGGATTATAGATAGTAGCGACAAAATATTTTCCATTTGGAGAGAAAACAAAAGGATACGTCAAGTCTCTAAATTGCTTTCGAATGGCGCCTGTCCGCGTATCAGCCCAGTAAATTTCATCGCCAGTTTTATTAGAAAAAACATCATTCGATTGCGAAGCGACCAACGAACCATCCCGCGAAGTTACTGCCTTTACAACCATATCCGCATAAGCATCCTGATCGCGCCAAACGGGCAAGAAAGAACGGCGCAGGATGTGATGCGTTTCTTTATCAAGCCATTGAACTCTGCCATAAGTTTGATAGCCGATTCGATTGCTTCTCCGGTCTTTTACTGTCCAGCCATTTTCCGGCTTTTCAATCCACTCATGAGAATTCGTTTCATCAGCGATAACAAAATCATTATATGGTTCGATCACCTGCGGCACGATTTCCGGCCTGGGATCAGCAAATGCAAGCATCGAACAAGTAAAGATTGAAATAAGAACAAGCAAAAGTACTTTTGTATTCATGAATACCAGCTTATCAAAAGTACTTTTATTGATTCATCAAATGCTATAATGCAACATTATGGCAAATGGAAAAATGTACGACGTGGCTGTAATTGGCGCGGGAATGTTTGGTAGCGCGGCTGGGAAATATCTGGCCGCGGCAGGCTTAGAAACACTAATCATCGGCGCCGCTGAACCGCAAAATTGGCAAACCCACCAAGGCGTTTTTGGCAGCCATTATGACGAAGCGCGCATTACGCGGATTGTCGATCCTGATCCGTATTGGGGCGAATTGGCAGCGCGGTCGATTGAACAATATCCTATTATTGAAGAACAGAGCGATATTAAATTTCACCACGCTGTGGGATGCTTGCGCGTGTCGCCGTTGCAGGAAAATGGCGAAAGTGCACAGCAACATTGCATGAAAAACGGCGACCAACAACATGCAGAATACAAAGTACTTTCGGGCGAAGAAACAGCGCGGCAATTTCCGTATTTTCATTTTCCTGAAAACGTCGATGCGATTTGGGAAGAAAGCGCGGCGGGATATATTAACCCTCGCAAATTGGTGCAGGCGCAATTAAAAATTGCACAACATCACAATGCGATATTGAGACGCGAAACGGCGCAGGAAATCATTCCAGAAAATGACGGGATAAAAATACGCACGCGCGAAGGACAAATTTATCTTGCCCGAAAAGTACTTTTAGCGGCAGGCGCGTATACAAAATTTTTACTAAGGCATGGCGATGAATTACAAACGCATCCGGTGCAAGTCATGCTGGCAGAAGTGGAAGGGCCGTCCGCCGATATGCCGTGTTTGATCTATATGTTAAAAAACCATCCGCAGATCGAAGACATTTATTTACTGCCGCCCATCCAATATCCAGACGGCAAATGGTATCTGAAAATCGGCGCTTTTCCGCATCATTTGCAAATTGCGAAGACGGAAAATGAATTAAAAAATTGGTTTCAACATGAACCTTCTGACGAAGAAACACACGCTACAAAACAGGCATTGAAAGAATTAATGCCGGCATTAAAAGTACTTTCCTATCGCGTGGTTCCCTGCGCCTGGACTTACGCGCCGCAAACGCAGCCGTATATAAAAATTTTAGAAAAGGAAGATATCAAAGGCCGCATCGCCGTCGCCACCGGCGGCTGCGGACGCGGTGCGAAATCGTCGGATGCGATTGGGAAGTTGGGCGCGGAATTATTGATGGGGTAAAAGTACTTTTACAAAGTACTGGCAGCATCTTGCTGCCAGTCTATCTGTCACCAGGATGGTGACAGTACGCTTTTATCCCCACCAAGCGACTAATCCGAATCGTCCTGTTTTTCCGTTTTCGCCGCGGTGGGAAAAGTACTTTCGTGTATTGCAACGCGGGCATTCCTGCATGGCTTCGATGTGATCGGCTTTTAATCCGGCATTCGTCAAATCCTGGCGGATCATTTCTCGCAAATCTAGATGCGGCTTTTTGCTGGAAAGGCAAATAGCGTCGGGATAATGCGGCGTCACTAAATCCGCCACTTCTTCGCCTACTTCCAAACATTTGGTACACAAACACGGGCCGATGCCAGCAAAAGTACTTTTGGGATCAGCATTCAATTCCGTCATTTTGCGCATGGTTTTTCCCGCGATTCCCGCCGCCGCTCCACGCCAGCCAGCGTGGGCAATTCCCAAAACACGCGCTTCGGCATCGGCCAAAAGCACCGGCGCGCAATCGGCTATTTGAATTAGTAAAGGAATGTTTTCTTCGGCAGTGATTAATGCATCAATATCGGGCACAGCACTTTGCAAATCCAACGCGCCGCGCCCGGCATCCCCTTTTTTGACTATATAAATTTGATCGCCGTGTACTTGCTGCGCGGCTACTAAGTTTTCTATTTCGAACTCCGCAGCCTTTGCCAGCAAACGCCGATTCTTTTGAACAACTGCGGGATCGTCATCAACGTGGAAGGCTAAATTGAGCGAGGTAAAAGTACTTTTACTGACGCCGCCGTGGCGCGTTGTGATGGCGTGATGCAACTCGGGAATGTGGGAGAAAAAATAGAAATGGGAAAATTGCATGAGAAATACTCCATCCAATAAAACGAACCCCGCCAGTGATGGCGGGGCCGATGTTATTGCATCAATAATTGTCGAAGGCAAGCCGTGCCATTACTGGCACGGTTCGTTTTACTTGCTCAGTTTCTCGCGCACTTCCGGCAACGAACCGGCGCTGCCGAGTTTTTCGTTTTTGTGCGCAATGAATTTAGCGTATTCGGCCATGAAAATTTTGCCAGGGCCGCGCAGGTCGAATTCTTCGGGTTTGTCGCGGAAAAATTCACGGTGCACGCGCGTCCACACCAAACGGCCATCGGTGTCGATATTGACTTTGGTGACGCCCAATTTAGCAGCGGGGAAATATTCATCTTCGTCCACGCCTTTGGCGCCTTTCAGGGTTCCGCCGGCTTCGTTGATGCGGCGCACTTCGTCCTGCGGCACGCTGGACGAACCGTGCATCACCATGGGATATCCGGGCAATAATTTCTGAATTTCCGCGATGCGATCAAAATGCAAACCTTGTCCGCCGGAGAATTTATAAGCGCCGTGGCTGGTGCCGATGGCGACGGCCAGCGAATCGCAGCCAGAACGCTTCACGAATTCTTCCGCTTCGGCGGGATCGGTGAGCTGGGCGTTTTTCTCGTCTACTGCCACATGTTCTTCCACGCCGCCGAGCATTCCCAATTCCGCTTCCACAGAAATATTTTTGGCGTGCGCCGCGTCCACTACGCGTTTGGTGATGGCGATATTTTCCTCGAACGTTTCGTGGCTGGCGTCGATCATCACGGAAGAATAAAATCCGGAATTGATGCAATCATAGCAAGTCTCTTCGTCGCCATGATCCAGGTGCACTGCGAAAACCGCTTCAGGAAATTCATCCTGCGCGGCGCGAATAATGGATTCCAGAAAACCTTTGCTGGTGTAGGAACGCGCGCCCTTGGAAAGCTGGATAATGAACGGCGCCTGCGAATCAATGTTGCCGCGGAACAGACCAATCGTCTGCTCTAAATTGTTAATGTTGTAAGCGCCAATCGCATAGCGGCCGTAGGCAATTTCGTACAAGTCTCGTGTTGGAACAATCATCTGTAAATACTGTCTCCTGCGTTAATTTTCGTAACGCAGTGTAGCAAAGAAAAGTGCTGAGTGCTGAGTTGAGAAGCCGGTGTAAAAGTACTTTTACTCAGCACTCAGCACTTTCCTATTCTTCTTCCGCTTTCTTGAACAGCTTCAGATTCTTCACGCGGTTGCGGCGGATTAAGGCGCGTTCGGCGCGCATTTCTTCGGCGTTGTTGGAGAGTTCGTCGCCTTTGGCGATCAACGCCTGGTCGATAGCGTCCAATTTGTCCATGCCCCGGCTGCCTCGCGGTTTTTCCTCAGCGGCTTGCCAGCCCATAATCACCGACGAACTGGGCGCGCGCTTTTTGGCTTCCACGCCAATCAATTCCAACAGCGGCGACTTGCGTTCTTCGTCTTCCTGCGGGATCTCATCGTGCTCATTTTCGGGGCGGCCGTTGGCCAGCACTTCATTGAGCGCCTTCGAATTGAACGTCCGCGGACGGCCATTATACGGCGAATTGTTCACGGGAACCGCATGGCCATTGCCAAGCGTGATTTGTTCGCGTTTCAGTGCATTGATGCGTTCTTCCTCGTTGGCACGATCACGGGCTTCATCTTGCTCCAGACGATTAAATCCCTTATCCAATTTAAGATCTTCGAGAATGGGATTTTTGACTAGCTTCACATATTCGCGCGGGCCATAAATACCGCTTTGCGCCAAAATACGCGCGGATTCCTGATAATTTGGAATCTGCTGATTGCCCGGCATGGTGAAATGCTCGAACACATATTTGATATCTTCCACCGTGCCGCGATCATCCAGGCGCATCCATTGTTTCACCACGTTGCGGAAGAAATTATAGTGCACGCGTTCATCCACAGAAATTACGCGCAGGGCCGAAACCAGCGCCAGATCCTTTTCACGCGCGGCGGTTTTTTCCAGGTTGCGATAATTCCAGAATGTCGCCAATTCCTGGATCATGGTGTAAATCACCATTTGCCGTGGATGGTCGAACGGCAATTCCCACTCCGCGCCCAGGATGGCATTTTGATAATCTTCGCGCTGCTTTTCGGTGCGATGGCCAGATGCCACCAACCAGGTTTCCAGCGCCAGCGAATGCTTGGATTCTTCATAACCCCAATTGACGTGAAACCAGGCACGTCCGCGCGAACGGCGGATCATCTGCAGAAGTTTCGATGTGAAATCCGGCAGGTACATTTCCACCGCGCAAAACGTTTCCACGCAGTGCGCCAATTGATCCGAGGTTTCGGGATTAGCGGCATCCCACGGAATGTCTTTGAACACATTCCAACGGCGCTTCTCCTCGGCGAGTTTTAGATATTTTAATAATTCCCGATAGAAAAAATCTTCCATCTGAGATTGAGCTGTGCGTCGTGCCAAAATAAACACCTCACGTTTCAGGTTCAAATTTGGGCAGCCTGAAAGTACTTTCAGATTATCACATTTGGGGTTTTAGCGGCAGCTCACTATGACTTATTAAGCCTTTGTAATATCACCTGCCGCGGATCCCAATCCCACTTCCAGCGACGCGGAAAATTGTTCCAGCGGCACTTTCGCCGGGCCGTGCGTCACCTGGCCATCCAGCGCAAAGCGTGAACCATGGCAAGGGCAAGACCATTCTTTGGCATTTGCATCATATTCCACGGTGCAACCTTTGTGAGTGCAAATGGCGCTGCATGCGGCGAGCGTATTGGCGTCCACGCGTGCCACAATCACTTTGCGGGAATCATTATTTTCCTTCACGTCGAGAACGGTGAATCCGCCAATCTTTGCCAATTCGCCATTTAACGGCAAGTGCAATTCTTGATGCGTAGCGGCTGGCGCTATTGCGTCTGCTTTTGCTGTGTGTTCTAAGGCAAAACCAGCCACAGCTCCCGCCATTGTTGCTGCAGCAGCCTGACGCAAAAATTGCCGGCGCGGGTTTTGGGTCGTTTCTTCGTTTTCCATTTGATCCTCCGAAATTTTTTACAGCCATAAGCATGCGCTCTCGGCGAAAGCGTCCTGCCGTTGAAGCCTAAAACATACTTTACATCATTTTAATAATTTTGAGGTATTTTTCACTCGTAGTTTGAATAAGAGTACTCTATACAGTCAAAAAAGGGGAACTCCCATTTCCGCTAAGCGTAATGATATTTCAATATCAACATAGTTGATAACTAAATGTCAATAATGCACCGCTCTTCATTTCGTCATTTTCGCAAAAACCCTTCGCCACTGATGTGGCTCGCGTTGTGGTTTTTTTGCATGACAATTGGTGGCGTGGCGCATTTGGCTTTCCACCTTGATGAAGCCGCATCAAAAAATCCTGCGCCTGTCGCGCCACATCCCTGTTTGATTTGCCAGGCGATGGCGCAAAATGGCCGCTCCGATATTTTCACGCTGACGCGAATTTCACTTCAACCTGTTTTTATTTCCTACTTTATTTCACACCCAGTGAAATTTCATCCCGCTGCGTGCAAAGCCGCATTTTCATTAGTTCCAAGCCGCGGACCACCATCATTGTTTCGTATTTAGCCAGTTATAATTTTGCCGCGCCGAATTGGCGCGGACGCGAACTGCTGGGTTCTATAAAAAGTACTTTTATAGAAATTTTCAGTGGAAAAATATTTATTTACGGAGCAAAAATGATGTATAATGCCTCGAAGAAGGCGTTCACCTTAATTGAACTTTTGGTCGTGATCGCAATTATTGCAATCTTGGCCGCAATCTTATTTCCTGTTTTCGCCAGAGCGCGCGAAAACGCCCGGCGCGCCAGCTGCCTGAGCAACGAAAAACAAATCGGCCTGGGCATGATGCAATATCTCCAGGACTACGATGAACATTATATGGTGCAAGACGAAACAACGACACCAGAATATCTCTGGTATGAACCGTTGCAACCCTATATTAAAAGTGATCAGCTATTCCGTTGTCCTTCGAAATCGCCGGATAGTTCCGGTGCTGTCAGCGACTATTTAATCAATGGTTTGGTGGCGCATGGAGATAGCGACGCTATTTTCCAGGATTCGTCTGAACAAATAATTCTTTCGGAGCGCGCCGATGGCTTGGGAGATATTGATTATCATCCCTGGGGCGCAGGCGGAGTGGCGCCTTCTGTAACCTTGCCGGATACGGCGGAATACAACGCCACGCTTGATAGCGGTGGCAATACCATTAGCGGCACCACAGTAATCACGCCAAAACGGCACTTCAATGGTTCTAATTATTTGTTTGCCGATGGCCACGCAAAATGGTTGCAATGGTCAGCCGCAACTGCCGAGATCGGCAGCAGTCCAGCTGGTGTTGGAATGCAAAACCGTGATAACCTCCCGGCGCCAGCACAATTCTGCGCGACCTCACCGGATGAATGTCCCTGACAAAATTAAAAGTTGCGCCGTTGGCGTGCTCATTAATTTTTAACTTTTAACTTTTATAGGGACGCAGCATGCTGCGTCCCTATAAAAGTACTTTGGCCTATATTCGCCAAGTAACTTTCATTCCCAAACTGTCATACACGGAAAATAGAACCTGTTTTTGGTAAGATTGAAAAGGAATTTTAACGAGACACAGGAGAGAAAAATGGCTGTAAAAAAGATTGGCGTATTGACCGGCGGCGGCGATTGCCCGGGATTGAATCCCACCATTAAAGGCGTGGTTACGCGCGCCGCGGATTTTGGCATTGAAGTGTTGGGATTGCAAAACGGCTGGAAAAGTTTGACCGGCGACGCGCCCAATGCAAAAGTACTTTCGGTGGATGATGTCCGCCCGATTATCAAAACCGGCGGCACGATTTTGCATACTTCGCGCACCAACGCCTATGATAAATCGCATCCCGAATATATCAAGAACCTGGAAAAGAATGTGGCCGAACTTGGCCTGGATGCCATTGTGGCAATCGGCGGCGACGACACTTTGAGCGTGGCTTCGCGGCTAACCAAAGGCGATTTGATTTCCAAGCCGGTTAATTGCGTGGGCGTTCCCAAAACCATGGACAACGATGTTTTCGGCACCGATCAATGTTTCGGATTTGACACCGCAACAACATTGGCGATGGACGCCATCGAACGTTTGCGTGACACGGCGGATTCGCACAATCGCGTGTTGATCCTGGAAGTCTTCGGACGCAAGGCCGGCTGGACGGCGCTCTATTCCGCCATTGCCGCCAACGCCGATTATGTGTTGGTGCCGGAACGCAATCCGGCCGATCTGGATGGATTATTTGCCAAATTACGCGAAGTGAAAAAACGCCGCAATTATGCATTGATCGTTGTCGCCGAAGGCGCCGATCATCCTGACCTGGATTCGTGGGCAGATGAAATCGCCAAAGGCTTAAACGGCACGCGATTAGGCGAAGCATCCGTGGAAATCGATTCGTTTGGCCATCCCATTTTGAAAGAACGCCGCGTCGGCGATTGGTGCGCGTATCAAGTCAAGAAAGAATTGAACTGGGATACACGTGTTTCCGTGATGGGACACTTGATGCGCGGCGGCCAACCGACATTGACGGATCGTATTCTGGGCGCGCGCTTTGGCGTGGCCGCTGCGGAATATGTGCACGCCGGACAATTCGGCGTCATGGCCGCGCTGAAAGGCAGCGAAATCGCGCCGTTCCCGCTGGAGAAATTAACCGACGACAACGGCAAATCCATCACCCGTGACGTAACGCAAGAATGGTTGGAATTTGCGGATATCGTGATGAAGTAAAAGTACTTTTATCGTCATCCTGAGCGAAGCGAGGAACGAGCGAAGTCGAAGGATCCCCCAGTCTTAAACGTACTCCGTTGTAAGCCAGGGGATTCTTCGGTCGCTGTCGCTCTCTCAGAATGACGCGCTTTTTTTACCTAAAAACCTAATTACCTAATTACCCAAAAACCTATGCCTAATTCCGTTCTCGTCGTTGGCTCTGTCGCATTGGATAACATTGAATCTCCCGCCGGGCGCGCGGAGCATATTTTGGGCGGTGCGGCGTCTTATGCGTCCATCGCCGCTTCGCTGTTTGCGCCCACGCGCCTTGTGGGAATTGTGGGCGGGGATTTTCCCGAAGAACATTTGCAACTTTTCCGTGATCGTCATATCAATCTGGACGGTTTGCAAATTGATGAAAAGGGAAAAACTTTTCGTTGGTCGGGAGATTATAACGATGACCTCAACCAGGCCAATACCCACGAAACGCATCTGGGCGTTTTCGAAACGTTCAATCCCACACTGCCCGATTCGCACCGGGAAAGTACTTTTGTGCTGCTGGGAAATATCAATCCCGAATTGCAATTACGCACGTTGGAGCAAGTGAATAATCCCAAACTCGTGCTGTGCGATACCATGAATTTGTGGATCAATCTGGCGCGCGAAAAAGTGTTGGAGATTTTTTCCAAAGTGCATGTGGCTGTGCTCAATGACACCGAATCCAAAATGCTCACTGGCGATGATAACGTAATCACCGCCGGGAAAAAATTGCAGAATCTGGGACCGGAACATGTCATCATCAAAAAAGGCGAACATGGCGCATTGATGTTTTCCGAGAAAAGTATTTTCGCCTCGCCCAGTTTTCCGCTCGACGAAGTAAAAGATCCCACCGGCGCGGGCGACAGCTTCGCCGGCGCGTTTATGGGATATTTGGCCAGCACAGATGATCTCTCCGCCGCCAATCTCCGCCGCGCCGTGGTTTACGGAAGTGTGGTGGCATCAGCGACAGTGCAGGACTTTTCGGCAACGGCATTGGCTAAACTTTCACGCGATGAAGTGGAATCGCGTTTTAATGCAATGCGGCAATTGAGCCAGTTTTAAATTCCGAAATTGTGAAGGGAAAATGCACATGAAATTACAAGCAACAAAATGTATATTTTCATTCTCTGCGTTTATCCTCATCGCAACTGCATTAGCTGGCGCCGCAAAAGATACTGCGCAAAAACCCACAACACGTGACAATCTCAAGCAATTGGGGTTAGCCCTTATGATGTATGCGCAGGATTATGATGAAAAGTTGCCGCCTATGAAAAATACGGCAACCTTAAATAAAGTGCTCGGTCCATACTTAGAGAGTGATGCGATATTTATTGACCCCGCAACAAAGAAAGCATTTGCATTCAATTCCTCATTATCTGAGCGTAATGTAGAAGATATTTGGAAAGAGGGTTATGGGAAAAAGCAGGGGATCATCGCTATTTATCAAGCAACACCGCAAACTTCAGGCGAACGTCTTGTCTTACGAATGGCGAGAGCCTATCAATTAGACGCAGACGGCAGACCTATCTTGGCTTATACAGGCGATAATGGTATTTACTGGGAGCCAACAGTGGACTCCGTATCGCAAAAACAATGGCCATCAGCTAAGAAGACCTCAAATATCCCTTAAAAGTACTTTTTCCCAAAACACATCTTTTGCTAAACTCATCATATGGATAACACAGCGACTTTACTTTCACGCATCACTGTTGATCCCGCTATCTGCCACGGAAAGCCCTGCATCCGTGGATTGCGTTATCCGGTGGATTTTCTTCTGGAGCTAATGAGTGGTGGAATGAAAGAAGCGGACATTCTGGCAGATTATCCGGACTTGCAAACGGAAGATATACAAGCGGCATTAGCATACGGAGCCCATGTTAGCCGTGTGCAGCGGATAGAATTGATCGCCGCATGAGATTCCTAATTGATGCCCAATTGCCTCGCCGGTTATCTCACGAATTGGCAAATCATGGGCATGATGCGCTTCATACTCTTGATTTAACTCTCGGAAACAAAACCCCAGATACGGATATTATCCGTTTAGCCACAGAAGATAATAGGATTTTAATCACCAAAGATAACGATTTTATCGTGTCTTACTTTCTACACGGATTGCCACCGAAGCTGTTGTTAGTTTCTACCGGGAATATCTCGAACAACCAATTATCTGCGCTTTTCACGGAAGTATTGCCTTCTCTCGAAATTTATTTTGACACCTATTCCTTCATCGAATTAGGGCAAGAATCAATTGTGATTCATGCGTAAAGCAACTTCGTAAAAGTACTTTTCCTCAAAGCGCGCGTTTCTCAAAATGTTGCCAGTCTTTTAATCGCTGCCAATTGCCGCCCCAGTCCCATCCGCGTTGCACAAACGCTTCTACCACTGGACTATCAGAAATAATTGTGCCGGACGCATTCGGCGAATAAACAGCGTCGTGCGGCAGAACGATATCGCCTTTCACATAAGGATTCTGGCGTGGATTAATATCGATGGCGCGGCCATAAGCGTGTTGTGAAAGATTTTCTCCGCCAACGATATTGCGATAGTTGAAAGCCGACGAATTGTTATCTTCCATCGACGCATCGTCCGCCCAACCGTAAGCGGAAACAGGTACTATTTTCTCGATGGGAAATCGCGCCGCTTTGATCTCCGCAAAAATGGTTTTCACTTCTGCGGCCAATTCCCGATGAACTACTAATTGGCCAATTTTTTCACATGCGTCAAACGACCAGTATTCCACATCAATTAAAACCAGATCGTCTTTGATGTGTTGCGGAATTTCTTTTCCGGCCAGGGCTTGTTCTAAAGTGAGGTAACGGTTCATGGCGTAGTCAAGCTTAACGCAGGCATGGAATCATTGGCAATAAAACGCACAACTCCTTACCGCGCGCAATGATGCTATATAAAAGTACTCTCGCCCCCACCTTTTTCAATTGTGATTTATTCTGGCGTATTAGTTAGAATAGAATCAGTACAAATTGTATTACTCAAGGAGACGTTTTAAATGGCAGTACGAATTGGATTTGTGGGCACGGGCGGCATTGCCGGCGCCCATTTTAACAGTCTGGAAAAAGTGAAAGACGCGCAACCTGTGGCATTTATGGACTTGAACACCGAGCGCGCCGAAGCGGCAGCGCGGCGTTTTGAAGGCACTGCGTATAGCGACGCCAAAGAAATGCTGGACAAAGAAAATCTCGATGCAGTTTATGTGTGTCTTCCGCCGCATGTTCACCAAACCGCGGAAATCATGATCGCGAAACGCGGCCTGGCGATGTTCGTGGAAAAACCGCTTTCCAATGACTTGAAGTTAGCAGAAAAAATCGCCGGTGTGATTGAGGATGAAGACATTATCACTGGCGTTGGTTATCATCATCGCTATTTTGAATCTACCGAACGGCTCAAAAAAGCCTTAGCAGCTAAAGGCGCGGCAGAACCAGCCATGCTTTATGGCCGTTGGCTGGGCGGATTTCCCGGCGTCCCCTGGTGGCGCGTTTTGGAGCAAAGCGGCGGCCAGTTTGTGGAACAAACAACGCATGTCGTGGACTCGGCGCGCAACGTCAACGGAGAAATCACCAGCGTCCATTGCGTTTCAGCATTGCGCGAGATGGACAAAGTGTTTGAAGGCACCACCGCGCCGGACGTGATGGCGATTGTCGTCACATTCGCCAACGGTTCCATCGGCCATTTTTCCACCGCTTGCATCGGAGCCAAAAACGAAGTGGCACTGGATATTTATGCCAAAAATATTAATTATTCCTTGAGCATGAATACGCTGACGATCAATGATAATGCCCATCATGAATCAACTACATTCACCGGCACCAACGACGCCTTTGTGGATGAAGATTCTGCTTTCGTGGCAGCAGTAAAAACCAAACGTCCCGCCGCAATCAAAGCTATTCGCAGCAACTATGCTGATGCATTAAAAACGTTGCGTGTCACGCTGGCAGCTAATCAATCGATGAAGACAGGGAAGACAGTTAAAATTTAATTTCGAAGAATCGTGGCTATAGTCTCCGCGCCGTAGCCACGATTCTGGATTCCAGCATTCTCTAGCGGGAATGAGCTAACTCCATCGCTCCTGGAAAGATATTAACGTCTTTGCCAGCCCTTCCGATAAAAGTACTTTTGGCTCCCAGCCTAAAAGTACTTTTGCTTTGGTAATATCCGGCTTACGCTTTTTGGGATCGTCTTCCGGCAATGGTTGATAAACAATTTCCGATGAAGAATTCGTCAACGCGATAATCTGTTGGGCCAGTTCCAACACGGTAAATTCATGCGGATTACCAATGTTCACCGGCAAGTTTTCTTCGGACAACATCAAGCGATAAATACCATCCACCAAATCGCTGACATAACAAAATGAGCGTGTTTGTGAACCGTTTCCATAAACGGTCAATGGCTCTCCGTCACAAGCCTGCTTCATAAAATTCGGCACGATACGCCCATCATTCAAACGCATCCGCGGACCGTAAGTATTAAAAATCCGGACTATCTTTGTATTGATATTGTGTTGACGGTGATAAGCCATTACAATCGCTTCGGCAAACCTTTTGGCTTCATCATAGCAACCGCGTGGGCCGATGCTGTTGACGTTTCCCCAATAATCCTCGGTTTGCGGATGCACCAGCGGATCGCCATAAACTTCGCTGGTGGAAGCCAGTAATAATCCTGCGTTTTTGGAACGCGCGAGTCCTAACGCGTTGTGCGTCCCAAGTGCGCCAACCTTCAGAGTTTGAATGGGCAATTCCAAATAATCCACGGGCGATGCAGGCGACGCAAAATGTAACACAAAATCCACCGCGCCATCCACAAAAATTCCTTCGCTGATATTTTGTTTACGGAATGAAAAGTGAGGCGAATCGATATGTGCAATATTGCTGGGATCGCCGGTGATAAAATTATCCACCGCAACCACATCGTGGCCTTCTGTTAAACAACGATCACACAAATGCGATCCTAAAAATCCCGCCCCGCCTGTGATTACAATGCGCATTTTTCCTCACTAAAATACCCTTTACAGAAGTGATGATACTACAGTTAATTTAACAGAGGAACAAATGGCAACTGATATGATGGATGTTTTCTCCATCAATTCCGCCCCGAACGCATTTCTATAAAACTACGGGCATGATGAATAGAGGCAATTATCCTCGCGGAATTCGCGATGATGTCTTCTATGACGCCAGGTTTTCCAGCCTGAAAATCTCTTTTTCCTCACTGCTCTCATTTGCATTTCATACTGATCTTGACGACTTTGCACCTGTTGTCTGGAAGTTTGTGCAACTCGTTGATGCCACGCCATGTTCACTCCCGCGCCCACAAAAAAAATACCCGCAAAAAACAATATAGCCATCATGCACAAAAACGTCTTTGGCAGCACGTGTCCTTGAGAATCATTTTGTTTCATTATGCTCCAGTATAGGTACTAACGGCAAATTCGTAAAAGTACTTTTATGTTTTATCGGTGATTAGCTGTCATGCCAAAAACTCGATACAAATTTGGACACATCCCGCTTCTCATAGTTTCTTTCTATTTTCTTTCAAATCATTGTTCCATAATTTCCGTCAAAGAGCAAAAAGTACTTTTGACGGATGATCCGTCTGCCTGAATTTTTATTCTTATAAAATTCACAGTTTACAAATTGGCATAATGGGGTATAATCATATTGGAACCGGTTCCAACACTTAAGTGAGACATAAATATGCCCGTCGAAGAGTCAGTCACATTAATGGACGTAGCGCGCGCCGCAGGAATTTCCAAGGCAACGGCGTCGCGGGCGCTCAGCGGTAACGGCGCTGTTTCGTCCAGTGTGCGGCAGGCCGTGAAAGACGCCGCCGAACGGTTGGGATTTGAAGTGAATCCTTACGCACAACGGCTTTCTACCGGCATGGCGCGCAATGTAGTGGGATTATTCGCATTGACGTTGGATTATATGACGTGGCAAAGCATGTCGCATCTGCATTACGAATTGGCCAGCCGGGGTTATGAAGCACCACTTTATACATACGGCTACTCGCAGGAAGACTGGCCCGATTATCGACCACTTCTATCCACACTTTCCCGCCAGCAGCCGCAAGGGATAATTTGCAATACATTTAAGCTGCTGCCAGAGGCCGCCGAATTACTACGGCAATATCAGCAAAAAGGCGGAACTTTAGTATGTATGCATACGCCGCACGACATCCCTTGTGACCAAATTCTTTTGGATCGCGAAGCTAGCTTGCGTCTGGCGATCCGCCATTTGCTAGAAGCGGGGCATCAAAAAATAGGTTTATGCGGTTTTGTGACGCGGGATTTGGTGAAATCGCTGATTCCGATTTTTCATCAGGAGCTGGAAAATTATGGCGTAGATCCATCGCTTTCCTGCCTCATCGATACAAATACCAATACCAAAGATGGTATCTACATGGTGACGGATGAAGTGAGGGGCGCAGCGCTGGCGGAGAAATTCTGTCAACTCAAAAATCGGCCTACCGCGCTTTGCGTCATCAATGACATCATCGCCACCACCTTTGTGCATCAGATTCTTCTGGCCGGTTTCCAAGTGCCGGAAGATGTTTCCGTCATCGCCATTGACGGCATGCCTGTTTCACTTTACGGCATGGTTAAAATTACCACGGTGGCCCAGCCGCGCTATGAGATGGCCGCCAAAGCAGTGGAATTTCTGCTGCAACGTCTGGATGGAACTTACCGGGGAGAACCGAGAAAGCTGGTTTATACCGGAGAAGTCATCGCGCGCGACAGCGTGCGGAAGATATGAGAAAAGTACTTTTCTACATTACATTTTTAGGAGACTAAAATGAAACAACAGCAAAAGAACAGAGTTCAGGGATTCACGTTGATAGAACTTCTTGTCGTTGTAGCGATAATAATTTTACTCGCTGCAATTCTGTTTCCCGTGTTTGCAAGAGCGCGCGAGAATGCGCGAAAAGCCGCTTGCATGTCCAACCTGAAACAGATTGGATTGGCTATTGACATGTATGTTCAGGATTATGATGAAACGTATCCGGCGGCTTACATGGGTTATCTGGGTCCTAATTTAGACTGGTATGGAAATACCACTAATGATCAGGTTATGTGGTACACGGTTTTGCAGCCCTACGTCAAAAACCGTCAGGTTTTTGTTTGTCCCACCGCCGGTCTGATTCCGTCCACTACAACAAGCACCAAAATTCAATTCAGCGGCGGCTACGGCTGGAACATTTGTGGAACGAGTTACTCGCACGGCAACGGCTTTGGTTTCCAGGCACCCAGCAGCTTAAAAACTCCAACCGGCGGGTTTCTAAATGTAGCCGCTGTTCAGGAACCGGCAAACACGGTCATTATCAGCGATCCCGCCAGCAACGGTTATTCGGCGAATGGCTTATATTTTTTCCCCAACACAGGTAACGGCATTTCTTATATAGCTACTTTGCACGGTGGGCAAGTGGGGCCGTTTTATGATGCCAGTGCTCCCGTTGCCGTAACGTCCGGTGGCGGCGGCAATTATTTATTCGCGGACGGACACGTCAAATTCATCACGCAAAGCCGCGCCTATGGCAGCGCGATGTTTAACGTGGACAAAACGTATACGGGCGGAGTGTTGCAAAAATATCCGTAACAGGCTCCATAAAAAGTACTTTTACGAGGCCTTCCTGAATGTCCAGGAAATATAAGGAAATTTCCCACATGAAACACTATCGAAAAAAATCTATAATCACTGGCGCGGTTATTCTCACGTCATTGGCTACTGCATGTCTCTCCGGATGTGCGCGCGCCAACGCGCCGGTGTACTTTCCCTTCAACCTGCCATACGATGACGCCACCAATACTCACATCAGTGAGGTCACCGCGTTAAATCCAGCTCCGTTGTATAACGTGGTGCGCGCTCCTGCTCCCGGCGCTCCGGATTTGCGCGACTTTAGCCATCGTGTCACTGTCAGCCCGGATGGGCATTTCCGGGATGCAAAGGGAAATCGCGTGCGGTTTTTGGGCGTCAACATGGCGCTCACCGCCAACTTCCCCAGCCACGCGGATGCCGACAAAATTGCGGCGCGCATGCATAAACTCGGCATCAACTGTGTCCGCTTTCAAGATTTGGACGATATGAATCTTCCCAACGGGCTTATCACGCATTCCGATATAACCCATCTGGATGCGACGCAGATAGATCTCTTCGATTATTTTGTCGCGGCGCTGGCAAAAAACGGCATCTATTCCAACATCGAACTGCACTATCATTCGACTTACACCACCGAGCACAGCCTTCCCTTTAAGCCGGCGCACAGCGGAGCCAGGGTAATTCAATGGTTCGAGCCTTCCGTGATCGCCGCGGAGAAAGCGTATGCGAAAGCGTTGCTGACTCACTTTAATCCCTACACCCAATTTTCTTACTACGAAGATCCCGCGGTGGCCCTGATTGAAATTATCAACGAGGATTCGCTGACCATGAACGCCTACGATCCCGTTACGACATTGCCGAAGAAAATTTCGCAGGATTATATCGGCGTTTTGAAAGCGCAATGGAATGCCTATCTGGCGAAAGAATATAAAAACAATGCGGCGTTGCTCGCTGCCTGGGGAACGACGGACAACGGCCAGACTCTTGGCAATATCCAGTTATTACCCAGTTCGCCGGCAGGCCGGATAGAATACCTTCGCTTCCTGACCAAAACCGAAGAGAATTTTTCCAGTGAGATGCGCGACTATTTGAAGAGTCTGGGCGTCACATGTCCTGTTAACTGCTCGATTGTTTTCCGGTTGCTTCCGGGGCTATGGCGCGAGAATGCCTCGGACTTTGCGGATGAACACGGCTATTGGGATCTTCCAAAATATCCCAGCGGCGAGGGCGGTTTTGATTGGACGGTTCGCAATGATTCGATGGTGGTACACGGTTTGGATTCAAACCGTCTTTTTGATGGTTTAGGAAGTTTGACCAGGTCCCGCATCGCCGGAAAACCGTTTATTGTAACCGAGTATGGCCATCCCCAACCCAACGAATATTCCGCGGAGGCGATACCGATGATGGCCAGCTACGCGGCCTGGCAGGATTGGGATGGCTTCTTTCTTTTCGACTATGATTTGTGGAGAGAGAATTTCTCGAAGGATTATTTTGATAACTGGTTTGCCAGCGAACATGATCCGTCCAAGATGGCCTTTTTGCCGGCGGCGGCGCGGATATTTTTGGATCACCCCGAGCAGAGTGCCGATGTCGCGCCGACGGAGCTGCAACTTCCCGATAATTCCAACCCCGATCCATCCAAAAATATCTACGGTCTGATTTCAAAGACCACCACCAACTGGTCGGTGTACATTAATGCTATCATCGCTCAATGGACTGACGCGGGAGTGACCCAAAATGATATCGTGAAGACGCTACTCACCGCTTCTCCGATACAAGCGCGCTTTTCGCCATCCGTGACCGAGCCAACTTTAGTAAGGAATATTCCGCTCGGCCCCTCGCCCACTATCCACATGGACTGGACCACAAATACCGGCGCAGGAACAGGATTATACACTGCGCACGATCCGTTCTGGAGCGTGATTGTCAATCATAACGCCAACGGAGCGGCGCTCACCTCCGGCAATCTCACCGTGACGCCAACCAATCCGGATCGCCCTTTCGGCTCGTATGCGTTGGTGTCGAAAGATGGCAAAAACCTCAACACATCAAAATCCCTGCTCCTCACTGCGGGCGGGTTCGTACAGAATATAAACATGCAGAGAAACGCCGATCACACCAGCGTCGCCTTTGATGGAAGCAATCATTGGGGAACCGGGCCGGTGCTAGCGGAAGGATTGGAAGCAACGGTCAAACTCACTTCCACTCAATCCGTGGCGCCCAAAGTTTACGCATTGGATCCCACCGGCAAAGCCGCGTTCAGCGTCGGGTCAAACTGGAATCCGGGAACGCACGCGGTGACATTCAAGATCGATTCATCATACAAGAGCATGTGGTATTTGGTGCTGTTTCCGTGAGGATATTATTTTGACTGGGTAAAAGTACTTTTGTCTCACACGAAGGATGCGCTTCGGCTCCGCTCAGCGACCGTTCCCTGAGCGGAGCCGAAGGGAATTTCACGAATTAGGAATTAATGATGAAACAGAATACGGATTGGTTACGCAAGGCGGGCTGGGGCGTGATGTTTCATTATCTCGCCGCGCCGGCAAGTGATAGAACGCCTTCACCCTTAAGTGCGGCGGATTGGCAACGGTATGTTGATTCCTTTGATGTCGCCCTTTTCGCCAGACAAATACAGGATATTGGCGCCGGATACATTATTTTCACTCTCGGTCAAAACAGCGGGCATTTCTGTGCGCCCAATGCGGTTTACGATGAACTCACCGGCTTGCGTCCGTCGCTGCTTTCCCAACGCGATCTCGTGTCTGAAATTGCCGACGCACTTTCTCCCGCGGTGAAAGTCATCGCTTATTTGCCGTCGCACGCGCCTGCTCTACACGAAGAGGCGGCCATCGCGCTCCGTTGCACACCGCCGTGGGACGCCGAGAACTGGGGGTTTAAAGGGACACTGCCGGGAGCGGAGAAAACCGATGAGCGCCTCACCGAATTTCAGCGCAATTGGGAATCCGTGATACGCCATTGGAGCGAAAACTGGGGAGAACGCGTTGCCGGATGGTGGATTGATGGTTGCTATTTCGCGGAACGAGTATACGGCGGCATTGCGGAACCGAATTTTCATACGCTGGCCCAGGCTTTACGGGCGGGTTATCCGGAACGCATCGTGGCCCTTAATTCCGGCAAAACTCTTGAGGTGCTCAGTGACGAACAGGATTACACGGCGGGCGAGATGGCAAATTTATTTCCCGTCCATTATACGCGCTGGGGTTCCCTGTCTCCCATCATGAACGATTGTCAATTGCATCTCCTCAGTTTTCTCGGCGAGCACTGGGGTACCGGGGAACCTCGCTTTTCAAAGGATTTTGTAAAAGGCTACACCCAACATATTAATGAACATGGCGGCGTACTCACATGGGACATTCCTGTTTCCTACAATGGGAAGATACCGGAATCGTTTCTGCGGCTGTTTGATGGCTTAAGAGGTAGTTAGGTTTTAGAAGGTAAAAGTACTTTTGCAATGCGGTTTAAAAACACATTTAAGGAGTTAGTATGAAAAACAGATTGCTTACTTATGTGATGATTCTGGCGGCAGCAACAATGGCCTGCGCGCCAAAACACTCAACACTGGCGGACACCCCCGCACAGCTCACGAATCCTCCTACAGAGGTACCGTTCACGAGTTTTGTGATGCCATGGAACGATGCCTCCACAGGAACCGTAATTGATGCTTCGACCTTAAATCCTACGGCTCTCAGCCATATCACCGTGTGCGGAAGTCATTTCTGTGATGCGTCCGGAAACCGCAAGCGTTTTTTGGGTGTCAATATGGCACATTACGCCAACTTCCCCAGCAACACAGGGCAAGAAGGAGCAACGGAAGCGGATCAAATCGCGGCGCATCTGCACAAACTAGGCGTCAACATTGTGCGCTTGCAAGCATTGGATAACCTCGTTAGCAATGGAGGGTTCATCCCCGCTGCCGCCAACAAACTCCCCCAGACAGATGCCCAGTTCGATCCTGCTAAGCTACAACTCTTCGATTATTTTGTATATGCTCTCAAAACACACGGCATTTATGTGGATCTTGAGTTGCATGTGGGCTGGAAGTTTACTGCACAAGACGGAGTCATTACTCCACAGTATTCTAACTCTCCAGCTCTTCCGTGGTTTGACTCCACAATGATGAACTTGGAGAAGCAATATGCTAAGGCTCTCCTGCAACACATTAATTACAAAACCGGAATTGCTTTAGCTAATGATCCCGTATTGGCCATGGTGGAGATCGACAATGAAGATTCACTCATATATCATGCTTACAACCAGGATGTATTAGACGATATCGATATAACCGCAAATAAGCAATATGAACACCAATTGCAATTACACTGGAATAATTTTCTGACGACGCACTATCCGGCGCAGGACGGCAAAACAGCTGATCAGGTGTTAGCTGATGCCTGGAACGTCCCAGGCGGGATACAGGGCTCCCTTGCGAATTATGACGTCAAATTGTTTCAGTCTGATTTTACAACTCAGCCACCCACCCAATCACGAAAAGATTACTTTCAATTCCTCAGAGAAACGGAACAGAATTACTCCAGCATAATGCGGACGGCTTTACACAATGACGGGGTGACTTGTCCTGTTAATTGCTCTATTGTGGGGCGTTTGATGAACGGCTTATGGCGCGAGAACGCTTCGGACTTTGCGGACGAGCATGGCTATTGGGATCCCGCAAAGTTTCCCAATGGGGAAAGTCTGACCAATTGGTATATTTATAACACCGCAATGGTGGCTAACGACAAGGACTACAGTAAACTCTTCGATGGCCTGGCCGCGCTGACCAGATCCCGCATCGCGGATAAGCCTTTCGTTGTTAGCGAATTTGGGGATGGCGCTCCCAATGAATTCGGAGCGGAAACGTTACCGATGCTGGCCAGTTATGCGGCCTGGCAGGATTGGGATGCTATATTTCTGTTCTGCTATCAATGGGATGAAAACAAAAACCAGGTTTCTTATTTCGATCACTGGTATGCCAGTGAACATAACCCTGGAAAGTTAGGCTTTTTGCCGGCGGCGGCACGCATATTTTTAGGTGACCCCGACCAACGTGCCTCTGTCCCCACCACCGAGCTGCAACTTCCCAATACTCCCGCTTACCTCGACAATTTGTTTGCAACAGATACCAAAGATTGGCCGACTTATCTCTATTCATTAGTCAACTTGTGGAGAAAAGGGTTGGCAGACAATGCAAATGTGGATCCTTCGACAATCCCAGATGCAACTGTAGTCAGCACATTGGTGAATAATTCCCCGGTGCAGACCCAATTTACAGGATCAGTGACGGAACCCAGATTAGTCTCCGTCACTAATTCTCCGTCTAGCAACAACACTATCATTAAGCAATGGTATAGCGACTCCGGAACTGTTCAAACCGGCACCTATATAGTAGGCGCGCTTGGCTGGGCCGTGGCTGTAATTAAGGATAAAACTCCTTCCCAAGGGACAGTTCAAGCTGGAAACCTTTACGTCACGCCGACCGATAACACACGCCCTTTTGGAGTCTATACGCTGACTAGTATGGACGGTAAAGCAACTCTTAGTACAACCAACCAAATGCTTCTTACCGCTTGTGGGGACGTGGAAAATGTCCCCGATGCGAACGGTAATAATGGGATGGTATGGGGCACAACTGCTGTGACAGATAAAAATGGCCACACCACGTATTATCCTAAAGTCACAAATTGGGGAAGTTATGAGTCAGGAATTGAACCATTAAAAGCAACCATCAAAATAACTCCCGTCAACCCGACTTTTAATCGAGTTACAGTATATCGGTTGAACAGCACAGGTGGCGGAGAATCTAACATCTTAACAGCAGCACCAATTGCCGGCACGGTGACGTTCCCCATCAATCCTGCTGATAATACAATGTGGTATTACATAAAAATGTGGACACAGTAACAGCCTTAACGTCTGTAGTCGTCCCACGTTTAAGCATCCTTACTGTGGAACTGGGAAATTTTATGACGCGGTCACTGACGCCCAAAACATCGCCGGAAGATTACAAGCAAGATTTGGCGTTGTTCCGCATGATTATTGAGGCGCTGTAATAAAAATACTTTCGGGGCCTGGCGTAGTAACCCCTAAAAGTAAGATCAATTTATTCGAGAATTTATCCTTAGTTAAGGAAGTTAAGGAGCTTATCAAAATGCGGAGTAGATTCAGTGAAGAGCAGATAGTAGATGTATTGCATCAGCATGCAGCCGGCGTGGCAAGGTCTCAGCTTTGCCGGGATCATCAGATATCTGTAGCGACGTTTTACAAGTGGAAAGCCAAGTTTAGCGGTATGCAAGTGGAAGAGGCGAAGTGC
>Ga0164242_10000543_pt1 | contig 45498 bp, 31 predicted proteins | sample OricomgcompostMG_FD_108783 | JGI IMG/M metagenome (GOLD analysis project Ga0164242, IMG submission 108783) | Miracle-Growth compost microbial communities from Emeryville, California, USA - Original compost - Miracle growth compost (MG) ... | reverse complement strand
CGCGCTCGACGAACGCGGCAAGGACTGGACCACCATGCAGCTCGCCCAGGCGCTGCCCGGCTGGCAGCAGGACGGGCGCGACGTGGCGTTCCTGATCGGCGGCGCGGACGGCCTCGATCCGCAGCTCAAGTCGCGCGCCGACACGCTGCTGCGCCTCTCCTCCCTCACCCTGCCCCATGCGATGGTGCGCGTGCTGCTTGCCGAGCAGCTTTACCGCGCGTGGACCATCACGCAGAATCACCCCTATCATCGCGTTTGAAGCGGGCCGCGCCCCGAGCGCGACGCGCCGCAGCAAGCCGTATCTGTAACCCGCGCGAACCCGATTTCCGCCTCATCAAGACGTAAAGACGCCCCGATGACCACTACTGCGCCCTATCCGTTCGTCTATCTCGCCTCGCAGAGCCCGCGCCGCCAGGAACTGCTGCAGCAGCTCGGCGTGCGCTTCGAGCTCTTGCTGCCGCGCCCCGACGAAGACGCCGAATCGCTCGAAACCGTGCTGCCCGGCGAGTCGGCCGCCGTCTACGTCGAGCGCGTGTGCGCCGCGAAGGCCGATGCCGCGCGCGCCCGGCTCGTTGCGGGCGCCCACGGCTATGCGCCGATCCTCACCGCGGACACCACCGTGAGCATCGACGGCCATATCCTCGGCAAGCCGCACGACGCCGCCGACGCCTATGCCATGCTCGAACGGCTCGCGGGCCGCGCGCACGAAGTGCTCACCGCCGTGGCCGTGGTCAATGCCGAAGGCGTCTGCCTGCCGCTTGCGCTGTCGCGCTCGCACGTGCGCTTCGCGCCCGCGCTGCCCGCCGCGCTGGCACGCTACGTCGCGAGCGGCGAGCCGTTCGGCAAGGCCGGCGCATACGGCATCCAGGGGCGCGCCGCCGAATTCATCGAGCGAATCGACGGGTCCTATTCGGGTATCATGGGTTTGCCCCTTTTTGAAACGGCCGCCCTCCTGCGCGCCGCTGGCATCGACTTCTAAAAGCAATCATGAACGAAGAAATCCTGATCAACGTCACGCCTCAGGAGACGCGTGTCGCGTTGGTCCAGCAAGGCGCAGTCCAGGAGCTTCACGTCGAGCGCACGCTTTCGCGCGGACGCGTCGGCAACGTCTATCTCGGCAAGGTCGTGCGCGTGTTGCCGGGCATGCAGTCCGCCTTCATCGACATCGGCCTCGAACGCGCCGCGTTTCTCCATGTGGCCGATATCTGGCATCCGCGCATCGCGGGCGAAGCGCATGCGCCGGTCCATCATCAGCCCATCGAAAAGACCGTGTTCGAAGGACAGACGCTGATGGTCCAGGTCGTGAAGGACCCGATCGGCACCAAGGGCGCGCGCCTTTCGACGCAGGTGAGCATCGCGGGCCGCACGCTCGTCTATCTGCCGCAGGAGCCGCATATCGGCATCTCGCAGAAGATCGAGAGCGAGGCCGAGCGCGAAGCCGTGCGCGCGCGCCTGACCGCCGTGCTGCCCGCCGACGAGAAAGGCGGCTACATCGTACGCACCATCGCCGAAGACGCCACGAGCGAAGAGCTCGCCGCCGATGTCACGTACCTGCGCAAGACGTGGGCGACGATTCTTGCGCAGGCGCAACGCATGCCCGCCACGAGCCTGCTCTATCAAGACCTCAATCTCGCGCAGCGCGTGTTGCGCGACTTCGTGAACGACGAGACCTCGCGCATTCAGGTCGATTCGCGCGAAACGTTCCAGAAGCTCACCGAGTTCGCCACCGAGTTCACGCCCGCCGTGCTGCCGATGCTGCATCACTACACCGGCGAGCGACCGCTCTTCGACCTCTACAACATCGAGGCCGAAATTCAGCGCGCGCTGTCACGCCGCGTCGATCTGAAGTCGGGCGGCTACCTCGTGATCGACCAGACCGAGGCGATGACGACCATCGACGTGAACACGGGCGGCTACGTGGGTGCGCGCAACTTCGACGACACGATCTTCAAGACCAATCTCGAAGCGGCGCACACCATCGCGCGCCAGTTGCGGCTGCGCAATCTGGGCGGCGTGATCATCATCGACTTCATCGACATGGAGAACGTCGAGCACCGCGACCAGGTGCTCGGCGAGCTGAAGAAGGCGCTCGCGCGCGATCGCACGCGCGTGACCGTGAATGGCTTCTCGCAACTCGGGCTCGTGGAGATGACGAGAAAGCGCACGCGCGAATCGCTCGCACATGTGTTGTGCGAGCCCTGCCCGACGTGTCTTGGCAAGGGGCAGGTGAAGACCTCGCGCACCGTGTGCTACGACGTGCTGCGCGAGATCCTGCGCGAGTCGCGTCAGTTCAATCCGCGCGAGTTTCGCGTGGTGGCGTCGCAGCAGGTGATCGACCTGTTTCTCGAAGAAGAGTCGCAGCATTTGGCGATGCTGATCGATTTCATCGGCAAGCCGGTGTCGCTGCAGGTGGAGTCGAATTTGAGTCAGGAACAATACGATATAGTTCTTATGTAATCAGGCAGGGCCTTACTGGCAAACGGTTTCCGGTCTGGAACCACTAATAAATTCCCGCCTAGCTACCCATCTAGCTACCTATTTGAGGCGTGTGAGTCTGTGTAGCTCGGTTACGACACACCGGAACGCACCGGCTAACCCGCGCTCGAAATCCCGTGAGCTGACGGCCAATTCTGACGCCACGGGGGCCGACGACGGCGCATTCATCCAGTCGGCCGCCGAGGGCAATGGCCGGAATTCTTGTGTCAGGAACCGGCCAGAACCCCGCAGCGGCAGCCCATCCCGAATTGAGCATATACGCGGCAGCTTAGATGTATAGGTCGGGACCTGATCGGTCAGTCAACGTCAGATTAGATTAGATTAGATTAGATTAGGCCTCAGACAATACAACCGCTCGTCGCCAATGGCGGTGATCGACCCTGAGCGACCGGTCGACCCGTTGCGGAATGCTGGACGGATTTGGAGTTATAACGGACGTTTATTCGGGCCGACTGGTCGCTCGCAATGAACTGTGGTCACGCCGGATCGATGCCTTGACGCTTAAGTGCTGCTGGTCGCGGCTTTGTCCAAATGCAAAATTTCGCCCAGGAATAGATAGGTGTTCAGGAACAGCGCGCGGGCCTCTTCCGAACTAACGTCTTTGTGAACCCCTGACGAGACGCGATCAAACAGATTGCTTAAATTCTGTCGAATACGCTGCCTTCTCGACTGGCTGTCGGTTCTTTGATGGACATAGGCGTTTATGCGATTCTGATGCTTTGAAGCGTCGAGCTTCAAAGCATTTCCCCCGATTTCGAATGTCTGATCGCTCGGCGGAAAAATCGAATCAGCGAAGGATTCAACAATCCGTCTACATGTGCTAAGGGCCTGCGAGACGGCTTCCAATTCACCAGAAGCGAGCCTATCCATCAAAGCAGGAATTTTGGTGAGCACGTCGCCACAATGCTGGGCTATCAGGGCATCAACCTCACGCTGATATCGCTCAAAAATCGAATCCGTCAAACTGTCGAACTCTTTGGCGTAGTAGACGTCGCTGACGAAGCCGTGAAGGATCGCGAGCACTCGGCTTCGAATTCCACTAATCTGCTGTATCAGCGAAGCAGCGTTGCTCATTGCTTTATGTGTGTTCTGAATGGCTAGATTCGCATAATCGCCAGCAATGTCCGGCGTTCGCATAGCAGCCAACTGGGCTCTCTGAGCCGCGATCAAAGCTTCCTGTTGAGCTAGCGGCCCCCACCAACCTTTTGCTTCTTCACGGTTCGTCCAACGGCCGGTACGCGACATGTATTTAAGCGAGAGCGCTTCGGTCGAGTTGTAACCTCCCATCTCGTACTTCAGCCAGTCGCGAATTTCGTCACTGCCCACCCAGCGCGCTAAACGCGATGCCTTCAGGATCAGGCGCTCACCCTCCGTACGTCCTAGCTCGATATCATCCAAGAGCTCGCGTGCAAGTTCTAGGATGTGCTGCGACCTACTTTGCTCGGTCATATAGTTTCCCGAAGTTGATTGCTTATTTTAGCCTTGGTTGCGAATGAGGCCGCAACCCATTGCTGGAATGGTCACAATGGCACACATCAACGATATTGATGACGATGCGCTGTGACTTTGCCGGCGTATGAAGGTCCTACCGTCAAGGCTTGAGAACGCCGCTCCTGGCCGGTAGCCGTCCGACGGGATCGGTCGTACCCGACTCAAAGCGGGGCGTCGGACCTCCCTGAGAGGCGGTCCATCGTAGGCGCGGCATTGATACAATCCTGAGCGCATTCGTCAGAATTGGCTAATTAGGTGGCGTATGACCACCCGAGGGAAACAATGGCAGTCGATCTTCAAGACCTTTCTCGGCGTCTGTTCGCCACAGCGAACCAGCTCTGGACCAATACCGAGCTGAGGCCGGATCAGTATGCGCAGCCGGTGTTGGCACTGATCGCTCTGCGGCAGATGGAGGCGCGGTTCGATGTCGTCGATGCCGAGCTTCCGCGCGGCGGGCGGCTCGGCAATCCTACGCCGCCGGATTACCATGCGAAGGGCGCGATCTTCCTGCCTCCGCATGCACGTTTTTCCTATCTGCTTGGCCTGCCGGAGACAGAGAATCTGGCCGAGGCGTTGAACGAGGCGATGACGGCCATCGCCGAGCACAATCCCGATCTCTCCGGTGTGCTGCCGCAGGGCTACGGCTCTCTGCCCAATTCGGTGCTGCGCGAGCTGCTGCGCCTGCTGCAACCGCTCGCGATTGCAGGCGACGCCTACGGCCTGATCTTCGAATATTTCATGGGCGAGTTCGCCTCCGCCTTCATGCAGAAGGGTGGCGAGTATTTCACGCCCTCCAGCATAGTGAAACTGATCGTCGAGGTGATCGAGCCTTTTCATGGCCGCATCCTCGATCCCGCCTGCGGCTCCGGCGGCATGTTCGTCCATTCCGCCGAATTCGTGAAGCGGCACAATGAAAACCCCGCGCGTGCCATCAGCATCTATGGCGTGGAGAAGATGGCCGATACGCAGAAGCTGTGCCGGCTCAATCTCGCAGTCCACGGCCTTTCCGGCGATATCCGCGTTGCCAGTAGCTATTACGAAGATCCGCACCAGATGGTGGGCAAGTTCGATTTCGTGATGGCCAATCCGCCTTTCAACCAGAAAGAGGTGGATACCGCCCGCTTGGTGAACGAGGCGGGGCATGTGGACGCGCGCTTTTCGCTGGGTGTGCCCAGCGTCAACAACGCCAACTACCTGTGGATCGGTCTGTTCAATGCCGCTCTCAACAATCACGGCCGCGCCGGCTTCGTGATGGCCAATTCCGCTTCGGACGCGGGCGGTTCCGAGCGGGAGATGCGGCGCAAGCTGATTGAGAGCGGGGCGGTCGATGTGATCGTCTCCACCTCGCCCAATATGTTCTTCACCGTTACTCTGCCGGTGACGCTGTGGTTCCTCGACAAGGGCAAGAAGGGCAGCGGGCGCGAGGATCAGGTGCTGTTTATCGACGCGCGCCATATTTTCCGGCCGGTTACGCGTGCCCATCGTGATTTCACGCCTGATCAGATCGAGTTCCTGGGCAATATCGTGCGCCTGTGGCGCGGCGAGGCGGTGGAACTGGCGGCGGGCAGCAGCCCGGCGATGACCGAGCACTTCGATGATGGTGGTTACAAGGATGTTTCCGGCCTATGCCGCGTCGTTACCCGCGCCGAGATCGCCGCGCAGGACTGGAGCGTGAACCCTGGGCGTTATGTCGGCGTCGCGCCCGGAGAGCAGGTCGGGGATGAGGATTTTCGTGAACAGTTGGAAGCCTTGCAGGAGAAACTGGAAGGACTGAATGCCGAGGCAGCGCGGTTGCAGGATGTGATCGCGGCGAATGTGGCCGAGGTGTTGGCATGATGCGCTCGCAGCCGAAATGGGCAACAGAAAAGCTTGGGGAGATTGCGTTATTCAAGACTGGCAAGCTTGATTCAAATGCGGCTGTTACGGATGGAAAGTACCCATTTTTTACGTGCTCACAGGAAACCCTGAGAACTAACACATTTAGTTTCGATACAGAGTGTGTTCTGCTTGCTGGAAACAATGCCGCTGGCATATTCCCGCTTAAGTATTTCAGAGGGAAATTCGATGCATATCAGAGAACGTATGTAATTACCCCGCGGAATAGTGAGCGCCTAGATGTTAGATTTTTATATTATGCATTGCGGCCAAAGCTTGCCGAATTCCGTTCCATTTCCACAGGGGCAGCAACGAAATTTCTTACGCTTGGCATTCTGAATGAAACACTGCTTCAAATTCCGCCGCTGGGAACTCAATGTCGGATCGCCGCCATTCTCGGCGCTTATGACGATCTGATCGAGATCAACCGCCGGCGGATCGCGGTGCTGGAGGAAATGGCGCGGGGGCTGTTCACCGAATGGTTTATTCGCCTGCGCTTTCCCGGACATGAGAATGTGGCCATCGAAGATACCCCCGATGGCCCCTTGCCGGTGGGGTGGAGTTGGGGAACGCTCGGCGACGTGTGCCAGGTCGTCCGTTCTGGCTCGACACCATCGAGAAAGCTCTCTGAATATTGGGATGACGGAGTTCTGGACTGGTTTACCACGGGCGAGCTGAATGACGGATTCTTATTTAGTTCGAAAGAGCGGGTATCGTCCAAGGCTTTGGAGGACGGGAAAGCAAGATTATTTCCCGCTGGAACAGTTTTTATCGCATTGTACGGAGCCACCATTGGAAAGCTGGGGGTTTCCAGAAACGAATGTTCAAGTAACCAAGCTGCGTTGGGCATAGTGCCTGATGGCGAACGGATGGGGCGTTGGCAATTATTTCACGTTTTACAAAATCTTCGGGATTGGTTTATATCCATCGGTCAAGGTGCCGCACAACAGAACATAAGTAAAGAAAAGGTCACAGGTGCGCCAGTCATACTGCCTCCGCGCAAGATTGCAGAAAATTTTCATAGGATCGTTTCGCCCATCTGGGAATTGCGAGCGATAGTGGAAGAACAAATATTAGGTCTTTCCGCAGCCCGCGATTTCCTCCTCCCCCGCCTGATCTCCGGCCAACTTTCCGTCGCGCAGGCCGAGCGGGAACTGGAGGCCGTCGCCTGACATGAAGCCATCTTCACTCTCCAGTGCGTTTTCCGAAGACCGCGCCGTTGAGCAGCCGGCATTGGCGTTGTTGCAGCAACTGGGCTGGCAACACGTCAACCTGATGGAGGAGAAACTGGGGCCGAATAATCCCACCGGCCGTACCAATTTTCGTCAGGCTTGGCTCCCTTCGCGCTTGCGCGCAGCGCTCACTAAACTCAACCCCGGTCTGCCGGCGGAAGCATTGACGCTGGCCGAGGAGGCGCTGGTGAAGGATCGCTCCGCGCTTTCCCCCATCGCCGCCAATCGCGAGTTCCACCAGCTACTGCGCAACGGTGTCCGCGTGGAGGTGAAGCGTCCGGATGACGGCAAGAGCGAAACCGTCACCGTCCGCGTGATCGACTGGCGCTATGTGGCGCTCAATGATTTCCTCATCGCCAGTCAGGTCTGGATCGAAGGGCTGCTTCACAAGCGCCGGCCAGACACCGTTGGCTTCGTCAACGGCCTGCCGCTCCTCCATGCCGAATGGAAGGCGCTCTCCAAGCCGATCTTCAACGCATACGACGAAAACCTCCGCGATTATCGCGACACCATCCCGCAGCTATTCCCCTTCAACTGCTTTGTGATCCTTTCCAACGGTCATGAGTCGCTGATGGGCGGCTCGCATACAGATTTCGATTTCTTCGCACCGTGGAAGCGCCTTGATGAGGATGGCCCGGAAGACCCGAGTCTTGAGACGATGCTGCGAGCCACTTGCGAGCCAGCGCGATTCCTGGACCTGATCGAAAATTTCCTGCTGTTCGATGAAGCCAAGGGTGGTTTGCGCAAGGTGGTGGGCAAATACCATCAGGTGCTGGGCGTGAACCGCGCGATTGCCGCCGTGGAGCATGTCGGCCAGAACAAGGGCCGCCTCGGCGTGTTCTGGCATACGCAGGGATCGGGCAAGTCCCTCTCCATGGTGATGTTTGCCGAAAAGGTGCTGCGGCGCCTGGGCGGCAATTACACCTTTGTGATCGTGACCGACCGGACCGAGCTGGACGACCAGATCGCCGGGCAATTCGCCAGCGTGGGCGCTCTTACCAAGGATACGCAACAGGTACAGGCGGATAGCCGGGCACATTTGCGGGAATTGCTGGCGGGAAACGAACGTTACGTCTTCACTCTGATCCAGAAATTCTCGACCGCTGATCGGGAGCCGATGCCGGTGCTCTCCGAGCGTTCCGACATCATTGTGATTACGGATGAGGCGCACCGCAGCCAGTATGACCAGCTCGCTGCTAATATGCGAGCGGCGCTGCCCAATGCCGCTTTCATCGGCTTCACCGGCACGCCGCTGATCCAGGGCGAGGAAAGTCGCACTCGTGAGGTGTTCGGCGATTACGTCTCGGTCTACGACTTCGCCCAGTCCGTCCGCGATGGCGCGACGGTGCCGCTCTACTATGAATCGCGCAAACCTGAGCTTCAGCTCAACGCTGACGAGCTAAAGGAGGAACTGGACGAGTTGCTTGATGAGGTGGAACTGAGCGAGGAGCAGGAGAAGAGGCTCCAACGCGAATTCGGCCGACAATATACGCTCATTACCAACCCCGACCGGCTCGACAAGGTGGCCGATGATATAGCGCTGCACTTTGCCATGCGCGGCTATCGCGGCAAGGCAATGTTCGTTGCCATCGACAAGGCAACTGCGGTTTCCATGCATGATCGCGTCAAGGCGGCGGTCGCCCGGCTGATCGCAGCGGATGAGAAAGCGCTCAAGACTGCGCATGAGGCGGAAGGCGCGGCAATTGCTGAGCGGCTGTTGTGGTTGCGTGAGCTTGATATGGCGGTGGTTGTCAGCCAGAGCCAGAACGAGATCGGTGACCTCAAGAAAAAGGGCCTCGACATCCTCCCTCACCGCGAGCGGATGCAGAGGGAAGACCTGGAGGAGAAGTTCAAGGACAAGGACGACCCGCTGCGTCTCGTCTTCGTCTGTGCGATGTGGATCACAGGCTTTGACGTGCCCAGCATCGGCACTGTCTATCTCGACAAGCCGATGAAGAACCACACTCTGATGCAGACTATCGCGCGCGCCAACCGCAACGCGCTCGGTAAGACCAGCGGCGTGATCGTCGATTACGTAGGCGTGTTCAACAATCTGCAAAAGGCGCTGGCGATATACGCCGGAAGCGCGGGCGCCGCGGACAAGGACGAAACTCCGATCAAGGACAAGGAAGCCTTGGTCAATGCGTTGGATGTGGCGCTGGAACAGGCGCGGAGCTTCGCGCAGCCGCTGGGCGTCGATACCGATGCGATCATGGCGGCGCATGCCCTTTCCCGTCTCGGCCTGATCGCCAAGGCGGTGGAGGCGCTGGTCGCGCCTGACGAGCGGCGGAGGGAGTTTGGCCACCTTGCCGGCGCGGTGACCAAAGCCTATAAGGCGTTGCTGCCCGATGAGCGGGCCGCGCCCTATCTCAAGCCAGTTGCGGTGTTTCACATGTTGGCGGACGCCGTGAAGGCTAGGCTCGGCCCGACGGATATTTCCGCCATTCAAGCGAAGATCGCCGAACTGCTGGACGAGAAACTGGAAGGCGTCGCCATCCTGACGCCTATCGTTGAAGGCGCAGGCGCCGAGGGGCGCGTCGATCTCTCCGGCATCGATTTCGGCAAGCTGGCCGAGTTGTTCGAGAATAGCCCCAAGGTCGCCGCCGAACGCGCGCGTGAGAAGGCCGAGGACAAGGTCAAGAAGATGGCTGAGGCCAACCCGACCCGCGCCGATCTGGTCGAGAAACTGGAAAAGCTCGTGGCGGAATACAACGCGGGCTCCATTGACACTGAAAAATTCTTCGAGGCGCTGAAAGAATTCGTCGCCGGCCTCTCCGAGGAAGAACAGCGTGCCGCCCGCGAAGGGCTGACTGAGGAGGAGCTGGCGATCTTCGACCTGCTTACCACCCCGGAGCCGAAGCTGACCAAGGCCGAGGAGACGGAGGTAAAACTCGTGGCGAGAGCGCTGCTAACCAAGCTTCACGAACTGGTGGACGGTGTGGACTGGTTGCGCGGCCAGGAAACGCGCGGCGCGGTGTGGTCGGAAATCCGGCTGCGGCTAAACGAATTGCCACAAGAACCCTATCCGGATGCACTGTGGAACGCGAAGGTCAGCCAAGTGTGGGATTTTGTGACGCGGCGCTATGCCGGCGAGGGCTGGCGTATTCAGTGACCGCTTCTGGCTGTGGATTCAACCGGTCGAGGTAACAGCGCTTGTCTATAGCTTGGATGGCACGCGCGATTCAACGAAGTTCATGCGAGACCCCACGTATCGATCCAGCCCATCTGGCCCAACAAACAGGCCCGCATGCTCAGCCGCACCGGTCATGCGGTGCAACGAGATAAGAGGATCGAAGTATTGTGGCTTCGGCGTTTTGGTCTGTGTCAGGATGACGAGGGCTGCCATGTCGAACGCGACACAGGAATCCACCAGGTCGCCGTTATCCACGAACTTGCTATCAGCCGAGTAACAAACCTCCGATGCTTCCCTGAGCGCGTTCACGCCGCCGCCCCTGTATGTCTTCACGGCATCTCGAACGGCGCGTTCAAGTCCGGCCTGATCTGCATGGACGTCAGGAGCGAAAAGCGCGAGAGCGGCGACGGCAGCAAGTAACCTCTTGAGTCTCATAGTTATTCCTCATTTGCGTGTGCACGCTGCTGTGCAGCGTCAGCCTGCTTCGCCGCAATGACTGCGGCCTGTTGGCGGGTCGCCGCGTCGTCTGGCGTCGAGCCGATGGACGAGCGAATCTCGTCTGCCACCGTCAGCAAGCGGCGTTTCACGGCGCGGTCGCGCACGATTTCGGCGTAGCGGCGGATGTTCGCGGCGCTGGGCGTGTTCCGCGCCAGCGCGTTCAGGTACGAGAGCCCGCCAACCTGCTCGGCCTTGCCAGCGGCCTGAAGTTGCGCGTAGGCCGTCACCACGTCCGCAGCAGCGCCAGCCGTGATCTGCGCTATGACCTGGCAGCATGTGCGGACCACGAATCCGATCGAATCGACGTTTGCGACGGTACGCCATCGCACGAGCCGCACGCGCAACTGTCTGTCTCGTTCGACCTTCCTCGCGATGGCGTTCAAGCTTATTGAAGCGGCCGAGCAGAGCTGGAGGAGGATTCGCGGTGCCGAGAAAATTGATCAACTTCTGAAGGGCGTTCCCTTCAAAGACGGAACCCCGGTGATTGACAGCACACCGGCTCCTCAAGCGCTGGCCGCCTGATCATGCCGTCCTGCCCGCGTACACCAGTATTGACGATTGCTCTACAGCCTCAAGCTGATCTGGAGAAAGCTCATTACGAATGTCCTGCATCTGCATATTGAGCAATCCCGATATTTTTCTTGTCATGTTAGTCCCGGTTAGAAACGCATCATGCCGAACGCCTCATAGGCGTCACGTTCCACTCCTTGCCCCGTCGGCAAGTGTCAAGAAACGCTGCCCACAGCTCAAGCGCTTCTCGGCGCTCTTCGTAATACGAGTGCTGGTCATAAATGCCCTCGACACCGGCAAGCCTATGATTGAGGCACATTTCGCTTACGTCCCGACTCACGCCCAGCGCGCGCATGTGTGACTTCATGGTCGAGCGAAGATCGTGCGGCGTGAAGTGACGAACCTTCGGCTTGTGCTCTTTGAGCCAGAAGGTGATAGCAGCGCCGATAGTGTTCCGATTGACATGAGCATCGCCCCCTTGCCTCTCGGCCCGGCTGGCGGCGCGCGTTGGCAACACATAGGCGGAACCAGCCGACAAGGCCAGCAGCTCGCGAAACCACTCGACCACAACCGAAGCCAGCGGAATATCCATCGCCGGGCCGGTCTTACTGGCCGGGATATGCCAGCGTGATTCATCAAGGAAAAGGTTTGCTTTCTCGGACGTGAATAGTTCCTCGGAGCGAACCCCCGTAGCGGCCAGAATGGAAACCGATAGCAGGTTCTCCGGGCTCATCTTGGCGGTGAGCACTGCGTGCAGCTCATCGGCTGTCAGCATCAGCCACTTCTTGACCGGCGGACGCTTACCGATGATCGCCTCAAGCTGAATGCCAGCGCAGGGACTGGCGTGGACGAGCTTCTTGCCGGCGGCATGTTTGAAGATCCCGCGCACGACACACCAGAGCGAGAAATGCTCGACCCAACCGAGTTTGTACCGTTCGATTTCTGCGACGATGTCCGCCGGGCCAACAGATTGAACGGACATCGCGCCCAAGGCGAGCCGCATAGAATCGTCCCGGCTGTTGATCCACTGAACCCAAGTCCGAATCTCGGCTAATGAAAATGCATACCATGACGAGATCAAGAGCCTCGACGCAACATTCTGTACAGCGAAATCAATCAAACGTCGACCGATCACACCTGTAAACCTGAATAGCTCTATTTCACCGCCAATACGTCGAAAACGAAGCTCTAGCGTGCGTGCTCCGGGAGCATGTTCGATGCCGTTTAGCTCCGCATCATGAACGCTCGGAAAGTTTGCGACATCGAGGTACAAGCCAAGCGTTAGCGTCCGCGGCTCGGCATTCGGGCCAACGCTCACGCTGTCCAGATACCAATCGTGGAAATCGTCCCACGTCTTCAAGGCTGCTTCTGGCATATCGATCTACCAGCGAAGCAAAGAGACCGGCGCGCCCTCGTCGCGGTTGTAGCCGTCCCATGCTTGAAGATTACGGGATACCCGTATAATCCACCCATGCAGACCATAATCGTGTTGCCCGCGATGGTCTATGCCAGGGCCGGACGCAAGCGCATGCTCCCCAATGACCTCCGGAAGGTCGCGCGATGAAGGACATCGAGAGCATCGCCAAGGCCATCGGGGTCGACGCCGGCGAACCACTGCCGGATCTGCGCCAGGCGCTCGAGGAAACGAAGAGGCGCGTCGCTCGCGTGACCACTCCGGAGCAGAGGCTCGTGCGTCAGGCACGCGAGGCGTCGCGCATGACCCAGCCGGCGTTTGCCGAATGCATCGGCACCCCCGTTGCCACGCTGCGCGACGGGGAACAGGGACGCTTTGCGCCGTCGGGCCCAGTGCGATGTCTGCTGCGGCTCATCATCAAGCATCCCGAACTCATGGCCGAGCTCGCCGCCTGATCCCGGGTCCGCCCTCACTCACATTGCGGCATCGTCCCCTCCTGGCACGATGCTCTTGCACGCCTCATCGGAGCACCGTAGTTGAATCACCAGCGCGCCACCATCGAGCAACTGAACGAGTTCGACGAAATCGTCGACGTGAGAACGCCGCTCGAATACGCCGAGGACCATGTGCCCGGCGCGATCAACGCCCCTGTGCTCAGCAACGAGGAGCGCGTGATCGTCGGCACGCTGTACAAGGACTCGCCCTTCGAGGCCACGCGCGTGGGCGCGGCGATCGCCGCGCGCAATATCGCCAGGCATCTGGACACGACCTTCGCCGACCGTCCGCGCAACTGGCGTCCGCTCATCTACTGCTGGCGCGGCGGCAAGCGCTCGGGCTCGATGACGGCCATGTTCAACATGATCGGCTGGCGCGCCCGGCAGCTCGAAGGCGGCTACAAGACCTACCGGAACGCCGTGCTCGAGGCGCTCGGCACGCTGCCCGGGCTTTTGCGCTATGTCGTGCTCGCCGGGCCCACGGGCAGCGGCAAGACGCGTCTTCTACAAGCGCTCGGCCGGGCCGGCGCGCAAACAATCGACCTCGAAGCGCTCGCTGCGCATCGCGGCTCGCTGCTCGGCGCGCTGCCCGCGCGCGCGCAGCCCTCGCAGAAGTCGTTCGACACGGCGCTGGTGCAGCAACTGCGCGCGCTCGACCCCGCGCAGCCTGTCTTCGTGGAAGCGGAAAGCCGGCGCATCGGCGCGATCACGCTGCCAGTCGCGCTCGTCGATGGCATCCATGGCGCCAGGTGCGTCGTGGTCGAGGTGGCGCGCGAGGAGCGCGTGGCGCTGCTGCTCGAGGAGTATGGCCACCTGCTCGGCGACCCACCCTACTTCCGGGAACAATTGCTGAAGCTCACGCCGCTGCACGGGCGCGAGCGCGTCGAGTCGTGGTGCCGTCTGCTGGAGGAAGGCCGCTATGCGGAGCTCTCCGGGGTGCTCGTGACCGAGCACTACGATCCCGCGTATGCACGCAGCACGCGCAAGCACTATCCGACGCTTTCGGCGTCGCTGCGCTTCGTTTTCCATCCGATGACGGGCGACCCGGTCGATGAAGCGCGCGCACTGCTCGCGCAACTGCACGGCGAAGATTGGCTTGGGGAGACGTCCGGGCAGTCGCCGGGTTGAATTCGGCGGCACTCGCCTGGCGTCCGGCCGTGCCGGGAACAGCCATCCCGCGGATGGACGGCCGCCCCCAGTAAAAAGCGCCCGGGCACCCATTCCGTGCCCGGGCCAAGCCATCGGAGTCCCGATGGTGGAGGTTTTTTACGGAGCGGGCGGCACGCCAGAGCGGCCTTGCGCCGCCCGATCGCCTCATCGCCTGCCCGCTGCGCGCGCCTCACCGCCCTCCCGCGCTGCGACGCTCATCCGAGCGACAGTCCGGCAAGCGGCTTAGGGATGCGCGTACATCGCGTTCCAGTCTTGCGCCGACACCGTGGCACCACGCACACCCGATTCCGACGCGTTCGCGACACCGCCATACGCGCTATTGCCGTTCTGCGCGGACACCTTGACCAGGGCGGCCTGGACTGCGTCCGGGTAGTGCGCTTGATCGCCATCGCCAACGTGATAACCGACCTTCTGAAGCTGCACGAGCTCTTCGCGCACCTGGGCGCGGGTGATGGTCGAGTGCGACTGCGCGAACGAAGCGACGGGAACAACGAGTGCAACGGCAACGGCAACGGCTTGAATCAGGGACTTCATGGTTACGACCTCCAGTGTGTTCAGGACGGCCGACGTGCGACTCTGTGTGCATGCGACCGATGTACGCATCGTATGCCTCCGAGACACCAGGGTTAACCCCTAAAGTCATAGGAGACCTTTCCTGATTACGGAAGAATCGCAAGAAGCGCCATGCGGCGGGGGATTGCGGCGAAATAGCCGGTGCTCGCTCCGGATGGGGCGAGCGCGAAACCGGCGCGAGGCGCAGACTAGCGGGTTGGCGAGATGTCCGCGACGAGTTCGAGGAGCGCGTCCACGTGGGCTTGCACGCTCGCGTCATAGAGGATGGCGGGGTCGGCGGGCCCGACGCGACGTCCGCGCGCTGCCACAGCGGTTTCCATGGCGCGACGCAGGTCAGCGGCGTCGCCGGGTCGGAACAGATATTTGGCGCTATCGGCAATGGCGTCGCAGCAGCCGATATTCGACGAAAAGATGACCGGCGTGCCGCACATGACCGACTCGATGCCGACGAGCCCGAACGGCTCGTAGGTCGACGCGAGGATCGAGTAATCGGCCGCCCGATAGGCGTTTTCGAGATCCTTTACATAGCCGATGTAGCGCACGCGCGCGCTGGTGCGCTCGGGCGCCCGTCCCGCCACCGCCACGACGACCGGCAGGTCCAGCTTCTCGACCACCTGCTCGATGAGCGGCAGCCCCTTGCGCTCGTGGCTGCTCGAAGCAAAAAGCAGGACGGTTTCGTGGTCGGCGAACCCATATTGCCTGCGCAGCGCGGCACGCGTGCCGGCGTCCACGGGCGAGAAGCGCTCGCCATCCACGGGGGGGCAGAGCACGCGGATCTTCGCCTCGTCCACGCCGTAAAGCTCGCGAAGTTCGGCGCTCATGAGATCGGAATGCGCGACGATCACACGCGATCGCGCATATTGCTGGCTTTCGAGCGCGATTTGCCGGCTGTCGGAGCCGCGCAGCGTCCGCCCTGTCGCGCGCAAAAAGCCGCGATGCGTGCCGCCGCAAATGGCGATCTCCGAGGAATCGACCCGGTTGCAGCCGATCAGGACATCCACGCCCGTGCGACGCCGCAAGGCGGCCAGCCGCCGCGAAAACCACGTGTCGCGCAGTTTTCCCGGCAGCAAGGAGACATTGATCCGATGCGGCTCCACGAGCGCGTATTCGGGTACGGATGGATCGAACTTGCGCGCAAAGAACACCGGCCGTACGCCGCGCGCAGCCAGGCCGCGGACGAGATCCATCGCGTAGCGTTCCAGGCCGCCGCTGTGTTTGAGCGCGTTGCAGGAGATTCCAACCTTCATGACCCGTCCGACAGGTGAATTATTGTGCGCAGATCTCTGCGTGGCCCGATTATAAAGCGCCCGTTCCATACGGCTCGCAGCGCTCCGCGCGTGCGAGTCGGCGCACGCCGCGATGCGCCCGATTTTTTCGCGAAAATTCCGGTAATGGGTCTGGCACGATCCCTGTCAGAGCATTCCGCATACCCAAAATGCCCTCCGGTATAATTGATCGGCTTACGGGCAGTAGAGCCTGTTTTCTCCTATGACAGGCTTGCGTTTGGCCGTGCGGGGCGCAATGGCGCAACCGCCCGGCTACATCGACATAACAACTGATTGCCTGTCCGATTTGCGCCGGCCGACATGAATCACGATACGACGACCTATCTTCGCCGCCTGGCTCCAATCGTTACCCTGCTGCCCGCCCTTGGCCCCGCCACGAATCTGGTCTGGCGCGGCGGTACGGGTTACTGCTTCTTCCTGCTGCTGGCGTTCGCGCTTCATGGCGCATACGTCAATCGTCACGACCGCAGCTACTTCGCTCCGTGGCGCGAATACCGCTGGTACACGGCCGCGATGCTCGTCCCGCTCGTCGTGGTCGTGTTCCAGCAGCCGCTGCTTGGCTACTGGGCGCCGCACCAGTTCGACGCGCTCTCGCGCCTCACGCTCGCGCTGCCGATCTTCCTGCTGCTGAGCCGCCTGCCCTCGCGCCGCCTCACGGTGATCGGCTGGGGCTGCGCGCTAGGCGCGCTCGCGGCGAGCGCCTGGGTTTTCGTCGACCGCCCGCCGGGCGGCTGGAACGACACGGAACGCCTCTCGAACTACTACACCAACGCGATTCCGTTCGGCGACACCGCCCTGCTGTTCGCGTTTCTGTCGGTGTTCACGTTCGGCTGGGACCGCAAGGCACGGCCGTTGGCGCTCATCGTCAAGCTCGCGGCGCTCGTCGCGGGCGGCTTCGTCTCCTATCTCTCGGGCACGCGCGGCGGCTGGATCGCGGTTCCCGTGTTCGCGCTGCTGCTCGGCGTGCAGTATGGGTGGTTCTCGCACTGGAAACGCGTCGTGGTGACGCTGGTCTTGCTCGCCGCAGCGGCCGGCGCGTTGTTTTCGACGAGCGGCATTCGCCATCGCATCGCCGACGCGGGCTCCGATTTCTCCCTCATGCAGCGCGGCGACAAGGACACCTCGGTGGGTCTGCGCCTGCAGTTGTGGAATGCGTCGGTGACGCTGTTCGAGCGTCACCCGGTCTACGGCGTGGGCAAGGGGCATCTGGAGCAGGCGCTCGGCGATCTCGCGCGGCATGGCGAGGCGAGCCAGCAGATCGTCAACGAGCGCGCGCACAGCGACTTCTTCTCGGCCATCGCCGAAATGGGCGCCATGGGCGCGGCAACGCTCTTGCTGCTCTACTTCGGCACGTCGGTCTACTTCTGGCGCGCGTGCCGCGACGCCGACACGGTGATCCGCACCGCCGCCTGCAGCGGCCTCGCGGTATCGCTCAGCACGATCCTCTTCGGGCTCACGATCGACGTGCTGGTGCCGATCCAGGTCGTCGTGCTGATCGCACTGCTCACCGCCACGTTTCTCGCGATCATCGTGTCGAGGAAGCGCGAACTCGCAGGCGCCGCGGCGGCCTGAGCCGCCCCAACCCGACGCTCAAGCCTGCTGCGCGCTCACACTCACGCCGCGTTCTGCTGGAACTGGATCTGATGCAGGTGCGCGTACAGCCCGCGCTGTTCGAGCAGTTGCTGATGCGAGCCGCGCTCGACGATACGGCCCGCCTCCATCACGAGAATGCGGTCCGCGCGCTCGATGGTCGAAAGCCGGTGCGCGATCACGAGCACCGTGCGGCCCTTCATCAGCGTTTCGAGCGCCGCTTGCACATGACGCTCCGACTCCGAATCGAGCGCCGAAGTCGCCTCGTCGAGAATCAGGATCGGCGCATCCTTGTAGATCGCGCGCGCAATCGCGAGACGCTGCCGCTGGCCGCCCGAGAGCTTCATGCCGTTGTCGCCGACCAGCGTTGCGATGCCTTCGGGCAGCGCCGCGATCGTGTCCCAGAGGTTGGCCGCGCGCAGCGCCTCTTCGACGCGCGCCGGGTCGGCCGTCTCGCCGTAGGCCACATTGTTCGCGACCGTGTCGTTAAAGAGCGTCACGTCCTGGCTCACCATCGCGATCTGGCTGCGCAGCGCGTGAATGTCGTATTCGGGCAGCGGCACGCCGTCGACCAGAATCTCGCCGCTGCTCGGGTCGAAAAAGCGCGGCAGCAGATTCACGAGCGTGGTCTTGCCGCTACCCGAAGGGCCCGCCAGCGCGATCATCTCGCCCGGCGCCGCGCTGAACGTCACGCTTTCGAGAATCGGCCGGCCGTTGCCGTAGTCGAACGAGACATTGCGGAACTCGATCTCGCCGCGCGCGCGCTCGAGCGGCTTGCCGCCACCCGCGGGCTCCGCCGGTTCGTCGATCAGGCCGAAGATCAGCTCGGCGGCCGTCATGCCGCGCTGCAGCGGCTGGTTCACGTCGATCAGGTGCTTGAGCGGCGAGATCACGAGCAGCATCGAGGTAACGAAGGCCACGAACCCACCCACGGTAGTCTGGTCGTGCGAGGCTTGCACCACCGCGATGGTGATGACGATGGCCAGCGCGATCGAGGCGAGGAACTGCGTGAGCGGCTGGGCGAGGCCGCCCGAGATCGTCATACGCATCTGATAGCCGCGCAGGCGCTTGCTCATCTCGCCGAAGCGGTCCATTTCGTACTGCTCGCCGTTGTGAACCTTGACGACCTTGTAGCCGCCCACGGTCTCTTCGACGATATACGACAGCTCGTTGGTGAGCGCCTGGTGCTCGCGGTTCAGACGACGCAAGCGCCGGTTGATCTTGCTGACGAGCCAGCCGATGGCCGGCAGCAGCACCGCCACGATCAGCGTGAGGCGCCAGTTGAGAATGAACAGGTAGCCGAGCAGGAAAACCACCGTGAGCGAGTCGCGCACGGAGGTGACCAGCACGCTCAGCAGCACGCCCAGAATCTGGTTGACCTCGAACACGATCGCGTTGATGACCGTACTCGCCGTCTCGCGCTGGAAGAAGCCGACGCTCGCGTGAATCATGCGCTCGAACATCTTCAGGCGCAGCTCGAGCAGGATCTTGTTGGACACGTACTGGAGCAGATAGCCGGATGCGTACTGCGCGAGGCCGCGCACGAGCGCAAGGCCGATCACGGCGCTCGGGACGATCCATCGGGCGCTCAGGCTGCCCTTGGTGCCGAAGCCGTGGTCGAGCAGCGGCTTGAGGAGCGCGGGAATGCCGGCCTCGGTCGCGGCCACGATCGCCAGCGTGAGGATGGCCGCGATCGACACCCAGAGGAGCGGCTTGAGATACGGCCAGAGGCGCCGTCCGACCGACGCGGGATTCGACTTTTCGCCGGAGCCGATCGGCTTGCTGAGGGTGGATTGTCGGGGCGTCTCGCTCAAGGAATCCTCTGGAAAAGCGGGTGCTGAAAATGCGGGGTGAATGCGGGTGCGAATACAGGGGCGAACAGGCCACCTGCCCACACCGCCTGCCGGTTCGCGGCAGCAGACTCGTCTGACGGACGGTCCGGCGGCGCGGTACGCATTGTATACGCTTGGCGCGGGCGTGCCCGGCGCGGGAAGCATCGTCTAGAATACGCACCTCTGCGCCCGGCCGGCTCCCGGCGGGCGCGGCGCGGCTCACCGCGTCCGACATTCCCCAAGAACAGGCGTCCTCCCCATGTCCGACGGACTTTCCCCGACCCGCCCCGGCCGCGAGGCCAGCGGCACGCCGCGCGCCACGCTTTCGGTCATCGTGGTGGCGATGAACGAGGCGCACGACATTCGCGACTGCCTCGAATCGGTGCGCGGGCTCGCGATGGAAACCATCGTGTTCGACTCCGGCAGCACCGACGGCACGCCCGATATCTGCCGCGCGCTCGGCGCGCGCGTGTTCGAGACCGACTGGCCCGGCGACGGCCCGCAGAAGAACCGCGCGCTCGCCGAGGCGCGCGGCGACTGGGTGATCTGCCTCGACGCCGACGAGCGCCTGAGCCCCGAGCTGCGCGCCGAACTGGAGCGTCTGCTCGCCGATGGCACGACGCACGCCGCGTTCAGCACGCCACGCCGCTCGAGCTTCTGCGGGCGCTTCATGAAGCATTCGGGCTGGTGGCCCGATCGCATCGAGCGCCTGTTCCGGCGCGGTGGCGCGCGCTTCACCGACGTCCGAACCCACACGCACCTCGAAATTCAGGGCACGATCGGCCGTTTCGACGGCCCGATCATCCATATTTCGATGCCCGATCTGCATGAAGCGCTCGAAAAGACCAACGCCTATTCGACAGCCGGCGCGCTGACGATGGCCGAGAACGGCAAGCGCTCGTCGCTCGGCAAGGCGCTCGGCAAGGGCTTCTGGGCGTTCTTTCGCACGTGGGTGATCCGCGCGGGCTTTCTCGACGGCGCCGAGGGGCTGATGCTCGCCATCAACAACGCCGAGACGACGTATTACCGCTACGCCAAGCTCGCGCTGCTCACGCGCGACGGCAAGGTCGCGAAGAAAAGCTGAGATCCGGGGAAATGTGCGCGTTCGGCACGGCATGCGGCTGAGCGCTGAAACGCTGCTGCGACGTCGCTGCAACGCGGCACAAGCGGCCGATGCCGCTCGCGCCGCGAGATTCCATCGTCAATAGACGATCTCGATTGAACTGCCTGCGAACTCGCCGCGCAGCGCGGCGATGAGTTCGTCGGTGGGCTTCACGCGCCAGGCGTCGCCCAGCCGCACCTCGCCTTGCGCGCGGTCGTTGCTATAAACGATCTGCACCGCGAGCCCATTGGGAATGACCACCTGCTCGCGCTCGCGGCCCCGGCCGCCGCCATAGCCCCCACCCTCGCGACCGCCCCGTCCGCGCGTTTCCACGACAGGCGCGGGCAACGAGTCGTCGGGCTTCGCGCGATGCGCCTCGAGCACCGTGCGCAGCGCGCTCGCGTTGGCGTTGCCGTTCATCTGCACCTTCACGGCCTGCGCGTAGCGGCTGCGCGCGCGCTCCAGATCCATCACGGTGTCCACCGTGAAGCGGATGCCGCCCGTGAACGCATCGTTGCGCGCCCCGCCCTGCACGACCAGCAGTTCGTCTTCCTTGAAGAGCGCCTTGTGCGCCTCGTACTGCTCGTTGAACACCGTCACTTCGCACTGGCCGGTGCCGTCGTCGAGCAGCGCGATCAGCATCTTGCCGCGCTGGGTCATCTGCGTGCGCAGCGAGGCGATCACGCCCGCGACGAGCTTGTCGCGCCCCTCCTTCAATTCGCCGATCTTCTGGCGCACGAAGCGCCGCACTTCGTCCTTGTAGGCGTCGAAGAGGTGGCCCGACAAATAGAAGCCGAGCGCGCCCTTCTCTTCCTGGAGCCGGCGCTTGTCGCCCCAGGCGGGCTCGTCCACCAGTTCGTGCGCGGCCAGCGGCGCGTCGCCCATGTCGAAGAGGCCGGCCTGCATGGCGTTGGCGCTCGCCTGGTCGGCGGCTTCCATCGCCATCGGCACGGACGCGAGCAGTTGCGCGCGATTCGCGTGGATCGTGTCGAACGCGCCCGCGCGAATCATCGCCTCGATCGTGCGGCGGTTCACGAGACGCCGGTCGATGCGCTCGCAGAAGTCGAACAGGTCCTTGAAGAGGCCGCCTTCTTCGCGCGCCCGCAAAATTTCTTCGATGGCGTTCTGGCCGCTGCCCTTGATCGCACCGAGACCATAGCGGATGGTGCGCGAACGCTTGCCTTCGGCCACGTGAGCATCGGCGACCGGCTCGAAGCGATACGCCGACGCGTTCACGTCCGGCGGCAGCACCTTCAGACCGTTGGTCGCGCAGTCCTCGAAGAGGATCTTGACCTTGTCGGTGTCGTCCATGGCGAGCGACATATTGGCCGCCATGAATTCCGCCGGATGGTGCGCCTTGAGCCACGCCGTGTGATAGGCGAGCAGCGCGTACGCGGCCGCGTGCGACTTGTTGAAGCCGTAGCCCGCGAACTTCTCCATCAAGTCGAAGGTTTCGTCGGCTTTCTCGCGCGTGAGACCGTTCTTCGCCGCGCCTTCCGCGAAGATCTCGCGGTGCTTGGCCATCTCCTCGGGCTTTTTCTTGCCCATCGCGCGACGCAAAAGGTCAGCGCCGCCGAGCGAGTAGCCGCCGATGATCTGCGCCATCTGCATCACCTGCTCCTGGTAGACCATGATGCCGTAGGTCTCTTTCAGAACAGGTTCGACGCGCGGGTCGGGATACTCCACCACTTCGCGGCCGTGCTTACGCGCGCAGAAGCTCGGGATCAGGTCCATCGGGCCCGGGCGGTACAAGGCCACGAGCGCGATGATGTCCTCGAAGCGGTCGGGCTGCGCGTCCTTCAGCATGCCCTGCATGCCGCGGCTTTCCAGCTGGAACACGGCGACCGTATTCGCTTTCTTGAGGATCTGGAACGACGGCGCGTCGTCGAGCGGCACCTGGGCGAGCGACCAGTCTTTCTTCGACGGATCGAGCATGCGGATATAGCGCTCGGCCCAGTCGAGAATCGTGAGCGTGGTCAGGCCCAGAAAGTCGAACTTCACGAGGCCGACGGCTTCCACGTCGTCCTTGTCGTACTGGCTCACGACACCGCTTTCGTCGCCCTGGGTGTAGAGCGGGCAGAAGTCGGTGAGCTTGCCGGGCGCGATCAGCACGCCGCCCGCGTGCATGCCCACGTTACGCGTGAGCCCTTCCACCAGTTGCGCGAGGTCGAGCAGCTGATGCACTTCGTCTTCGTTGTCGTAGCGCTCCTGGAGCAGCGGCTCTTCCTTCATCGCGTCGGCGATGGTGACGTGCTTGCCCGGCTTGAACGGGATGAGCTTGGCCACGCCGTCGGTAAAGTTGTAGCCGAGGTCGAGCACGCGGCCGATGTCGCGCACCGCCGCCTTCGCGGCCATGGTGCCGAAGGTGGCGATCTGCGAGACCGCATCGGCGCCGTACTTCTCCTTCACGTACTGAATGACGCGATCGCGCCCGTGCTGGCAGAAGTCGATGTCGAAGTCGGGCATCGAGACGCGTTCCGGATTCAGGAAACGCTCGAACAGCAGGTTGTAGCGCAGCGGATCCAGATCGGTAATGCCGAGCGCGTACGCGACCAGCGAGCCCGCACCGGAGCCGCGGCCCGGCCCCACCGGCACGCCATTGTTCTTGGCCCAGTTGATGAAGTCCGCGACGATCAGGAAGTAGCCCGGGAAGCCCATCTTGATGATGGTCCCGCACTCGAAGTCCAGACGTTCGTTGTAGCGCGCGCGTTCGTTCTCGCGCTCGGCTTCGTCGGGATAAAGCTGCTCGAGGCGCTTTTCCAGGCCTTCACGCGAAAGCTGCACGAGGTAGTCGTCGAGCGACATGCCGTCGGGCGTCGGGAACAGCGGCAGCTTCGGCTTGCCGAGTTCGAGCGTGAGGTTGCAGCGCCGCGCGATTTCGATGGTGTTCGCGATGGCCGAGGGGATGTCGGCGAAAAGCGCCGCCATTTCCGCTTGCGTGCGAAAACGCTGGTCGGTGCTGAAGCGCTTCTGGCGGCGCGGATTCGCGAGGATGTCGCCTTCCGAGATGCACACGCGCGCTTCGTGCGCCGTGTATTCCTCATCGGTCATGAACTGCATCGGGTGTGTGGCCACGACCGGCAGCTTCAGTTCCGCCGCGATCGCAACAGCTTGCTCGACGTATTGCTCGGCGCCCGGCTGGCCGCAGCGCTGCAACTCGATGTAGCAGGCATTCGGGAATAGCTTCGCCCAGCGCTGCGCGTGACGCTTCGCGCTTTCGACGTTGCCCGCCGCGAGCGCGAGGCCCACGTCGCCCTGCTGCGCGCCCGAGATCGCGAGCAGGCCTTCGGCGAGCCCGCCTTCGAGCCATGCGACGTCGATCTCCGCGCGCCCGCGATATTGATTCGTGAGCCACGCCCGCGAGAGCAACTCGCAAAGATTCAGGTAGCCGCGTTTGTCCTTCACGAGCAGAAGCAGGCGCGAAGGCTTGTCGCGGTCGTCCGGATTCATGATCCAGACGTCGCAGCCGGCAATGGGTTTGACCCCTTTGCCACGGGCTTCCTTGTAGAAACGGACGAGGCCGAATGCGTTGCCGAGGTCGGTGAGCGCGAGCGCGCCCTGGCCGTCCTTGGCCGCCGCCTTGACGAGGTCGTCGAGACGCACGATGCCGTCGGCAATCGAGAATTCGGAGTGGACGCGGAGATGGACGAAGCGGGGATCTGACATGGGCGTCATTGTACCTCTACGGTCCGGCGATTTTTGCCGTCGCCAACGTGGCTGGCCACCCGGATAAGGCATTGCGTCCCGTCACGCGCACGCAACGCATCCGGGGCGCGCGAGCACGCGCTGCAGGCGCGGCATCGCCCGGTTGAGCGATAATAGCGGATTACGCCCGCCGCGCGACCTGTCGCACTTTGGCCCCCTTTGCCACGCCGCACGCCGCACGCCGCAGGCCGCGCCCTCACCGCGCTTTTGCGCCGATTTCGCCGCCGGCCCGATCGGCGCGCGCCGAACCGGCGGGCTCATCCGATTCAGATTCTCAAGTTGGCCATGCGTATTCTCAATCTCTCCGCCTACCAGTTCGCGACCCTCGAGAAGACCGCCGAATGGCGTCCGCTCGTGCTCGAACGCTGCCACTCGCTCGATCTGCGGGGCACTATCCTGCTCGCGCCGGAAGGCATCAATCTGTTCGTCGCGGGCGATGAAGGCAACGTGCGCGCCTTCATGGACTACATCAACCACGACCCGCTCTTCGAAGGCAAATTCGCGACGCTGCGGTTCAAGGAGAGCTTCTCGGAAGCGCGCCCCTTCAACCGCATGCTCGTGCGCCTGAAGCGCGAGATCATCACGATGAAGAAGCCGGCGATCCGCCCCGAGGAAGGCCGCGCGCCGTCGGTCGCGCCGGTCGTGCTCAAACAATGGCTCGATCGCGGCTTCGACGACGCAGGCCGCCCCGTCGTCATGCTCGACACGCGCAATGCGTTCGAAGTGGACGTCGGCACGTTCGACAAGGCGCTCGACTACCGCATCGACAAGTTCAGCGAATTCCCGGGCGTGATCGAAGCGAACCGCGCCGATCTCGAAGGCAAGACCATCGTGTCGTTCTGCACGGGCGGCATCCGCTGCGAGAAGGCGGCCATCCACATGAAGGAAGTGGGGATCGAGCATGTCTATCAGCTCGAAGGCGGCATCCTCAAGTACTTCGAGGAAGTGGGCGGCGCGCACTATAACGGCGACTGCTTCGTGTTCGATCAGCGTACCGCGCTCAATCCGCAACTCGAACCCACCGAGACCGTGCAATGCTTCGCGTGCCGCGCCGTGGTCACGCCCGCCGAGCAGGCTTCGCCGCTCTACGTCGTCGGCCAGAGCTGCCCGGCGTGCCATCCCGGGCGCGCGCAAGATGCCGCGAGCGCGCAAGCGCCCGCTCGATCCGCTCGAGCCGCTTGATTCGCGCGTGAGCGCACCGGCTCGAGCGCAGCGAGGGTATCGCGGGCGCTTCGCCCCCTCGCCCACCGGACCGCTGCATTTCGGCTCGCTCGTCTCGGCGCTCGCGAGCTGGCTCGACGCTCGCGCGCACGGCGGCGCATGGCTCGTGCGCGTGGAAGACATCGACGGCCCGCGCACGGCGCCCGGCGCCGCCGAGGACATTCTCGCGACACTCGAACGCTTCGGCTTTTACGCCGACGAGCCGCCGGAATGGCAAAGCCGCCGCACGGATCTTTACCGTGCGGCGCTGGAGCGGCTGATCGCGGCGGGCCACGTCTATCCGTGCGGCTGCACGCGCAAGGAAATTGCCGATTCGCAACGGCACGCGCACCGGCGCAACACCACGCTGATCTACCCCGGCACCTGCCGCGACGGCCTGCACGGCAAGCCCGCGCGCGCGTGGCGCCTGCGCGTGCCCGACGATGATCCGCAAGCGGCCAGCCACCCCGCGCTGATCCGCTTCGACGATCGCTGGCAAGGTCCGCAGCGACAGGATCTCGCGACCGAGGTGGGCGACTTCGTGCTGCTGCGCGCGGACGGCCAGTGGGCCTACCAACTCGCCGTGGTCGTGGACGACGCCGCGCAGGACATCACGCACGTCGTGCGCGGCGCGGACCTGCTCGACTCCACGGCGCGCCAGATCTGGCTGCAACGGTGCCTCGGCGTGCCGACGCCGGCGTATCTGCACGTCCCCGTGGTCACCAACGCGGAGGGCGAAAAGCTCTCGAAGCAGACCGGCGCGCCGGCGCTCGATACTGCGCGCCCACTCGAGGCGCTCACGGCCGCCGCACGTCATCTGGGTCTTGAACTCAGTGATCCGGCGCCACGCACCCTGGAGGCGTTCCAGGCTGAGGCAACCAGGGCGTGGCGACACAGACTCGCGCAACGGCAATCTGCGGCCTGAATTTCGCGCCAGCGTTGCCGGCGCATCAGGTCGGAAGGAAACAGGCGCAAAAAACAAAGGGCGCCGAAGCGCCCTTTCGCAGTACGACAAGCTTGTCATCGCCATGCTGCCGCACAGGCTCCTTCGCCGCCGAAGCGGATCCGGATTCGCCTCAGGACGACGATGTCGGCTTGTTACGCCACGACGAGCCCAGGCCGCCAAGCAGCGCCGCGAGCGGCTGCTTCGGCTTCTGCGACGTGGCGGCGGCCGGTGCGGCTTGCTCCTCGGCCTTGCTGCGCGCGCTGGGCGACGGCTCGTAGGGCTTCAGGAAGAAGTCGTCGACGGGCTGCGCCGGACGGTGATGATGCGGTCGCTCGTACGCACCGGCACGGCGGTGGCCGACGCGCTCGCCGCGACCTTCGCGGCCTTCGTAATTGTCGCGCCCATCGCGCTCGCGGCGGCGGTTGCCGCCTTCGTGATGCGCGACCGGCGTGTCGACCACCAGACGCTCGACGGTGAGCGGGCGCTTGATCAGCTTTTCGATGTCGGCGAGCTGTTTCTTCTCGCCCGGGCTGCACAGCGAAAGCGCGTCGCCCGACGCCCCCGCGCGCCCCGTGCGGCCGATGCGGTGCACGTAGTCTTCGGCGTTGAACGGCAGGTCGAAGTTGATCACGGCCGGCAGCTCGGCGATGTCGAGACCGCGCGCGGCCACGTCGGTCGCCACCAGCGCCTCGATCTCGCCGCGCTTGAAGGCGTCGAGCGCCTGCATGCGCTCGTTTTGCGAGCGGTCGCCGTGAATCGCGGCGGCCACGATGCCCTGCTTCTCGATCTGGCGCGCGAGACGGCTCGCGCCGATCTTGCTGTTGCAGAACACGATCACCTGCTTCAGGCCCCGGTCGCGAATCAGTTGCACCACGGCGCCGGTCTTGTCGCCTTCGGCGACTTCGTAGACGACCTGGGTGACGTTGGTGGCCGTGGAGTTGCTGCGCGCGACCTCGATGGTCTGCGGCGTGCGCAGATAGGTGGCCGCGAGCTTCTTGATCTCGGGCGAGAACGTGGCCGAGAACAGCAGCGTCTGCCGCTCTTTCGGCAACAGGTTCAGGATGCGCTGCAGGTCGGGCAAAAAGCCCATGTCGAGCATGCGGTCGGCTTCGTCGAGCACCAGCATCTGCACTTGACCGAGATTCGTGGTCTTCTGCTGCACGTGGTCGAGCAGGCGGCCCGGCGTGGCGATGAGGATTTCCACGCCGCGGCGCAGCTCGTCCGACTGCGGATTCATGTCGACGCCGCCGAACACCACCGCGCTGCGCAACGGCGTGTGCATCGCGTAGGTGCGTACGTTGTTGGCGACCTGGTCGGCCAGCTCGCGCGTGGGCGTGAGGATCAGCGCGCGCACCGGATGGCGCGCGGGCGAGGCGCTCGTGCTCGCCATCGGCAAGAGACGCTGCAGGATCGGCAGCGAGAAGCTCGCCGTCTTGCCCGTGCCGGTTTGCGCGGCGCCCATCACGTCGCGGCCCGTGAGGACCACGGGAATGGCCTGAGCCTGAATGGGCGTGGGCGTCGTGTAGCCCTGCTCCTGGATCGCCTTGAGGATCTCGGGCGCGAGGCCGAACTGATCGAAGGTCTCGGTGCTGGGCTTGACGTCTGTGTCGGACATGGTGGCTTTCGCTATAAAGGCGCTATGCGCGCGAGGCGCGGCGCGCCTCTAAGTAATCACTGCGGGATGCTGCCGGGTTGCTTCGAAACGTGCTCGCGAGCCGCTGCGGTGCCGCAGCGGCTTTCTGCCCGGACTGCCGGCCGCGGCAGCCGTCCGGCGGAAGGCTCGCGGAAGATCCCGGCATGGTCGGAAACGCCATCCGTCGATGGTGCTCAGGGAGCGCCGGCTGCATGGCCGCGCTCGACCCGAACGTTCCCCTATTTTCAGCCGGTGCGCGGTGGAATCCCGCTGTAGACCGCACTGTGGACTTGCCACGCAAGCGGACGCAATCCGGCGAAAGGCCGGTATTGTAGCACCCCGGCATAAATCCCTATGGCCGCGCGATCCGGCTTCTGTCACTGCAAGCCCCGCGTAAGCAGCGCGCGCAGCCGGACGCATCCGGCCCTTTGCGCTCGAGCGCCGCCCGCGCCCGCCGCATGGCTCACCACGTCTCGCGCATCACCATGAGCCGCAACTCCGTCATGTCCTCGATCGCGTAGCGCACGCCCTCGCGCCCGAGACCGGAGTCCTTCACGCCGCCATACGGCATGTTATCGACGCGAAATGACGGAATGTCGTTGATCACCACACCGCCCACCTCGAGCCCGTCCCAGGCGCGATGCGCGTTCGCGAGCGAATCGGTGAAGACGCCCGCCTGCAGGCCGAAATCGCTGTCGTTGACGATGTCGAGCGCGCGGCCGAAGTCGTCGAAACGCTCGAGGATCGCCACGGGCCCGAACGCCTCGCGCCGATAGAGATCGGTGTCGCGGCCCACGTTTTCGAGCAGCGTGGCCTCGAACATTGCGCCATCGACCTTGCCGCCCGCGACGATCTTCGCGCCCGCCTGCACCGCGCGCTCCATCCAGAGCGCGAGGCGCTTCGCCTCGGACTCGGAGATCATCGGCCCGACGAAGGTTTTTTCGTCCTTCGGATCGCCCATCTTGAGCGACTTGACCTTGGCGATCAGCTTCTCGCGCAGCGCATCGTAAATCGACGCGTGCACGAGGATGCGCTGCACGCCGATACAGCTCTGCCCCGACTGGTAATACGCGCCGAACGCGAGCCGGTCGACCACGTAATCGAGCTTCGCGCCCTGGTCCGCGTCGACCACGGCCGCCGCGTTGCCGCCCAGTTCGAGCACCACTTTCTTCTTGCCCGCCTTCTTCTTGAGATCCCAGCCCACGGCGGGCGAACCCGTGAACGAGAGCAGCTTGAAGCGCTCGTCGGTGGTGAAGAGATCGGCGCCGTCGCGGTGCGCGGGCAGGATCGAGAACGCGCCCTTGGGCAGATCGGTCTCCGCCAGCACCTCGCCGATGATGAGCGCGCCCACCGGCGTGCGGCTCGCGGGCTTCAAAACGAACGGCACGCCCGCCGCGAGCGCGGGCGCGACCTTGTGCGCGGCCAGATTGAGCGGAAAGTTGAACGGCGAGATGAACGAGCACGGCCCGATCGGCACGCGTTTCACGTAGCCGTGATAGCCCTTCGCGCGCGCCGAGATTTCGAGGTTCACGATCTCGCCGTCGATACGCACGCTCTCCTCGGCGGCCACGCGGAAGGTATCGATCAGACGCGTGGCTTCGCCGCGCGAATCGTTGATCGGCTTGCCGGCCTCGATGCACAGCGCCATCGCGAGTTCGTCGAAGCGCTCGCGAAAGCGCGCGACGCAATGGTCGATCACGGCCTGGCGCCTGAACGGCGGGAACGCGCGCATGGCGGGCATGGCCGCCTCGGCGGCGGCGATGGCCTGATCGATCGCCTTCGCATCGGCGAGCGCCACGCGCGTGGCGACTTCGCCGCTGTATTTGTCGGTGACTTCGAGATCGGTGTTGGCGGCGACGGCCTCGTTGGCCAGATAGTACGGATAAGTCGGTTTCAGCATGATGCGTTCTCCGGAAATGCCGTGCGTGCCGCAAGGCGTGCGCCCGTTCCTCTCTGCGCGAACGCCGCGGCGCTTCGTGCAACGCTTCACCATGTAGCGCTGGGGCGCAAGCCCTTCAGAGTTGCGCGCTCAGCCGCTTGATCTCGCGATTGAGCACGCGCTCGTTGTCCGAATAGTCGACGGGGATATCGATCACGTGCACGCCCGGCGTCGCGAAACACTGCTCGATGAGCGGTTTGAGCCGATCCGCCTCGCTCACGCGATGGCCGTGCGCGCCGTAGCTCTGCGCGTACTCGACGAAATCGGGGTTCTGCAGCGTCATCCCGTAGTCGGGGAAATTCATGTTCTCCTGCTTCCAGCGGATCATGCCGAAGGCGTCGTCGCGCAGGATCAGCACGACGAGGTCGAGCTTCAGGCGCACCGCCGTCTCCACTTCCTGCGAGTTCATCATGAAGCCGCCGTCGCCGCACACGGCCACCACCTTGCGCTCGGGGTGCACGATCTTCGTCGCGATCGCCGAGGGCAGCCCCGCGCCCATCGAGGCGAGCGCGTTGTCGAGCAGCACCGAATTGGGCTCGCGCGCCCGGTAGTAGCGCGCGAACCAGATCTTGTACATGCCGTTGTCGAGGCAGAGGATGCCGTCCTCGGGCATCGCCTGGTAGACGTCGTGCACGAGGCGCACCGGATATATCGGAAAGCGCGGGTCGTGCTGGCCCTTCGCGAGATGCGCGTCGAAGTGGTGCTTGATTTCCTCGAAGCGCACGAAGTCCCACGCGTGCTCGCGCGGCTTGAGCGCTTCCTTCAGTTGCCAGACGGCATTGGCGATGTCGCCCACCACTTCGATCTGCGGGAAATAGACGGGGTCGACCTCCGCGCCGAGAAAATTCACGTGAATCACGGTCTTTTCTTCGGCGCTGCGCATGAAGAACGGCGGCTTTTCGATCACGTCGTGACCGACGTTGATAATGCAGTCGGCGTGCTCGATCGCGCGGTGCACGAAGTCGCCATCGGAGAGCGTGGCGTTGCCGAGCCACAGCGGATGCGATTCGTCGATCACGCCCTTGCCCATCTGCGTGGTGAAGAACGGGATGCCGGTCTGGTCGACGAATTCGCGCAGCACGTTGCGCGTGGTCTTGCGGTTGCCGCCCGCGCCGATCATGAGGAGCGGATGGCGCGCCGCGCAGATCGCCGCCACCGCATGCGCGACCGCCTTTTCCTCGGCGACGGGCCGGCGGCTGTAGCTCTTCGGGATGGGCTTGCCGTCGCCCTCTTCGTCGGCGACATCCTCGGGCAGCTCCAGATGCGCTGCGCCCGGACGCTCCTGCTCCGCCTGGCGGAACGCCTCGCGCACGAGCGCCGGAATATTGCCGATGGAGACGATCTGGCGCGCGTACTTGGTGAGCGGCTCCATCATGCGCACCACGTCGACGATCTGAAAATGGCCCTGCTTGCTGGTCTTGATGGGCTTCTGTCCCGTGACCATCAGCATGGGCATGCCGCCCAGTTGCGCGTAGGCGGCGGCGGTCACGAAGTTGGTGGCGCCGGGCCCGAGCGTGGCGAGGCATACGCCGGTGCGGCCCGTGAGGCGGCCATAGGTGGCGGCCATGAAGCCCGCGGCCTGCTCGTGGCGCGTGACGATCAGACGAATCTTTGAGCGCCGCAGCGATTCGAGCAGATCGAGGTTCTCCTCGCCCGGAATGCCGAACACGTACTCGACACCCTCGGCTTCGAGCGCCTTCACGAACAGATCGGATGCTTTCATCGGCCACCTCGCAGTTCAGCGGACGCCGTTCCATGCGCTTGCGTATGACCTGGCGTGCGAAATACGCAATCCGCATGAACCGTGCGCGACGACCGCCAGATTACGCCGCTGGCGCGGATCGCGTCGGCAAGCGTGCAATCCGTTCGAGATTGCCCGTGCTCCGTGTCGATCGCGCCGGGCTAGCGCATGATCGTGGCGCAGCCGGACACGACCGGCTTGGGACTGGCTTCGCTCATGGCGTCGTAGAGATCGGCGCCGGGGCCTTTGGTCCACCAGGTATAGCGGTCGGCCACATACTTCACGCCCGACGCCGCGATCACGCCCACGAAGAGCAGATTGCGGCCCGCCACGGGGACGAGCGCGAAGCTTTGCCCGTTGGTGCCGTTGATATAGGTGACCTTGAAGGTCTTGCCGTCCGCGCAGGTATAGCGGAACGTGTGGCGCGACTGGGTCTGGATCTCGCGCACATCGAGCGTGGCGGCCTGCGCCGTCAGGCTCGCTGCCAGGCCGGCGCCCACCACGGCAAGCGCTGCCGCGCAGGCCGCAAGCCGGCGCGGCAACGCGCGAGCGGCGCGCGGGGCGCTGAAGTGGCCGCGGGTAAGGCGGCGCGCGGCGCTACGTCCACGAATCATGGCGTGTTCTCCGGTTGTCGGGTTGGGTTGGGTTGGGTTGGGTTGGGTCGAGTCGGATTGGATTAGCGGGTTGCGTCGTTGCGCTTTGCGCGATTACTTCGCCATATCGCCCGGCACAGGACGCACCGCCGCCGCGGCAGCGCGGGCGCGCGAGCGCGCTTCCCCGATATCCGCGCCCATGGCGAGCGCGACGCCCATGCGGCGCTTCACGAAGCTCTCGGGCTTGCCGAACAGGCGCAGGTCCGCGCCCGGCACGGCCAGCGCTTCGGCCACGCCTTCGAAGGCGATGCCGCGCGCGTCCATGCCGCCGTAGATCACCGCCGAGGCGCCCGGGCCGCGCGCCGTCGTATCGACGGGCAGCCCGAGAATCGCGCGCGCGTGCAATTCGAACTCCGAAAAACGTTGCGACGCGAGCGTGACGAGACCCGTGTCGTGCGGACGCGGGCTCACTTCGGAGAACCAGACGTCGTCGCCGCGCACGAACAGCTCGACACCGAAAAGGCCGCGACCGCCCAGCGCCGCGGTCACCTTGTGCGCGACCTCGCGCGAGCGCTCGAGCGCCTGCGGGCTCATCGGCTGCGGCTGCCAGGACTCCACGTAGTCGCCGTCCACTTGCCGGTGGCCGATCGGGTCGCAGAAGTACGTCTGCACGGCGCCGCTCGACGGATCCGTCGCGCGCACGGTGAGCAGCGTGATTTCGTATTCGAAGTCGATGAAGCCCTCCACGATCACGCGGCCATGATTCACGCGCCCGCCCGCGAGCGCGTATTGCCAGGCGCGCTCGACATCGGCGTCGCTCCTGAGCACCGACTGCCCCTTGCCCGAGGACGACATCACCGGCTTCACCACGCACGGGTAGCCCACCCTGGCAATGCCGGCCTTGAGTGCGTCGAGCGAGTCGGCGAACGCGTAGGGCGAAGTCGGCAGCCCCAGCTCCTCGGCGGCGAGACGCCGGATGCCCTCGCGATTCATCGTGAGCTGCGCGGCGCGCGCGGTGGGGATCACGACGGCGGCGCCCTCAGCTTCGACGGCAGCGAGCGCATCGGTGGCGATGGCCTCGATCTCGGGCACGACGAGGTGCGGACGCTCGGCATCGATGAGCGCGCGCAGCGCCTTGGGATCGGCCATGTCGATGACGTGGGCGCGATGCGCGACCTGATGGCCGGGCGCGTTTGCGTAGCGGTCCACGGCGATCACTTCGACGCCGAGGCGCTGCAGCGCGATGATCACTTCCTTGCCGAGCTCGCCCGCGCCGAGCAGCATGACACGGGTGGCGGAAGCGGAAAGCGGCGTGCCGATGCGAGGGCCGGTCTGCATGATGTCTCCAGGTATGACGGTGAGGCAGCGCGCCATCGTGCATGTGTATGAGCGCATGATGGCGCGCGCTTCGAAACGGGCGAATGCGAGGGAGCGCCGATGTTAACACCATGGGCATCCGCCTGTGCCGCCCGTGCGTGAATTGCGGGCGCCCAGTGCTGCGCGATCGCAATGGAGTCGCGGTGAAATCGCGCGTGAATCGCTCCTGAAATGCGGCTCGAGCGCCGCGAGGATGCCGCCCGCTCGCGCGCGCGAAGCACGCTTTTGTGAATCTTTAACGAACGTTTGCGCTCGCATGCCGCCCCCTGGTGCGTTACGCTTACGCCTTCGCCAGTTACGAGGAACGATGCGATGCCCCACCGCTCGAGCGCACGCCCCGCCGCACGCAAGATTGCGCGCCTGCTCGTCTCACGTGCCTCACGTGTCTCATGCGCCGCACCGCTCGCGGCCGCCGCAGCGGCTGCGCTGATGCTTGCCGCCTGCAAGCTGCCGGTTCACCAGCCGTCGTCCGCGCCGCCGCCCGACCCGTTCAATCCCGCGGCAACGCAACTGCTCGACAACACCCAATGGCAGCTCGTCGAATGGAAACGCGCCGACGGCACGCTGCGCGCGGTGCCGGGCGCGAACACAGGCGACGGTGCGTCGGCAGGCACATCGAGCACGGCGGGTGCGCCCGGCGCGCGGCCCGTCACGCTCGACCTTTCCACCGCTAGCGGCCAGCGCCGCGCGAGCGGCTTCTCGGGCTGCAATCGCTACATGGGCAGCTACACGCTCAAGAACGGGCTGCTCTCGTTCGGCCCGCTCGCCGGCACGCGCATGGCGTGCGTCGGCGCGGGCGGCGAAATCGAAGGCCCGTACCTCGACGCGCTCGCGCATATCCAGCGCTCGGGCGCGCAGATGCGCGAGCCGCAGGCGCTCCTGCTGATCCTCGACAACGGCGACCGCCTGACTTTCGCCCATCCGGGATCGTCCGCCACCGCAGGTGCGCCGGCCGGCGCATCTGCCGCCGCCGCGCCCGCGAAGCAGGGCGAGTGAGGCGTCGCGCCATCCGGCAGCCGCGCCCTCGTACGGCGCGGCTCTTTTTTTGGCGCGCGCCACACTGCGCGATTTGCGCACGGTGTGTTGCGCGGGTTTGCGCTCCCGTTTTGCGCTCCCGGCCGCCACGACGTTATTTCCCGCCGCGGCCCTCGGCCCGCTGTGCGGCCCAGCCTGCCGGGCTTGCCGCACACCGGATCGGCGCCGGCTTTCGTCAAGCCAACTGCAGCGCAGCGGCAACGCGCATTGCCGTGCGCCGGGGCCTGGCGGTTACACTCGACACGTTGCACATCTTTTAATCGTTGATCTCTGGCATGCACACGGTAGTCCCTGGCTGGTTCGGCTTATCGGCCGTCTGGTTCATCCCTCTGATCTGGCGCCTCGTGAAGTCGGCGCTGCCCGGCGGCGCGGGCTTGCGCGGCCCGGGCACGATCCGGCTCTGGCTCGGCTTTGTCTGCGTGTTGCTCGCGAGCTGCGCGCTCGAAGCCACAATCCTGCGCATCGACGGCTTCGATGCGCTCGGGCACGCCCTCACGCTCGGGCTCGGCAAGCTGCTCGGGCAAACCGCCACGCCGCTCGCCATGGCGGCGCTGCTGTTCGTGAGCCTGCCCTGGCTCATCGATTTCCGCTGGCGCAATTTCTTTGCGTGGGCCGACGAGTCGCTCGGCTTCGGGCTGAATATCCGCCCGGCAAGCGACGATGACGACGGCGAGCGCCGCAGCCGCCGCGCGTCGAGACAGGACGCCGCGCCGCCGCAAGGCACCGCGCGCCCGGGTCTGGACAGCCTTGGCCGCCTGGGAAGCCTCGGCAAGCTGGCCAGCGGGCTAGGACTCGGCGGCGGGCTGGCCTCGGGCACGGGGCCGAGTATCGGCGCGGGCGGCGGCGCCACCGAGCCGCTCGACGGCGCGCGCCGCAAGCGGCCGACCGTATGGCGTCCGCAGATGCCCGGCAAACGCGCGGCGAACGCCGCTGCGGCGGGTGCGGCCGCAAGCGCCTCGGCGCACGGTATGGACAGCGCGAACGTTGGGCGTGGCGCGCCGCGTGGCGGGGCTTCGCCGTGGCGCGACGAGCCGGAGGACTTTGCGTCGCCGGAGCCGAGCCCCGCTGCCGCCTGGGCGCGCGCCGAACCGACCGCGCCGGCCGGCTGGCTGCGCGACGGCCAACTGGCCGCGCGCGCACCGATGTCCGCTGCACATGCGCCCAACGCGGTGCCGGGCGATGCGTGGCGCAATCCGTCTGCGAGCCTGAATGGCGCGCCGCTGGCGGCTTCGGCTGGAGCTTCGCGCGCCGGTATGGCGGCCGACGCACGCCGTGCCCCGGCGATGGGCGCAAACGCCGCGCCGCTGCCGACACCGACGCCGACGCCGACGCCGCCAGCGAGCTTCCCCGCCGACAGCCGCCGCCAGGCGATGGCAGGCGCCGGTGGCGCAGCGGCCGGCATGGCCGCATCCGCGGTGGCGGGAGCACGCGGCGGCGTTGCGCCGGGTGGCCTTCCGTCAGGCGGCGCCGCGCTTGCGGGCGCAACCGGCAACCCAGCGCCGTGGCGCACCCCGCCGGCGCGCCCGGCGTCGACGCCCCCAGCGGCCCCGCTTGCGCCCGCGCTGTCAACCTCGACTTCGCCCATGAGCGCATCGGGCGCGCGCCCGGCGGCGGCATCCGCCGCGCACGCCGCAGCCCTCGCGTCAACGGCGGCCATGACACCGCGCGGCCCCTCGGCGCAGCGCGACCCGCTGGTATCGCCCTTCGCCCACCCGGCCCCCGCGCGCCGCAGCGCGCCGCCGCCGCCCGTTGCGGGCAGCACGGCCGCGCGCGCGGCCGCTGCAGCCGCGCCGCATGCGCGCCAGCAAAAGCCGCAGCGGCCGTTCGTCTGGCCGGCGAAGAGCACGCCCAGCGCGGCGCAACGTCCGCCCGGAACGCCATTCGGCGTGCAATTCGGTGCGCCCGCAACTACGCCGTTCGCCAGCGCGAGCCAGCTCACGCCGGCCTATTCCCGGCCGACACCCGGCGCGGCGGCCGCACCGCAAGCGGCGCTCTCGACGAGCGTGCTCGAAACCTTGCGCTCGATCGAGGAAAATGCCGCCCGCTGGACGACGCTCGCGGGTGCGAGCCTCGCGCGCCGCAACAGCATCGACCCGCAGCCTGTTACGCCAATCGAACCGCCCGCCCATGCAGGTGCGGCCATCGCCCCGGGCGAAGCGAGCCCTGCCCCGGCGCGCGCGCAGTTTCCGCTCGCCGGCCCGCAGATCGCGCAGCCGCCCGAGGCGGCAGCGCTCGATCGAGTGGCTCCGGCGGCCGGAACACCGGGCGAAGAGTCCAGCGTGGCGTCTGCCGCGCCTTCGGGCGATACGCCCGAGGGCTTCGCTCAAGCATCGGCGAGCGTGCGCGACGACGCAGTGCCGGCTTTGTCGCAGGAATCGCAACGGGCCGAACCTGTCGTTGCGCACACCAGGCCAACCGCGCCGACGGTGCCGACGGTGCCAATCACGCCGCTCGCCACCGAATCCGAAGCGCCGTGGACTTACGCCGACGACGCCACGAGCCGAACCGCCCTGCCCGCTTTCCTCATCGAAGCGCAGGAAGAAGACGCGCCATCCAGCGACATCGCATCGGCGCCGACACTCACGACGCCTGGCGCAGCCGACGTAACGCCTGCGGCCGTCGTGCCAGTCACGCCTGCCACGTCTGCGGTTCCGGTCGCGCCTGCAGCACCAGCGGCGCCCACCACAACGGTAGCGCCTGAGGCGCCGGCAGCGACCACCGCAACGCCGCAGACTACGACGCCACTCGCAGCGCCGCCCGCGAATTCGTCCGCCCAATGGCCGACCTTCGATCAAGGCATGCCATGGATCATGCTCGACGACGAGCCCGCCGCAGCCGAACCGCCAAACGCGGCGCCCGACGAAGCCGCCTCGACGCCCGAGCCCGCGCCTTCCGCGGCCGGCCTCACGGCGCCTGACAGCATTGCGGCGACGAATGCCGCCTCGCCGTCAGTGCCGCCCTGGCACAACGATGCAAACGTGACGCACGAGCCGCCGGTGCCAGAGGCGCCGGTCGACGCGCCCGCGCCGAAAAGCACCGAAAACGTCATCCGCTTCCCGCGCATGGCGACAGGACCGTCGCACGCTGTCCCAACCACGCCGGCGGGCGACGGGGCCATCGCGCAGGATCCGCCTGTGAGCGCCGAGCGAACCGAAGACGAGCCGATCGACCAGGATGCGCCGACGCCCGCGCCGCACACCAGTGCGTTCACGCCGGCGTCCGTCGTTGAAGCGCCTTCGTTCCTGGCCACCGTGCCGGCCGCCGGGCAGCAGACGCCAGCTACGACACCCATTACGACACCCAGCTTCGCCCCCGAAGCGCCTGCGGCAACCCCCACTTGGCCAACGCCGGTCCACACGACCGATGCGCCGGCTATCGCGGCAGCACCGCCAACCGCAGCGCCCACGGCCCCCGCCCCGCCCGAAGCACCGTCAGCCGTCACGCCCGCGCCCCAACCCGAAGCCGCACCGCGCCAGCCCGTGCGCGGCCATGCGCCGACCTCGTTCGAGTTCCAGCCGCTCACCGCATCGTCGGTCGAGCTGCCAGGCCTCGATCTGCTCGAACGCGCCTCGTCCGACATCGAGCCGGTTTCCGAGCAGAAACTCGCCGAAACGAGCCAACTGATCGAGCAGCGCCTGCAGGAATTCAAGGTGCCCGTCACCGTGGTCGGCGCGTCGGCGGGCCCGGTCATCACGCGCTTCGAAGTCGAACCCGCGCTCGGCGTGCGCGGCAGCCAGATCGTCGGGCTGATGAAGGATCTTTCGCGCGGCCTCGGCCTCACCTCGATCCGCGTGGTCGAGACCATCCCCGGCAAGACCTGCATGGGGCTCGAGCTGCCCAACGCGCGCCGCCAGATGATCCGCCTCTCGGAGATTCTCGAGTCGGCGCCCTACCATCGCTCGCAGTCGAAGCTCACGATCGCGATGGGCAAGGACATCGTCGGCCATCCGATCGTCACGGACCTCGCCAAGGCCCCGCACATGCTCGTCGCGGGCACGACCGGCTCGGGCAAGTCGGTGGCGATCAACGCGATGATCCTCTCGCTCCTCTACAAGGCCACGCCCGAGGACGTGCGGCTCATCATGATCGATCCGAAGATGCTCGAGCTTTCGGTCTACGAAGGCATTCCGCATCTGCTCGCGCCCGTGGTCACCGACATGAAGCTCGCCGCCAACGCGCTCAACTGGTGCGTGGGCGAGATGGAGAAGCGCTACCGGTTGATGTCGGCGGTGGGCGTGCGCAATCTCGCGGGCTTCAACCAGAAGATCCGCGACGCCGCCGCGCACGAGAAGAAGATCGGCAATCCGTTCTCGCTCACGCCCGAGGCGCCCGAGCCGCTCTCGCCGCTGCCGATGATCGTCGTGGTGATCGACGAGCTCGCCGACCTCATGATGGTGGCGGGCAAGAAGATCGAAGAGCTGATCGCGCGTCTCGCGCAGAAGGCGCGCGCGGCCGGCATCCATCTGATCCTCGCGACGCAGCGCCCTTCGGTGGACGTCATCACGGGTCTCATCAAGGCGAACATTCCGACACGCGTGGCGTTCCAGGTCTCGTCGAAGATCGATTCGCGCACGATTCTCGATCAGATGGGCGCGGAGTCCCTGCTCGGCCAGGGCGACATGCTGTTCCTGCCGCCGGGCACGGGCTATCCGCAGCGCGTGCACGGCGCGTTCGTCGCCGACGAGGAAGTGCACGCCGTGGTCGAGTATCTGAAGCAGTTCGGCGAGCCCGAGTACGTCGAGGGCATCCTCGACGGGCCGGCTTCCGAAGGCGCGCCGCAGGACCTGTTCGGCGAGTCGCCCGACGCCGAAGCCGATCCGCTCTACGACGAGGCCGTCGCGTTCGTCGTGCGTACGCGGCGCGCGTCGATCTCCTCGGTGCAGCGGCAATTGCGCATCGGCTATAACCGCGCCGCGCGCCTCGTCGAGCAGATGGAAGCCGCCGGCCTCGTCTCGCCGATGGGCATCAACGGCAGCCGCGAAGTGCTCGTGCCGGGCGGTCAGCCAGAGTAAATCGCGACGTGCGCGCGCGCACGCTCATGCGTGGCCGCGCAAGAACAAACGCCGCGCCGGACACCCATCCGGCGCGGCGTTTTACTTTCGTCCATGCCTGCGCCAATGTGCGCTCAGAATTCGTAGCGCGCCCAGAAGAATCCCAGGTCGCCCTTGTTCGCGCCGCCCGGCAGGCGCGGAATGAACGCCCCCATCACCGACGCGCGCCGATAGCGCAGCGACGCCACGGGCAGCACCAGCGGAAACGGCACGAAGTGCGCGATGTCGGCGCGCGCGGTGAAGCCCGCGAAATAGCCGCCGCCGAGCGAAAGGCCGCCCAGCACGGGCTTCGTGTACCACTGGCGCGCCCAGCCGCCGATCGGCTCGGGGCTGTCGTGCGAGTCCATGAAGACGAACAGGAACAGGATGTCGTCGTTGCCGTTTTCGTCGGTGAAATGCTTGCCCGCCCCGCCGCCCCACGACTTCGCATTGAGCGCATGACGCTCTTCGGCCGTGTAACCGTCGATGTGCCAGCCATAGCCGGTCAGGTACAGATCCCAGCTACCCTGGTCCCAGACGCGCTCGACACGCGAGCAGGCGCCGGCAAGCCAGGCGCTCGAGAAATCGCAGGCGGCTTGCGCCTTGCCTGGCAGACCGAACTGAAGCAGGATCGACAGACCGAGCGGCAAGGCGAGCGCGCCAACTGCGCGCGGTATCCGGGCCATGAGCAAACCTCGCAGGGATCGCCGCGCGCATGCCCACGCGCGGCGTCACCGCTTTACGGCGCAACGAACTTGAAGTCCACCGGCGAGCCGATATCGATACGCTTCGGATTCGGCTCGAGCAGACCCGTCTGCTGATCGCGGCGGAACACGTAGGCCGTGTCGCTGTTCTGGTTGCCGACGATGAGCCACTGGCCAGTCGGATCGATCGCGAACTCGCGCGGCGACTTGCCAAGGCTCGACTGACGGCCCACGCGCTTGAGTTTGCCCGTGTGCGCGTCGACGGCGAAGATCGAGATGTCGTTGGCGTCGCCGCGATTCGAGACGTACAGGAACTTGCCGTCCGGCGAAAGGTGCAGCGCCGCTCCCCCCACCGCGCCCTTGAAGCCCGGCTCCGCGAGCTTCTCGACTTGCTCGAGCGTCATGCGGCCGTCGTGATAGGCGAACACGCTCACCGTGCCCGCAAGCTCGCTCGTGAGGTAGCCGAAGCGGCCGTCGTTGCCGAAGATGAGGTGACGCGGGCCAGTACCGGCCTTCACGTCGGTGTAGCGCCACTCGGCCGGACTCACGAGACCGCGGCTACCGTCAGGCGTATAGCGATAGGTCCAGAGCTTGTCGGTGCCGAGATCCTGGGTGAAGAGGTAATGGCCGTCGGGCGAAAACACCGTGGAGTGCACGTGCGCGTTGTCCTGACGCCCCTTCACCGGCCCGCCGCCCTCGTGATGCACGGTCAGCACCGCTGCCCCAAGCTTGCCGTCCGGCTCGACGGGCAGCACCGCGAAGCTGCCGCCGGGGTCGGCCGCGACCGAGTAGTTGGCGACGAAGAGATAGCGCCCATCCGGCGAGAGCTTCAGATAGCACGGGTCGTTGCCTTGCGCCGAAACCTTGTCGAGAAACGTGAGCTGGCCGCTCGCGGCGTCGAAGCCGAACGCGCTCACGTCGCCGCGCAGGCTCGCCGGGCCGTTGTCGCCGGGCAGCTCGTTCACGGCGTAGACGAAGCGCTTGTCGTGGCTCACCACGAGATACGACGGGTTCACCGTCTTCGCGACGCTCACCTGCTGGGCGTCGCCCGTCTTCGAATCGAAGCGATAGACGTAGATGCCCTCGCTCTTGCCACCGGTATAGGTGCCGACGATGAGGTCGTATACGCCATTGGCCGCTGTGTCGGCGGGCGCCGTGCCCGCGCTGGTTTGCGCGAATGCCTGGGTTGCGGCGACTGAGGCCATGATGGCGAGACCTTTGATGATCTGATGAATGAAGCCGCGCTTTTTCGCGCGCGGCGGGTTGGGATGACGATGCCGATGCGCAGGCACGGGCGCGGGCATGGCGATTGCGGCGGCATGGGCCTGAAACATGTCGACCTCCTTTTTCTTCTCGAAGCTGGGGCGGATCGGCAGCGCGCGGCGGCGTGAGCCGATGCAAGCGAGCGTTGCGCGAATACCGACGTGTTGGCACAAAAATGTGCCAGCACGAATGTTATGAGGGTTGACTCAGTATAAGAGAGGTTGCGCGCGGCTGATCGTTGGGCGCGCAGCGCGGCCTTGTCAACGCTTCGCCCGCTTCAGGAGTGACATTCAGGGAGTGAAAAATGGACGTCCATCTCGCCATCGGCCCGCTCGTCTCGCTCATCGCCGGCATCCTGATCCTCGCGGTGCCGCGCCTGCTCAATTACATCGTTGCGCTGTATCTCATCATCATCGGACTCCTGGGGCTCTTCGGCACGGGCGGGCACTTCGGGCATTTTTGATGCTCGCGGCCGCGCCTTCGCGCATTTTCGGAGCCGGCACGAAGCTTCGCGAAAGTGCGGTGAAAGTTCCCGCACCGGTCATTTGTGCGCGGCGTGCGGTAAAACGCGTTGCGCGAGTCCCCTCGCACCCACTAATCTTGTGCGTGCCTGTGCTGTATCCGTTCCAGGCGTAATGCTGTCAATCTGCTTACCATGCCCGCACTCATCGAAGACTATGCAATGATCGGCGACGGCCACACGGCCGCGCTCGTGTCCCGCGAAGGTTCCATCGACTGGCTCTGCTGGCCGCGCTTCGACTCCGGCGCGTGCTTCGCGGCGCTGCTCGGCACCGAAGCGAACGGCCGCTGGCTGATCGCGCCGGCCCCGCCGGCCGACGGCTCCCAGCCGAAAGTCAAGACGACGCGCCGCTACCGCGGCGACACGCTGATCCTCGAAACCGACTTCGAGACCCCCGAAGGCGCCGTCACGCTCATCGACTTCATGCCGCCCGGCAACGGCTGGAGCGAGCTCGTGCGGCTCGTGGTCGGCCGGCGCGGCACCGTGCGCATGCAGTGCGAACTGGTGCTGCGCTTCGACTATGGCTTTTCCGTGCCGTGGGTGAGCCGCCTGAATTACGAGAGCGGCATCAAGGCGACGGTCGGCCCGGACACCGTCGTGCTGCGCACGCCCGTCGACCTGCAAGGCGAGAACATGCGCACCGTCGCCGAATTCGACGTGAGCGAGGGCGAGCGCGTGCCGTTCTCGATGGCCTACGCGGCCTCGCATCTGCGCCTGCCGCCGCCGCGCGATCCGTTCACGGCGCTCGCGCGCACCGAGAACTTCTGGGAGGAGTGGTCGGCGCGCAGCACTATCGAGGGCCGCTGGGCCGAGCCCATTCGCCGCTCGCTCATCACGCTCAAGGCGCTCGCCTTCGAGCCCACCGGCGGCATCGTCGCGGCGCCCACCACTTCGCTGCCCGAACAGCTCGGCGGCTCGCGCAACTGGGACTACCGCTACTGCTGGCTGCGCGACGCCACCATCACGCTGCTCGCCATGATGCGCGGCGGCTACTACGACGAGGCGCGCGCCTGGCGCGCGTGGCTCGGTCGCGTGATGGCGGGCTCGCCCTCGCAATTGCAGATCATGTACGGGATTGCCGGCGAGCGCCGCCTGCCCGAGTTCGAGCTCGACTGGCTGCCGGGCTACGAAGGCGCGAAGCCCGTGCGCGTGGGCAACAACGCGGTCGGGCAATTGCAGCTCGACGTCTATGGCGAAGTCATGAACGCACTCCATCTCGCGCGCGTGGGCGGCCTGCAGGCCGACGACACCGCGTGGTCGATCCAGTGCGCGATGCTCGAGCATCTCGAGACAATCTGGAGCGAGCCCGACGAAGGCATCTGGGAGACGCGCGGCGGACGCCAGCACTTCACCTTCTCGAAAGTGATGGCGTGGGTGGCGTTCGACCGCTGCATCCGTTCGGCCGAGAAGTTCGACCTGCCGGGCCCGCTCGATCACTGGCGCGCGCTGCGCGACACCATCCACGCGACCATCTGCGAGCGCAGCTTCAATCCCGCGCTCGACTCGTTCACCCAGATCTACGGCGGCACCGACCTCGATGCGAGCCTCCTGCTCATGCCGCTCGTGGGCTTTTTGCCCGCGTCCGACCCGCGCATCGCGGGCACAGTCGCGGCCATCGAGCGCGACCTGATGTGCGAAGGCTTCGTGATGCGCTACCGCACCACCGACTTCAACGACGGCCTGCCGCCCGGCGAAGGCACCTTCCTCGCCTGCAGCTTCTGGATGGTGGACAACCTCGCGCTCCAGGGCCGCATGGACGACGCGCGCAAGATGTACGAGCGCCTGCTCGCACTCGCCAACGACGTAGGGCTGCTGGCCGAGGAATTCGACCCGGTCGCCGGCAGACTTGTGGGGAATTTCCCACAGGCCTTCTCGCATGTGGCACTCGTTCATACAGGCTTGAATTTGATGCGCCACGAGCAGGAAATGGCCCGGGCGACGGGGCATCCGGCGATCGGCGGCACTTCGCCGATCGAATCGGATCTCGCCACGGCGACGGGCACGGCATCGTAAAAGTGCGAAAGCGCACGAAAGCCCCCATGGACATCCGTCAAGTGCGCTAAACTTGGAATCCGGGTTGCTGCGTTGCACAACGATCAGGTCCGCCAGGGCGGCAAATTGCGCTTTCTGGCACGAGGATTCGCGTTCGCTCGCGGCAAGCCGTATGCCGCGCCGCTCAAGCGGCCGGCTGCAAAGCCGATAAACAGGCTAACCGACCAACTACCGGCCCGCTTTCCGCGCCGTGCTCACCCAGCGCGGCCCGGGGGCGAACCGCCCCTGATGCTGGAGCGTCCATGCTCTACCAAATCCGTGAATTCCAGCGCGCCTTGCTGAGCCCGCTTACCGCCTGGGCGCAGGCCGCCTCCAAGTCGTTCTCGAATCCGTCGAGCCCGTTCTCGCTCGTGCCGGGCGCCACGCGCCTCGCGGCGGGCTACGAGCTGCTCTACCGTCTCGGCAAGGACTACGAGAAGCCCGAGTTCGACATCCGCCAGATCGAGAAGGACGGCTTCAACATCCCGATCGTCGAACAAACCATCATCGAAAAGCCGTTCTGCCGGCTGCTGCGCTTCAAGCGCTTCGCCGACGATACGACCGCCGTCGCCACGCTCAAGGACGAGCCCGCGGTGCTCGTGTGCGCGCCGCTCTCCGGCCATCACTCGACACTCCTGCGCGACACCGTACGCACCTTGCTGCAGGACCACAAGGTCTACATCACCGACTGGATCGACGCGCGCATGGTCCCGCTCGAGGCCGGTCCGTTCCACCTGGACGACTACATCGCGTACATCCAGGAATTCATCCGCCATATCGGCGCGAAGAATCTGCACGTGGTGTCCGTGTGTCAGCCGACGGTGCCGGTGCTCGCCGCGATTTCGCTGATGGCGAGCCGCGGCGAAGACACGCCGCTGACGATGACGATGATGGGCGGCCCGATCGACGCGCGCCGCAGCCCGACCGCGGTGAATTCGCTCGCAACGCAGCGCTCGACCGAGTGGTTCGAGAACAACGTGATCTATCGCGTGCCGGCGAACTATCCGGGCGAAGGACGCCGCGTGTATCCGGGCTTCCTGCAACACGCGGGCTTCGTCGCGATGAATCCGGACCGCCATGCGGCG
>Ga0164242_10000542_pt1 | contig 45504 bp, 41 predicted proteins | sample OricomgcompostMG_FD_108783 | JGI IMG/M metagenome (GOLD analysis project Ga0164242, IMG submission 108783) | Miracle-Growth compost microbial communities from Emeryville, California, USA - Original compost - Miracle growth compost (MG) ... | reverse complement strand
GAAAGCACCGTCGAGAAATGGGAGACCGGCGCCAAGAAGCCGAGCGGCACGGCGCTCAAGTTGCTGGCGATCGTGGAGAAGCACGGCCTGCAAGTGCTGGCCTGAGCCTATCGGGCCGGGCGCTAACGATGGCGATCGACTTCGCCCTTGTCAGAGTCGAGCGAATGCGACAGTCTATGTGCGCCGCTGGAAGGCCAGCGGCAGGGGCGTGGAACCCCCTATGCAATAACCGTCCCATTCGCCCATCATCGGACGAAGGGTTGTTCGGTCGTGATTGGCCGGATGTCGCCGACGCTTCGGTTCGCGCCGTGGCTACGCCTGCGCATGGGTGTTCCTGACTGCCGGTTCGGCCGACGCCTCGTTCTCTAGAGGCGAAAGGCATGGCCTCGTGGCCGATTCCTTTGTCGATCGCCGGGACGAACCCGGTGGCACCACGACGGACGAGAGCCACTCGCTCCGCGCGTGGCATGCCGCCCACTCGGCCTGGTTGCATGCCTTCCTCTGTCGGGCGCTCCGGCTCCAGCCGTCGGATGTGGACGATATCGTGCAGGACACCTGGTTGCGGGTCATCCGCACGTCGCTTGCGGAGGTCGAGCATCCCCGCGCGTTTCTATCGCGTGTCGCGCTCAATCTGTTTCGTGACGGGCATCGACGCGATGCTGTGCGCAAGGGTCATCTTCGCCTTGTCGCTGCCGCTGAAGAGGCGCGATTCGACACGGCGGCGTTGGCGGAGCAAGAATGTGCGCTGGTATTGGAGCGCGCCATACTCGATTTGCCGGTCAACATTCGTGATGTATTTGTGCTCAGCCGTTTTCGTCGCATGACAAACAGGGACATCGCAGCTCATTTCGGAATCTCGGTAAAGACCGTCGAGTGGCGAATCGGCAAGGCAATCGAGTTATGCGCCGGCAGGTTGCGGGACTAGGCGGCTGCCCATGGAAGAGGACGACATCGCGGCGAAGCGCCGGCGCGCCGAAGCGACGCAATGGTTCGCTCGCCTCAAGACGTTGCCGGTCTCGCACGGCACGCTCAACGACTTCTTCGCCTGGCGGCGCGAGCGCGGCAACGCCGAGGCGTTCGAGGAAGCCGAGCGCTTCTGGTCGGAGGCCGAGAAGGTCGGCGAGCGGCCATCGATCCTGCGCGCCGTTGAAGCCGCCGATCGTCGCCGGGCGCGTCGCCGCTTCTTCCCAACGACGCATCCCTTGGCGCTGGCGACGGTGGCCTTCGTCGTCATCCTCGGCGCAGCCTGGAGCGCCCATCTGCTTTTCCTCGGCGGAAAGCGCTTCGAGACCGGCACCGGAGAGCAGCGTGTGATCGCCCTCGATGACGGGTCACGCCTTAATCTCAATACCGAGACGGCGATCAGCGTCCGCTATAGCTCGAGCGCGCGACACCTTGTCCTGAGAAGCGGCGAGGCGTTGTTCAACGTTGCGAAAGACAAGGTGCGTCCGTTCGTCGTCTCCGCCGATGGCGTGGTCGTCACCGCAACGGGAACCAGGTTCGACGTGATGCTGCACGACAAGCAAACCGTCGTGACGCTCATTAAAGGCCGTGTCAGCGTCCGCGCGCCGGATGGGTCGACCACATGGCTGTCGCCGGGCGAGCAATGGCACTGGCCATCCAACGGCCGGCAGATGGCGATGGTCAGGACGGACAACGTCACGGCGTGGACCGAGGGCCGAATCGTGTTCGACAATATGGCGCTCGCCAACGCCATTGCCGAGATCAATCGCTACAGCGGCAAGCCCGTGGTTCTCGATGCGCCGCGATTTGGCTCGCGACGCCTGAGCGGATCGTTCCAAACTGGCGACGCGGAGGGTTTTGTCGCCGCCGTCACTGCCTTCCTTCCCCTGCGGCAACGGCTCGACAGCCAAGGCCGAATCCATCTCGTCGCGGCCGTTCCAAGAGAAAAAATTCCTGATTGATTAGGGCAGGCCCTGTCGTCGCGCGTCCCTTTCCCAAATAGCAGCGACTGTGGACGAGTTGGCCTTTGCCCCTCGCTCAGCCGCGCGCCAAGATGGGGAGATGGCAATGGCAATAAAGGGGGGAATCTCGGCACTTCGCCGTACTGGGGGCTATGTCGCGATCGCATCAGCATTATTGCTCGCCGCACCTGTCCATTCTCAAATTCGCGCGCCGCAACCGATCCATTTCGATATCCCCGCCGGATCGCTGCAATCGGCCTTGACGGTGTTCGCGCGGCAGGCCGGGCTTGAGCTGATTTATGCTCCCGAGGCCGTCGCAGGGCGGCAGGTAGCGCGGTTGCATGTCAGTCTGTCGGCACGTGCTGCTCTCGAACGACTGCTCGCCAACAGCGGCCTTCGCATTCGTCAGGTCAACGCCAAGGTGATCGTGCTGGAAAGGAATTCCGCGCACGCAGGAGCAAGCGGCGATGCCAGCGCTCTCACCGCGACGGCATCGCAAGTTGGTGAAAGCCTTCCGGCGCAGGCCGGCAGCGACCAAGAGCCCCCGCAGGACATCATCGTCACGGGGACGAATATTCGCGGCGAACCGCCGATCGGATCGCACGTCAGGACAATCACCCGCAGACAGATCGATGAGAACGGCTACAGCAGCGTCGGACAGGTGCTCCAGTCGCTTCCCGGCAATTTCGGCGGTGTCGCCACCGAGCAGAGTTCGCTGTCGTTTGTCGACCACACCGGCACCAACGCAACGCTATCGACCGGCGTGAACCTTCGCGGTCTCGGTGCCGATGCGACGTTGGTACTCATAAATGGGCATCGCCTCGCCGGCGCCGGCAACCTCGGCGACTTCGCCGACGTGTCCGACATCCCATTGAGCGCCGTCGACCGTATCGAGGTGCTGATGGACGGCGCGTCAGCGATCTACGGTTCCGACGCAGTGGGGGGTGTCGTCAACGTCATCATGAAGGATCACTTCCAGGGATTGGAGACCGGTGGGCGCTTCGGGACCGTCACGTCGGGGAACATGCGTGACCTTCAAGCCTATGCGACCGCCGGCACGTCCTGGGCGTCGGGCAATATTCTCCTCTCCTATGAATTCGACGACCGCACGCCGTTGCTGGCGAAGGATCGCCGCTTCTCGCGGTCCGCCGACTCCCGGCCGCTCGGCGGGACCGATCATCGCACGATCTACAGCCTGCCGGGAAACATCCTCGGCTTCGATCCCGTGACCGGCGCCCTCGAGCCCACCTACGCCATCCCGACAGGCCAGGACGGAAAAACACTGCAGCCGGGCGATTTCATCGCCGGGCAGATCAATTACGGAGATCCGCTCGAGGGCGCTTACCTCACGCCCAGGCAGGTGCGCCACAGCCTCTACGCGGCGGTCCATCAGGACCTGGCTGACGGTGTCCGTTTTTCGTTGGAAGGTCGATACACGCACCGCGACTTCACGGCGCTCACCGGCGGCTATGTTACGGTGCTGACCATCACGGACGCGAATCCGTGGTTCGTCTCCCCGACCGGGCAATCCTCCGACCTCATCGCCTACGACTTTACCCAGGAACTTGGACCCACCCGCGAATATGGCTGGTCCGAAACGATGGGATTCACCGGCGCCCTCGACGCCCGGCTCGGGCACGGCTGGAAGCTCTCGGGCTACGCCGCCTACGGGCGGTCGAACGAACGGCAGATGACCGACCATATCGCGAACGAAGCGATCCTCTCCGAAGCCCTTGGAACGACGGGCGACGATCCGGCAACGGCCTACAACCCCTCTCGCGACGGCTATTTCAACCCCTATGGCGACGGCTCCGCCAACGCGCCGGCGGTTCTCGCGGCTGTCGGCAGCGGGTATCTCGACGCCCGCAATATCGACGATATCGTGACGGGCAACCTCCAGGCCGACGGTCCCTTGTTCGATCTTCCGGCGGGTGCTGTCCGCGTAGCCATCGGCGCGAACATTCGACGCGAGGTTTTCGAAAGCGATTACACGTCCTTCTACGTCACCACGACGCCGTCGGCCGACGACCCGGTCCACTATGGCCGAACGATAAAGGCTGCGTTCGCCGAAGCCCGAATTCCGCTATTCGGGGATAAAAATGCGCTTCCCGGACTCCGCCGTCTCGATCTCTCGGTCGCCGGGCGCATCGAGCGCTACCCGGATTTCGGAACGACGGCCAACCCCAAGATCGGTCTCGACTGGTCGCCGTTCGACGGGCTGACGTTCCGAGGAACCTATGGCACCTCGTTTCGCGCGCCGAATCTCAGTGAATTGCGAAGCCCCGTCGCCGTCGTCACCACGACACTGAAAAATGCCAGCGGCGCGTCCCTTCTCGTCCTGTATCTCGGCGGCGGCAATCCGGGCCTTCAACCCGAAAAAGCGCGAAGTTGGACGCTCGGCGCGGATATCCGGCCGCGCGCGGTGCCGGGGCTTCATCTCGGCGCCACGCTCTTCCGAACGATCTTCGATCAGCGCATCGACCGCCCCGTCGCGCAGGACTTGGCCGATGCGCTCGTCAATCCCGACCTGGCATCCTTCGTCCGCTTTGTCTCGCCGGCTACGAACCCAGGCGATGACGATTACGTCTCGTCGCTGGTCGCGGATTTCGCCAACGGCAACACGACGTTTCCCGTCGACCGCATCGCGGCGGTCGTCGATGCCCGATACGTCAACACGGCGTCGAATGACGTGCGCGGCATCGACATGACCATCGGCTATACGGCCAAGGCGGGCACTGACACCTTTTCCCTCGATGGCAGTGCAACCTATCTTCTCGCCTGGCGCCAGCGGACGACGCCCACGTCGACTTCGATCGACGAGCGCAACCGTTCGAGTGAGCCGGCCGCCTTCCGCGGACGGTTCACCGCCTCGTGGCGGCGCGGCGGGCTCGATACCTTGATCGGGCTGAATTATGTCAACGCCTATCGCGATGCAATCACCGGCGCACCCATCAATTCCTGGATCACCGTTGACGCACGTATCGCGTGGACCGCGCCCAAGAACAGCTGGATCGGCGGCACCACCTTCGCCCTGGTCGCGCAGAATCTCTTCGACCGCGATCCGCCATTCTACGATTCGGCTGCCGGTGTCGGCTATGACGCCGCGAACAGCGACGCCACCGGGCGCTTCGTCTCCTTCCAGATCGACAAGCGCTGGTAACGACCGATGCTTCGTCGAGCGATGCAACTTGCCGCTGCCGCGATTCTGCTCGGGCAGAATGCCCCGGCAATGGCCCGCAACTTCACCGTCAACGATCTCTTGAGCAGCGAGAATTTCGGCACGGTCACCTTCGGCCCGCGCGGCCGATGGCTGGTATTCGAGCAGCTGGCGCCGTTTGAAGACATGGTCCGGTTCGACATGCTGGCGCGCGCCCACCTCTTGCGGTCACGTCTCTACCGCGTCGATCTCGATGCGCCGTGGCGCGCGGTGCCGCTCCTCGCGGACGCCGAGCCTGGCATGGTCGTCTACGGCTTTTCTCCCGACGGCAGCCGCCTCGCCATCGGCCGGCTTGCTGGCGGACGCTGGCGGCTCGGCGTGGTTACGATGGCAACCGGCGCCGTTCGGTGGTTCGACGTGAGCCCCGACTACACCCCCTTTTACGAGACGCTGCACTGGGTTTCCGATGTCCAGCTCGTCGCGATCGTCGAACCGGACGGACAGCGTCCTTGGTGGCTGCGGGCCGACAGCCTTCCCGCAGACAGGCTTCCAGCGCGCTGGGCGGCCACCCGGTCGGGATCGTCGCCGGCCGCCACCGTGATCGGAAGCGGTCGCTTCCTCGCGGTGAACGACCGACCGCCGGATAAGCGGCTCGTGTTGATCGACGCGGCGACCGGGGCATCCACGAACCTCGCCAGCGGCCCCTATTTGTCGATGACGGTCTCTGCCGATCGCACGCATCTCGCTCTGGTAGAGCAGGGGGCGGCGACACCGCCGCCTGCCAATCGGCCGGTCAGCCAGCGGGATTGGCCATTCCGGCAAACTGTTGCGATCTACGACCTGCAAAACCGGAAGCTCTGGCATCCTTGTCCCGCGTGCGATCTTCTCGGCAGCGTGACCTGGTCGCCGGACGGGCGCAGGCTCGTCTTCTTCGCGCGACAGGGCGGCGATGATTGGAGCAAGGCGGCGCTGTTCAGCGCCAATGTTTCAGACACCACGCTTTCGCGTGTCGACGCGCACGGCATCGTCCCGACCATCTCCGAGGGCCTGGACGGCTCGGCCCATGCCGCGTTTGCATGGCATGGATCCAACCTGCTGCTGTTCGGCCATGCGGCGGCCGATGCGCACGCCCGGTCCGATTGGTACCTGCTTTCCGGACCGGGGCGCGAAGCGCTGACGGCCGCGCTGCCGCACGTCAGCGCCGAACTCGGCGCGACGACGCGATGCGCGGCTGCCATGACCGCCGGCGACGGAACTTGGTGCCTCGACGGTCGCACACCACGCCGACTCTTCGGCCCGACCGTGCAGGTCGCCGATGGCCGTGCCGTGGGATGGCGGGTTGCCAAGGGCACTGTCATCATCGAAGGCGATGTGATGCCCGGCCGCGCATTGCAGATCGGCGCGTCCGATCGGATCGAGCGGATCGACGTTTCGCCCCCGGCGCGCGTGATCGTGGTCCACTCGGTGTCCGAGCGCGGCGTCAGGACGCTGACGCTGGTGAGGCGGCACCTGGCCGTGCCGATCGCCCAGGTCAATCTCCCTCTGCGCGATGTCGAACCCGCGACGGCGCGCCCGCTTGGCTATCGCCTGTCCGACGGCCAGGAGGTGACCAGCTGGCTCTACTTGCCACCCAATGCCCCCAACGATCACCGGCTGCCGCTGGTGGTCATTCCCTATCCCGGTCAGGTCTTTGGTCACGACGCACCTCTCGCCGCAGGACCCGCCGGCGAGACGTTCGATACCAACGAGCAGCTCTTGGCAGACCATGGCTATGCGGTACTCCTGCCAAGCTTGCCGGCCGAGACCGGCCTGCTGGGCCAACCGCCGCGCTTCGTCGCCGATGTCGCGCGCGCCGTTGACGCAGCTGTCGCAACCGGGCGCGTCGATCCCCATCGGGTCGCGCTTTGGGGCCATAGCTATGGCGCTTATGCGACCGCCGTAATCGCGGCGCATAGCTGCCGTTATGCGACCGCGATCGCGTCGAACGGCGTCTATGATCTCGCGGCCGACATTGGCACGTTCGGACCGAACACGCGCCTCGCGCCCGAACAGTCTGTGCCGATCGGCACGCAATTCGCCTGGGCTGAAACAGGACAGGCCCACCTCGGCGTGCCGCCATGGGTCGATCCCGCGCGGTACGTCGCTGCCAGTCCGGTCTATCAGGCCGATCATATCAAGATCCCGATGCTCATCACCGGCGCCGATCGCGACTTTGCGCCGATTCAACAGGCTGAAGAACTCTTCTCCGACCTGTTTCGGCAGGACAAGGACGCCGAGCTGGTCACCTATTGGGGCGAGGGCCATGTGATCGGCAGCCCGGGCAACGTCCACGACTTGTACGGTCGCGTGTTCACATGGCTGGACAAAACGATGGCGCGGCCGCAACCGGATCGATGTGCTCCAAGCGCGCTACCGCCGCCCGCGCCTGCCAGCCGCGCGCCCAATGCTCCATGACGATGGCCGAGCGCAGCTTCACGTAATAATCGAAACGCATGAGATAATCGCGATCCAGCATCGGCTCAAGGCGTGGCGCATCGAGAACCTTGTTCTGTACGAGCAACCCATCGAGCAGATAGGCGCGCAAAAAAGGTACGCTCGCGCAAAGGCACCGGCCGAAATACTGCGCCAGCACGCCCTTGCCCATGCGATCGATAACCGACGCCGGGAGCATGGGCGCAAACGCCGTGCGTGCCAGGGCCCGATCCCTGCGCCCCTCAGTGAGAACATAGGTGTCGGTGGCGATCGCCCATTCGACCAGTGGCTGGGATAACAAGGGATGGACGATCGTCAGCGCTTCACTTCGGCAGGATGGTCCGATCGTGCTCCGGTCGGTCGCGATGGCGGTGATTTGCACGCGCTTGGCTGGCGGCAGATCGTGAAGGTCACCAGCCCATGCGGAGTCGGCGTGTTCTTCGCGCACAAGCGGAAGGGCGACCAGTGCCTCCTCCGCGCGTCTCCTCGATCGTGCCAGCGGCACGCCAAAAGCATAACTTGCCACCGCCCAGGCCGATTCCCGGCTCCACTTCGCCAATGCCGTGTACGCCTCGAGGTTGGAGCGGGGGAAGGAGGGATCGGCCGCGATCATCGCGGTCGGGTGCTGGAAGAATACCGAATCGCCGCCATGGCCGGTGAACAGGGCTCTTGCGCCGTGCGCCGCCGCGATGCGTGCAAGCGGTCGATCGTGGAAGAGCGTGGCGCTGCTCAGCCCGGGCCGGGCGCCGACAGGCACACCATCGAAATCCTCCTCACCGATGCGCCCGACAGGCATGAACACCTCGTCGACCGGAATGCGGCATCGTGCGCTGACATCGCGCGCATAGCCGCGTTCATCCCCCGAAAGGTGATCGGTGAAGAAGTTGATGCCCCGTGGAATGCCATTCCCGACTATCGTCGAAGCGGCCGCGACAGCGGAAGAATCGAACCCGCCGGACATTTCCACGATGCTGTTCGGGTAGCTCTCGGTCCATGCCGAGACGCAACGGATCGTAATATCTCGCAGGCCCCTCGCGTCGCTGCCGTTCGCTTCGTCGCGTCGATAGAATGCGCGCGGTATCCACAGCCGTTGCACGCTCGCCCGGCCCTCGTGGATATCGACCAGGCAGCCGGCCGGGATCGTCTCGATACCGGATAGCGGCGTCGCTTCGGATACCGTCGAGGAGTCGTGCAACAGTTCGGCGACCCGGCGCCAGTCGATGGCGAGACGCCGGGGCGGGGATACCGTCAGCCAGGGCATGACCTCGCTCGCGAAGACGTGCAGGCCCGCGTCTGTCCAGGAAATGCCGTCGCGCATCCCGATCGGATCGCGAAACACGGCCACGCGACTATCGCTCCCGACTTGGACCGCGAGATAGGCGCCCCAGTATTGATCGACTAGGTGCATGCACAGTTCGGCGAACGGTGTCCTTGTCTCACGGAGACACTCGATTCCCGGCGAGCTCCGCGCCCGGGGGAAGACGTCACCGATAATGACGATCGGATCATGTCGCGAGTTCATGGTGATGGCGCGAGCGCCGCCGCCGACCGCGACCATGCCGCCGGGTTGGTCAATCACCAGGCGCCAGTGCGGTCGCAACGTGTTGACCAGAGCGCGCAGGCGCAGCGCGCGGGCGCTGGCCCCGGCGTCGTCCTCGCGCCACGACAAGACGAGATAAGGCGTCATCGGGGGGTCGGCGTGATTGTCCAGATCACGCGGTAATCCTCGATACCATGGCGTCGCTCATTGAGCAGCACCCCGTCGGATACGACCCAGCAATGCGCGCGGAAGGGAAAGAGCTGCACCCCGAATACCCAGCTCGCCCTTAGCCCATAAGAGTCCAGGAAATGCAGCAGCGCGAAAGAGCCAAGCAGGCATTTGGGTCGAAACGGGGTGAGTGACAGCAGATAGCGGAATAGGTTCGCGGCCTCTTGGGGGGTCATCGTGACGGCCGGTGTCTTTGCCCGGAGAGTGCGAGCGACGGACGCTAAGTGGGCTACGGATCGACTTCGACTTCTAAGGCTCGCCCGAACCAGCGCGAAGAAAAACCGGACGATGTCGAGGCCGTGGGGTCGCGGCATATCGGATGGCCGTGCGTCGATCCAAGGGGATGCCGCGATCGGATGGGCATGATCGTGACCGATCGCGCGCACCGGGGCGAGCAGCTCGGCGTAATTGCCGATGGGCCGTTCGGGATCGTAGCAGCAGGAATACTGGTCGGTTTCGAGGTCGAGAAACACCACCCCGTCTCCCGATCGCGCTTCGAGCATGGCGCGGTTCTCCCGTAAGTGCGCATTATGCGGGGCCGCGGCGTTGAACCGAGGCCCCGCATCGTGCTCAGCCGCCGATACGCTGCGTTCTGTCGCCGACCAATTCGGGGAACGTTTCGTCTGTCGACGCTCGCGTGTGCCGCCGCGCGCTGCCAAGCTGGATGAGGGGGCGATCGGTCGATCGCCCGGAGGCCACTTCTTTCCTCTGCATGATTCGCTCCTATGTCTTGGTAATGCGGCGACTCCAAGCGTGCACCGCAGACCTATTACGACACGATAAGGGAATTTTTGTGAAATCATATTTGAAATATACTTAGAATATATTCGAATTATATTTATGACATTGCCTATCTTTCTACCATTGACTGCCAAATTTGTGACGCAGCGATCTCACAATCTTGATGGAAATCGCGGCTTATTTCCAACGCGGTCGTTGCATCGCCCGCGCGAAGCGCGGGGATGAGATCGCGCGCGACCGTGTCCTGAACAACGTGAGTCGCTTCATGCTTGCGCGCGACGGCAAGGCGACCGGCAAGATACCGCTCCATTCCGGCGAGCGCGTCGTCGTCGACGCCCGCGGCGATCGCCGAGAATAATCGCCATCGGTTGCTGGCGCTTTCGGCGAGCCGTGCGCCGGCATGCCAGCGATGCAGCATCGTCGCCACGACGCGACCGTGCGCCGCATAGAGCGCGCGTAGCGTCGTGCTGGTGATCGACGCGACATAGAACCCCTCACGGTGTCGTTCGATCAGGATGTCACGCCCGACGAGCTGGCACAGCGCCTCGCGCACCGGCGTCGAACTGGTGCCGAGCCTTTGGGCAAGCTGCTGGGGCATGATGCGCTCACCCGGCCGCAGGCCGCCCCTTTCGATACGGGACATGACCGCGCGGACAATCGTAGGCCCGGCCATGCGATACTTACGGTTCACTCGCGCCCCCTCACCAACGATCGTCATACCGAACAATGGCACGGTTTGGTCTGGCGTCGAATCATTGCCGGAAACTTCGCTTACGGCCGCCGCATTGTACGGCTCGCGGGACATGGCTCGACCGATGCCGCGCGATTATGTTGCGGTACGCCCGCAGCATTGTTGCGGCATTTCACGGCATGTCGGCCAGCGAGGGGATCGCCATTGGGCTTCGAACTGATATTGCGTCGGAATTTCATTTCGGGGAAAAGCCCGCTGGCATACGGTGCCCCTTCGGCAATCAACCGAACATCGAGGAGCAAGCGAAACAACAGGGAAGGCTCGCGCGCATGGAGTCGTCGTCCATCCAGTTTCCCGACGGTCGAAAGGTGCTGGCGAAAATTATCCGCGACGTCCGGCGGCTGCGCGACCTGCGCTCGAGCGAGGTCGCCGAACGGATGGGGCTGCCGCTGCGCAGCTACGAGCTGTTCGAGGCCGGGGGCGGACGACTCGACCTGGAACGGCTGTTCTCGTTTGCCGAGGCAACCGATAGCGATCCCTTCGCCATCGTCCTCGCCGTGCCGTTTGGGTCGCCGGAATTCGCCGTCGCGTGTGCCGACACCAAGCTCGCCCTCATCATGGCGATGCACTTGCAAGGATTTTACGAAACACGCGGCGATGACATCGCCTATCTCGAGCCGCCGAACATTATCGGCGGGTTCGAACGTGTGTTCAAGGAACTGGGCGCGAAACTCGACGACAACGAAGCTTTCCTCCGGCGCTGGTTCGAGGGCCGCAAAGAGTCGTCGATCAGCCTCGGAACGCTCAGCGTGCGCGGACTGCGCGGGCGCAAACCTTAGTGACCACGGGTCAGGAGAGCGAGATAATCGCCGGCGACGAGACGTCGGGCTACACCGATCAGACGGCGCGTCTTCATTCTCAAATAGTCGGAATCGTGGTCCCAATCACGCGCGACGAGATGGGCGCCGAACAACGCGATCGCCACCGCGCGCGTGCTGGTGTTGACCGCCAGCGCGTCGAGCGTTCGGACCAGCAGCGCTGGTCCATCTGCGTTCAGCGTCGGCGCAGCCAGCGGGCGGGGCACGCGCCGCAGGCGCACCAACGCCTCGAATTGTCGCAGCGCCAGGAGCCGCCGCCGGAGCTCGCGACGCCCCTCCAGCCTGTAGGTGAGCCGGACCGGCCCGTTCAGCACGGTTCCCGCGCTGATGCTCAGCCGGACGGCTGCCCGACCGCGCCCGATCTTCACTTCCTCCCCCTCGTCGTCCTTGGCGATCGTCGCCGGCAAGGCGAGCGCGCGGAGATCGAAGGCATCGAGGTCGCCAGCCGCGCAACGCTGCGTTGTTGCCCGAACCGTCAGCGGATCGAGCTCGGCGTTCCAGAACAGGCGGGCGTCGGATGCGCTGCGTTCGGGCGCCTCAGCGAAAGCGCAGGCCCCATGGCGTCGGATGGCCTTGCGGCCGGATCAGCTCGATCGGCGCGCCGGCGGTGCCGATTTGCTCGACCGTCGCTGGGGCTGGGCGGTAGTCGGCCCTGCGGCGCAATATTTCCCACGCGAACAATCTTGGATCGGCGATGAGCTGTGTATCAGGCAAGGGGCGTGCCACCAGCGCGAAGGATGTTTCCAACAATGTATTGCGAGCCATTGGGCTTTTCCGTCTTACGTTGAAACGCCGATTGGGTGCATGAGGCGTTGAACGATCCGTTGAAAGCGACCTCATACGACGACATCAGCGGTCGTCGGCGAGGATCCCGCAATTGCGCTGCACCTGGACGCAAGACCTTGGCGTGAGTCGCGCCACTTGGCGCGTGGCTTGCCGCAAAGTGCTGTCCGGCTACTTCCGAGATTCGGTTCGGGGGAGGGGGCGGGTGTTGGAACCTTTATGCAAAGGCCCGCTAATTCAAGACGTGTCCGTCGCCGATAACCCCCGGTCCGTGACGCGCCTCTATCTCACGGCACCCGCGTCACGATCATTAGGCTGGCGCCCTGGCGCTATCAACAGCCCGATAGGTTTGCGTCTTTTGGGCGGGTCGCATCGGCTGACCTGTGTCCGGTCGGGCGCCTGCCACACCCTACGGTCATGGCACCGGGCTCTGCTGCGCCAGGCTCGTTCCTCGCCAGGCTCCATCGGGCCGCCGTGCCGGCGGTCCCGCCGCTGCCGCGCGACGGTCCCTGGCGCAGGGCATGTGGCGGGCTTTGGAGCACTGGCGGACGGTGCGCAGGGTGGGCGGACGAGTGCAGCTTGCGCTAGGGAATCGCGCGCATATCGCGCGCGATGAGGATCTTGAGCCGGTTGCTGCCATCGCGCCCTCCACCGTCTCCCAGTGTCCCTGGCGTGCCCCACGGATTTTCGGCGGCAAGGAGTTGCGTCGGAGGAAAGCTCCGCTAGGCAAAAGGGCGCCGGCGGCGTTTTGTCTGATTCAGCAGCAGCGCCGGCGCCTTTTGCCAAGTTGCGCTAATTCCCCCTCCCGTGCCTCTTGCCGCCAAGAAATCCGCGCGGCCCTTGGGACCCTGCGAGGACGGCTCCGGGTGCGATGGCAGCAACCGGCTTTGTGCTCCATCTCCTTGTTGAAGCGGAATCGGCCGCGGGCGCGGCCGAAGCGTCGTTGGTGTTTGCTGGGCCGCTGGTCGCGGCCCCTGGGATGCTCGGACTCACCAGGCACGATGGAAATCTGTCAAGAAGACAATAGCGTAGAGCCCAATTTTCTAGTACTGTATAAGTATAACTGTTGCTGATCGAGAGAAAAGCGAGAGCGGCGACGGACTGCAACAGACTAGACGGAGTAACGACCATGAACATCGGTGAACTGACCCGCAACGACGATGGCAGCGTGACTGGCTATGTCGCCGAAGCGACTTACGACTTCGAGGGTATCTTTCTTGAAAAGGTCGCATCTGACCATGAGCGCGCGCCCGCGTTCAATCTCAACGCCAAGAGCCCACGCGGGCGTCCTGTCCGCCTCGGCTCGATTTGGGAACGGGCGGCGAAGGAAACCGGCGAAATCTATTTCGGCGGCTATATCGAAAGCAGCGTGTCGGGCTTCGTGCCGATCCGCCTGTTCCGCTCGCGCCAGAACCCGGCCGTGTGGAACGTCGTGCGCAAGCTGCCGCAGCGGAAAGCCAGCGGCGCTCAGGAGGTCGCCATTCCCGAGGCGGAGAGCGATCCTGCCAGCGACTACGACCGCACCTTCGGCCGCGAGCTGGAGGACGCCTGACTGACGGCTTGAGGGGGAGCGCCCCGCCGCTCCCCCGATAGTCACGACACTTAAAGGAGCCTTCGCCATGACGAAGGAAACGACCGCGCGCCACGTGCGGGCGAATGCCCCGACGCGCGACATTTACGCCGAGGTGACGGCGAAGATCATCCACGAGCTTGAGGAAGGGCGCTTGCCCTGGGTGCAGCCTTGGGGGCACACCGGCAGCGTCAATCCCGGCCTTCCCCGCAATGGGCTGACCGCCCGCAATTACAGCGGCGTGAATGTGCTCATTCTATGGGCCGCGGTGATCGACGCGGGTTATCCCTCGCAATCGTGGCTTACTTTTCGGCAGGCTCAAGAGGCGGGCGGCAATGTTCGCAAGGGCGAGCGCGGAACCACCGTCGTTTATGCCGACCGGTTTACCCCCGAGGCCGAGAAGGAACGCGCCCGCCAGACCGGCGACGCGGCGAAGGCCATTTCGTTCCTCAAACGGTTCACGGTATTCAATCTAGCGCAGTGCGAAGGCTTGCGCCCCGGCTTGGCGACCGATCCCGCGGCGCTCCCCGAACGCGAGATCGTGCCGGCCGCCGAGGCGGTGATTGCCGCGTCGGGCGTGGATTTCCGCATCGGCGGCGATCGCGCTTTCTACGTGCCGAGCCAAGATTACGTGCAAGTCCCGCCGCAACCGGCATTCCTCGATCAAGTCAATTTCTACAGAACCGCGCTTCACGAGCTATGTCATGCGACTGGGCATCCATCACGTCTGGCAAGAGATTTGCTCAATAGTTTTGGCAGCAAGGATTATGCGCGCGAGGAACTGATAGCCGAAATGGGAAGCGCCTTTCTTTGCGCCTCGCTCGGCATCGTGCCTACCGTTCGTCATAGCGATTATTTGGCATCGTGGCTAGAGGTCTTGCGCGAGGACAATCGCGCGATCTTCCGCGCCGCCAGCGCGGCGAGCAAAGCCGCCGACTGGCTGTTGGCGTGTCACGCAGCGGCGCACGACGAGCAAGGGAGGGTCGCAGCATGATCCTCCTGACCCCCGAGCTTCGTTTCGCGCTGCGCGCCAACGATCTCGCCCGCGGCGCTGCCGCGCGTGACGACAGACCCGAACCCGACCCGGTTCCCGTGGTCAAGTTCTTCAATCCCTTGGGCGCGGCGACATGGCTTGCCACCGAGCTTTTTGATGACGGCGATTCCTGTTTCGGGCTTGCGGATTTGGGCTTTGGCAGCCCAGAATTAGGCGTGTTCAGCCTTTCCGCAATGGCGAGCATCCGGCTCCCGTTCGGCATGGGCATCGAGCGCGATGTGGCGTTCGCTACCACGCACCGGCTTTCGACATGGGCCGAATGGGCGCGCCGGGCCGGCTCCATCCTGTGGGCGGAGCAGCTTCTAGGCTCTGGCGATGCGCAGCATCGCGGGACTGCTGCGGAGGACGAAAGGCTGCTGCGCCGGGCTGCATCGCCGCCCGGCGACGATGAGCTTCCGCCGTCTGGCGGATGACGTGCGGCGCGTTTCGCCGCTTCGGTAAGCCGGTCCGTCTACCCAGCCATAGATCGACGGACCGGCACCTTTGACAAGGTGAATGACATGAAACTCGACTTTATCGACCTTGGCAAGCTGTCCGTCAGCAAGGCCAATATGCGTTATGCCAAAAAGGCACCGGACGTGTCCGATCTCTTGCCGACCGTGCGCAAGCGCGGCGTCATCGTGCCGGTCTTGGTGCGGCCGAACGGCGGTCCCGACTCGTTCGAAATCGTCGCGGGCGCAAGGCGCTTCACTGCCGCGACGATCATCGCGGCGGAGCGCCGCGACAGCAGCGCCGATGCCGAACCCGAGGCGCTGCCCTGCGCCATCCTCGACGACAGCGACGACGCCGACGCCATCGAGGCGTCGCTGATCGAGAACACCGCGCGGCTCGACGCCGACGAGGTGACGCGGTGGGAGACGTTCACGCGATTGGTCAAGGAAGGCCGCAGCGCCGAGGATATTTCCGCGACGTTCGGCATTCCCGAACTCGGCGTGAAGCGCATCCTCGCGCTCGGCAACCTGTTGCCCCGCATCCGCAAACTCTACCGCGACGGCGAGATCAATGCCGCGACCGTTCGGCACCTGACCTTGGCGAGCAAGAGCCAGCAACGCGCATGGTTGGCACTTTACGACGATCCCGACGCTTATTGCCCGACCGGCCATCAGTTGAAGGCATGGCTATTCGGCGGTCAGTCGATCAAGGTGGAACACGCCCTGTTCGACGTGGAGGCGAGCGGTCTTGTTATCGTCGCCGACCTGTTCGGCGAGGATCGCTATTTCGCCGATGCCGATGCGTTCTGGCAGGCGCAAGACGCAGCGATCGAGGCCCGCAAGGAGGACTATCTCGACGCCGGATGGCCTGATGTGGTGATCGTGCCGTCGGGCGAATATTTCTCGCAATGGGAATATCGCAAGGCGCCCAAGCGCAAGGGCGGGCGCGTCTATGTTGACGTGCGCGACAGCGGCGAGGTCAATTTCCACGAAGGCTATGTCACCGCCAAGGAAGGCAAGCGGCTCGAACAGGGCTTGTCCGTCGACACCGGCCCCAAGCCCGCACGGCCCGAGGTGACGAGCACGATGCAGACCTATATCGACCTGCATCGCCACGCCGCCGTGCGTGCCGCGCTGTGCCGCCATCCCAAGGTCGCGCTCCGCCTGATGGTCGCTCACGCCATCGTCGGCTCGCCTCTGTGGAGCGTCAAAGCCGAGCCGCAGACCGCGCGCAACGAAGATGTGCGGGAGTCGGTCGAAAGCAGCAAGGGCGAAGCCGACTTTGACGAGAAGCGCCGCTCCGTCCTTGCGTTGCTCGCCTTTTCGCCCGAGGAACCGACCGTGACCGGCGGCAACGGCGACGATTACGGCCTTGTCGGCGTATTCCTGCGCTTGCTCGACCTTCCCGACCGCGCCGTCATGGACGCGATCGTGATCGTCATGGGCGAAACGCTGGCCGCCGGCAGCGCCGCCGTCGAGGCGGTGGGCACCGAGATCGGCGTCGATATGGCCCGCTACTGGCAGGCCGACGACGCCTTTTTCGATTGTGTTCGCGACAAGCAGGTATTGACCCGCATCGTCGCCGAGGTGGCGGGCGAGAGCATCGCCCAAGCCAACGCCAAGGAAAAGGGCAAGACCTTGAAGCGCATTGTCCGCGACCATCTCGACGGCGCGAACGGACGGGCCAGGGTCGAAGGATGGTTGCCCAAGTGGATGACGTTCCCGCCGTCCGCCTACACCACGCGCGGCGGTGTCGGCTCGGTCGATGCCGCCCAACTGGTCGCGGCGGCGCGCGCCGACTCCGAGCCGGAGCCGACCGGCCCCGGCGCGGTGCTGGCGCTTCCTGCGCCCGAACAGCGCACGGAACCGGCGCGGCCGGTGCCGCTGGCGGCGTGACCGCAGGAGGGGCGGCCGAGCGCCGCCCCTCCATCCACATTTGAAAAAGATCCGGCCACGCCGTTCGGCGCTCCAGCCCGAGCGGCGCGGCTGTCCTCTTTGGCCAGCCATCTTTATTTGACGAATATTGGTCGCGCGCCTAGCAACGACGGTTCTCATCGACAGGGGGACCAGTCATGGCCGACGAACAGACCAGTAACGCCGTCAATCCGATCGAACTGGCGACCGAATTGACCATCGCCTGGCTCAGCAATCCCAATGTCCGCGCGTCCGCAGAGGATGTTCCCGCCTTCCTCAAATCCATTCACGCCACAATCGGCGAATTGTCGAACGGCGGCAACGCGGATCCCGCCGACGCCACGCCGGAATATGTTCCCGCCGTTTCCGTCCGTTCCTCGGTCAAACCCGACTACATCATCAGCCTGATCGACGGCCGAAAGCTCAAATCCCTGAAGCGGCACCTTTCGTCGCACGGTTTGACGCCCGCTGAATATCGTGAACGCTATGGCCTGAAGCCCGATTATCCGATGGTCGCGTCGAATTATTCGGCGCAACGTCGTGAGGTCGCGCAGAAGCTCGGCCTCGGCAGCAAGGGGCGTGCGGCACGCGCAGCGGTCGCAGACTCCGCGCCGGCTGTTCCGACGAAAGCAGCCGCTTCAGCACCACCCAAACCCGCGCGGCGGACGGCCAACAACGGCAAATCGACGGGCAAGGCTGCACCCGCCAAACGCGGGCGCACCAAGAAGGCCGACGCACCCACCGGCTGAAACGCGGCACCATAGACGACCAATACGACGCTCATCTCTTGCGGCGGTGGCGGTCCGGCACGACACGCCGCTTCCCAATTTGAGCGCTGCGATTGGCAGCCCGAATAGCGATGGTCGATTTCGGGAGGGGGGCATTTTCGACCGTCCCGCACCACGCCGAAACACGCTCTAACCATGCTCACACGCGGCCACCGCCGCGACCTCAACAGGGAGGCGAGCATGGACGACGACGCGAACGCCCGCGCCGCGCGGGCGCGCAAAGGCAGTCCGTTCCTCAGCAACGCCGAGGCCGCTTATTATATTGGCCTGCACTGGCGGACGCTCGAAAACATGCGGAGCAAGGGGCTCGGGCCGCGCTACCGCAAGCATGGACGCTTCGTCCGCTACCATATCGACGACCTCGACGAATGGTCGCGGACCAACGGCCAGAAATCGCAGCGGGGAGGCGGCTCCGATGCGTGACCGTCCCATTTCGCCGCTCGAATGGCAGCCGCCGCTGCGCCGCACCGTCCGCCGCCGCCGTCTGGTCCTGATCGCGGGCGGCCTCGGCCTCGCGCTGCTCGGCCTCGCCGCCAGGCTCGATCAGGGCGTCCGGCCCGCGCCGCGCATCGTCTGGAACGCATCGGCCAGCGCGCCGATCGGGTTCTGGCACATCCATCCCGATGTGCCGATCCATACCGGCGACATGGTGCTAGCGCACACCCCGGCAAGCGTCCGCCAGCTCGCCGCCCGGCGCCGCTACATCCCCGCCAACGTGCCTTTGCTGAAACGGGTGGCGGCGCAGGATGGCGATAGCGTCTGCGCGCTGGGAAAGCGGATTTTCATCGACGGGCGCCGGGCTGCGGTGCGCCGCGCCGTCGATCCGCACGGTCGTCCGCTGCCGTGGTGGAGCGGCTGCGAACATCTGCGCGGCGGGCGCTTCTTCCTGCTGATGGACGCGCCCGACTCGTTCGACAGCCGGTATTTCGGGCCGGTCGATGAAGCCGCGATCATCGGCCGGGCGACGCCGTTATGGCTGCGCTGATCCGTCCCGTCGCCATGTCCTTCGCGCTCGCACTGGCGATGCTGTCGCCCGTCGTCGCTGTCGCCGATGATGCGCCCACCGCAGCGCAACCCGCCTTCCACGCATCGCCAGCGGTCGAGCGGTGGCGGCCCTATATCGCCGAAGCGTCGCAACGGTTCGGCGTCCCCGAAGCGTGGATCGCCGCCGTCATGCAGGCCGAAAGCGCGGGCCTGACTCACTGGAATGGCCGTCCGATCACCAGCCACGCGGGCGCGATGGGGCTGATGCAGGTAATGCCCGCCACCTATGCCGCGATGCGCGCGCTGCATCATCTCGGCCCCGATCCCTACGACCCCCACGACAACATCATGGCGGGCGGAGCTTATCTGCGGGCGATGCACGACCGCTTCGGCTATCCGGGCCTGTTCGCCGCCTATAATGCCGGGCCGGGCCGCTATGCCGAGCATCTGCGGACCGGAAAGCCGTTGGCGGACGAGACGCGCGGCTATATCGCGCAGCTTGCCCGCACCCCCGCGACGCCTTCCATGCCGCCCGCGATCCTGTCGGACACGCGCCTGTTCTTCGCGCTCGGCAGCGCAGCGAATCCGGCGTCGGACGCGGCGAAAACCACGCCGGAAAAGTCGGCGTCGGGTAGCCTGTTCGTGCCCTTGAGCGTCTCGCCTGGCGGCCAGCGATGATGGGCGTTGCGCGGGCGGAGCGGGGAAAATCCGCTCAGTTTTTCCAAGTATCCGGCATGGACCGGGCCGCCTCAAGGACGACGCCGGACACGATTTTTTTCGGCTTTCCAACGTCGGTTCTTCTCCCGCCAGCGCACCGCGAGGCCGAAAAAAATCGCGCCCGACATCGCCGCTGGCGCGGCCGCTTCGCGGTCCTTGACCCGGCCCGATCCATGCCGGGCGCGCCCTCCTGTCTTTCGAGATCAGGAGGCGATGATGACTTTGGATCAGCATATCGAGGAACTGCGCGCCGAGCTGCGGGGCGTCACCGACGAACACGAGCTGCGGCAGATCGAGGCCGAGTTGCAGGCGGCGTTGGCCGAGCGCACGAAGCTGGAAACGGCGGTCGGCGCATGGCCCGACTGACGGGCCGCATCGGCACCGGGAGCGGCGCGGCCGGCGCGTCGCTCCCATGCCGTGCCGTCTCGATTCAGGGGGCGGATGGACAGGACGGGAGGACCGGAGGGGCGGGATCAGCGGGTAGGCAGGTAAGGCAAGATCAAAGAAATGGCGCCATGCTCTTTGGGCAAGTCGCCATAACTTCTTGTCTGCACACCTTTTTCCGGCCTGCGCCCGATGGCGCCACCGGCGCGGGGATGGCGCCATGCGCCTCCCAAGTACTTGATTGCGAACGATCTTCCATAGCGCCAATTTCGCGCCTTCGCGGACCTCGCCATGCTGTTCCCGAAAGGAGCGGCGATGGCCGAGGATGACGATTTTGAACCCCGGCTCGGCAAGCCGCGCGCCAGATCGGGCCGGCGGGCAAAGAGCTACATGAGCCGGGTCTTGCGCGCCGCCAATCTCGCCGGCGGGATCAATGCGCTGGGCGGCCGGCGCAGCCGCTTCTACGGCAACCGTTCCGGCGTCGGCATCGGCGTCGGCCGGGTGCTGGCGTCGCGCGATCGTTTCGCCGCCTACCGCCAGCGCCGCGTCATCGTCAAATACCGCATCGCCGGGCTGCGAAAGCCCAAGGCGATGGACGGCGCTCGCGCGCATCTTCGGTATATCCAGCGCGACGGTGTGACCCGCGAGGGCGAACCGGGCCGGCTCTATTCCGCCGAGCAGGACAAGGCCGATGGCAAAGCGTTCCTCGAACGGGCCGAGGGCGACCGGCACCAATTCCGCTTCATCGTCTCGCCCGAGGACGGCCAGAGTTACGACGACCTCAAATCACTGACCCGTCGCCTGATGACGCAGATGGAGCAGGATTTGGGGACCAAGCTCGACTGGGTGGCGGTGGACCATTTCAACACCGGCCATCCCCACACCCATATCATTCTGCGCGGCGTCGATGATCACGGGCGAGATCTGGTCATCGGCGGGGAGTATCTAAACAACGGCATCCGCGAGCGCGCCTGCGAGCTGGTGTCGCTCGACCTGGGACCGCGCGCCGACATCGAGATAGAGGACCGGCTGCGCCGCGAGATCGAGCAGGAGCGGTTGACCAGCATCGACCGCCGCTTGCTGCGCGATGCGGATGAGGACCGGATCGTCGCCGCCGCCGACCGCGATCCCTTCTACCAATCCCTGCGCGCGGGCCGCTTGCAGAAGCTCGGGCATCTCGGGCTTGCCGACGAGATCGAGCCGGGCCGCTGGCGCTTCGTCGAGGGAATGGACGATACGTTGAAGCGCATGGGCGAGCGCGGCGACATCATCCGCACCATGCAGCGGGCCTTCACAGAAAAGGGCCTTGAGCGTGCCGCGACCGACTACGCCATTGCCGATACCGCGAGCATGACGCCGATGGTCGGGCGCGTCGTGGAGCGCGGCCTGTCCGACGAATATAACGACCGCCACTATCTGATCGTGGACGGCGCGGACGGCCGCAGCCACTACATTGACATCGGCAAGGGGGAAGCCACCGGCATCATACCGGCCGGCGCGGTGGTGCGGATCGCGCCCAAGCCGATCGAGGCCCGCGCCGTCGATCGCACCGTGGCGGAGATCGCGGCGGCCAACGGCGGACGCTATTCGATAGACATCCATCTGCGCCATGACCCGACCGCGCGGGAGTCCTTCGCCGAAACCCATGTCCGCCGGCTGGAGGCGATGAGAAAACTCATGGGCAGCGTCGAGCGCGAGGCCGATGGCACATGGGTCATCGCCCCCGATCATATCGAGCGCGCCGCCGCGTTCGAGGCGCAGCGGGCCAAGGCCGCGCCGGTTATCGTCGATACGCTGTCCGCGATCCCGCTTGATCGGCAGTTGGGCACGGACGGCGCGACTTGGCTGGACCGGGAATTGATCGCCGAACAGCCCGAACCGCTGCGCGATGCCGGCTTCGGCCGGGAAGCCCGCGAGGCGCTGGCCCGGCGCCGGCAATGGCTGATCGAGCAGGATTTGGCGCGCGAGGAACAGGACCGCATTGTCTATCCCGCCAATCTGCTGGCGACGCTGCGACGACGGGAATTGAACCGAGTCGCCGGCCAGCTCTCCGACGAGCTGGGGATACCCTATGCCGAAGGCCGGCCGGGCGAGCGGATCGAGGGCGTCTATCGCCGCCCGGTGGAGTTGGCCTCTGGCCGCTATGCGCTGATCGAAAAGAGCCGCGAGTTCACGCTGGTTCCGTGGCGGCCGGTGCTGGATCGGCATCTTGAGAAGCAAGTGTCGGGGATCATGCGTGGCGACGCGATCAACTGGACCATCGGACGGCAGCGGAGCGGGCCGTCGATTTCATAGGCGTGCGTGAAGGAGACATGACCGCTGGCGACCCGCCGGCCGCAACGAACCCCAGGCATCATGTTTTTGTCGTCGCCGAAGCCCAAAGCGGTTCGGGCGGCGGAAGCCAGCGAAGCTCGATCCACAAGGGCCGGTCCTGGAAGTCCGCGACGTCGTTGGCGGGAATTACAATTCTCCGGCCGCTGATGGTCTTAAGTTCGACCCATAGAAACGGTCGCTTTAACACGTAGCCGAAGACCTTGTTGAACCAATGCGCCTGCTCCAGAATCCTGTTGGCAGAAGATCGTGAGAGGGGAAAGGTTGAAACACCTTGAGCAGTTATCTCCAAGGGAAAGCTGCCGTCGGTCATTTCGGGGTAGGAGAAGGCGTAACGGCTTGCTTCCCGTTTAATGAAGTTGCCCTTGAGCAAACGAGCGCGCTTGATGAAGGCAGAAGTCGCCGATCTGTTTTGCACCGCTACGAAAGGTTCTTCGGTTTCCTCGCCGCTGGAATATTGCTGCCAGCGCCAGACGATCGTTCCGTCCAACGGTTCGCGCGATTTGAACCAGAACACGACCAGAGCAGTGATTGCACCGAATACGGTCGATATGATCGCAGGCGCAATCGTCGCGGCCACCCTGGAATTGGCGAGCGGCGCTAATGCCGCGACTATTTGATCCAACTTCGTGCCCCTACCTCAGATTGCGCGTTCAAATGCCCTTATCGGTCCACCCATGGCCAGGCTCCCAACGAATCTGTCCATCTTCGCCGCCCGCCGACAGCCCTTCCAAGATGGGGCCAAGGAACAATCGTAGCCGTTCGATCAGTTCGGGAAAGGACGGCGGTTCCAGCGTCGGCGCGCTGCGATTGAGAAAGGCCCGCCATTGAACGAGCTTGTCGGGGCGTTCCGCGAAACTCGGTGTCAGGCCAGCGGGCCAATCGGCAGGAGCAGGTCGCGCGCGTCCGGCAAGCGTCCGACGCACCGCTTCCGTCAGCGTCCCCGCTTCGAAGGGAAACGTCTCGGAGATCGCCCATATGTCATAATGGTCCTTGAGCCGCGTCGTGTCGGCGCCGAAGCGGACCATCGCGTCGAACTTCTCCGCGACGACACTTTCCGGGGGGGAGGCCCGGATATGCGCGGTCGGCAGGTCGGGAAGGAGGCGCGGATAGTCGAGATCAAGCGGCGCGGGGTGGACTGGATCGCCGAAACCAATGTCGATCAGGATGGGGATGCGCGTGCTTTTCAGCCGGGCTTCGAGTCGGACATGCAGGCCGCGATAGTCTTCATCCTCCCGCGTGCGTTCCACCCGCACATTGTCGCGCATGAAGATCAAGCCATCCGCTGGCGGCGCCGTGTCCGATCCCGCATCACATAGGGCCACGAATGTCGCCCGCGCCGCGTCCACGTCGTCGTTCCCAAAGCCCAACAGATCGAGATCACCCGTCGCCCGGAACGGTGCATCCGCCCATGCCGCGAACAGCATTGCCCCTTTCAGAACATAGCGGTTGCGCGCGTCCGTCCGGGAAAGGCGATACAGCAGTCGCTCGATGCCATAGCGGACAAGCAGGCGCTGGAAGTCCTGCCCGGACGCGCGCGACTGATCGAGCAGGCGTTGGCGCACCGATGCCGCCATGTCGCGTTTCTGCGGCGGCTTCGTCACGACAGGCTTTCGAGGTAGGGCCGCATGACGTTCTCGACCCGGCAGATGGTGGCGTAGCGCCGGAGATCGGCGCGGCTTGCCTTGCGCTGGCGCAGGCCGTCGCGCAGGGCTTCAATTGCCACATCGAGGCCGACCCGGCTGCGATATTTGAAGCAATCGACAATGGTTTTGGCGGGATCGTAGATCGGCACGGCGACACCTTCGATTTCGACCGTCATGCGACCTGCCTCGAAGGCTTCGCCCGAGGCGCGCACCGTCTCCATGCGGAAGGGCAGCGTGCGCGGAATCCGCGCCTTGTGGTGGAAGCAAATCCAGACCGCGTGCGGGAGCTGCGTGGTCAGGCCGTGATATTGCAGCGCGGACAGGAGAGCGATGACACCATGCGGCGCCAGCCGCGCGGCTTCGGCGAGACTATGCGCCGCATCAATGTCCTCGGCATCGGCAAGCTGATACAGCCCGCGCGCGAGGCGGACGAGTTGGCCCTGTTCGCACAGGCGCGCGATGCTCGCCGGCGGGATGCCCGCCTCGCGAAAATCCCGCGCCCGTGCGATCCCACGCGAGCGGGCAACGGCGATAGCCTGATCCGACAGGGTTCCAGTGACGTTCATGCGGTTTAATGATACGGAAAGTCGGCACTTGTCAATAAGTGCCGACGATTTGTATCGATCCGCCCGAAGCTTGTTTCAGCCTGCGGGATTGGTCGATCGAATGCCGGCCATGTGGAGTTTTCCTATCCAGACGTCAAACAACGTCTTCCGTGAGTATGGAGGAACATAACCGTAGTAACGGCGAAATTCTGACCTGACGCAGTCTTGGTTCCGTTCGCACCACCTGTTGCGTGTGCGAGTCGGAACCAGGAAAATGACCCCCACTAAGCTGCTTGTCGGCCAGATCATCGTCGTTTTCGCTATCGTCGTCCTTGGTGTGTGGGCGGCGACTCAATGGGCCGCGTCGATGCTCGGCTATCAGCCGCAGCTCGGGAGCGCCCGGCATCTCCTGTTGGGCCTGCCGCTCTATCGGCCATGGCAGCTTTTCGGCTGGTGGTATCATTACAACGCCTATGCGCCGGCGGTGTTCGATAAGGCAGGCGCGCTCGCGGGCGCGAGCGGCTTCATGGGTTGCGCCTCGGCTATTACCGGATCGCTCTGGCGGGCGCGGCAGAATCGGCGCGTCACCACCTACGGTTCCTCGCGTTGGGCGGCATGCGGCGAGATCGAGCGGGCAGGGCTGTTCCGCAATGCCGGCGTGTTCCTCGGCCGGCTCGGTCGCGATTATCTCCGCCATGACGGTCCCGAGCATGTCATGGCCTTCGCCCCGACCCGGAGCGGCAAGGGCGTCGGGCTGGTCGTGCCTACGCTTCTGTCGTGGACCGGATCGACGGTCGTTCACGACATCAAGGGCGAGAACTGGACGCTGACGGCCGGCTGGCGGTCGCGTTTCTCGCATTGCCTGCTGTTTAATCCGACCGACCCGCGCTCGGCCCGTTACAACCCGCTGCTGGAGGTCCGCAAAGGCCCTGACGAGGTGCGCGACGTTCAGAACATCGCGGACATTCTTGTCGATCCGGAAGGGGCCCTCGAGCGCCGATCGCACTGGGAAAAAACCTCCCACAGCCTGCTGGTCGGCGCAATCCTCCACGTTCTCTACGCCGAGGAAGAAAAGACCCTGGCGCGCGTCGCCACCTTCCTCTCCGATCCGCAGCGCAGCTTCGCCCACACGCTGCGCCGGATGATGGCGACCAACCATCTCGGCACCAAGGAGCATCCGCAGGTCCATCCCGTAGTCGCCAGCGCGGGGCGGGAGGTGCTGAACAAGTCCGAGAACGAGCGGTCCGGCGTGCTGTCCACCGCCATGTCGTTCTTGGGTCTTTACCGCGATCCCACCGTGGCGATCACCACGGCCGGCTGCGACTGGCGCATTGCCGATCTTGTCGACGGGCCGGTGCCCGTCTCGCTCTATCTGGTCATCCCGCCCTCAGACATTTCGCGGACCAAGCCGCTTGTTCGGCTGGTGCTGAACCAGATTGGCCGGCGACTGACCGAGCGGCTAGAGGGCGATCCCAAGAAAAGCCGCAAGCATCAGCTCCTGATGATGCTCGACGAGTTCCCGGCACTCGGCCGCTTGGACTTCTTCGAGACGGCGCTCGCCTTCATGGCCGGCTACGGCATCCGCGCCTATCTGATCGCCCAATCCCTCAACCAGATCAGCAAGGCGTATGGCGAGAACAATGCCATCCTCGACAATTGCCACGTCAGGATCGCGTTCAGTTCCAATGACGAGCGCACCGCGAAACGCATCTCCGACGCGCTCGGCACCGCCACCGAACTGCGCGCCCAGCGCAACTATGCGGGCCATCGGCTCGCTCCCTGGCTCAGCCACGTCATGGTGTCGCGGCAGGAGACGGCCCGGCCGCTGCTGACGCCCGGCGAAGTAATGCAGTTGCCACCGGCAGACGAGCTCGTGCTTGTCTCTGGCCTGCCTCCGATCCGCGCGAAGAAGCTGCGCTACTACGAGGATCGCAATTTCACGTCGCGGGTGCTGCCGCCGCCCAGCCTCGACAATGGCGACGGCACCTATGCCGATCGCCCCAAGTCGCGCACCGACGATTGGGGCAGCGAGGTTCGCGAACCGCATATCCAACTCGCCACCGAGGCCGGCGAGGAACAGGCCGTAACTGCCGAGGATGACGATGGCCTCCAGCAGCAGCGCCATCCCGGCCTTCCCGAAGAGCAGATCGCACGCCCGATCGAGTGCGAACAGGAAACTACCTCCGGCGACGACGATGTCGACCCCGTCACCGACCGGCAGATGATGGATCGGCTGCGGAGCCTCAACACCGTCCAGCGTGCCTACGGCATTAACGAGGGGGCCGATCGTGGCGACGATCTGCTTCCCGACTTCTGACGGGAAGCGGCCATGAAGCCTCGCCACCATCTCTATCTCGACGACGAACTGACCGCCCGGCTCGACATGCTGGGATCGAAGCCAGGCACGTCCAAGTCGGCGATCATCGCCGATGCGCTGCGCGACTATCTCAACCGCCGCGCAACACGCGAGGTGGACGACCTGCTCAAATCCCGGCTCGACCGGATCAGCACCCAGCTTGGCCGGATCGAGCGCGACGCGCATGTCCTGCTCGAAACCCTGTCTCTGTTCGTCCGCTATCAGCTCACCGTCACCGCGCCGCTGCCAGAGGCCGACAAGGCGGCGCAGGCCATAGGCCGCGAGCGCTTCCGCCGGTTCGTCGATCAGGTCGGCCGCCAGCTCGCCACCGGCCGTTCGGTCGGTACACCCGACGAGGCTCCGCGATGAGCGGACTTGTCCATCCGCAAGCGCTCGAACGCCGTCGCGCGATGCTGCGCACGGCGATGGGACCGGCAATCGGCGCGGCGCTCGGCGATGCCCACGTCATCGAGATCATGGTCAACCCGGACGGTTCGTTGCGGCTCGATCGGCTCGGCGAGGGCTGCGTGGATACGGAGGTACGGCTGGCGCCGGCCGAGGTCGAACGCATCATCCGCCTTGTCGCCTCCCACGTTCGGACCGAGATTCACGCGGGCGCGCCGATCGTGTCGGCAGAACTGCCCGAAAGCGGGGAACGATTCGAGGGGCTGTTGCCGCCGGTGTCGGCGGCGCCGTGCTTCTCGATCCGCAAACCCGCTGCGCGCATCCATACGCTGATCGACTATGTGGCCGACGGCATCATGTCGGCCGAGGCCGCGCGCCGGCTTTCGCTCGCCGTCGTGGATCGCCGCAATATCCTCGTGGCCGGCGGCACGTCGTCGGGCAAGACGACGCTGGCCAACGCGCTGCTCGCCGAGATGGCGCATCTCGACGAACGGATCATCATCATCGAGGACACGCGCGAGCTGCAATGCGCCGCGCCGGACACCGTGGCGCTGAGGACCAGAACCGGCATCGTCAGCATGGCCGACCTGGTGCGCTCGACGCTGCGCCTCCGCCCGGACCGGATCATCGTCGGCGAGGTCCGGGGCGGCGAGGCGCTGGACATGCTCAAGGCATGGAACACCGGCCATCCGGGCGGCATCGCGACCGTCCACGCCAATAGCGCGCGCTCTGCGCTCTACCGCGTCGAACAGCTTATCGCCGAAGCCGTCATCACCGTGCCGCGCCGCCTGATCGCGGAGGCGATCGACATGGTGGTGTTCATCGCCGGCCGCGGCTCGGGCAGGAGAATCGAAACCGTGGCCGAGGTCGCCGGCCTCGATGCCGATGGCGACTACGCCGTCTCTGAAATCCCTCTCAACCCCCCCGCAGGAGAATCCTGATGTCCACCTCTGTCTGCCGTTCGTCCAAATTCCCGCTGCTCCGCATCGCCGCTACCGGCACGCTGCTTCTCGCGCCTGGCTCCGTCCTCGCCGCTGGCTCGGGGATGCCGTGGGAACAGCCTTTGCAACAAGTGCTGGAATCCGTCCAGGGCCCGGTCGCCAAGATCGTCGCGGTGCTGATTATCATCTCGACCGGCCTCGCGCTCGCGTTCGGCGAGACGAGCGGCGGTTTCCGCAAGCTGATCCAGATCGTGTTCGGCCTGTCGATCGCGTTCGCCGCGTCGAGCTTCTTCCTGTCGTTCTTTTCATTCGGTGGCGGGGCGCTGATCGGATGATCGCCGGCACATCGATCGAGGGCTTCGACGCGCCGCTTCACCGCGCGCTCACCGAACCCATCCTGCTCGGCGGCGCGCCGCGCGGGATCTCGATCCTCAACGGCACGCTCGCCGCCGCGATGGGGCTTGGCCTCCAGCAATGGATCGCCGGGCTGCTGCTCTGGCTCGCCGGGCACAGCCTCGCCGTGTTCGCCGCGAAGCGCGATCCCGATTTCGCACCCGTCCTCGCTCGCCACCTCCGGCAGAAGGCGTATCTCTCATGCTGAACCTGCGCGAATATCGCGGGCTACCCGACCGGCTTGCCGACCATCTGCCTTGGGCCGCGCTGGTCGCGCCCGGCGTCGTCTTGAATAAAGATGGTTCGTTTCAGCGGACACTCCGATTCCGGGGGCCGGACCTTGAATCCGCTACCGAAGCAGAGCTGGTGTCGGTTTGCGCGCGCGCCAACAACGTGCTGCGCCGGCTGGGAAGCGGATGGGCCTTGTTCTTCGACGCCGAGCGGACCCATGCGCTCGGCTACGCGCAAAGCGACTTTCCCGATCCCGCATCCTGGCTGGTGGACGAGGAACGCCGCGCCCATTTCGACGGACGGCGGGCTGAGCATTTCGAGAGCCGCTATCACCTGACCATCTGCTATCTGCCGCCAGCCGATCAGGTGTCCCGCGCCGAGCGCGCCTTGCTCGAACGGGAGCAGCCCCAGCAAGGCCGCGACTGGCGGCAGGAGCTACGCGCCTTCGTCGCAGAAACCGATCGGGTGCTGGATCTTCTGTCCGGCTTCATGCCGGAGGTGCGCCCGCTCGACGACGCCGAGACGCTGACCTTCCTCCACGGTTGCATTTCGAGCAGGCGCCATCCGGTCGCGGTGCCGGAAACGCCGATGTATCTCGACGGCCTCTTGGTCGATACGCCCCTGTCCGGCGGGATCGAGCCGATGCTGGGGGACGCCCATCTTCGCACCGTGACGGTGATGGGGTTCCCCAATTCCACCCATCCCGGCATCCTCGACGCGCTCAATCATCAGGATTTCGCCTATCGCTGGACGACCCGTTTCATCGCGCTCGACAAGACGGCGGCGAACAAGGCGCTGACGCGCATCCGTCGCCAGTGGTTCAACAAGCGCAAATCGATCGCGCAGCTCATGCGCGAGGTGATGATGAACGAGCAGGTAGCCCTGACCGACAGCGACGCCGACAACAAGGTGGCCGATGCCGACCTGGCGTTGCAGGCATTGGGCGGCGATCATGTCGCGTTCGGCTATCTCACCACCACCATCACCGTAGCCGACGAGAACCGGGCGGCGGCGGACGAGAAGGTCCGCATCGTCGAGCGGATCGTCAACGGTCTCGGCTTCACCTGCATCCGCGAGAGCGTCAATGCCGTCGAAGCATGGCTGGGGAGTCTGCCGGGGCATGTCTATGCCAATGTCCGGCAACCGCTGGTCCACACGCTGAACCTCGCGCATTTGATGCCGCTGTCCTCCGTATGGGCCGGACCGGCGCGCGACGAGCATCTGGCCGGGCCGCCGTTGCTCTATGCCGAGACGAGCGGATCGACTCCGTTCCGCCATGCCATCCACGTCGGCGATGTCGGCCATGAGCTTATCGTGGGGCCGACTGGCGCGGGCAAATCGGTCTTGCTCGCCCTGATCGCTCTCCAGTTCCGTCGCTATCCGGGCGCCCAGGTCTATATCTTCGACAAGGGCTTCTCGGCGAGAACGGCCGTGCTGGCGATGGGCGGCGCGCATCATGCGCTGGGGACAAGCGATTCGCTGGCGTTCCAGCCCTTGCGGAATATCGACGATGGCGACGAGCGGGCATGGGCGGCGGAGTGGGTCGCGGCGCTGTTCGCCCATGAGCGGGTCGATGTCACGCCGGAGGTGAAGGAGGCTCTATGGTCCGCGCTCACCAGCCTCGCCAGCGCCCCACCGCAGGAACGCACGCTGACCGGCCTGTCCGTGCTGCTCCAGTCCAATGCGCTGAAAGCGGCGCTGATGCCCTATACCCTCGAAGGGCCGTTCGGCCGGTTGCTCGATGCCGCCGAAAACCGCCTCGCGCTCACGCAAGTGCAATGCTTCGAGACGGAAGCCCTGATGAACACCGCCGGCGTGGTGCTGCCGGTGCTGACCTATCTGTTCCACCGTCTTGAGGAACGGTTCGACGGGCGGCCGACGCTGCTCATTCTCGATGAAGCATGGGTGTTCCTCGACAACCCGCTGTTCGCCCAGCGCATCCGCGAATGGCTCAAGGTTCTCAGGAAAAAGAATGTCAGCGTCATTTTCGCCACGCAATCGCTGGCCGACATTGCCGACAGTTCGATTGCGCCCGCGATCATCGAGAGCTGCCCGCAGCGCATCTTCCTCGCCAATGACCGGGCGCAGGAACCGCAGGGCCGCGCCACCTATGAACGGTTCGGCCTCAATGAGCGCCAGATCGAGCTTGTCGCTCGCGCCACCCCCAAGCGGCATTATTATCTCCAGTCGCGGCGCGGCAATCGCCTGTTCGAGCTGGCGCTTGGCCCGATCGCGCTGGCGTTTACCGGCGCGTCCGATCCCGACAGCCAAAGGCTGATCGACACCATCCTGACGGTCGAGGGACGCGATGCCTTCGCTGCCGCATGGTTGCGCGCCCGTGATCTTGGATGGGCTGCCGACCTGCTCGCCGACTTCCCCGGCGAGCTTCCCGACCCCCAGCAAGAGGAGCTTCCTCTATGAAACCCCGCATGATCGTCGCGGCGATGACCGCCGTGTCCCTGTTCGTCGCAGTCCCCGCACAGGCGCAGTTCGGTTCGGGCATCGTCTTTGATCCGAGCAACTATGCCCAAAATGTCCTGACGGCGGCGCGCGCTCTCCAACAGATCAACAATCAGATTCAATCGCTCCAGAACCAGGCGACCATGTTGCAGAACATGGCGCGCAACCTGAGCCATCTCGACTTCTCCTCGCTCCAGCAGATTAGCAGTTCGCTCCAGCGGATCGGCACGCTGATGAATCAGGCCGAGGGGATCGCGCTCAACCCGTCCGCCACGAATAGCGCATTGACCACCCTGTTCCCGCGCACGCCGTCCACTACGGCAACCACTAGCCAAACCGTCCAGCAGGCGCAGCAGCAATGGCAGGCGGCGATGGACGGCTGGCGCCAGACGCTCCGCGTGCAGGCTCAGGTGGCGCAGAACGTCCAGAACGACGCGCCCTTGCTGTCCACGCTGGTGACGAGCAGCCAAGGGGCGGCCGGAAGCCTTCAGGCGCAGCAGGCCGCCAACCAGATCGCCGCGCTCGGCATCCAGCAGCAGATGCAGGTTCAGACCATGATGGCGGCCCAATATCACGCCGACGCGCTGGAGCGTGCCCGGCAGGCGCAGGCGCTCGAAGCCGCACGAAGGGAAACCCAGCGGTTCATCGGCACCGCCGACATCTACACCCGCCGGTAGGAGCACGCCTGCGATGAATCCCGACGCGCTCGACCTCAACATTGTCGATAGCTTCCTAAGCACGTTCTCGACCTACATCGACAGCGGGTTCGGGTTGTTGTCGGGCGATGTCGCGTTCCTCACCACGACGCTGATCGGCATCGACGTGACGCTCGCCGCGCTGTGGTGGGCGATGGACCACGACCAGGATATCCTGGGCAGGCTGGTCAAGAAGGTGCTCTACGTGGGCGCCTTCGCCTTCATCATCAGCAACTTCTCTCATCTCGCCGATATTATCTATCGCAGCTTTTCCGGGCTGGGGATCACGGCATCGGGCGGCAGCATTTCCGCCGACGATCTGCTCCACCCCGGCGCAATCGCCGGAGCCGGATTTACCGCGGCTTACCCGCTGCTCGAGAAAGCCGGCAAGCTGATGGGGTTTCCCGAATTCTTCGGGAATTTTCTAACCATCGCCGTTCTGCTGGTCTGTTGGTTTCTGGTGGTGCTGGCATTCTTCGTTCTCGCCATCCAGCTTTTCATCACCATCATCGAGTTCAAGCTGACGACACTGGCCGGCTTCGTGCTGGTGCCGTTCGCGTTGTGGAACAAGACCAGCTTCCTCGCCGAGCGGGTCTTGGGCAACGTCATATCGTCGGGCATCAAGGTCATGGTGCTGGCGATCATCATCGGCATCGGCACCAGCTTCTTCGCGCAGATCACCAGCCTTGTCGGCGACGATCCTGGCACAAAGGAGGCGCTGACCCTGTTGATGGGCGCGCTGACTCTGTTTGGCCTCGGGATATTCGGTCCCGGCATTGCGGCAGGATTGGTGAGCGGCGCGCCGCAGCTTGGCGCCGGCGCGGCCGTGGGCACCGTGGCGGGCGCCGCGCTGGCGACTGGCGGAACCGCGATGCTCGGTGCGCGGGCGGCGATGGCGGCCGGCTCCGGCGGGATGGGCGCAATCCGCACCGGCACGGCGATGGGGTCGGCTGCGTCCACCGCCTACCGGCTGGGGCAAGAGACATCTGGCAGCAGCAGCGTCGGTGCTGGCATCGGCGGCATGGCGAGCGCGGCCGGCGGTGCTGCACGCGACACCTTCCGGTCCGTCGTGTCGCGCGTCACCGGTCCCTTCCGCGAAAGCGCCGATTCCGGCCGCGATGCCGCGTGGCGTGCGGGGATCCGCCCGGCTTCGAGCGCGGGCGACGATACCGGCGCACAAGGCGTCGCCGGATCGCAGGGCAGCAGCGCCGCAGCCAATGATGCGCCGACATGGGCGCGCAAGCTCCGCGCCGAACAGGCCGCGCGCCATCATCGCCACGCGGCCGTGCAGACCGTCAAGGACGGCGACCGGCCCGGTTCGGCCGCCAATCCCGACCTCAGCGAGAAGGAGTGATGCACATGCTTTTCAAGCGATCCCTCCAGCGATACGGGCGGACGCCCGAGCCGGAGACACCGTACAACCGAGCCGGCCAGCTTTGGGATGAGCGGATCGGCTCAGCCCGCGCGCAGGCGCACAACTGGCGCCTGATCGCCTTCGGATGCCTTGGCCTCGCGGCCACGCTCGGCGCCGGCAATTTGTGGCAGTCGATGCAAAGCCGCGTGACCCCCTATGTGGTCGAGGTGGACCGGCTGGGTGAGGCGCGTGCAGTTGCGCCTGCCATCCAGAACTATCGGCCGACCGATGGCGAGATCGCCTGGTATCTGGCGCGCTTCATCACGGAAGTTCGCTCGATCTCCACCGACCCGGTGCTGGTGAAGAAGAACTGGCTCGACGCCTATGACTTCACCACCGACCGCGGTGCGATCTTCCTCAACGAATATGCCCGCAACAATGACCCATTCGCCGACATAGGCCAGCACAGCGTCTCGGTGCAGGTGACGAGCGTGGTCCGCGCCTCGGATAGCAGCTTTCAGGTCAAGTGGATCGAGAGCGCCTACGAGCGCGGCAGCCTCGCCAGCACGACACGCTGGACCGCCATGCTGACCGTGGTGATGCGACCGCCAAAGACGGCGGACGCGCTCCGCCGCAATCCGCTCGGCATCTTCGTCAACGCGGTCGATTGGGCGCGCGAGCTGGACGGCCAGCCGACCACCCCGCGGCAACCGGCGGCATCGCCGACGGCGCCCGCATCCTCCGCACCGACACCGCTCAATGGAGGCACCAACCCATGACCCGTATCGTTCTCGCGTCGGCTTCGATGCTGGCGCTCGCCGCCTGCGCCGGCAAGACGCCGCCGCCCGCTATTCACTACGACGCTGCCGACTTCCGGCCGGCGAAGGCGGAAGCCGAGCCACCCAAACCCGTCGAGATCGTGCAGGTGCCGCAGCTCTTGCCGCTCCCCGGCCAGCTCCAGCCGCCGCCATCGGTAAAGCCCGATACCCGGCCGCCGACCGCCCGCGTGGACGCCGCCAATCGTGCCGCGACCCGCGAGCCGTCAAGCGCCGGCTACGTCAACGCCGTGCAGGTCTATCCCTGGACCGACGGCGCGCTCTATCGGCTTTACGCGGCGCCCGAGAAGGTCAGCGACATCGCCTTGCAGCCAGGCGAGAAGCTGGTGGCGGTCTCGGCCGGCGACACGGTGCGCTGGGTGATCGGCGACACGACGAGCGGCGCCGGCGAGGCCGTGCGCGTGCATGTGCTGGTCAAGCCCTTCGCACCCGGCCTTGCCACCAACATGGTCATCACGACCGATAGGCGCGCCTATCACCTCGCGCTGGAAAGCACCGACCGCACGGCGATGGCGGCGGTGTCGTGGACCTATCCGCAGGACAGGTTGCTCGCACTCCAACATCAGAATGCCCAGGCCGAGGCGGCGAAGCCGGTCGCGGCCAGTATCGACCTCGCCAACCTGCATTTCCGCTATGCGATCAGCGGCGACAATCCGCCGTGGCGGCCGCTTCGCGCCTGGGATGACGGCTCCAAGGTCTATATCGAGTTTCCCGGCCGGCTCGATCAGGGCGAGGCCCCGCCGCTGTTCGTCGTCGGGCCACTTGGACAGACGCAGCTCGTGAACTACCGCGTCAGCGGCAACCACTACATCGTGGATCGGCTGTTCGCCGCCGCCGAGTTGCGGCTTGGCGAAAAGCCGCAGCAGGTCGTTCGCATCACCCGCACCGACGGCGCCGATCGGAGGCGGCCATGACGACGGAAACGACCGCCGCGCACGAAGCCGGCGCGGCTCCCACGCCGCCGCCCAAGGCTTCGCCCGAGAGCCTGACCCTGCGCGCCAACCCCCGCCGCGTCGTTCGTTTCAAGCGTGGCGTGGTCATCGGCGGCGCGGCGGCCGGCTCGCTCGCCGTGGCCAGCGTCGCATGGCTGGCGCTGGGGCATCATCCGCTCCATATCGCGCCGCCCGTCGATCAGCAGGCGATCGCCGACCGCAGAACGCCGCCCGATGGCGTGGCGAACCTCCCCGGCAGCTATGACAAGGTGCCCCAGCTTGGCCGGCCGCTTCCAGGCGACCTTGGCAAGCCGATCCTCGATCGCCAGCGCCAATTGGAGGCAGGTGGCGGCGCCGTTGCGCCCGCGCCAGCGACCATGACGCCGGCCGAGCAGGCGGCCGAGGCCGAGCGTCAGCGGCTTGCCGCGCAAGCCCATCAGGCGCGCGAGGCGGGCGTCATGGTGCAATCGTCGGGGCGATCGGAGAATGGGCCGGCGACGGGAACGGAAGCCGTTGCCGCGCCGATCCCGGCGCCCACCGATACGGCGGCGGCGGACAGGAGCGGCAAGCTCGCCCTCGATCCCGACCGCGATCAGAACAACCAGCAACGCAAGCTCGACCTCGGGGGCCACAACGCCACCGACAGCATCTACGACACGCATAACCTTCAAACACCGGCGTCACCTTATGAAGTGATGGCGGGCAGCGTCATTGCCGCCAGCCTCATTACCGGCCTCGATTCCGACCTTCCCGGCACCGTGATCGCGCAGGTGACGGAAAATGTGTTCGACACCGTGACCGGCCGGATTCTGCTGATCCCGCAAGGTTCGCGGCTGATCGGCAAATACGATAGCGTGGTGGCGTTCGGGCAGAAGCGCGCGCTGCTCGTGTGGCAGCGCATCATCCTGCCGGACGGCTCCTCGATCCAGATCGACAATCTGCCCGCCACCGACGCGGCCGGCTATGCCGGTTTGCAAGACAAGGTGGACTTCCACACCTGGCAGCTCCTGAAAGGTGTGGCGCTGTCCACGTTGCTCGGCGTCGGCACGCAGATCAGTATCGGGGACGATCGCGGCGACCTCATCCGAGCGATTCGCGAGTCCAGTCAGCAATCCACCTCGCAGGCCGGCCAGCAGATCGTGTCGCGCGAACTCAATGTCCAGCCCACCATCCGGGTGCGCCCCGGCTGGCCGCTCCGCGCGATTGTCCAGAAGGACTTGGTGCTCCGGGCCTGGACCAGACCCTGACAGGAGAAGGCCCATGCTCAAGCTTGCCAAACTACCCGACCGGACCCCGGTGAAGATCACGATCGCTGTGACGCCCGATCTTCATGCCGCGCTCAACGCATATCTGGCGCTCTACCGCGCCACCTACGAAGACAGAGGCGTTGGGCTCGCCGACATCGTTCCGGCGATGCTCGACGCTTTCCTCACCAGCGACCGGGCATTCATCAAAGCGCGCCGAAATACGGAAGAGGAGAACTGAGCCATGGCCGTTATCGGCACATTCAAGCCTTCACGCCAGGGGGGCTGGGAGGGCACCATTCGAACCCTTGCGATCGAACGCAAGGTCCGACTTGTCCCAAACGACGATCGGGTTAGCGAAACGGCCCCGGCATTCCGGCTCATGATGGGATGGCAGCGCATCGGCGATGCTTGGGAAGCACGATTCGAGGGCAGGAATCCGCGTGATTATCTACGTGTACGGATCGATGATCCGTGGTGTCCCATAGTCGCCGCCCTGTTCGAGAATGCTGAAGGCAACTCGGCGCAGCTCGTATGGAGTCGACCATTGTCATGAGGCGACGTCGAATCCTCGACAGGCCCGCCCCTGAACGGAGGCGACAGCCTGAGCCGGCGCCGATTGCGGTCAGGATACCTCAGGCCGTATCCATGCTTGGGCTCAGCCGGTCGAAGCTCTACGAGTTCATCAAATCCGGCGACATTGAGATTGTTAAGGTTGGTCGCTCGACCCTGATTCCGGTCGATAGCTTGACGCATTTTATCGTTGCGCGTCGCTCACATTGATCCATGCACCTGCAAGACTATAGCTGGCCCTTGCACGGTCTGGTAGGCTCTCCGGAAATACTTCAGAATGTACAGATGCCTATGCGAAATCACCTTCAGGCTCTGGTCATGCCATATGACGGGGCGGCGTGTTCAGGAGATCGCGGGCGAAATCGGTAACCATTGCTGTGACTTCCGCGTGATGTTCGGAAGACCATCGCTCGAGTAGCTCGGTCAACCGGGTCCGATATCCAATGACGATGCGTTCCACCATCGCTTGGCCCGCAACGGTCGGCACGATCCCGTTCGCTTGGCGGTCTGCAAGGCCCTGCCGAATCAATCGTTCGGCAAGCTCGCGGACTCGATCGGATGCGAGGACAAACCGACCGCCGAGCTCATCGGGCGAAATCGGTCCGCCTTGTCGGGACAGTTGCACCAGCAGCCAGACTTGGTCGGGCGGCAGCGTAACACCGCCATGGCTGGCAATTCGGCCGATCGTATTCCACCGATTGTCCTGCCCACTCAGGCGATCGAGGATGAGCCGAAGCTCGTCGAGCGATGTCGCGTCGTGCGGCACCGCGAAGCTCTCGCCGATCGTTTCGGCGCGGGTGTCCTTGAGCGGCACCTCTTCCAGAAACCAGCTCATCAGGAACGCAAGGGCGCCGATCGCCGCAGCGGTCAGATAGACCGGATGGAGCGCGGCGGTGAAGGCCTGGAGATAATCCAGCCGCACGGCGTCCGGCAGGGCGGCGATTCCAGCGGGGCCGTTGGCGCCGGCCGGCACGCCGCCGGGAAAGCGGGCGGCGAGCTGGCTTGCCAGCCCGGCCGCGAAGATCGCGCCGAACAGCGACACGCCCACCGAACCGCCGGTCGACCGAAACAGCGTCGTGCCCGAGGTGGCGACGCCGAGATGATGATAGTCGACCGCATTCTGCACCGCCAGCACGAGCACCTGCATGACCATGCCGAGCCCCATGCCGAGCACCAGCATGTAGCCCGAAGCCGCCCAGGTGCTGCTCGCCGTTCCCAGACTGGACAGCAGCGCCAGCCCGATCGTCATCACCGCGGTGCCGGCGATCGGAAACAGGCGGTAGCGGCCGATCCGGCTGATGATCTGGCCACTGACGATCGAGGTGAGCAGCACGCCGCCCATCATCGGCGTGAGCTGCAGGCCGGCGGTCGACGGGCTCACACCCTTCACCGTCTGCAGGTACACGGGCATGTACGTAACCGATCCGAACATCGCCAGCCCGACGATGAAACCGACCAAGCAGGCGACCGCGAAGGTACGGTTGGCGAACAGCGCGAGCGGCAGGATCGGCTCGGCGGTGCGATGCTCGATGACGATGAAGCCGATCAGCGCCACGATCGTGAGCGCGATCAGCCCAACAATGGCGGGCGAGCCCCAGGGCAGGGTATGGCCGCCGAGGCTGGTGAACAGAACGAGTGCCGTCAACAATACCGCCAACGCCAGCGCTCCGGCGACGTCGATCTTCGGTCGCGTTCGACTGGCCGGGGCGGTGAAGGCCCAGCTAATCACCGCCACCGCCAGCAGGCCGAGCGGCAGGTTGATGTAGAAGATCCACCGCCAGCTCAAATGCTCGACGAAGAAGCCGCCGATCAGCGGCCCCAGCACCGTCGACAGCCCGAACACGCCACCGAAATACCCCTGGTAGCGGCCGCGTTCGCGCGGCGGGATGATGTCGCCGATCGCCGCCATGGTAGTGACCATCAGGCCGCCGCCGCCCAACCCCTGCAAGGCGCGAAACGCGATAAGCTGTCCCATCGAGCCTGCAAGTCCGCATAGCGCCGATCCCACCAGGAACAGCACGATCGCGCTCTGCAGCACGACCTTTCGGCCGAACAGGTCACCGAGCTTGCCGTACAACGGCGTGACGATGGTGGTCGCGAGCATATAGGCGGTGACGATCCACGACAGATGCGCCAGCCCGCCGAACTCGCCGACGATCACCGGCAGCGCCGTGGAGACGATCGTCTGGTCGAGCGAGGCGAGCAGCATGACCAGCATCAGCGCCCCGAAGATCAGCCGCACCGATGGTGACGATGAAGCTTGTCCGAGCCGAGCCGTTGACGAAGCGCTGGGCACTCGGACATTCCCCTGCAATTATCTCCGGGGGCCGCAGCACCCGTGGCGGCTGCTGTAACACGGACCAATTCGAATTCGTTGCAGCATTGTCCAAGGCAAAGCTCAATCCGTCCAGACGAGCAATATCTTCCGGCAAAGGCAAATCCTTGACCAAATTTGTCGATCGGGGTGCCATACCGTGCAGTGTAATATCGCGCAGAAGCAAGGTCGGGCGACGATCGCGTTATTCGACTATCTGAATTCTTGCCCGTTCACGACCGACCGGGGCTTGCGTGCTCTACGTCCGGACGACGTATCGACGCTATCCAACGAAATGACGGCCAATGCCGCAATGTCGTCGAGGCTTTCGGTGATCCACCTCGCATAGTGCTTCTCGATCATCGTCGTGGATGTGTCGTGAAGCGCTGCAACGAGCCGGATTGGCAGCCCGGCGCCGATCCCGCGAACGATCGAACTGTGGCGCAGCGCGTAAGGGATCGCGTCCCGAAACCCAGCCGCTTCCACCACCTTTTTCCACCAGCGCCGCATTTCCGAAGGCGTTTTCCAGGGTTGCCGCTCGCCCCGAACCCAAGTGGTTGCATCGATCTGCCGATGGTGCCAGCGCTCGAGCAACAGAGCGTTTGCATCGCGGCCCTCGACTACTGGCGCTAGCGCTGCGATCACCTCCGGGACAACCTGGACGCGAATGTAGCGAATGGGTTTCTGGCCTCTTCCTTTATATGACGTCGGCACCAATACCCGATTAAGCGCAGACTGCACGTCTCCAACCCGCATCCTTGCCAGTTGAGAGAACCGTGCGCCGGTCGCCGCGAGCAGGATCGACAATCGGAAGTGATCGCCCTCGTCGTCCATTTCCTTTGCTTTCGCGAGGATATCCCGAATTTGCTCGTCGGTCAGAACCTGATTGGCGCGCGCCAAAGGTTCGTCCGCGGTCTCGATAGCAAAAATAGGCTTCAAACCGAATTTCACCGTTGCAGCAAAGTCCTTCGGCAACGACTTCCGGTGCTCCTCAAAAGTGGCGTTCAGCGCCGCTTTCAAGTCGGACAGGATCCGAAGCTTCCTCGTCCCTTTGATGCCGCTCAGCCGGCGCTGCCAGTCGCGAAGATCGGCCTCCGTTAATTCACGCAGCTTTACGCCTGTCAAAGCTTCATCGCGCAGCACATGCTTGCGCAGCGTTGTGGCTGCCGTCGATTTCACTTTTCGGCCGACACGGGCAAACTGTCGCTCGTCGCGCATGACGATAAACGCTTCCAAGGATTCTTTCACCGTTGCACTCGAATCGAGTGTCGACCCGCCGGATTCCTGTAACTCGAGCCATTCGTTTGCCCTGTCGAGCACCTGTTTCCAATTCAGTATCGTATCGCCGTTTGCCGGTATGATATCGTCAGCAATTCCGAGCGCTTTCTTCGTTCCATGCCCATCGACACCCGCTGGCCGATAACGGACGGTCCAAGTCCCACCTCTAACACCGCGATAATAGCCGATATGAAATCCTTCCGAGATCATTCGCCAATAGGGGCTCCTACGCGGCATCAGTCGTGCACGCGCACTACGTTCCTGCAATCTAACCTCTGATGTCGTCCTGCCCATTATTGCACCTGAAAACGTCGTCCACACGTCGTCCATAGACATAGCGAAATTAGGCCGGATATTGAAGGACACTGATGGCACAACTGATTGATTTTATTGATGTCCATGTACGTCCATAGATGATCTTACGGAGCGCTTTCACGGCTGAAACACGGGTTCGATTCCCGTAGGGGTCACCAGTCAAGTGCTTTATCGTGATGATTTTACACGATAATCTAGAAAATTTTCGAGGCCGATACCACAAGCGTTCCCACATTTTGCTTGGGGCGCACTGGCATGATTCGGGACTTGGCAGGATAGACTTTGAGAATTTTCTGTTAGCTCATAAACCGAACGGAGCGAAGCCGACCGACCGCGCGCTCCCCAAATAGCGCCGTAGCGGCCGGTCGGTTTCGCGGCCTCTCCGCACACGGTCGCATAAGGGGCTAACGCCCTATCCTGATCGTGCATCGCACCGACCCCTTGGCCTTGACCGCCGCCCTCTCACACGTGGCGATCGTGTCGCGGTTGGCCTGTCGCATGTCGGCGACGTCAACGATTGCCTGCCAGCCTTCCGGGTTGCCAGCGCGCATGAGGCGGATGCCGGCATCCCATAGGGTCGGTTCGCCCATCGTACGGCGCGCAACCCGTTCGGGCCAAAGCCAGCTTTGCGGGCCGATACTCGCCGCCCATCCCGGATAGAACAGCCATAGGAGCGATACGGCGAGGATCGCGCCGCCGATAGCGTAGAGCAAATACCGTCGCTGTTCTCGCCTGTCGCGGAGCGTGCCGGTCGCCCTGCTCATGGTGGCGATGGTCTGGCGGTGAAGCTCTCGCGTTTCCTTGATGGTGATCCGGTCGGACTCGCGGGCTGCTTCCGCCGCCGCCGCGATCCGCTCGGCCATGTTCTCCGGGGTCATCTGAAGCGCGTCCGATTGCTCGACCGCCTTCATGCGCTTGGCGATATCAGCCAGATTGCCGTTCATCCGCCCGAGGGTCGGGCTGTAGTCAGGAACCTCGATGCTCTGCTTCTCGACGGCGATATGCTCAAGGGCGCGCGTCATCATCGCCATGCGCCCTTCAAGACGTTGCTCCATCGCTTCCACGCGCGCCGCCAGGCGCGCGAATGCCTCCGCCGCCGACCCGGCCTGCGGCTGCGGCTGCGGCTGCGGCTGCGGCTGCGGGGCCGGTTCGTTCAACAGGGGTTGTTCGTCCATCACGATTTCTCCTTGTCTAGCGTTCCATGCCGCGGCTGATCTCGCGGACGTGATCGAAGGGAATGGAGCCGGCGAGGTCGCGCGACAGGCTGCGGCCCCTATCGTGCCCGATCTCAAGGCCAAGCTCGCGGCTGCGTAGCCCCAGCACGGATTCAAGCTGGGCGTCGCGCTCGAGGCTTTTCGCCATGTCGGCCATGTGCTGCGCGGCGGTCTTCGCACCCCGGAAATTGCCGTCGCGCACCAGTTCCGCGTGCTGCTGCCGCAACTGCTGCCAGCCTTCCACGAACCTGTCGGCGCGCTGGAAAGGGTCGATGCGGATTTCCGCCTCCGCCTGCATCGCGCGCACGGCGGCATGGGTGCGCCCTTCTGCCGCCTCGCGGATCAGTTCCGGGCCGCCCCGGAACGCGCTGTTCAAATCTGTGGAGCCTTCCGGCCGGATCGCGTCCAGTGCTTGCCCGGCCCGGTCCAGCGCCTCGCGCTGGTGGGGCATGGCGTCGATGCCCTGCGCGCGGGTCTGCTGGATCGCGTCCACCGCCTTGGCGTAACGCTCGACCGCGCCGCGCAAGCCGCTCGCCCGCATTGGCTGCGGGTCATGCTCATGCTGCTGCTGGCGGGCAGGATCGGGTCGGAACACGAACCGCCCGAGGTCGAGGCCGTCGAACATGCCACGCCGAGGTTCGGGCGCAGCCGATGGCTCGCGCGACTGACCGGGAAGCGAGAGGCGCAAACCGTCGAAGATCCCGCGCGCCCTCTCCGCACCAGCGCGGGCGATTTCCGTAATGCGCTCGCCAAAGCTGATGCCGCGCCGCTCGGCGAACTCGCGGGCGGGTTCGGCTTGGCGGTAGTCGCTCGCCATGTCCTTCACCCGCTCGCGCGACAGGGTGCGGACAAGGCGGGATTCGTCCCGGAAGTCGTCGCGCCCATAGTGGAGCGCGATGCCGTCGCGGTGGCGCGACATGCCGACATAAGCGCCGTGCCGATCCATGCCGGGGGTCGCCAGCATGTGCGCCCGGTCCACGGTCATGCCCTGCGCCTTGTGAATCGTGGCGGCATAGCCGTGATCGAGGGCGCGATAATCCTTGGTATCGAACGCGATGCTGCGCCCGTCATCAGTGCGGACGCCGATATGGCCCTTGTCCACCTGCTCGATGGTCGCCAGCGTCCCGTTCTTGACGCCCAGCGAGCGTTCGTTGCGAAGGAACATCACGCGGTCGCCGGATGCGAAAGCCCGGTCCCGGCGCTCTGTCTTTACGCGAACATCATCGCCAAGCTGGCCTGCTGCCCGCATTCGCTCACGCGCCGCGTCGTTCAGCTCGCGCACCTCGTCATTGGTGTGGGTGAGGATGATACGGGATTGATCCGGCGCGGCGATGCGCTCGCGGTCCCAACGCTCGACAAGCTCGTCGCGCGCCTGTTCGCGCTTCTCCGCCGCGTGAATCATGCCATGATCGGCGTAGGCCCGGATCGCCTCGCCGGTCCTGCCGGTGGCAAGGTGGCGGGTGGCGTCGCGCTGCCAGCCCTCATGCTGGCGGCGAACCTCGGTGATCTCGACGCCGCCATGCCGTTCGTTGATCGCCCGGAAGGCCGCGCCCGCCTCGATCGCCTGCAACTGCTGCGGATCGCCTATCAACACGACCTTCGCGCCGGCGTCGGCGGCATGGGAAAGAACGCGCTCCATCTGGCGGGTGCCGACCATGCCCGCCTCGTCGATCACCAACACGTCGCGGGAAGTCAGAAGCTCGCGGTCTTGGCTCCATTGATGTTCCATGCTGGCGATCGTGCGCGACGCGATGCCGGAGCCGTTTTCCAGCCCCTCGGCCGCGATGCCCGATAGTGCGACGCCGCGCACCTCATACCCCGCGCGCTCCCACGCCTCCCGCGCAACGCCAAGCATGGCGCTCTTGCCGGTGCCGGCATAGCCGACGACGACGCTCAAACCGCACTCGCCCGTCACATGGTCGAACGCCGCGCGCTGCTCGCCCGACAATACAAGTCCGCGCCGTTCGGCCTGCGCCAAGGCGGCGGCGCGGGCCTTCTCGTCCACGCGATGCCGTTCGCGCTCGGCCATCAACTCACCGGCGCGCTGCAAACGCTGCTCGGTTTCGATCATGTCGCGCGACGTGAAACGCTCATCACCGCGCCCGTCCTTGCCAAGCTCGATCAAATCGGGCGAGGCGCGAACGGCGCTCATCGCCCGGTCGAACTGCTCTCTGCCCTCCGTATGGCGATGAACGAACATCGCCATGTCGCGCTTGGTGAACGTCGCCTGCTGGTGGGTGATCGCGTCCAGCGCGACACGCGGTTCCGCGATGATGCGGTCGCCGTTGCGCTGCGCGATGGCGCGGTGATCCGCGATCCGCTCTGATTCCAGCCCGCGCTCGCCCATGCGCTGCGCGGCCGGGCCGATCTTGTCCTGCGGTTCAAGCTCGATGCCCTGCGCTTCAAGGCTGCGGTGGTCTATGCGAGCATCTATATCGAGTTCGGCAAGCCGAGTGTTGACATGATCGGCCCAACGCTCGCGCCATTGCTCGACACGCTCGGTGCGGTTCCAGTCGCGCACCTTTGCCCCGAAGCCATCGGGACCAACCTCGCGCATGGTGAGCATCACATGGGCGTGCGGCTTGGGCTGGCCGTCCGCGCCGATATCCCAATGCACATTCAAATCGGCGATCATGCCGCGATCGACAAACTCGCGCTGCGCAAAATCGCGGGCAAGCTCGATACCCTCGGCCTTGGTCATCTCGCGCGGGATGGCAAATTCCACCTCGCGGGCAAGCTGCGCGTCCTTGCGCTTCTCGAACGCCTCTACGTCATTCCACAGGCGTTCGCGGTCGCGCCATTGCTCGGGTGCACCTTCGGGCAGCAGGATTTCGCTGTGCTCGACCCCGGCCTTGGCGCGAAAATCATGGTCGCGGTCAAGGCGCTCGTCGTGCAGCCGCTCGCCAGCGCGATAAGCCGCCGCCGCGACGCCGCTGCGGCCCGACGCACGCCCGATGACCTTCACGCTGAAATGGTAGATCGCCATAGCGATCGACCATCTACTACCTACAAGCGCCCGTCGGAACGACGTATAAGCGCGCCCTTCTCGAAAATTTCTCGGAAGGGACTATGGCGTCTCACCCGGTCCCGGCGACTCTACTGCATCACCGCCGCCGTTATCTTATCATCATCGCATCGTCACTCAATGGAGACTTTGCGATGCGCAAACCCCGCGACTTTGATT